>Ga0210058_1001048_pt1 | contig 24971 bp, 20 predicted proteins | sample CryGeymeta201511_FD_183979 | JGI IMG/M metagenome (GOLD analysis project Ga0210058, IMG submission 183979) | Groundwater microbial communities from Crystal Geyser aquifers in Utah, USA - Crystal Geyser metaG 2015-11 (SPAdes) (version 2) | ecosystem: Environmental > Aquatic > Deep subsurface >...
ACCCCTCAGAAGGCATAGTGGAGGGGAATCCCCCTCTATCATACGGGTCTCTTACTCAAGATCTGCAAAAAAACAGGTCTGAAGTCCTGCACAAAGAGGTGCGGTCATTTCTATCGCGGAAATTGGGCGGAACAAGCGCCTTGACAACACTTTATAAAAAGAATATAAACAAGTTGATTTTCTGATTCGAAACCCGATTTTAAAACTTAACAGTATCTATGCAGACATCCGGACTCCTCTTCTCGTCGCTGAACCTTCCCGAACCTGTCATCAAAGGAATCGATACGGTGGGCTTTACCCATTGCACCCCTATTCAGGAGCAGGTCTTTCCGTTCTCCTTCAAGGGACGGGATGTCGCTGGACAGGCACAAACCGGCACCGGCAAGACCGCCGCTTTTCTGATCACCATTTTTACCAGGCTTTTGGAGCATGAGCACAAGAGACAACCAGGGGCGTCACCGCGTGCCTTTATTATAGCGCCCACCCGGGAACTGACGGTCCAAATCTATGAAGAAGCAAAACTGCTCGGCCGGTTTACCGATTTTTCCATGATGGCCGTTTATGGCGGCGTTGATTATCAGAAGCAAAGGGAAGAGCTAAGAAAAGGGGTGGACATTCTGGTAGGGACCCCCGGCAGGCTTATTGACTATTTCAAACAGCGGGTCTTTAACCTGAAAAACACGGAGATCCTGGTTATAGACGAAGCCGACCGGATGTTCGACATGGGATTCATCAAGGACCTTCGATTCCTGCTTCGGAGGCTTCCCCCCTATTCAAAACGCCAGTCCATGCTCTTTTCCGCCACGCTTTCTTACCGGGTCATGGAACTCGCGTATGAACACATGAACCTTCCGGTGAAGCTTTCAGTCTCAAAAGAACGGATCACGGCGGAACATGTAGAGCAGACGCTCTACCATGTGGGAAAGGATGAGAAACTTTCCTTTCTTCTCGGTTTGCTGCGTCACGAGGGGGCGAAGCGGATTCTTATCTTTATCAATACCAAGGTGGTGGCCGACCGGCTCACTCGGTTGCTGAATGCCAACGGGTACAAGACCGGCGCCATCACCGGAGATATCCCGCAGCCTAAACGATTGAAGATTCTGAGAGACTTTAAGGAAGGCCGCCTTCCCATCCTTGTGGCGACCGACGTGGCATCCCGCGGGCTTCATATCGAAGGGGTCACCCATGTGATCAACTACGATCTGCCTCAGGATCCGGAAGATTATGTGCACCGAATCGGCAGGACCGCTCGGGCCGGCGCTTCAGGCAAGGCGATCAGCCTGGCTTGTGAGGAATATGTCTATTCCTTGGAAGAAATCGAGAATCTGCTCGGACAAAAAATTCCAGCCATGAGGCCTGACGAGTCCTTCTTTGTCCCTGTCATCAAACCGCCTCCTCAAAAAAGGCGAAGAAACGAACAGCAGCTTCAGAGGCATTCAAAACCTTTCCGATCCGGAGGAAACCAAAGGACCCGCCGGAATCAAGCTCGATCGGGCGCCTCAAGGCGAAATTCCGGTTGATTTTCTCGGAAATGACTGCGCCTCTTCAGGAAGAGGGATCAGTATCCCCCCGGCCTTTCACCACGAATTCATCTCCCTTCAAGGGGCATCTTTGCTTTACCGGCCTGCCTGCCGCGGACGCGGCGCAGACCGGCAAAGGGAATCAACGAACACCCATCAAGTCGTTTCACCTTGACAAATTTCCCACGGGCGCATAGTATTAAAACGCATATCGGATGGTTTTTAAAAGGAGAAAAATATGTTTGGAGTCGGGATGCCGGAGCTCTTGGTCATTCTTGTCGTGGCCCTGATTATCTTCGGTCCCAAGAAACTTCCGGAATTGGCCAGATCCTTGGGAAAGGGATTTGCGGAGTTCAAAAAAGCCTCCCATGAATTCAAGAATGCCATGGATATGGAGAGCGAGAAGAACGAAAAGGGTGAAGCGGCCGGCAAGTCGGCCGCCATACCCAAGGAGACGGCTGCCTTAGCGTCGCCGCCGTTACAGACTGAGACACCCTCCGGCGTTGAGCAAAAAGCGGCCGGTCCGGAACAGGAACCTGCAAAAACCGGCCCGGAACCCAAAGCCTGATCTTTTTCATGAAGCCTCGATCCATACTGATCTTTGCCAAGGAACCCCGGCCGGGTTTTGTAAAGACAAGGATGTGCCCTCCCTGGTCTCCCTCGGAGGCAGCGGATCTTTATCTCTGTTTCATTCGGGACACCTTGCTCGCGGCATCCAAGGCGCGGGATGCGGTCCCTTACCTTTTTTTTGATCCGCCGGAGGCGGTCTTTTTTTTCAGGGAGATTGTACCGGCCGGGTTCATCCTGCTCCCCCAGAAGGGGGCCGACTTCACCGAACGCTGCGCTCATTCCGTGAAAGAGGCCTTCAGAAGAGGGCACACCAGAATCGTTCAGATCGGGACGGATACCCCGCAGATCCGGGCAGAGCACATTGAAGCGGCCTTTGGGCTGCTTGGAGAATACGACATGGGATTCGGCCAGACAAAAGACGGAGGCTATTATCTGTTGTCGCTTTCCCAGCCTGCCGTCGGGATCTATCAGGGTGTGGTCATGGGCCGGGATACGGTCGGAGATCAGATGCTCACCCATGCCGGAAGGCTCGGACTCAGGATCAAGATCCTGCCTGCATGGACGGATATCGACACCCATGCGGATCTCGTGTCGCTCGAAGCGGATCCTAACGTGATTCTGGGAGAGCATACCCGGGAATTTCTCCGCTTAAGACGTCATTCTCACTCCGCTATCTCCCCCGATGGTTGATCCGGGGTCTGACTGAAAAAATGATAGGCCCGCTTCGGGGGGCTTTTCTTTTAATCGTTGGGTTTATGGTTGTTTTATCCAGCGGGATTCAAGACGCGATACGGCTGATCCTCTCTATGGACCGGTCTCTTCTTGAGATCGTTCTCCTTTCCCTCAGGGTTTCCGGCGCCTCTGTGCTTCTCGGAGCATTCATCGGAATCCCTTTGGGGTCTCTGGTCGGGCTGAGGCGCTTTCCCGCCCGGGACATGATCGTCACGCTCCTCAACACCTTCATGGGTCTGCCTCCGGTGGCGGTGGGTCTTGCGGTCTACCTGATGCTTTCACGAAGCGGCCCGTTCGGCGTGTTGGGGCTTCTCTTCACCCCGGCGGCCATGATCATTGCACAGACGATCCTGGTCACTCCGATCATTGCGGCCCTGACCCACGCGGCCGTGGGGGGCGTGGATCCCCTGATCCGGGATGCGGCCAAATCCCTGGGGGCGGGCGCCCTGGATCAGGGATTTGCTCTCCTTCGGGAATCGCGGTATGCCATTCTGTCAGGCGTGATCGCCGGTTTCGGCAGGGCCATCGGAGAAGTGGGCGCCGTCATGATCGTCGGGGGGAACATCACCGGTTCAACCCGGACCATGACCACGGCCATGGTCCTCGAGACCGGCATGGGGAACTTTGAACTGGCTCTGGCCCTGGGGATGATACTTCTGATGCTTGCCTTCCTGGTGAACATGGGGCTGCATCTCTTGCAGGGGAAGGGTTAGGCGGCTTGCCCCCGGAGCGGATCTTTTTATGGATTAAATGATGACCTATGCCTTGCAGATCCAAAACCTCAGGAAAAGTTATCAAGGGAGCGAAGTCCTTTCCGGGTGCACTCTTGATCTCGAGGCCGGTAAGGTTCATGCCCTGCTGGGTCCCAACGGGGCCGGGAAGACCACCCTGCTCAGGATCCTCGACCTCCTTGAAGAGCCGACGGAGGGATCCGTCCGTTTCAACGGATTCAAAGAAGAGGCTCGGAACAGGAATATCATTCGAAGAGAGATCACCATGGTCTTTCAGCGGCCTGCCCTGTTTAAGACTACGGTCTATGGCAATGTCGCCTACGGCCTGAAGCTCCGTCAGGCGCCGGGGGAGGAGATACGGCAGCGTGTAGGAGAGGTCCTGAATCTGGTGGGGATGTCGGACTCTGCCGGGCGGGAGGCGCACACCCTTTCTGCCGGGGAAGCCCAGCGTGTGGCCCTGGCACGGGCCCTGGCCGTCCGGCCAAGGATCCTTTTTCTGGATGAACCCACGGCCAACCTGGACCCTTACAACTCCAGGAAGGTGGAGGAGACCATTCTTGAAATCAAGTCACAGGGCCGGACCACCATCCTTCTGGCCACGCACAATCTCTTTCAGGCTCAACGGATCTCCGACCGGGTCGTCTTTCTTTATGCGGGAAAGGTCGTGGAAAACGCGGATACCCGGACTTTTTTTGAACATCCGAAGGAGGATCTCAGCCGTCAATTCATCAGAGGAGAATGGATATGAAAAGAATCGCATTGTTTTGGATCGGCGCCTTGATCCTTTTTTCTATGCCATGGTCTCCATTATCCGCCGAGGATGCCGTCCGGATCCGAATGGCATCCACCACCAGCACCCAGAACTCCGGACTGTTGGATGTTTTACTGCCGGCTTTTGAGAAGGCCGAGGAGGGGAGGATCAAGGTGGATCTGATTGCCGTGGGCACGGGGCAGGCCCTTAAGATCGCGGAGCGTGGGGATGCGGACCTGGTCTTCGTCCATGCCCCGGAGCTCGAGGAAGAGTTTGTTAAAAAAGGTTTCGGCGTCAACCGGCGTCCGGTCATGCACAACGATTTTGTGGTCCTCGGTCCGTCATCCGATCCCGCGGGAGTCAAGGATGCGCACACGGCCATGGATGCCTTTCAGAACATTGCAAAACAGAAGGCGTCCTTCATCTCCAGGGGAGACCAGTCCGGGACCCATCTCAAGGAACTGGCCATATGGAGCAAGGCAGGGGTGAACCCCGGAGGGGAGGGATGGTATGTGGAAGCAGGCTCAGGCATGGCTTCGACACTCCGGATAGCCGAAGAAAAACAGGCCTACACCCTCTCGGACCGGGGGACCTACCTGAACTACCGGGAGAGGATCCATCTCCCTATCCTCTTCCAGGGAGATCCGGTATTGCACAATCCTTACGGGATCATGGCCGTGAACCCCAAGCGCTTTCCCCATGTCCATTACAAAGAGGCCATGCGCTTCATTGACTGGATCCTGTCGCCCGAGGCGCAGAGTCTGATCGCCTCCTACAAGATCGCCGGGGAATCCCTCTTTTTTCCGGACGCGGTGGAACAAAAGCATTTTGCCCCATCCGGGCCGTGAATGTTTCCCCTTGCCGAGTTTTCACTTGCCATACCATGGTACTTTGTCTATAATGATAACCATCTTAGAGGCGCCTGAAAAATTAATTTTTATGCGGTTTTATCCAGGGCCTGAATAGAGGGATCGAGATCAGATAAGGGATTATTTTCATGGGGATTCTTCCCATTCTGCATTATCCGGACGAAATCCTGAGAAAGGTCTCAAAACCTGTGGAGACGATCACGGATGAGATCCGGGAACTGATCGCCAATATGATACAGACCATGTATGCGGCGCCCGGTGTGGGGCTTGCCGCCAATCAGGTCGGGGTGCTGAAAAGGATTGCCGTCATAGACGTGAGTTCCGGCAAAAAGGCCGATTCCCTGATGGTGATGATCAATCCTGAGGTGCTGTCACGTGAAGGGGAAGAAAGCTATGAGGAGGGGTGTCTGAGCGTCCCCAACTTTACCGGAGATGTGGAAAGGGCCCGGTTCGTTCAGGTCTGCTATATGACCAGGGAGGGAAAAGAAATGACCATCCGTGCTGAAGGCCTCCTTGCCAGGGCCGTTCAGCATGAACTGGACCATTTAAACGGCATGCTTTTTATTGACCGGCTCCCTCCGATGAAAAGGGACATGATCAAACGGAAGATCAAGAAGGCGATCCGGCAGGGCGTTTACCAATATTGACGGCTTCGTAAAAAGTCCAAAACTTCCCTCTCCCTTAAGAGACTGTGTCACAATTCAAGGAGGTCAGGGGGACGAGGCAGGCTTCTTGTGGCCACAGCCAGGTTATTTTTTCAAGAGGGAGGTTTCGATTTTTCAAGACGGCATCGGATCGATTTGGTATAATCTTCTCCTAAGAAAGGAGAGCGCTATGGCCTATCGATACGGAGAAGACGTGCATCAAGCGGTACTTTTCCCCCAGACCCTGGACGAATATGTTTCTCTCGATCATCCAGTTCGAGCCTACGACGCCTTTGTCGATGCCCTGGATTTTAGCAAGTTGGGGATCACGTTGAACGACCATCAAGTGGGGAATTCCGAGTATGACCCCCGGCGCATGTTGAAACTTCTGATCTTTGGATATTCGTATGGGGTGAAGAGTTCCCGGAAGCTGGAGCGGGAGACGTATAATAACGTGGCCTTTATGTGGCTGATGCGGAGGCTGACGCCGGATCACAAGACCATCTCCGAGTTTCGTCGGGAGCACAAGGATGGGCTCAAGAAGGCCTTAAGACTTTGTGCGAGACTCTGCATGAGGCTGAATCTGATTGAGGGGAATGTGCTCTTTGTGGATGGGACGAAGATTCGGGCGAATGCGGGGCGCGGGCAGAACCATACGGAGGCTTGGTACCGCAAGAGACTCAAGCATCTGGACGATCGGATTGATCAGTTGCTTCGGGAATGTGAGGATCTCGATGATCAGGAGGGAGATCTGGGGTCCTTGGTGAAGATGGACAAGGATCTCACCCATGCGGAAAGCTTGAAGAAGCGGGTGGAAGGAGTGCTTGAGGAATTTCGGGAGCATGGCACAAAGACCCGGAATGGAAAGGAACGGACCATCAATTTGACCGATCCGGAGAGCGCCCTGATGAAGAGCGTGCAAGGGTCACACGCCAGTTATAATGTACAGAGTGTGGTTGACGACCGACACGGTTTGATCGTTTCGGTGGATGCGGTTCGTGAGGGAAGCGATGTCAACCAATTTTGTAAGCAGATCGTTCAGGCGGAAGCGGTTTTGGGGAAGACCTGTGATGTGGCTTGTGCGGATGCGGGTTATGCCGACACGGAGGAACTTTCGATTATCGATCAGCGAGGCACGAAAGTGATCGTGCCCTCCCAACGCCAGGCCTTGCACGAGGAGGAAAACTCATGGAGCAAAAGGGTCTTTACCTATGATCAGGAAGGCAATTGTTACACCTGTCCGGAGGGGCACAAACTGTCCTATGAAGGAAAAGATGCCCACGGGAAGAAGCTTCTCTATCGTATTGTGGATGCCGCCCTTTGCCTATCCTGTCGGAACTTCGGAGTCTGCACGAAAGCCAAGAAGGGCCGAAAGATTGTCCGGTTAGCCAACGAGGAGATCAAGGAGAAACTGGAACGGCAATATGAGCAGCCCGAATCCCAGGAGATTTACGCCCGCCGCAAGGCCTGCGCCGAGCATCCCTTTGGCCACGTCAAGCGGAATCTGGGGATCACGGGCTTCCTGCTTCGCGGCCTGAAAGGAGCGGGCGCTGAGATTTCGATTGCGGCCGTTTGTTTCAATGTCGCCCGGATGATCACAATCCTGGGAGGTGTTCCGGCGATGATCGCCAAACTTGCCACGGTGGGGGTGTAATCCCCCCGATGTTTTTACCAACCTGCTGACGGGGGGCAAAAGAGGGCGAGAAACAGCCTGGAATCCGGACGAGGATGCGGGCTTTGGTCCTTCTCTCCATTTTGATGTGACAAGATGCAGTACTACCGCTCCCCGCAGGGATTATGACACAGTCTCTAATGGGAGAGGGCAAGGGTGAGGGTGGAAAATGATGTGAATTCAGCCTGTTATACCCCCTCCCCTTCATCCCCTCCCACCAGGGGAGGGGAAATAAGACTTTTTAGGAGACCATCAGTATTAATCAGGTCTCATTTTTTTTATGAGGTTCCATTCTTTCTGTACGCTCATTTCCTCAACTCACACAGGGTTTCTCCACAAAGATGAACGAAAAATTTAAAAGACCGTTACGGATCATCTTTATGGGAACATCCTCCTTTGCTGTCCTGCCGCTGAGTGTTCTTTGTGAAACCGAGGACGTGGTCCTGGCGGTCACCCAGCCGGACAGAAAGGCCGGGCGCGGATTAATGTTTACGGCATCGCCTGTCAAGGAGGAATCAATCCATTATGGTATCCGCTGCATACAGCCGGAAAAAATCAATGATCCCGGTCTGGTTCATACCCTCAAAAAGGCGTCATGCGACCTGATTGTGGTTGCCGCTTACGGCCGGATCCTGCCTCCGGAGATTTTGGAAATCCCTCCCCTCGGGTGCATCAATATCCATGCCTCGCTCCTCCCAAAGTACCGGGGCGCATCTCCCATCACCACGGCCATTGTTCTCGGGGAGAAGGTGACAGGGGTCACCACCATGATGATGGATCAGGGCATGGATACCGGAGACGTCCTGATGCAGATGAGCCTTCAGATACAGGATCCGGAAACGGCTGAAGAGCTCTCGGAGAGGCTGTCGGCCCTGGGTTCCCGGGCCATTCTCAAGACATTGAAGGCCTTGAAAGACGGGAAACTGGAAAGGACCTCTCAGTCCGAAGCCGATGCCACCTATACCCCCCTCTTAAACAAGAAACACGGAGAGATCAATTGGAATCAGGGGCCGGTCCGGATTAGAAATCATGTGCGGGGCATGAATCCATGGCCCGGCGCTTACACCCTTTTTCATGGCAAAAGCCTCAAGATCTGGCGTGTCACGCCTTACGCAGAAAAGGCCGATCCCGGCAGGGTTCTGCACGCAAAAGAGAGACTGATCATTGCGGCAAAAGACGGTTCCGTGATGATTGATGAGCTTCAGCTTCCTGGAAAGAAGCGAGTCAGCGGCCCGGAGTTTCTTCGAGGCCATCATGAACTCCGGGAGGGGATGATCCTTGGGAGATAGTTTGGACGTTAAAACAGACCGCCCGAAAAAGAGGGTTTTTATTGCCCTCATGGTTGCTGCAGCGGCAGCGCTCTTCATCTTGGGCGGCCTTTTTGCCTGGGTGATCCGGGGGGTGGGGTTGAGCAACGCCATGATGGCCCTGCTCATGTCCTTCATGATCCTGTCCATGGCCCTTCTCCTGCTCTTTTCCGCAGGCGCTCTTCTCCTGGTGCTGACCCTGTACAAGGGGAGAGAGGCCTTTTTCCTCTGGCGAATGCGCGGACTGATCGTCAAGGTCATCTATCCCCTGACCCTTTTTCTCGGATCCCTATTAAGGATCTCCAGGGAAAAAATTCAGGAGTCCTTTGTCGAGGTGAACAATCAGTTGGTCCGCTCGCGGAAGATCAAAGTCAAACACGATCGCCTGCTCCTGTTGATGCCGCATTGCATCCAGTACAACGAATGCCGAACCAGGGTGACCGGGGATATCCGCAATTGTGAACGCTGCGGCCGGTGCAAGATCCCCGACCTGATCAAACTCAGCGAGCAGTACGGCCTGGATATCTATGTGGCCACGGGGGGGACCCTCGCCCGGCGGCTGATTGAGGAGAAGAAACCCCAGGCCGTGGTTGCCGTGGCCTGCAGGAGGGACCTGACCAGCGGGATCGCCGATTCCTACCCCCTGCCGGTGATCGGGATCCTGAATGAAAGGCCCTACGGCCCCTGCATCAATACCGTCTTTGATCTCCAGAAGGTCAAGGATGCCATCCGTTTTTTCGTGGTCCCGGACCCAATCGGTGAAGAACCGATCGCTGCGGCCTCCACACTGAAACACTCCGGGAGGCCTTGACCTGACGAAAACATGGATTATAATGTTTAAAAATCATCTCCAAGAGAATTAATTAAGAGATAAGGGGTCAAGGGTCCAAGGGGTCAAGGGTTCAAGTGAACCCCGTTAGAGGTTGTCCTCTAACGGGGTGAAGTGCTAAAAACAAGATAAGGGGCCGAGGGTTCAAGGGGTCAAGTGTTTTTCTCTGGAGATTTTGCTTGCGTTTAAGTATTTCACTTGAACCCTTGAACCCTTGAACCCTCAAACCCTTTTACTCAATGCATAAGGAGTCATCATCATGAATGTTTTTCGCACTACATTGCTCATGACGGCCCTGACTGTTCTCCTGGTCCTGGCCGGGAACGCCATGGCCGGTCCCTCCGGCATGAAGATCGCCTTGATCTTTGCGCTGGTCATGAATTTCGGGTCCTACTGGTTTTCGGACAAGATCGTGCTCGCCATGTACAAGGCCAAGGAGGTGACCAGGGCGGAGGCCCCGGACCTGTATGGGATGGTGGAACAGCTCACGAGAAAGGCGGAGCTTCCCATGCCCAGGGTGTATATCATCGAAAATCCTGCGGCCAATGCCTTTGCCACGGGGAGGAACCCAAACCATGCCGCCGTGGCCGTGACCACCGGCATCCTGCAGATCCTGGACAGGAATGAACTCATGGGCGTCCTGGGCCACGAACTTTCACATGTCAAGCATCGGGATATTCTAATCGGGACCATGGCGGCCACCCTGGCCGGCGCGATCACCATGCTCGCCAGCATGGCCAAGTGGGCCCTGATCTTCGGCGGCCGCAGGGATAATGACCGAGACGGAGGAGGGATTGCCGCCATTGCCATGATGATCCTGGCCCCGATCGCGGCCATGCTCATTCAGATGGCCATCTCCCGGTCCAGGGAGTATGCCGCTGACCGAGGCGGAGCCGAATTTTCCGGCAATCCCCGATATCTCGCCGGCGCCCTTTCAAAACTTGCACATAGCGCCCAGCGGATTCCCATGCAGGCCAGCCCCTCCACGGCGCACATGTTCATTGTGAATCCTCTGCGGGGCGTGGGGATCGCCACGCTCTTCTCCACGCATCCTCCCATCGAGGAGAGGATCCGAAGGCTCGAGGCCATGCGTGGCTGAGACCTCCCGGCAGATCGCCCTCGATGTCCTGACGGAAGTCGAAACCGAGGCGTGCTTTGCCGACGAGGTCCTGAACCGGCATCTCTCCAGAGCAGGGGGCATCGGGGAAAAGGATAGGAATTTTCTCTTCAACCTGATCAAGGGGACGCTCCGGTGGAGAGGGAGGGTGGATTATTTTCTCCAACAGATCGCAAGCCGCCCCCTTGAAGCGATGCCGGTCAGGATCAGGAACATCCTCCGGCTCGCCGCCTACCAGATTCTTTTCCTGGACCGGGTCCCGGACTGGGCGGCCGTGGACCAGGCGGCTGAACTGGCCAGGAGGTATGGGCATGAAGGTCATGTCCGGTTTGTGAACGCAGTCCTTAGGAACCTGATCCGGAGAAGGGAAGACCTCTCCCTTCCGGATCCATCTCTGACCATCTCCTATCTCCAAGCCGCGTATTCCTTTCCGGAATGGCTGGTGGAACGCTGGGTCCGACGTTTCGGCGCCGGGACGGCTGAGCGTCTTTTGGAAGCCTCCAACCTCCCCCCTCCGCTTTTCCTGCGGGTCAATACCCTGAAGATATCGAGAGAGGAATGGATCAGCCGGATCTCCGGGCAGGCCGAGGGGGCCCGCCCCCATCCCCTGGTTCCTGAAGGAGTCGAGGTGTCAGGTCAAGGAGATCTCACAACCCTTCCCGGCTATCAACAGGGATGGTTCTATGTCCAGGACCCAGGGTCCATGATCGTGGCCCATTTGTCCGGAGCCAAGCCCGGGGAAAGGATACTGGACGCCTGCGCCGCGCCCGGCGGCAAGGCTTCGCATCTTGCGCAGCTCATGCAAGACCGCGGGGAGATTGTCGCCCTCGAAATGGAAGAGGGCAAGATCGCGCGCATGCAGGAGAACCTGAAACGCCTCGACATACGAAGTGTGACGCTGCAAACCGGGGACGCGTCACGCGTCGAGTTTGCTCAGCCCTTTGACCGGATTCTGATCGATGCCCCGTGCTCCGGGCTCGGCACCATCCGGCGCCACCCAGAGGCCAAGTGGATCAAGAGCGCAGAGGATCTCATCCGGCATCAGGAAAGACAGTTATCCATTCTTCGGAATGTCAGCCGGTTTGTCCGGGATGGGGGGACGCTAATCTATGCCACCTGCTCCACGGAGCCCGAGGAGAATGAAGAGGTCATCGGGAGATTCCTTGGAGAGAGACCGGAATTTACGATCGAGAAGAAGCCCAAAGAATTGGAAGCGGCTATCCTCGAAATGTTCGATGAGCAGGGTTACTTCCATGCCTATCCGCATCTCCATCACACGGATGGTTTTTTTGCAGCAAGGCTGATCCGAAAAGAATAGTTTCAGATCCGTTTCAATCCGGCAAGTTCGGCGATGAGCTTCTTGGTTCCCACGCGCTGGAAATAGACCGTGACCTTGGCCCCCTTGTCGGAAGCGCCGGATTCGGTGATGGTGCCGATGCCCCAGAGGGGATGATGGACACGCACCCCCACGGGGAAACCGTTCTCGATCCGGACCGAAGGGACGATCCGGCTGAATTCCGGCGATGCCGAAGGAGTCTGACGCCGGGTGCGGGCCGGTCGGGATATGAACTCTCTGGGGATCTCATCTATGAACCTCGACGGGATACAGGCGCGGTAGGAGCCGTAGATCCTTCTGGATTCCGCCGAGGAGAGGAAGACCTTCTCCTTGGCTCGGGTGAGTCCTACGTAACAGAGTCTTCGTTCCTCCTCCAGTCCTGATTCACTCTTCAGGCTGTTGTTATGGGGAAAGAGCCCCTCTTCCATGCCGGTCATGAAGACCACGGGGAATTCCAGGCCCTTGGCGCTGTGCAGGGTCATGAGGGTGACGGCCCCAAGCGAGGGGTCGATCTGGTCCGTATCCGAGACCAGGGCGACCCTCTCCAGGAATGCCTCCAGGGTCTTTTCATCGGATATCTCTTCGAACTCTCGGATGGCCGAGTAGAGTTCCCGGATATTTTCCGCCCTGCTGATTTCCACGGGATCACGGGATTCCTGCAGCCTGCCGGTATAGTGGATCGCCTTGTCGATTTGTTGGAGAATCTCAGACGGGGCGGACCGTTCTTTTTCCCGGATCAGGTTTTTGATCATCCGTATGAATTCTCCGGCCTCCCTGCCTGCTCGGCCGACGATCAGGTTCCGTGCGGCCATCTCGTCCATGGCTGAAAACAGAGGCATCCGGCGTTCCGAGGCATAGGACGAAAGCCGGCTTAGTGTGGCGGCCCCGATCCCCCTCGGCGGGACATTGAGGATGCGCCGCAGATTGACGGAGTCGTTCGGGTTCGCAATCACCCGGAGATAGGATAGGAGGTCCCGGACCTCTTTCCTATCATAGAAGCGGAAGCCTCCGATCACGGCATAGGGGAGGCTGTGACGGCGCATGGCGTCTTCGAGCACTCGGGACTGGGCATTGGTCCGGTAGAAGACGGCGATCTCCGAAAGGCTCCTGCCGGCGGCCTGAAAATTCCGGATCTTCAGGGAGACGGCTTCAGCCTCCTCTACGTCGTCGGGAGCCTCATGGTATTCGATCTGTTCCCCTTGGCCGGCTCGGGTCCAGAGCTTCTTGGGCTCTCTTTGAAGGTTCTGCTGCACCACATGCCAGGCCGCGGTCAGGATGGTTTGTGTGGACCGGTAGTTCTCTTCCAGGCGGATGACCTTGAGATCCGGATAATCCTTTCGGAAGGAGAGAATGTTTCCGATGTCGGCGCCCCGCCAGCTGTAGATCCCCTGGTCGTCGTCCCCCACCACGCAGAGGTTGCGGCGCTTCTCCGAGAGGAGGCGGATGAGCCGGTACTGGGCGTGGTTGGTGTCCTGGTACTCGTCCACAAGGATGTGCCGGAACCGCTCCTGGTAGATGCTCAGAACCTCGGGATGGTTCTGAAAGAGCCGGACCGTGAGCATGAGAAGGTCGTCAAAGTCCAGGGCATTATTTTCCTTGAGCCGTCTCTGATAGAGATCGAAGACCTGGGCGGTCTTGGCCTCTACTCCGAATTTCTTGGCATCTGCGGCATACTCCGAAGGACCGAGGAGCCTGTTCTTGGCCTGGCTGATTCTGGAGAGGATCGCATCGCCTGAAAAAAGCTTTTCATTGATATTCAGCTCCTTCACGCAGGAGCGGATCAGGGCCTTCTGGTCCTGCGTATCGTAGATCACATAATTGGATGCATATCCGAGCAGGGAGATATGGCTCCGGAGGATCCTGGCGCAGGAGGCATGGAAGGTGCTGATCCAGAGACCCCGGCAGTCGCGTTTGAGCAGGCGCTCCACCCTCTCCCGCATCTCGCCGGCCGCCTTGTTCGTGAAGGTTACGGCCAGGACCTGCATGGGGCCGACCCCCCTTTCCTGAATTAGACAGGCGATCCTGTGCGTGATCACGCGGGTCTTCCCGCTCCCGGCCCCGGCTAGGATCAAAAGAGGCCCTTGCTCGTGGAGGACCGCCTCCCGCTGCTCGGGATTGAGGCCGTCGAGGAGATGTGCCGGGTTTGTATTATGCTCCATAGGACATCTTTCTTTTCAGAATAGACTGGTTATAGGTCCTGACCACGTCCCCTCGGGTGACCATGCCGATAATTTTCTGAGGGTCGGACCGGTCGACCACGGGGAGGACTTCGATGTCGATGCGCCCGAATTTCTCCATGACGGAATCGAGGTTCTCATCCGGGGTGACTGTGATGACATTCGTATAGGAGATATCCTTGGCCACGATGAACTTTTTCAGCTCGTCCTCGAAGAGCGACTCCTTGATATCCTGAAAGGAGAGGATGCCGGTCATTTTCCCTTTGTGGTTCACTACCGGGAAATAGAGGGTGTGGCTCCTTGTGGCCACCCTCACGATCTCGTCAAAGGGCATATCCTCCTGGATCAGGGTCATCTCCTTGCTCATGACCTCCCGGACCTGGATGGAACGGAGAATGTTGACCTCCTTTCCGGCATGGAGATTGATTCCCTTTCGTGTCAGGGTCTCGGTGTCCATGGATTCGTGCTTGATCGTCCTGGCGATCAGGGTCCCCACCACGCTTGCAAACATAATGGGAAGGATGATGCGGTAGTCGTGCGTGATCTCGAAGAGGAGGAAGATCGCGGTCAGCGGGGCGTGGGTCACCGCGGAGAGAAAGGCCCCCATCCCGACCAGGGCATAGGCCCCTACGGGAGCGGTGTGGGCCGGAAAGAACTGGTGGACGATCCCTCCGAATCCGCCGCCGATCATCAGCCCGATATAGAGGGATGGGCCGAACATCCCACCGGAACCTCCGGACCCCAGGGTCAGGGAGGTGGCCGTGATCTTCAGGAAGGCGAGGAGGATCATGATCCCGTAGAAGATCTCCCCTCGCAGGGCGTTGTTGATGGTTTCATACCCGTGCCCCATGACCTCAGGGAAGAAGATGCCGATCAATCCCACAAGGGACGCGCCGAGGACCGGTTTGGCCAGCGGGTGAAGCTTCATGCAGGTGAAGAAATCAGAGGTGCGGTAAAACATGTAGATATAGATCACGGCCAAGATCCCGATCTCAACCCCCATGATCACGTAGAGGAGGAGTTCCCAGTTGCTGACCATGGAATAGGTTCTGACCTGAAAGATGGGGTTCTCACCGAAGTATCCTCGGGAGACCACGGTGGCGATGCCTGAGGAGATCACGATCGGGCTGAAGCTCAATAGGGTGAAGTCCCCCAGGAGCACGATCTCCAGTGCGAAGAAGATCCCCGCGATGGGGGCGTTGAAGGCCGCGGCGATCCCCCCGGCCGTGCCGCAGGCGATCATCACCTTCATCCGGTTGCCCGACACCTTGAAGAGCTGTCCCGTATTCGAACCGATCGCGCCGCCGATCACCGCAATAGGGCCTTCGAGTCCGGCTGAGCCCCCGCTTCCGATGGTCAAGGCCGGGGCCGCGATGCTGATCACGATACTTCTCAAACGGATGATCCCCCCCTTGATGTTGACCTTTTCCAAAAACTTCGGGAATCCATACCCGTTGACCTCTCCGGGGAAGATCAGCGACAGGGGGATCAGGAGAACGGCGCCGGCGACAGGGAGCAGGGGGACCAGAATCAGGGTCCAATGGCCCTGGACGATTCCCAGGAGCTCGTGCCCCCCGACGAAGATGACGGCATGAACCCAGTCCACGGCTTTTCTAAGCAGGATGTAGGCCCCGCTGCTGAGCAGCCCCACGGCAATGGCGGTGATGATCAGGAAGGTTTGATCCGATATTCTAAAGAGTTTTAATTTTTCATTGACCAGTTTCCGGAAACGGTCGGTTCCGGCGGCCCTGACGGCTCCAGGCAAAATCTCTCCTTCAAAGATGCCAGCGTATTGCGGTGAAATTGATTCATTTTTATACGGCTTCCTTCAAAAAGTCAAATGACTTTTATCAAGTTATCCCTGACTGAATCAACCATTGAAGCCGGTTTCTCTATTTTATGGGTCCGCAGACCCTGTGGATCTTTATCCCTTTACGAAATCCGCATTTCGCGCTACAATGACACCATCCCAAGCAGATCGGGTAATCGCCCCGGTTTTACCGGGGAGGAAAGTCCGGGCTCCACAGGGCAGGATGCTTCCTAACGGGAAGTCTCGGTGACGGGAAGGAAAGTGCAACAGAAAATACACAGCCCCGGCTTGGTCCGGGGTAAAGGTGAAATGGCGGGGTAAGAGCCCACCGGTGTCCGGGTGACCGGGCAGCCTGGCAAACCCCATCCGGAGCAAGACCAAATAGGGAGGCGCTTGAGGGTGGCCCGCCCGATGCCTCCGGGTTAGGTCGCTTGACCCTGATGGCGACATCAGGGCTAGAGGAATGATTACCATCCCATGAAAATGGGATACAGAACCCGGCTTATAGATCTGCTTGGGACATTTTTCTTTTCTGGAGGAAAAGAAAAATATGGATCAATCCGAACTCCTGAAGGCCATGCAGGACCCCGTGTTTTACCCTGAGCATCCTTCCCGGGTGGAGATTTTGAAGACCCATATCTCCACGCTCTTCGTCACCGACCGGTTTGTCTATAAAGTCAAGAAGCCCGTGAATTTCGGCTTCCTGGATTTTACCGGCCTGTCCGCCCGAAAGTTCTTCTGTGAGCAGGAAGTGCTGCTGAACCAGCGGCTCTCCCCCAATGTCTATCTCGACGTCGTGGAGATCCGAAAGACCGGCATCGGGTTCACCCTCGCGCCCGGGGGGGCCGCCGTGGAATACGCCGTAAAGATGCGGCGCCTTCCCAAAGATCGGATGATGGATGTCCTTCTCCAGGAAGGCGGGATCCGGGAAGAGACGATCCGTGAGATCGCCCTGCTCCTGATCGGATTTCACAGCCGCGCCCATACCGACCCGGAGATCGCAATCTACGGATCTCCCCAGCGCATATCCAAGAACACCGAAGAGAATTTCAGCCAGAGCGAATCCTTCGTAGGCGCCTGCGTCAGCCCCGAAGCATATCACCGCATCTCAGATTTCACCCGCCGCTTCATCGAGCAACACGCCCCCCTCCTGCGGAAGAGAATGCAGGAGAACAAGATCCGCGACGGCCACGGCGACATCCGCATGGAACACATCTGCATTGAAGATCCCATCGTGATCTTCGACTGCGTGGAATTCAACCGCAGGTTCCGGTATATTGACGTGGCCTCGGACCTGGCGTTTCTCGCCATGGATCTCGACTTCCATGAGGCAAGAGGCCTCTCCCGCCATCTGGTCCGGACCTATGTGGATTATACGCATGACCTCGACCTGCTCAAACTGATCCGTTTTTACAAGTGCTACCGCGCCTACGTTCGGGGCAAGGTGGAAAGCTTCAACTACAATGACATATACACATCCGACGAGGAGCGGAAGGCCGCTCTCGCCTCGGCCCAGGCCTATTTCACCCTAGCCGATTCATATGCATCTTCCAAACCGTACCTCATGATTATGACCGGCCTGACCGGGGCAGGGAAGACCTCGGTGGCCGAGCCCCTTTCCAGGGAACTCAATGCAGCCCTGTTTCAGAGTGACCGGATCCGAAAGGAGCTTGCCGGTATTCCCTTGGAGGAACACCGGTTTGAATCCTTTGACCAGGGGATCTACTCTCCGGAGTTCACCCGGCGGAACTATCAGACCCTCATGCAGAAGGCCGAGGAAACATTAAAAAAAGAACAGTCCGTGATTCTGGATGCAACCTTCCTGAAAAGAGATGACAGGATGCGGGCTTGCCGGATCGCAGAGCAGATCGGGGTCCCCTTCTTCATCATCGAGGTCACCTGCCCGGAACAGGAGGTCGAGCGGCGGCTGTCACTCCGCCTGCAGCAAGCCGGCGTCCCTTCGGACGGAAGGTGGGATATCTATCAGGCACAGAAGCAGATCGCGGAACCCGTCACCGAGGTCCCGACTGAGAACTACATCCGGATCGATTCTTCAGAGAAGGGAGATGTTGTATCCAGGGCAGAAAAGGAAATCCTGTTTGCCGTGGAGGCATAATGTTTGGGGTCAGACATTGATAATTTGATATTTAATCTATTGCCCCTCCAGAAGCGCTTTAATAATTTAGGATCATCTCAAAATCTTTCAACGATCTTCTTCAACATATATTTATGGATGCATGCGTGTTGTTTTAATATCTAATTATCAATGTCTGACCCCAAGAAATTTTCTGCGAAATTTTACGACCCACTGCGGAAACTTCTCCGCCATGTCCCGGAGCGCCTCAGGGTTGAGAGCGTCTTTCTCCAGTTCTCCCCACTCTTCCGGGTCTCTGCCGTAATAGAGCGTGTCGAGATACGCCTTTTCCGCCGTGGCCAGGAAATATCCCTCAACGGACTCAAAACCCCAGAAAAGTCTCTTTGAAATGTGGGAGAATTCGATGGTCTCATCCATCAGGCGGATCTGCCGTTCCCGCCCCACGGATGTACTCAGTGTAACCACCGAGCAGACAAACGGGCGTTGAAGCAGAATCCCTCTGTCATGAAGCGCCCACTCGCAGGAGATATAGGAAGGGGCCTCCCTGATGTGGCAGGCAAGATAGGGAACGGTCAGGCCCGGATACCGGTATCGGTTCCAATAGGTCCCCCGTTGGAGACGAACGATCTTTCCTGAAGCGGTAGAGCGGACCAGCCATTGGGCCGGATAACGGAGAAACTTTTCAAGCTCCCTGACTCCGAACACTTCAGGAAGCCGTGAAAGAAGTTCGCCCGCCGGTGTTCGGCCCCTATGTTTCATCTCAGCCGATGATCCTTTCATGAAGTCCCTGCTCCAACAGATCCTTCAGGGTTGTTTCAACCGCCGACAGGATCTCTTTGTAGCCCCGCTCTTTAAAGTATTCCAACTCCTCCGGAGGAAGGAACCGGCGCAGTTCATCCACTCCATTCAGCAGTCTCCTGCTTTCCTTGGGATCCAGGAAGAAGCGCAGGCTCCGTTTGGGAGCAAACCTCCCCGGATATGCCTTTGTCCTCTCCACAATCAATTCGGGCGGCGCGGCCACGCGAAGTGTACGCGTCAGGAACCAGATATCGTACAGGTCCCTTCCCTTCACATAGGGCCGCTCCACCAGCGCTTTGATCTTCTCCGCCAGGATCTCCGGCGCCGGTGCGCAGAGAACGACACTTCTGCCGAAGGGCACACGGATCGCCGCCTCACGCAGAAAGCGGTTGACTTCCGGGATCTGACGGAGAACAAAGCGCTCGGCCTCCCTCCACTCGGCCTCCTGTATCTCGATTTTCACCGCCATTTTGCTTCGCTCTCCCTCACGCCGGTACTTGACCCAGATCGTGTGAAGCGATCCCTTTACCTTTTCCCCTCCGGTGATCTCGAGTGAACCGGGGCCGAACTGCACCGGGATCTTTTTCTCCAGTCCTTTTTCAAGGGTCTGTGTGAGGACTCGGATCTCCTGTTTCTCCAAAGTCTTCCCCAAAAAATCCAGATCTTCGGAATACCGCGTCCCGGAGTAGGCCCAGCGCAGACACGTGCCCCCCTGAAACAGGAGCTTAAGGGAGATCGGTTGAGAATAAATCATATCCAGGATGAGAAGCTGGAAAATCTCCAGGTCTTGAATCAAGCGTGACGAAAAGGGCTTCATGGGCGATCCTTTTATTTTAATATACATAATTGTATATTTACGTAAACACTATGTCAAGAATAAAAATGAAGTAACAGTCCTTTCCCCCATAAAATTAAATATGGATCATCTCCAAAAGAGTGGGTGAAAACATCAGGGGCCGAAGGTCCGAGGGGTCAAGGGGTCGAGTGCTTTTCTCTGGAGATTTTGCTTGCGTTCTTGTACTCGGTTTACCGGTATCAGTATTTCACTTGACCCCTTGACCCCTCGAATCCTCGAACCCTTTTTACCCACTAAATGGCCGATGGCTCGTAGAGGAGAAGAACCTTAAATATAAAAAGGCAGATCCTCAGTGTCTCCTCGATTTTATTAAACGTTCCCATAGGATCCGCGAAAAGGGGATGAGCATGGGCACCCTCCTTTGATATTCCCGATAGGCGTCACCGAACTCGAACAGGAGCTTTCGCTCTTCAAGGAATGTTCCAACGATGATATAGATGGTCAAGATGATGTTCACGATGAATGCTGAAGGACTCTAATGAGGTTACTTCCAAAACATTAAATGTTGACTTGTTCTCCCCAATTTCATTATTATGAGCATGTTGTTCCATTTTGCCTATGAAAGCGGGGCTCTAAGGCCTGAAAACACTTATATTTTGAACGTTTATTCTTGGTTATCATTGAGTTAACGTGGTCCGACCCGGACCGATGGTGAACGGAAAACTTAATCAAGGATCATAACATGACCCCAAAAAAATTTTATGACTGGCAGACGGCAGGTGGCACAGACGATGTCATGCGCTTTGTTGATTGTCTTGAGAGAGCAGATCTTACATGGTGCGCAATAGGAGGCATAGCTGTTAATCATTGGGCCGATGAACCCATGGTCACTCAAGATGTGGACTTTGTTGTTGCCACAGAATCAGTGGAACTTGCCAAGAAGCTTCTTGAGGAGGCCGGATTTAAATCGGAACGTTTTCCATGGTCAATCAATTTTCGTGGTCATTCCAAGGTAAGCATTCAATTGAGCACGGAAGATTTTTATAAAGATTTTCCAAATAGGTCTGTTCCAGCAGACATACATGGAATTCTGATGCGAGTTGCGTCTTTGGAAGACACCTTGCGGGGAAAAATTAAAGCCTGGCGAGATACGGAAAGAAGACAAAGTAAAAAGCTAAAAGACCTTGGCGATATTGCCCGCTTGGTAGAAAGCCATCCTCATCTTTGGGAATTTCTTGATGCGGATTTGAAAGTAATCATTCATAAGCAATAATTGGTCGTTTCGTTTGCGGGGTCGGACCACGGCAAGTGTTTGCTTAATGGGCTTGATAGATGTGATCAGTCAGGATGATTTGAAGCGTACATACAAGGACTGGATCGAAGATGCCGTCCAAAAAAGAAATCATATTCGTGAGAGCCGTTGGACAGAGAGCGTTGCCGTAGGAAGTGAAGCGTTTGTCCTTCAGACCAAAGAGAAACTTGGCCTCAAAGTCAAAGGGCGAAAAATTATAGAGAAGGAAGATTCATTTGAGCTTCGGGAACCAATTGTTTCTTATGGGACTCATTTAGCCCCTGAAAATACGGTTCTAAGCGCTCAAAACACTTATTATTGGAGCTTGAACCAATAAGTATCAAGAGGTTACCGTGGTCCGACCCCAAGAAACAAAGAAACAAGCAATTTACGATAGTCTTTCCATCACAATCTTCGCGAGTGCGGAGATGAAGGCGGGGTCGGTGTTCAGGGATTCGGTCCTTCTGTATTCCAGAATCCCCGATGACATGGCCAGTTCCTTGTAGAGGATATCGATTTCGTAGAGGGTCTCGATATGGTCCGAGACGAAACTCACGGGGACCATGAGCAGGGCCTTCTTTCCTTGCGCGGCGAGGCCGCGGATGACCTCATCGGTTCCGGGTTTCATCCAGCGAACCGGACCGCTCCGGCTCTGGAAGGCGAGGTGATGGAAAACGGGTCCGACCCTCTGCACTACACCTTGAATGGTCTTTTGAATCTCCGAAAGATAGGGATCCCCCTGATCAATCATCTTCTGCGGGAGGGCATGGGCTGAGAAGATCACCTCTACCTTTCCGTGATGTTCCGGCGAAAAGGAATTCAATCCCTGCCTGACCTTGTCGGCAAGCACATCCAGATAGGCCGGATGATCGCAGAAACTCTTGATCTCCTGGATGCGGACCGCCTCAGATACCGCGGCCGCGGCCCGGTTAAGGTCGCTCAGGCTCGACCCGGTGGTGGCCTGTGAGAAATGCGGGTATAGCGGGAGTGCGAGGATCGTTTTTGCCCCTTGGGATAATGCTTCGCGCACCGCATCATCCGAGCGCGGGGCTGTATACCGCATGGCCACGAATACCGGCGCGTCGAGACCCATCCCGCGAAGCGCCGCTTCCAGGGCCTCTGCCTGTGCCCTGGTGATCTTCAATAGAGGTGAGCCGCCTCCGATCTTCCTGTAATTTTCAATAACCTTTGGGGTTCGGAAGTGGACGATGAGACGGGAGAGAAGAGGCTGCATGGGGAGCCGGATGATCTCCCGATCGGAGAAGAGCCTGAGCAGGAAAGGACGGATCTCCTGCTCGTTTTCAGGACCACCCAGGTTCAGGAGGATGACCGCGGTCTTGTCTGTCATGCGTTCTTTTCCCGGCTGAAGGTATGCACCGCATCCACCAGGGCCTTTGCATGCGCCTCGGGTGTCTCGGGAAGGATTCCGTGCCCCAGGTTGAAGATATGACCGGGAACATCACCGGCCTTATTCAGGATCTCCAGGACTCTCCGCTGGATCTCCGGGATGGGCGCAAACAGGGCCGTGGGGTCAAAATTTCCCTGCACGGCGATTTCGGGGCCGAGTATCTGTCTGGCCTGGTCGATCCCGATCCGCCAGTCCACACTGACCACATCGGCGCCGGAATATTTTATCTTATCCAGAAGTGTAGAACCGGTTCCCACGTAGTGGATGACCGGGACGCCTTTTCTTTTCAGTCCACGGATGACCTTCACGGTATAGGGTAGGTCATAGGTCTCGAAATCCTCCGGGGTCAGGATCCCTCCCCAGGTGTCGAAGATCTGCACGGCCTGGGCCCCGGCTGCGATCTGCGCATTGAGGTAGCGGATCACGGTCTCGGTGATCTTGTCCATGAGCCGGGCATAAAGTTCCGGCTCCTGATAGATCAGGCTCTTGAAGGGGATATAGTTTTTAGATCCACCGCCTTCCACCATGTAGGAGGCGAGGGTAAAAGGGGCCCCGGAGAACCCGATCAGGGGAACTCGTCCGGAGAGTTCCCGGCGCAGGATTCGGACCGCTTCCATGACAAAGCCGACCGACTCCTCAGGATCGGGGATGCGCAATGCCTCGATTTGTTTGCCGTTCCGTATGGGTTCGGAAAATACCGGGGCCGGAGTGAAGTCAAGCGCCATGCCCATGGCCTCCACGGGGATCAGGATGTCCGAAAACAGGATCGCTGCATCCACGTTCAATTCATTGACAGGGAGGAGCGTGGCTTCGGCTGCAAGCTCCGGGGTCTTGCATAGGGTGAGGAAGTCCGCCTTTTCACGCAGCGCCCTGTAACCCTTCAGGAACCTCCCGGCCTGACGCATGATCCAGACGGGTGTCATCTCCACGGGTTCCCGCCGGCAGGCCCTAAGAAACAGATCATTGAATGCCATCTCCTCCCCTTTCAAATCATGTTTTTCTCTGTGCTCTCTGCGTGCTCTGCGGTAAAAAGCCCTATCGATTTTCTTTCCGCATCTTCACCGGGATATAATTGCAGAAGGGCTCTTCGGCCATATAATCCTCATAGACCGAATCGGCCCGGGCCCGGCAGCCGCCGCAGACGTTGATGTATTCGCAGACGCCGCATTTTCCCTTGTACTTCTTGAAGTCCCTGAGATCTTTAAAAAGCTCCGAGTTCTCCCAGATCTCTCTGAATTTCCGTGTCTTCACGTTTCCTGCCGACCTGTGGAAGTAGCTGCAGGGCTTTACATTCCCGAAGCAATCAATCAGGCAGATGGACTGCGCGGCAATGCACCCCTTGGCCCCTCCGGTGGAAAACTTCAGGGTCCGCCGCTCGAAGCGGCTCCCGTCTTTTTTTGCGAGCTGAGGGACCAGCCGGTAATAATGCGGGGCACAGGTGGGCCGCATGAGAATATCCTTTTCCAGCTTCTCTTGTTCATAGTGCCACTTGAGGATCTCTTCATAGTCCTCCTTGGAGATGAGTTCGGACATGATCGTTTCCCCGCGGCCCGTGGGAACGATCATGAACATGTACCAGGCTGTGGCGCCGAGTTCTTTGGCGAGCCTGAACACGTTCGCAATATCGTGCTGGTTCCTCTTGGTGAAGGAGGAGTTGATGATGAACTCAATCCCGTGTTTCTTCAGCATCTCGGCCCCCCGGAGGATCCCGTCAAAGGCCCCCGGGCAGTTTCGGAAATTGTCATGGATCTCGGCCTTGGATCCGTCCAGGCTGAGCGAGACGATTCGGATTCCGGAGGACTTGATCTTCTCACAGACCGTATCGTCGATCAGGGTCCCGTTGGTGGCCATGCACATGCGGAGCCCCTTATCGGTTCCGTAGCGGGCGATTTCGAAGATATCGCGCCGAAGAAGCGGCTCGCCGCCGGAGAGGACCAGCACGGGACTGCAAAATTCGACGATATCGTCAATAAATTTTTTTGCCTCCTCGGTGGTGAAGTCCCCCTCCGAGGCCTCCATGTCCGAAGAACAGCGGCAGTGCACGCACCGGAGGTTACACCGCTGCGTGGTTTCCCATGCGATCCATTTGGGGATAAATTCCTTGGGCATATCAACCTCAAAGGTGAAACTCCCGGCAGCCTGCCGCGGGAGATGCACTCACCTTGCGTTTTCAAATATCATGCAAAATATTATCTTTTAATGTGTACCATAATATCCTGCCGAATTCAAATCTATTTCGAGAACCCAAAAACAGAGATAGAAAATTGTTCTTCCAGCAAATCCCCAGCCCCTTGCGGGAGGGGGTGTGGGGGAGAGGTAACCTTAAAGGTGAAAACGATTCACCCTCACCCTGCCCCTGGTCTCCCATCAAGGGAGAGGGAACAATTTTAGAATTTCCATATCGGAATTCGGGCGAGAATCAGGATTTTTTTAACAGCCCGATGAGGGAAAAAGGCAAGAAGAACGGGATCACTTTTTTTTAGGGGCCTTATTGGCCAGACCGTCCACCGGCTCGATA
>Ga0210058_1001068_pt1 | contig 24720 bp, 35 predicted proteins | sample CryGeymeta201511_FD_183979 | JGI IMG/M metagenome (GOLD analysis project Ga0210058, IMG submission 183979) | Groundwater microbial communities from Crystal Geyser aquifers in Utah, USA - Crystal Geyser metaG 2015-11 (SPAdes) (version 2) | ecosystem: Environmental > Aquatic > Deep subsurface >...
AGACAAGTTATGCCAGCCTGGGGTTTGCGCGTCCAGAATCTGGCGAGGAACAAGCCGTACCGCACCTTTGGTGGAGGTGGCCGCCATGTTGCGCGTGATCTCAATCAGCTTGGCTGGAATAGGCGTCAGGTTGGCGTTGTCCAGGTCTTGGCGTGATCCTGCAACCAATGTCATGGTGGCCGTGGTGTTCATCGCGTCAGGGCGAACCTTGACGATGGCGCGCTGTGCGTCGTTGAGCCAACGCACCAACTCGTTAGCAGGCCAGCGCACACTGGTTTGGTCTTGCAGTAAATCTGTGGCGCGATGGATGAGGGATGATGCGGAAATGGTCATGATGACTCCTATGAACTAAAACCCGAAGGCACGTGGCTGCACCCGAATCGTTCCTGGCACACGGTCATGCGCCTCTTCAATCCGGGTGTTCAAAATGGCTTTGTCAAAATTGGCGCGGTAGTAGATGGACAACTCTGTGTTGGTCCATGGCACGCCAGGCATGGCCATCAAACGGGCTTTGGCGCCGCTTGCAATGGCATCTAGGTGTCTTTGCCCAAGAAAGTCGGGCAGGCTGGTGGCGCTCATCATCGGCACATAGCTCGCGCGAACTACCATGGCCTGGCCTGTCACTGCGGTGGGGGTCGGGTAGACCCGCAACAGTGGCAATTCGCCTGCCATGTTGTAGTAGCTGGGCTCACTGCCTTTGGCGCTTAGCCAGTCAGGCATCGCGTTTTGCAGTCCAGACATCGTCACGGGCTGCAATCGGTGACTGCCGATCCAGACATCGCGCACCGTTTGCACATAGGCGCCAGTCGGGACGTCAATTTCATATTCATTGACCCCCTCAATCAGGATGATTGGGTCTTGGCTCTCAGTCCAGGCCTTGGTCTCACGGCAGAATTCAATCGCCGTCAGCAACAAGGCCTGATCAAGTGTTGGGTAGGGGCAGCCAATCACCTCGGTCGCAACAAAGGGGTGGAAGTTGGAGAGCAACATGATTGGCTACCTGCTTACTCAGGCACTGCAGAGAAGGCGTAGCGAGGGCGGTCGGTAGCGACTTGCTTCCCGCCAACATTGGCGTAGGCCGTTGTCACCGAATTGCGCAAAATATCAACCACTTCCTCTGGCACCAGGTAGGGTTTATTGCGCGGAATCTGATAGGCGTAGCCGTTCAGCCCAATGAAGACAGCTTCTTGGCCATCTGCCTCAGAACCCGAATAAATGGTCAGCAGCTCATACTTTCCGGTGCCACCCTCGAGGGCGCGGGCGCGCTGCACGTTTGCCGTATCTTCCGCAGCAGAATTTGGTTGCGCACTGTCTTCCAGTGTGCTGATTTGGGATTTCGTTGCCATGTGGTTACCTCTTGAAAACAGAAAAGGCCATCAAAGGCCCAAAGAAAAAGCCCCTGGGGATTCCTCCTCAGGGGCTTGAATCAACCCTTTGCGGGTCAACCAGGTTTAAGCTTCGACAGCAGCTTCAACAATTGCGATCCATGCGTCTTGCAAGATCACGCAGGTTTGCATGCTCTTCCAGCCAATGTGGCTGCGCTGTGCCAACGGGTCAGAATCCGAAGGCTTGGCGTTGACCACCATTGGTGTCACGGAGTACTGACCCTTAAGAGCCACAATGCCGTAGGCATCACGACCCAAAAAGATCACCGGGTACACGTCGGCCGAAGTTCCAGACGTCGACAACATGGCGCCCTTGATGCCACCGGCATCCGGGTAGGGCTCGACGATGGTGGTGCACAAATAGCGCACGTCATCAATCTTGCCAATTTCGTTTTCCCATGGGCTGATTGAGCCATACTTTTCAGCCGGTGTGAAGCCTGGTGCAGCACGCAAGGCACCCTCCATGTCAGGGTGAATGATGCCAACATAACCAGGGGCAACGTTCTCGGTGCCGTAGCTTGGCGTCGAGCGCACGATCGAGGTGATCGGGCGTGCGTTCTGGCGCTTCAAGGCGCGAACAGCTTTACGTTGCAGCGCCACAGTGAATGGTGTATTCACGGCAGAACGGACTGTGCCGTTGGCAAACGTCTTGTTGGTAGCAGCTTTCAAAACGCCATAGCGCATCTTCTCGATCATCTGTGCAGCTTGCTCGCCCAACAACTCAAGAGACTCGTTCAAAACGGGGTCTTCAATCGTATCGGTGACCACATCAGACACGGTAATCAAGTCGCCGTACTGCACCAAAGTGGCAGTAACGTCAACCTTTTGCAGTGTTTGCGCAGTGGGAGTCACGCCCTCGGTCAGCTCCTTCGGGGTGGTCGGCAATGCTGTAAAGCGCCGAAACATTTCGAGCTTGCTGGAGTTGCTAGGCAGGTTTTTAGCCTGGCCGAACTTCTCAAAAACAAGGTAGGGGATGCCACGCTTGAGCAATTCCTTGCATGCATAGGCAGAGGTACGCGGTGAAATATCACCATAAGCAGTAGTAGCCATGATTTTTCCTTAAGATAAAAAAACAAAAAGCCCCTTGCGGAGCCATATCAAAAGGAGCGAACTGACGCTTTAATGCCGTATGCAGCCCAGGCCATGCCTTTGGGGAGTCTTTTGACTTATCCCGCATGCACCCGACAGCGCGACCGGTGTCGTGCTCCGAAAATGCTCAGTGATAACGCTCACTGTGCGAAGCGACCAGGTAACCAACTTGGTAATGGTCTCGGCTTTCGCCTGAAATCTTTATGCGAATTCGGCCCATGCAGCTTCGTAATCATCTGCCTTGGCAGGCTTCTCCGGGATCTTCAAACCAGCCGAGCGCACGCCTTCAGCAGCGTCCATGGCCGACTCATCCACAGGGCTTTGATCGGCTTGCGGTTCGGTCTTGATGCTTTCTTTGTAGGCACTCAGCAAAGCATTGATCTGCTTGGCGCTGCCGCCGTGAATCACCTGCATCGCCTGCTCTTGTTCAGAGCCAGGCAGGCTATCCACATAGCCCTTGAACTCTGCGCTGGCGGCCACATCCATAAAGTCTGGGTGGGCATCTGAAATCATCTCGTAGTGCGCTTTCTCTTTCTCGTTGCGCAGTTCGCCAACCAGTCCGTCAAGCTCACCGCGCACCGCGTTGGCACGCTCATCAGCCACTTCACCGCCAATGCGCTTGGCAATCACGCTAAGCATGCGTGCAAAGTCCGGGCCAAAGTCAGACTCCAGCGTCTTCATGGCCTGCTCAAAGGTCAACTCTCCGCTGTCAACCTTGTCCATCGCATCTTCCATCGCCTCAGTCGTAGTGGCCTCAGCAGACTCTTCGGCTGGCGTCTCAGCGGGTTCATGCGCCTTCAAAGCCTCCTCGCGTGCCTTGAGTTCAGCCTCCTTGGCTTTGAGCCTCCCCATCCACGACTTCTCGCGCTGAACATCCTCCGGGCTCATCACCTCCACGCCTTGATCTTGGGCGCCCGGCTCTACTGCCACGACCACCGAAGTCTCGTCAGTCGGACCAGCATCGCCAGCTTCTGCACCAGCGGTATCCGTTGGCGCTTCGGCAGGCTCTTGTTCTGCTGGCTCCTCGGCCACCTCAGCCTCGGTTTCATCCGGGGTTTCAGGGTCAGGCGTCAGGCCAAAAGCCTCATCCTCGGTCATCTCCTTTTTTTGCATATCCTCGTCAAAAGAGGCGGCAAATTCATCTTGCTCGGTTTGGTCATTGGGTTTCATAGCGTTTCCTTTCGGGGCAAAAAAAGAGCCCTTGCGGGACTCGGACTGTCCGGACGAAACAAAGCCGCAATGAAGCGGCTCAATCAGTCACGGGGTTGAGAATCAAATCTTTGGCACGTCCTGGCCTTCATCGGCCACAATCGCGCGAATCGCATAGGTCTGCTTGATGGCCGCTTGCAATGCGACCAAGCCATCCGGTCGCACATTGACCAAATCGGTCACATAGCTGCGTCCCAACACGTCAAGCAGCTCAATCAAATGGCGCGAACACTCGCTACCAGCGTATTGGCGCACTGTGCGCGACGCCTCGATCAAGCGTTCATGCATCAGTTGCTCTTCGGTTTTTTTAGTTGTCATTCATCACCGCTGTTTCCATACCCGCATTCAGGCCAACACGGCCAGAATCTGGCTTGTCTAGCTCTTTGGTCGGGTCAAACACAGGCCGCTCTTGCACTGGCTGGCCACTTATCTGGGCGATGCTCGGGTTCGGCGTTGCATCAGCCCAACCGGCGCTACGCAAAATCTCATCGCCCGCGGGTGCGACATGCGGATTCTGGGTAGCTGCACCACCCGCTTGTAATGCTGCAAAAACAGAGCCTACCTTGGTCTCGGTTGCCCTGGCTTTGACCAATTCGACTTCAGCCATCGCCTTGGCTGCTTGTGCAGTCAATAAGGCCACCTTCTGCTGCAATTCAGCCATTGTCAATTGCATCTGCGCCTGCTGAATCTGTTGTTGTTGTGCGGCCTGCTCATTGTTTTGCTCAGCCATCACCTCTTCCTCAGTCTTGATCACGTCCGAGAGCTCATGCGCCTCGGCGCGTTGGCGAAGCAAGTGGTCACGCTTGATAAAAGGCGCATCCATCGGATTCGCCACAGCCAGACTAAAGGCATCAAGCTGCTGGGCTCGAACTTCACGCGCCACCAGGCTTGATGACCCGCGCGCCTTGACGTCAAAATCACCCTTAATCGCTGCATCCGGGTGAAACTGCATATTCCAACGGTACATACCGGTGATGAATGAGCGCGTGATGCCCTCATCCCAATTGCTCACCAAGTCCTTGATCATGATATTGGCAGCACCCATCAGCATGCTCATGCCGCTGGCTGTGCCGCCTGCGCCAGAGGCCACGTTTTCCCCGGTCATATACCTGGGTATCGCGCTCACCTCATCGGCATTGTTCTCAAACCTGTCTGCCAGACCGCTCAGATCGCCCAAGCGAGACGGCAACTCAATCGCGCGCACCGCAGGTGTTCCCGGGCTGGTTGAGTTGCGCAAAAATACTTTCCACGGCTCAATCTCTGTCCCCTCTTCCATGCTCGACAGCAAGCCCGTTGCCACTTCAATCATTGCGCCAGAAGTGATCGCGCCGTTGTCCAGCATCAGCCTGGTGGCCGCATTCATCATCGTCTGGTCATCACGCATCACGCTGGCCAAACCCTCACCAAAGAACGATGTTTCGTCCTTATCAAAGTAGTACACATGGTAAGGCCAGGTCACACCGTTAATCGGCTGCAGCACAGCTTTGACCACCTCACCATTGGGCAGCATCCAGATGTTGCTAAAAAAGCTCTCATGGCTGCGGTCATCCGCCACCTCTAGCCCGGCCGACCTCAAGTCCTCGCCAGATACATAACCCCAGCGCTCCAGCACCTCATAGCGGCCGTCGTTGTCACCTTGTTTTGACTGTCTATCGCCGATGCTCTTAAGCTCGCCGTCAATGAACTTTACCGTGCACTCACCATTTGGGTGTGATCTCAAGTACTCGACAATGATGTCCTTTCGAAAGCTCTTGCGTTGCGCCAGCTCAGCCAGGTCGGTGTGCGTCATCTGGTGGCGCTCATAGATATAGCGGCAGTTGTCCAGCGAATCCGCACCCATGTCCGGATAGAAGCGCCACAGCGGCACAAAATCTACAAACGGCACGACATAGCTCTCGCTCTTCTCGACCCATTTGCCCTTCTCTTGCACAAATTTAGATCGAATGCGGCGCTCAACCAGCGGCCCCTTCAAAATGCCCGTGCCAAACAAGTGCCCAGAATTCACCACCTTTTTGCAAATCTGCTTGTAGCGCACTTCGCTCAATTGGTCATCAATAACCTTGGCCATGCCTTTGGCTGACTCTTTGCACAGCTTCAAAACGGCATCATCCACCATCTTCTTGCTGATGTAAGGCGCTGGCATTTTCTGCCCTTGCTGCGCGGCCTGCTGCGCCATCTGCTGCAGCTGCTTGATCACACCCTTGCGCACATCATCGGACACCGTAGGCACAGGCGTCGTATCCACTTCCCAATTCTTTTCCGAGCCCGCAGGAAACAGCAAGTCCTCCACGCGACTGTTCGCAGTCTTGACCTTCACCCGGGTCTTGCGCACAAACGCACGCGACCGCTTGGGGCCAATCGCTGCCAGCACCTCTGGGTCGTACTGGCCCTTGAACTGCCGCAAATCCTGCAGCCAACGCAACTCGGTGGCGTAACGATCCTCTTCGGCCGTCGAGAACTCACGCAACAGCTTCACGCCCAAAGCGCTCATCACAGACGTGGTCGTGCCGTTGTCCCTAAACGCCTCCCGAGAGGCCATCTCGTATTGGATATCGTCGCTCATTAACGCGCAGTCAGGTTCGGCCGACCATTAGCGTGGAACTTGGCTTTACCCACTTGGGTGTCGTCATTGAGTTTGGCCTTGATTGAATCCACCGCATCCTTGACAAAAGTGTTGCCATAGATTGTTGGCTTGGCTTTTTCAGCATCCTTGTTGGCCACTGGCAACTGCGACTCAGCACTAACCACTTTAGTCACCTTGACCACATCGGGCTTAGCCTTCATCTCGCTCTTGAGTGCCGTTGTGAACTTCTTGCCGTTGAACTCAAACACCTTTAATCCGCTCTTTCGTGCATGGGCGAAGGCATCTTTAAAGTTCGCAGGCGCAGCAGGTTTAACAGGCGCATCAGACGCGTTAAAAGCCTCACTGAACAGCTTTGCATCTTCATCCTCAACTGGTGCGCTTGCAGCCTCTTTGACGGGCTCCATTGGCTCCAGATCAGGCGCAGGCGGCTTTGGGTCATCGGCCGTAGCCTCAGCAAAGCTGTCGGCATACTCTTTAGCACGTTGGCGGGTTTCTTCATCAATCATGATCTGCTTTCAATTTAGGGAGGGTACCGGGTACCCTGCCTCAATAACCGGCCGATGTGGCCGCTGGTCTCACTCTTGTCGGTCTGGCGCCACGACTCGAATCGCGGTAGCTCACCGGGATAGCAAATGTCAGCGCCATAGCGTCTGCGCCGTCGGGCGACCTGACTTGCCTGGCCTTCATGTGCTCTTTCTTTTCCAGCAACTTCCTGCCGTTTGAGCTCACCTTGGGCTGAGGTGCTGTCAGATCACTGATCAGTGCCGCGTTATTCGGTATCCGGCACGGTTTATCAGCGAACCACTCACTCATCAGCCACCACATCTCGGCACGGATGTTCTCGTAACGCTCTGAATCTGTAGCACGTTGGGCGCTGTTGATGCCAATAACAGGCACATTAAGCTCATTTAGCCTGTCATAGACACCAGCGCCCAAACCGCCCTTGTCAATGATCAAACCGTCTGGTTTGTGCTCGGTGTTGTACTGGCTCAGTAGGCCAGCAATCTGCATCGTGTCCAACCCCTGGTGATATTCCATGCGAAACACCGTGCGCCCACGCCTGAAACAAATCGCAGTCCTGTCAGCGTCCTCAATCCCATCGCCCGCTGGATCACAGCCAATGATCAGCGGCGCATTCATGTCTGCTGACGTGCTGTTGACCGCAGCCATCACATTGCTTGGGTTGATCAGCGGGTTCCCAACTGCAATCACAAACGCTTCGGCTGCACAGTTCGGGAACTCCTGCTGGAACAGCCACGCAAAACCGTCGCCATACGAGCTAATCTTGTTGCGCCGGAACTGCAGTTGCTCGTTGTCTAGCCCGTAAGTCTCGGCCAACAAAATCTCTTCAGCAGTTTTAATGAAGTCCGCCGCCACCGTAGAGCGGTAGCTATCATCCCAAAACCATGGTGTAAAAATCGCAATGAACTCGCCGTTGCCAGCTTCAGCCTCTTGCCACAGGTTATGAAACCCGTTGCCAATTCCGTTCGCAGTGGACTCAAGCACAAACTCAGTGCCATCCACATTGCCAACCACATTCCCCAGGCCTGCCATGTGTTTTTGCGGGTTGCGCCAGTAGGCGTATTCTGAGCCGTGGATCAACTGGGCTGTATTGCCTCTCCCAACATCATCAGTACCAGCAGTAGCCAACTTATAGCCACAATCCATCTGCTTAAAAATCAACTCTTTCGCGTTCGATGCCTTGGTGCTTGGTGCTACCGGGTTATTGATCTGATATCGTTGAACGATCTCAAACAACCCCGTCGTGGCCAAATCCTCATGCGCCACAATAAAGGCTGACCGCCCCTTAAACACAGCTTTGTGATAGAACCTGGCCGCGATATATGTCGATGCGCCCTGCTTACGCCCCTTCAAAATGATAGCTCTGACTTTGCCGGTATTTTTGAGCTGCTCCTCGAGCTTCTCATGAATGTGTCTTTGCGCCCGGTTCAGCACAAGCGGCTTCAGGTCACCAGACTTGTCCTTGATTTTCAGGCACTGGCAAGCAAACAACTCCAGGTTGTCGCGCAACTTACACAGCGCAATCTCGCGTTCTTCATCAGTCATTCGGACGCCGCGTTGATCTTAGCCAGCAAAGCATCCACGCTCGACTGGCTTTTGTCACCCTCGGCGTCAAGCTTGAGAATCTTGCGCTGCATCGGGATATAAACACCGTGCGCTGCCGCAATCTCTTTACTCAGCTTTACCCGCCCAGCTAGGCTGATGATGTACTGGTACAACTCATTAGCTTTATCAGAGCGATTCTCAGTGCTCTTATCATTAGCCTCGCCAAGCGCGACAAGACGCTCTCGAAACTCCGGATCGCATAGTATGGCAACCTCCTCAAGCTGCGACCGAGACACCTTCATTGCCAGTGTGACATCATCTCTTTGAAGCAACTCAACAGCTGCCGAAGCCTCGGCATAAGCCTTTACGGTTGCCGCATCCGACAGTTTGGTTTCCGTGGCAACCAGTTTGGCAACCACTTTTGTGGCAACTATGCTTTGCGTTGTTTGTTGTATCTTTTGTGTAAGGTCTCTCTCCCACCCAAACTTAGTCGCTCGCTTCTGAATGGCTGTGTGTGACACGCCATACTCAATAGCAAGTTGCCGAACTGTCTTAACGCCTGCCCTATAGTGCCGTTCAATCAGCTCCCAGTCTGGGCTGCTTTTTGTTTTTTCATTATTCATAGCAGTTGAATCTCCTCAAGCTTTTAACTGCTTGGTGAAATTGAATCCATATCAATCCCATCGATCACGCAGGGAGCATAAAAAAAGCCCCTGGAGTTACCTCAACAGGGGCAAAGTCCATTGCTGGACACAGGGAGAAAAGTAACTCACTCGCCAAGAGTACTGACACTTGGTGAGTGAGTGTTGTTTGGCGCTGCGGCAAGAGGCACTTGTCCCCTGAAAAAACCGCTTGTTTTAGTGCCGGGGCTGTCTGTCCGGCTATGTAGCTTCTTGTAATGTAACAGAAAAAATAACTTTTGCAGTAAAGTGAACAATTATTTTAAAGACCACCCAAAGATATGGTAGCGCCTTTTCCCCACATACAAGAACAGACCCCATCTAAAAAACATCTTTGGGCTTTGCCAAACGAATCTCACAGCAACTCCAAGTCTTTTCGAAGCTCTCTAGCCATCTCGCCAAAAACCATTTGGCACAGTGTGTCAATCTCTCCACTGAGCCAGTAAGCGTCATCCACGTACTCAGTGCGCACCAGGCGGTTAAGCGGTATGTGGCCAGACCCCAGGCAGGCTGGGCACTCACGGCTCTCGTCGATCACTGGTGAATTAGGAATCAGCGGATGACCATGCCCGCCGCAGGTCAAGCAAGCCGGGTGGCGCCACCACTTCAGCACGGCCATTGCTACGTCTTTGGCGGCCAGCTCTGGCATCGTCTTGCCATCACGCGCAAAAGAGCGCTTCCTGAGCCACCTGCCCATCATCTCAGCCACTTCATTGGCTCCCGTCATGTGGTCTGAGACCAACACCCCCCACACCGCCAGTGCCACGGACTTGCGCTCACTGCGCTTTGCAACGATACCTGCAGCAATCAGCACATCAGCACTTCCAATGCGGTCAGGGGTCAATCGCAAGTCGCTGGTCGTGCGTGCGCCAAAGTAGCGCTCCTGCATTGAGCGTCCGGTAGCCATCAGGCAACACCCTTATCGGCTACAGCCAGGGCTTTTTTGTTAATGTGCTGCCTGTGTGTCATACGCTCTCCTCGTAAGCGGTCAATCGAACTTTGATAAAACCACCAATTTGATCTTTGACAAAAGGCCTGAGAACAAACCTCTTGTCATCAATCCCCAGCGCCAGCGCCAGCCCATCGCGCCCCGCCTTGAAACTGGCGATTATGTTGTCGTCATCGCGTGCACGGCGATCTGGCGGGTAAACATCAAGCCACAGCGCGATCCTTTGTGAATCCGGAGCCACCATCCCAGCCTGTTTGCAAAGCGCCCAGCAAACCTCTTTGTAGGCCTTGGTCAACTTTGACTTAGCTGCCCAATGAAGCCTGGCGTTTGGGCTCAGCCCTTTGGGTGGCCACGGCAAAGTCAGCTCTTTTTTGAGGGAGGGTACCGGGTACCCTGCCTCTTTTTCAAGCGTTGCTGCGTTTAAGTTGTTTGGCATAGGGCTAATTTTACTTTAAAATTCAGCTGTGTGTTGCTGTACTACAAACATTTGATATATAATTCTTTCCGTCAAGTGTTGCACCACACGACTACTTGAAGCCGTTTTCTCATGCGTTAGCCCGAAAGGGTTCCAGTGGTGCAACACTGGAGCGCAGCAGAAAACGGCTTTTTTGCTTTTCGATTGCGCCACTTGACCGTCAGGGCGCGTTAGCACATCGGGCAGCAATCTCCCAGTACCCACCAAATGACACACCCAGAAGCAGTCCGCAGTCTGGTGATGTTGATGGACTTATCCCCTGTGACCCGCAGGTCGGAGTAGCGAAAGCGAAACGGATATAGACAACGCCGCAAGGCGATTAACCAGCCCCAGCAATGGGGAATGTGGAAGTCCCAACAGCAATGCTGGGTGCCCGACCCGGGGGCCACCATCCTCCCGGCATCGACAAGTTCCAAGGTAGCGGAGCGCCAGCCCGAAAGCCCAACCGGGCGCTGGTTTGTCGTAAAGGAGCCTTTGCACCGCAAGCCACCGGACATCCGGGTAGGTAGGTTCAAAGGGTAAGTGGAAGTGCGCGTGTCGTTTTAACCAAAGGAAACCCATGGAATCCTTGCAACCCATTGACCATCCGCTTGCGCACCTTTCACACACACGGGAGTCTTCCTACGGAAGTCTCCAACGCGCGCACGTAGTTCCTGCTTCGCAGGGACTTCACGGATGCGCACGACCCAAGGGTTGCACTGGCCTCGCCCCACTGACTTGTCTTCCCGCGCCCAGGCGACTGGATAGAAACGCGCGACCCTCGTTGCACACAAGCCCACACACGCCTTCGCACACACTCACGCATCGTGCCCACGCAGTCTCCGACTTGTGCATGCACCATGCGCATAGGTCATGCGCAAGCACATCGCGCGAGGCCAAAACGCAATACCCCTAAAGTTTGCTCAAGTTTACAAAACACGCCGTTTTCATTGGTGAACTGCACACTTTTGTTGCCGTTTTAGCATGATGACTTGACACAATGTTTGCTTTACGGCTACACTTCATCCCATCGAACGGCATCGTCCGGATCGCCAGACCAGCAAAAACGGTCACCAGCTCTGCACTCGGAGCTAACCAAAATAAACGGGTGGCACTTAGACCTGATGCATGCCAATGCACAGCGAGTGGGCTGGGAGAAGGTAACTGCGCCACCGATTGAAGCCGCAGTGAGGGTTAGCCCCCAAGAAAAACAAAACCGCAGGCGTCCAGGGGGCGCCGCCAGTTCTCTGGTGCAAGTGTATGGATGTGCACTTACACCAGCGTATTACTTAACTAGCAGCCACCTCGTAACGGTGGCATTTTTTTAACCAGGAGAAAACCATGACACGAAAACACTTTGAAGCTTTGGCTCATGAAATTTCGAAACTTCCGCTTGCTAGTGAGAGGTTAGCCGCAGCCTTTGCTGTGGTAACAGCCTGCAGCCAGTTCAATCTGGCGTTTGATCCGCAGCGTTTTTACAAGGCATGCCAAGTGACGGATATCTAACATGCACGACCGCCACACCCCACCGCCCACCAACCTGCGGGTCATCGGCCACACACCTGGCAGCCAGCCGCTGCATGCTTGGGATGAGGGCGAGCGCAGCTTCGAGCAGCGCTACGAAAGATTCACCGCACAGTCAGGCATCAAGTACGGTGTCAGCCTAGTTTACGAAGTCACCGCCGAGCGCCGCCTGGCTGCGCTGCAGTCCAACCAAATCGCCTAAAGCAATGCGCTTAGTCTTAACCAGGAGAAAACCATGAGCTCATATGCAAGACGGCTTGAAGAAGCGCTTGAAAAACAACACCAAATCAAAGGCGAAATTGAATTCTTGCGGCTTCTGATCAAGAAAGAGAAAAAACAGACGGCTTGGTGCAGCAAGTCGCCAGACATCAAGGAACTCAAGAAAATGATGCCAAACCACTGGATAGACAACTGTGCTGGGCTGACTTACTTCGGAGTCACCTTGGAATGCGATGAGCGCATCACTCTTCCAGATGGTTGGGTGCATTTTGATAACGAAGTATGCGACACCAGCACGCTGGCTTCCCCCGTGTGTAAAAAATACAAAAAACACGGCGTCCCCATCCATGTGTACATCAACCAAAAGGTGTGCTAAACCATGGAGAAGGCAGGCTTTGTTAAACCCATTTTGGTTTAACTAGCGTGTTAAACATTCAGCATAAACCGCAAAACAAAGCCTCGCAAGTCGGGGCTTTTTCTTGTGCTTTAACTAGGAGAAAACCATGGTTCGATACGACCTACCGTTTGCTGGTGACAGCGGCGAATTTTATGTTCCAGAAACCAGGGCTTACTTCACTTTCCGACCAGCGTCTGATGAGTGGGCGGCCAAGCACGACCTCATCCATGCGATTGACGTGCTCGACGGTATCCGCTTTGGCATTGTCCGCAAGGGTGTTGCCTACATCGCTATAGATGAGGATGCTTATGGACACCCGGTGCTGGAACGCTGGAGCATCACAAAACGCGTCACATATCGGTCTAACAAGTGTTTTTTTAACTAAGGAAATGCAATGTTTATCAGAGAACAAATGGCTCAGTGGAGAGAGTTGCGTCAAGCTTATTGCGAAGGCGAATTTCTTGATTATTACGTCTGGTCTCCAGTTTCGTGCAGGCACTCTTGCTGGACGATGCAGCCAAACCGCTACGGAAAATTGCTGTGGATTTGATGAGCCATTGATAACGCTCGATATGGCTTGTACATACGCCAGTCGATATTTCGCCAAACAACTTCACCTAGGAGAAAACCATGGGTTGGTCATTTGCATGTTCACCGCGCCACGACAAAAAAGCTTGTGTGGCCGAGCTCACCCGGCCCGGACGTTACAGCCCTGGCTACACCATGCTGCGCCATAGCGTAGTTGGCAACCACCTCTGGACACTCATCAAGTGCCCGGACGGCCGCACCATCATCGGCCTGGACCTGTTGGCCGGAGGCGGCAAGCATGGCATGGGCTGGGGTTACAAGAGCATGGACGAAGAGTCTAGCCCTTTCGTCTACGACTGCCCTCTTTCATTCCTCGATGCGGCCAGCGAGCCCAGGGGCTACGCCATCGAATGGCGCCTCAAAGTCAGGGAACACCACGCCCGCAAAACCAGCCACAAAGCCTTCGCCGGATAGGTAGTCTCTTACGGCAGCGACACCTACACACTGGTCGCCCCGGCCGGTCCTCGCAAGGGCTGGACGGTCACCAACAGCAGCGGCTGCCGCTACCGCATGAATGTCAAACAACTCGCCCAGGCCACCTGGGTCAACACGGAGGTCGCATGAAATACATCGTCAACGGCAAGCGCAAGTTTGCCACCCTGGCAGCGGCACTGGCTTATGCCGGCCGCATTTATCAACGCACCGGCAACATTGTTGCCGTGGAGGCATTATGAGAATCATCGCATACACCTATGACGCAGATGTGCATTGCCCAGCCTGCACCAAGAAAGTATCCCAGCGCATGCTGCTCGATCACCACCACCCCTATGCCATGGGGACATCCATGAAAGATGATCACGGCCTTGAATATGACCTGGTTGACAGCGAAGGCAACCTGATCCATCCCGTGTTCAACATCGACGAGCACGGCTTCACCCACTGTGGCGACTGCCACAAGGCACTGACATGATCACCATCCACCAATCCAACCACGGCAAAGGCACCAACCGCTGGGTCGAACGCAACGGCGCCATCATCGCCACCATCCACCAGCATGCACCCTGGCCCAAGATGCCAGACAAGTGGAGCGTCAACTGGATGAGCGGCCGCGTCGATTGGCACAACTCACTGGCAGATGCCCGTGACAACGCACTCAAAGGGATCTGACTCCAGCGTGCTGCACCGTGACAGGGTGCAGTGCAGTGGTGTCAAAATGCTACTGCGCCAATGGTCGTAAACCATCACCGCCTGCAACCGGCCAGTTGCATCGCCCCGGCGAATCCGTGGATTAGGAAACTTATCATGGCACAAGCTAATCTTGCTCAAATTGTTCGGAACATTCAAGTCGGTATCTGGGACAACTTATCAGAAGTCATCACGGTTTACCCAGACCGAACACTTGTAAAGTCGTACACAGTACGCTGGGTGAACAACAGCGGCTCATTGAAGCCAACTAACAAACGCATTACTGGCGCTCAGCACGTAGCCATCCTCCAGGCTATAAAAAACGCCGAAGCCGATGAGGTTGACCCAGAAGACTACATCATGGAAGTGATGGAGCATTACTACTACTGAAACGACCATGCCTCTGGAGTGATAGCGCCACAGCAAAGCCACCTACGGGTGGTTTTTTTTCGTTCAAAAACAGGAGAAAACATGGGATCAATCTGGCACACCACCTTACTAAGGAGCACATCATGACCACACCACGCGTCTACGTCGGCACATACGCAAAATATAACAGCGGGTCGCTCGAAGGCAAGTGGCTTGACCTCGAAGACTACTCTGGCATAGACGAGTTTGAAGAGGCGTGCCAAGAGCTGCACGGCGACGGAGAGCACGAATTCATGTACCAAGACTGGGAGGGTATCCCCGGCCAGTTCATCAGCGAATCGCACCTTGATCCGGAGGTCTGGGACGCATGGGTCAACCTGGATCAGGACGACAAAAATATTCTTGAGGTGTACCTTGATTCGATTGATTCATCCGGCACGCTTGACGCAGCAAAAGAAGCCTTCTTAGGCGAGTTTGGCAGTGAAGAAGATTGGTCTCAAGACTATTGGGAATCATCTGGCATGCTGTCTGGAATACCCGAAAACCTGCGCTACTACATTGATCACGCAGCCTACGCAAGAGACTGTCGTATGAGCGGCGACGTCACGTTTGTCGAAAAGGGTGGAATGGTTTTTGTCTTCAGCAACAACGGTTGATCCACATCCCAACATCACCATAGCCACTGTTTTGCAGTGGCTTTTTTTTGGTCCAACTATTCCATCTAAGGAACACATCATGCAAATTGACACCCGTATTGCAGGCATCCCCTGCATTGTTGACGTCACCTACTACGAACCCGTCATCCCTGGCAGGCGCTGGGGAAACATTGACAACTGGGAACCCGATACCGGTGGCGATTTGGACTATGTCATCTGCGACCGTCGTGGCCGCGAAGCACCGTGGCTCGCTCGCAAACTCACCGACAGCGACGCCGAGAAGCTCGAAATCGAAATCTTGCAACACATCGAAGAGGCTCAAGATGAATACTAACCTGCACCCAGTCTTCGCCCAGGCGCTGGCGCCTTTCCTTCACTCACCTGCGCCAATGGTGCGCAGGGTTCGCCACCCCAACCTGACACGTAGCGAAGACCAGCTACTCGCAGCACTGCAGCTCATGAAAAACTGGGTCATCTCCCACGCCGAACCCTGTGTTTCTGGGCGCGGCGACATGTACGCCAGCCTCCAGCGTGACCTTGCCATTGCAGAAGAAGCCATCCAAGAAGCAACATCAGGAAACGAAAAATGAAAAATATCAAAATACTGGCCGCAAACATGCGCCGGGCTTTTATCGATCGTGAGTCCGTGACCATCGGAGGTGGAAGATTTACACCAGAAGAACTCAGGGATGGTGGCATTGCGCTCAAAGCATTCCCTGATTTACTTGATGCCTTGCATTTAGCCCTGCCTTTACTTGAAGACTGTGCAGAAGACGACTGCTACAAGCCAGGCTATGTCGGCAAGACGCTTGACAAAATCAAGGCAGCCATTGAAAAAGCAGGAGAAACCCATTGAACAAACTCATCGACAACGGCAACTACACCATGCGTCTGCAAGTCAGCAAACTTGATTCGCCACTGGATTATTTTTGGGTCAGCTTCACCTCGGAGCTGGCCACGGCAAAAAAACCCAAAGACCAACAAACCCTATTTACCACCCTGCTCGATCGCACACAATTCACAAAGCTGCGTGATCTGATCGACCTGCAACTCCTGGAGACAACATGATCAAAGTGATCTTAAACGCACTGCGCAAACCCAGTGCTCAAACCATCGCAGCGCAAGAGCTCGAAGAAGCCAAGCGCGACCTGCTATTAGCCCAATCAGCGGCCGAATACGCAACCCAAATCAGCCAGTATCACCTGGCCAGAATCAAGCGTCTCTCTGAGTACACAAAGGAGCCCCAATGACACCCATTTTTTACGACCCACGCCAAAGCATTGACTCCATCAAGAGCTACAGCAAAAGCGCCTCCAAGCCACGCAGGTTTGTAGAGCTCATGCAGCACTTTGCGTATCACAACTATGGCCCACAGTCCCTTGGCACTGTTGTTCCCGTCACCAAAAAAGACCTTTGCCTTGTCCATAGCAAAGATTACATTCATGATCTGTTTGCACTGCGAGTGCCAAACGGCTTTGGGGACTGCAACCCCGATCTCCCTGAATCCTGCTTATGGACTGTTGGGTGCTTGCTCTCAGCAGCACGGCATGCCATGAAGTACCCGGCAATTCCCGTCTGTGCACCAGTATCTGGCTTTCATCACAGCGGGTACGATGAGGCTGCAGGTTTTTGTACAGTCAACGGCCTGATCATCGTCGCTGCCAAACTGATTCAAGAAAACCCAAATATCCGAATCGGCATCATTGATGCAGATGCGCACTATGGGGACGGCTCGGCCGCGCTCCTCAAACGCCACAAGCACATTGGCAAGCAGGTGCTGCACTTCACATCAGGCCAGCACTTCTATGGTAACGAAAAACAAGAAGATGCCCTTGACTTTCAGGCCTGGCTGCACAGCGCCATCAAAGAGACAAATGCATTCAACCCAGACCTGGTTCTCTACCAGGCGGGCGCCGATGCATGGGAGCATGATGACCTGGGCAGCGGCTATCTATCCAAAGAGCAGTTGGCTCAGCGCGACCGTGATGTCTTTCGCGGCATCAAAGCGCCCGTAGCCTGGGTACTGGCAGGCGGTTATGCCAAGTCATCAGACGGCACCATCTTCACCGACCCCGTCCTTGATATCCATCACAACACCCTGCGCGAATCTGATGCCAGCGTGTCTTTTAGAAAAGAGCAATTATGAACACCCGCGACAAATTCCACGCCTGGCTCGCCACCCAAGGTTACCGTGATGACATCAAACCCTTGCCCTCGGGCAGCTACTACAGCGAGCGTGTCGACTCCCTATGGAGATGCTGGCAGGCCGCCCACAACCTCTTTGAACAAGAAGCCCCCTTAACTTTAAGCCAAATCCGGCACAACTTGGCCTGGACGCAAGAGCGCATGGCCATGGAACTGGGCATCAGCCTGCGCACATATTGCCGTAACGAAAAATCTGGGGGTTCAAAAACTTTGCAGAAAATGGCATCATTGATTTACGTCAGCTTTTCAAAAGACAAAGCGGCTCAGAATCAAGACCTGCCTTAGCAAATACCATGTCGTTGGAACCACCTCGCAAAAACCACCCAAAAGCCAAGTCTTCAGCAATGGCTTGTGGCGCATTGCAGCAACTTTAAAAAGCCATATGACCCCAACCAAACTTAACCAGGTATTCCCCAGCTTCGAGGCAGTACATGTTGCCTCCAAAGAGGACGTCATTTTCATCCATCAGGGCGGTGCAACTATCACTATCCCATCCGCTTTGGTGGCGCAACTCATTGATGCGCTAGAGCTGGCGCACAGGGGCGACCTCTAGCCAGCCCGCCAAAGCAAACGGCCCAGCACCCTGATCTCCTGTGTCTGCTCTGGCGAAAGCGCCTCCTCTGGGTAAGCCCGGTTGTCTGAGCGAATGAACAAGCCGCCGTCAAAGCGCTTGCTCAATCGTTTGATACGTGTCTCATCGCCATAGGCAATGGCATATACATCATTGTCTTTGATCTCAGACTGCCCTGTATCAATCAGCACCAAGTCTTTGTCCATCAGATAAGGCTCCATGGAGTCTCCGTGTACAGTCAGAACCCGCAGGTTTTTCTTGGCTGTTACACACTTCTGCTGCAACCAGTCGTGGCGAAAAGCCAGCGGCGGCAAGAGCAACTCTTGGCTCACCACACAGCCGTGGCCTGCTGACAAGCTCACCTCTATCCGGGGCACCAGCGCATACACCCCTGGCTGCAGATCATCCGGCACGCTCCAGGCCGATACCGCACTGGGCGCACCCTGATCACCGTCCAAGTAGTTGGTCGGCATACTCAGCGCCAGCTCTAATTTCCGGGCGGTCTTTTCACCAAAAAAGCGCTCCGGCTTAAACAGCAAACTCACATAGCTGCGGCTCAAGTCTGCCGCCGTTGCCACGTCCGTTTGCGTTTTTTTGTACTTGTGCATCCAGGCCGTCAGGTTTTCCCGACGCCGCGCAGCCATTTCTTTTGACTTGTCCATAAAGACTCCTTTTGTTTGCTTTACACTTGAGTAATTTCAAGCTTAAAGGCAAATTACATGCAAAACTTTTCGAACTGGCTCAAAAACAATCGCGGCATGGCCTCGCACCTGGCTCGTACCTTGGGGATCAGCCCCACCAACGTCACCAATGTGTGCACGGGACGCCTCCTCATGCCTACCGCATGGATGCCCACCATCGTCAAACTGTCAAAAAGGAAACTCTCCTATGCCACCCTGGTTACAGAGCGCGAAGGCCACCGCCGAGCAAAAGAACAAGCGCGGGCTAGATCAACATCTTCGCACAAATAGTACATGAATGTTTGTTCGGTAGCAAACATTTAGTACGGTTTCCTCAAATAAAACAAAGATGACGCGATGCCAATACAGAAAATTTACACTTTAAAGCAACACCCACTTTCGGCCGCTTGGCCTGCCATGAGCGAACAGGAGTACCAGTCGCTCAAAGACAGCATCGAGGTCATCGGGGTGCAAAACCCGATCACCCTGTTTGAAGGCATGGTCATCGATGGCTGGCACCGCTACCGTGCAGCAACCGGACTGGGCATGGATTGCCCATCAAAGGCGCTCGGCGACACTGACCCGGTTGACTTTGTCAAATCACAGAATGATGCCCGTCGTAACGTCACCGCCTCGCAGCGCGCCCTGGCCATCACCGCTATTTATGCCTGGCATCCAGTCGGTGCTAACAAATATTCAGGGAGGGTACCGGGTACCCTCCCTCAAAAAACCAATGCCGAGCTAGCCGCCATCGCAGGCACCAGCATCAAGACCATCAAACAAGCCAAGGTCGTGCACGCTGCCACGCCAGAGGTGCAAGACGCTGTACGCAACGGCACCCTCTCAGTCAAAAAAGGTGCGGCCACAGTCAAGCCGCCTGTCACCAAGCCGCCTGTCACTACGCCATCGGTCGAGCCCATAGTCAAAGAGCAAGAACCGCCCGAATACAGCGCACTCGACGACGCACTTGACCAGATTCAAGAACTGCAGTCCCGCCTTGCCATTGGCTTTATGGACGGCACACCTGAAGACAAAGCCCAGTCCAGTGACCTCATCGCTTCACTGCGTGCCCAGGTTCGCTCGCTAGAGATCAACCTCGAGGCCGTCACCCGTTCGCGTGACCAGCTGCAAAACGAATGCGCAGCGCTCAAAAAGCAATGTGTCTCCCAGCAAAACAAACTCAAAAGGTTAAAAGATGGCCATTGAAGAACGCCAATACCAGCAAGACGCTATCGAGAGCCTGCGCCAAGGCTTTCGCGTAGGTCACCGTCGGCAAGTGCTGTCGGCCAGTACCGGCGCTGGCAAGAGCGTGATCATGCTGCAGATGATCAAGGCTGCCCAGGACAAGGGCTCCAAGATCGTTTTCATCTGCGAGCGCCGGGTGCTTGTCGAACAGTTTTCCAAACACCTCGACGCTGCCCGTATCGACCACGGGGTGCTGATGGCCAAGCACTGGCGCTTCCGCCCCGACGCCCAAGTCCAGGTGGCTACCGCGCAAACGCTTGAGCGCATGGAAACCTGGCCTGCGTTTGACATCTGCTTTGTGGATGAAATACACGCATGCCTACGCACATCTCTAAAGCGCCTATTCAACAACCGTCCTGACCTGCGCGTCATCGGCGCTACCGCAACGCCTTTTCATCCTGAGATGGGGCATTACTTTTCTGCCGTCACCTCGGTTATCACCATGAAAGAGCTGGTGGACAAAGGCTACCTGGTTCCCTATCGTGTCTTCATTGCCCACGAGATCGACACCGCGGGCGTCAAAGTTGTTGCGGGCGAATGGCAAAAAGATGAGCTCGAAAAGCGCGGCCAACAGATCGTCGGGGACGTGGTTGCTGACTACATCCGTATCTCCAACGAAGTCTGGGGCGAACAACGTAAAACCATTTGCTTCTCTTGTGGCATTGCCCACGGTGCGGAGCTGGTGCGTAAGTTTGTCGAAGCTGGCATCAACGCAGTGCAAATATCCTCCAACGACGAGGACGAGTACCGCGCCGAGGTGCTGGCTGACTTTGCCAAACCAGACACCGACATCAAAGTCATCGTCTCGGTCGCCATCCTATCACGGGGTTTTGATCAGCCCGACGTTCACCACGTCATCCTGGCGCGTCCGCTCAAAAAGAGCTTCTCAGAGCACGTTCAGCAGATGGGCCGGGTGGCTAGACCCTACCCAGGGAAAGCATTCGCCATCGTGCAAGATCATTCTGGCAACTACCTGCGGTTTCAGGCCTCTTTTGACAAGCTCTACAACGAAGGCGTCAAAACCCTTGACGGAGAAGAAGACAAAAAGAGCCGAGAAGAACCCACTCCAAAAGAAAAAGAGGCGTCCAAGTGCCCGGCATGTGGACACCTTTGGGGTGGCGCAGACGTTTGTACACACTGCGGCCATGTACGTACCCGGCGCAACGACGTTGTCTCTATTGCTGGGGTCATGAAAGAGATCACAGTCAGCAATGCCAAACCGCAAGTAGACCAGATCGACTGGTACGCCCAAGCCATTGGCTACGCCGAAGAACACGGCAAAAAGCCAGGCTTTGCCTACTACAAGTTTAAAGAAAAATTCAAGACAGACCCACCGGCTATCAAGCCTGCGCCCAAGTACCCGACGCCTGCTGTAGCGAACTGGTTCCGCTCACGGGCCATTGCCTACGCCAAGGGCATGGCCAAGGGGCGCATGCAATGAGTGCTCATCACAACAAAAACGACCCGTTTCGTCCTAGTTGCTGCCAATTTAATACCGAGAGGATTTATGCCCATCAAAGCCGATAAACACCTACGGGCGTACTACAACGAAATAGACCCAAATGCTGCGCAATGGTTGCGCAATTTGATGGATGAAGGATGGATTACCAAGGGGGATATAGATGAACGAAGTATTGAAGACGTTCGGCCAAATGAGCTTGCTGGATATGACAGAACACACTTCTTTTCAGGAATCGGAGTTTGGGACTACGCACTTAACCAGGCAGGGTGGGGAAGCCGAAAAGTATGGACGGGAAGTTGCCCCTGCCAACCTTTCAGCGCGGCAGGCAAAGGAGCGGGGTTTGCTGATGAGCGGCATCTGTGGCCAGCCTTCAACCACCTCATCCAAGAGTGCCGCCCTGACATTGTCCTTGGCGAACAAGTTGCAAGCAAAGACGGCCTCTCTTGGCTCGACCTTGTACTCACTGACCTGGAAGCACAGGGCTACGCCGCAGGGGCGGTTGATACCTGCGCTGCGGGCTTCGGTGCGCCGCACATCCGTCAACGACTTTACTGGGTGGGCAAAGCCAGCGGCACGGGATTGGCGCAGCGCATCAGGGACACCGGAATTGTTGGCGAGTCGGCTGAAGAACCCCAGAGAGAAGCCGTTGAGCGAACAAGCGTACACATTAGCGGGTTGGATGACACCAACAACGACAGATATACAAAGGACAAACCCAGAAGCTCACGAGAAGCGAAGGAAGTACAGGGAGTCCATTGGACGACAGAGTTTAGCGCCGGGGAATTTAGGGGAGCAGGTGGCGATTTATTCGGGTTGGCCGACACCAACAACGACAGATGCCAGCCGAGGTGTGAAAGAAGCAAGGCCGTGGGACACGGGAAAACCGCTAGGACAGATTGTTGCACTGATAGTACCAGCCCGACTAACGGTTTCTGGCGAGATGCTGACTGGCTTGGATGCCGGGATGGTAAGTGGCGGCCAGTTGAACCCGGCACATTCCCGCTGGTTAATGGGACTGCCAGCAGATTGGTGCGCCTGCGCGCCTACGGAAACGCCATCAACGCTCCGGCGGCGCAAGCGTTTATTGAGTGTGTGATGCAATGAAAGACATCGAATCTGCTCTTGCTTTCATTCCAGCTGACGAGCGCAGTACCTGGGTTTCTATGGCGATGGCCGTCAAAAGCGAACTCGGTGACAGTGGTTATCCGATCTGGGATCAATGGTCGCAAACCGCGCACAACTACAACGCCAGATCAGCCAAGGCCGTCTGGAAGTCATGCAAAGGAACTGGGCTGACCATCGCTACCCTGTTCCACGAGGCGCAGACCTGCGGCTGGAAGCGCACTGAGCCCTACACACCACCGAGCCAGGCGCAGATTGAAGCGCGCCGCCGAGACGTCGAGGCCAGGCAATCAATAGAAGGTCGTGAGCGCGCTAAAAGAGGTCAGCAAGCGGCGCAAAAGGCCGACTGGATACTGGGGCAGTGCCAGATGGAAACACATGCTTACCTGCAGTCCAAAGGCTGGCCTGAACTCAAAGGACTGGTTTGGCGTCCTGATGAAGAAACCAACCTGCTGTGCATTCCAATGCTCATCAACGGCCAGTTGTCGAGCCTGCAAATGATCGACCGAAATGGAGCCAAGAAGTTTCTCACCGACGGCATCACTGCCAAGGCCGAGTTTCTGCTGGATGCCCATGGCACAGATTGGTGGGTTGAGGGGTGGGCTACTGGCTGGAGTCTCAAGCTCTGCCTGCAAGCGCTCAAGCTACCCTATCGCATTCATATTTGTTTCTCTGCGAACAACCTCAAGCGTCTGGCGCACAGCGGATTCGTCGCGGCCGACAACGACACCAGCAAGACCGGCGAAAAGGCAGCCATCGACACCGGCTTGCCCTATTGGATAAGCGAAGTCGAAGGGGAGGACATCAACGATCTATACCGTCGAGTAGGACTTTTCAAGGCAAGCCAAATTCTTAGGAAATGGCTTCAGTCGCAAAGAGTAAACCAAGCCAACGGGAGCACCTAGTGCATAAGCAAGTGGATGTCAATGACCACGGCGAACCGCTCGATCGCTGGTGTTGGCCACACAGCGAGGCCATGAATGGCGCCGAGATCAAGCTGTTTCTTGGCCGTGTCAATGCACTGCAGCGATACACCGACAACGCTGAGAGCGTGGCAGACCAACTCATGCGCCGCGACCGCGACCCGTTCGATGACCGCAAGATTTGCCTGGCCTGCAAAAACCTCAATGGCGACTACTGCAAGCAGCGTTACGCCAGCAAAGCCAAGAATTTTCAACCCGTCAAAACCGTCTTGTGGCGGTGCGACTATTTCAAACAAAAAGGATGATTCATGAAGTTAGCAGTTGTCGGGAAACTGATTTCAATCGAAGACATTGCAGGCGCCGACCGCATCAAGAAAGCCACGGTTGTCTGCGGCAGCTCTGGCAAGTGGACGGGGGTGGTCGGCCTGGACCATCAGGTGGATGAACTCGTTACCGTCTTTTTGCAAGACGCCATCCTGCCGCCAGACCCGCGCTGGGCCTTCATGGAAAAACACCAATGGCGCGTGCGCATGAGCCGCTTCAAGGGCTGCCCGTCCGAATGCGTCATCATCCAGGGCGCCCCTGATCTGCCGGTGGGCACCGACCTCACCGAAGCGCTGGGCGTCACCAAGCACCACAAACCCCTGCCAGCGAGCATGTCGGGCGAAGCCATTGGCTCGTTCCCGTCCTTCATCCCCAAGACCGACGAGCCCAACTTCCAGACCGTGCCTGAGCTCGTTGAGCGCATGGCCACCGAGCCCTGGGTGGCCACTCTCAAGTGCGACGGCACCAGTTGCACCGCCTGGAACGACGACGACGGCCTGCATGTGGCCAGCCGCAACCTGGAGTTGCGCGAGTTCACCAAGACGGGCGCCGGAAACAGCTACTGGCGTGCGGCCCGCAAGTACGACATGAGCAAGATTCCAAAAGGCTGCGCGCTGCAGTTCGAGGTGGTCGGTCCCGGCATCCAGGGCAACCCCATGGGTCTGGCTGATATTGAGGGCCGGGCCTTTACGCTGTATGACTACAAAACCCATGAGCGCATGGGGGTTGACCAGCTCGACCACATCTGCGTCAACCTGATCGGGATTCCCATTGCCGATCGCGTTGCCATGGGTGGTGGTGTTGCGCACACCGCTAACACGCTACGCAAGATGGCCGAGATCAAGTACCCCAACGGTAAACACGGTGAGGGCATTGTCATTCGAGATGTTGAA
>Ga0210058_1001093_pt1 | contig 24313 bp, 22 predicted proteins | sample CryGeymeta201511_FD_183979 | JGI IMG/M metagenome (GOLD analysis project Ga0210058, IMG submission 183979) | Groundwater microbial communities from Crystal Geyser aquifers in Utah, USA - Crystal Geyser metaG 2015-11 (SPAdes) (version 2) | ecosystem: Environmental > Aquatic > Deep subsurface >...
GGTACTCGTCCTGCGCCAGGCTGATGGCGGCTTCGAGCAGCGGAAAATCCGCGTCGGCATGCACCAGCGCAGCAAAATACTCCAGTGGGGTTGGCAGGTTCAGACTGAGGTTCATGGGCGTGATTGTCTATGAATGCGACAGCGCCAGGATCTAGGAGGCTGTCGGACTTTCGGTACATCGGCTGCAATCCGACCGCAGCGGTTCATTTTTTACCGTCTTTTTGGCCCATAGCTACGGCTATGAGCCTGCAAATCCGGCAAAAACTGTCCTCGCTGGGGTCGAATTTCGCTTCGATGCCGAAAGTTCGACAGCCTCCTAGCGACGCACGAGTTGGCGTAACTTCATGCCAGCGGCCCACAACGCTATAAAATAAATAGCTACTGACGCAGATAATACAAGGGCTATAAGCCAAATTCTCTTAAAACTTTGGGCACGCAGCGCAACCCAGTCGACGCTGCCGTTGGCCCACATCAAAAACACCGCCAGCAACGCGCAACCCGCCAGCACCTGCAGGGTGAACACGCCCCAACCCGCCAGTGGTTTGTAGCTGCCACGCTTTAACAGCCCCAGCAACAACCACAGCGCGTTCACCAACGCCCCGATACCAATCGACAAAGTGAGCGCCGCGTGGGCGAAATAGGGCACCAAAAAGTAATTCAGCACCTGGGTAATCACCAGCACTACCAGCGCCACTTTGACCGGGGTTTTGGTGTCCTGGTTGGCGTAATAGCCCGGGGCCAGCACTTTCAGCGCCACCAGGCCGATCAGGCCCACGCCCCAGCCCATCAAGGCGTTGGTGACCATGCGCACGTCAAGCTCGGTCATAGCCCCATAGTGGTACAGCACTGCCACCAGCGGGGTCGGAAACACCAGCAGCGCCACCGCGCACGGCACGGCCAGCACCACCACCAGGCGCAGGCCCCAGTCGAGCATGGCAGAGTATTTGGCCGCATCGCCACTGGCGCGGGCGCCCGCCAGCTGCGGCATCAGCACCACGCCCAAGGCCACGCCCAACATGGCGGTGGGGAACTCCATCAAGCGGTCGGCATAGGTGATCCAGCTGACGCTTCCCGGGGCCAGGTGCGAGGCAATCTGGGTGTTGATCAGCATTGACAAATGCGCCACGCTCACCCCAAGCAGCGCCGGGCCCATCAGGCGCAGGATGTTTTTGGTGCCGGCATCAGCCCAGGCCGTTTGAAGCGCCGACCAGCGCCAACCCAACCTGGGGTGCAAATTGAGCCGCCTCAACGCCAGCCACTGCACCGTCAGTTGCAGCACGCCGCCCAGCAACACGCCACCGGCGAGCGCGTAAATGGGTTCCAGCCCCAGCGTTTTGAACCACGGCGCGCCGAGCCAGGCAGCACCAATCATGGCAACATTCAGCAGCACTGGCGTGGCCGCAGGCACGGCAAAGCGCTTCCAGGTGTTGAGCACGCCCGCACCCAAAGCCACCAGCGACATGAAGGCAATGTAGGGAAACATCCAGCGCGTCATGACCACGGCCACTTCAAAACCACGTGGCGCTTGCTGCAAACCACTGGCCATGGCCCACACCAGGCCGCCCGCGCCCAGCACGCCCAGCACACTCAGGCCCAGCAGCGCCCAAGCCAGCACTGTGGCCACATGGTCAATCAGCCCCCGGGTAGCCCCCTCGCCCTGCTGCGCTTTGCTGGCAGCCAGCACCGGAATGAAGGCCTGGCTGAAGGCGCCTTCACCAAACAGACGCCGAAACAAATTGGGAATACGAAACGCCACATTGAACGCGTCCGTCATGGCGGATGCGCCAAAAGTAGACGCAATCAGCAGCTCACGCACCAGCCCGGTGATGCGTGACAACAGGGTCAATAAAGAGACGACAGAAGCAGATTTAAAGAGGCTCACGCGACAAAGTGTAGCCGGGCTGCTAGAATCATAGGCTTTGCTGACATCATCCACAGACTCAAGGAACACAAATCATGGCATCTGGAAAACCCAAGAAAAAAAACCCCCGCCTGGCATCAGGCCGTAAACGCGTCCGTCAGGACATCAAAATCAACGCAGCCAACACCTCGCTGCGTTCCAAATACCGCACTGCGGTGAAAAACGTGGAAAAAGCAGTGCTGGGCGGCGACAAGGCCAAGGCCACAGAACTGTTTGCCAAGATGCAAGCCGTGGTCGACACCGTGGCTGACAAGGGCATCTTCCACAAAAACAAGGCCTCTCGTGACAAGAGCCGCCTGTCTGCCAAGGTAAAAGCCCTGGCTGCAACTGCAGTAGCAGCCGCCTAATTTTTAGGCAAATCGCACGTTGACCTGATCGGTTGGGGACACAGCTGGCGGCTTCGCCGCTGCGGTCAGTCCCACAAAGTTTCAGGTGAACGCCGTTTGTAACGGGTGCGCTGTCAGCAAAAAAACAAAAGCCGTCTTTTTGACGGCTTTTTCATTGGTGAACCCGGTCAATGGATTCGGTTTATCGACCCGGGCGATCTGTGGCCTGCCAGCGGCAATCAACGATGGTGTGTGGCGTGACCGTGTGCGCCAGCCTCAGGCAACTCACCCTGATGCACTTGCAACTCGTTGTCTTTGGCAAAGCCCATCACAAAATCCCAGGCCATCACGTTGTGGACACGCAAGTCGGTATGCACGACCACGCTGCGCACGTTGTTGACGCTGGTGGGCATGCACCAGGGGGAATAGGCAAAGTGGCTGCGGCCGTGGTGATGGCTGTCTGGACGAAACTGGCTCATCACACCCGCCAAACGCTCGGACCAGTCGCTGGGGCGGAAGGTGCGGCCGTCCAACGTGGTGCCAATGATGTAGACTTTTTTTGAAGTGTGTTTAACCATCTGGTAGATGTCTGTGGTGCTGCGGGTGGGGTTTTGCAACGTGGGCAAATTCTACCTTTATCTTATGTCTTATACAAGACTTGTTGCTTTGCTGTTCTTTGATGCAACACAAGACTGCTGCAAATCGCCCCAGGCTTCGCACCTGGCTCAGCAGGCCGTTGGATCGGTCTAAAATCGCCTCTCAATGGCCCACCCTGCGTTGGGCCGCTTTGTTTCATGCCCCCTGAGAGATGCCCCCCATGAACGCTGCCAGCCCCAAGATTGAAGCCACCTCGCCCCACGTGATGAACACCTATGGCCGTCTGCCGATTGCACTCAGCCACGGCCAGGGTTGCCGCGTCTGGGATGTCAATGGCAAGCCATACCTGGACGCACTCGGTGGCATTGCCGTCAACACGCTGGGCCACAACCACCCGCAACTGGTGCCCGCGCTGCAAGACCAGATTGGCAAAATTATTCACAGCTGCAACTACTACCATGTGCCGCTGCAAGAAGCACTGGCCAAAAAACTGGTTGAACTCTCGGGCATGACAAATGTGTTTTTCTGCTCCACCGGCCTGGAAGCCAATGAGGCAGCACTCAAATTGGCACGTAAATTTGGCCACGACAAAGGCATTGATCGCCCGGAGATCGTGGTCTATGAGAAAGCCTTTCATGGCCGCAGCATTGCCACCCTGAGCGCCACCGGCAACCCCAAAGTGCAGCAAGGTTTTGAGCCGCTGGTGGAAGGTTTCATTCGCGTGCCGATCAACAACATCGACAGCCTGAAACAAGCCACCCAAGGCAATTCCAACGTGGTGGCGGTATTTTTTGAAGCCATTCAGGGCGAAGGCGGTGTTAACCCGATGCACATGGACTACTTGCGTGAAGTCCGTGCCCTGTGTGACGAGCGCGACTGGCTGATGATGATCGACGAGGTGCAATGCGGCATGGGCCGCACCGGCAAGTGGTTTGCGCACCAATGGGCCGGCATCGTGCCAGATGTAATGCCGCTGGCCAAGGGCCTGGGTTCGGGTGTGCCGGTGGGCGCCGTGGTGGCAGGTCCGAAAGCTGCCAACATTTTCAAGCCCGGCAACCACGGCACCACCTTTGGCGGCAACCCGCTGGCGATGCGCGCCGGGGTGGAAACCATCCGCATCATGGAACAAGACGGTTTGCTGGACAACGCGGCGCGCGTGGGCAAGCGCCTGAGCCAGGGGCTGGCCGACGCGCTGGCGGCAGAACTGGCCAGCAAGGCGGTGCGCGAAATTCGTGGCCAGGGTTTGATGATTGGCGTGGATCTGTCCAAACCCTGCGGCGCACTGGTGCAGCAATGTGCTGACCAGGGTCTGTTGATCAGCGTCACCGCCGACACGGTGATCCGGCTGGTGCCGCCGCTGATCATGACCGAGGCCGAGGCCGACGAAGTGGTGCGCATCCTGGTGCCGCTGGTCAAACAATTGTTGCAAGCCTGAGCTGCAGCCACACCCACCAATTGACGGATGAACACCATGCCTTCTATCAGACATTACCTGCAATTCACCGACCTCACCGCCAGCCAGTACGCTTACTTGTTTGACCGCGCCTCGCTGATCAAAAAGAAGTTCAAGGCCTACGAAAAACACCAACCGCTGGTAGACCGCACGTTGGCGATGATTTTTGAAAAGGCCTCCACCCGCACCCGTGTCAGCTTCGAAGCTGGCATGTACCAATTGGGCGGCAGCGTGGTGCACCTGACCACCGGCGACAGCCAACTGGGTCGCGCCGAGCCGATTGAAGACAGTGCCCGGGTCATCAGCCGCATGACCGACCTGGTGATGATTCGGACTTTTGAGCAAACCAAGCTGGAATGCTTTGCCGCGCACTCACGCGTGCCGGTCATCAATGGCCTGACCAACGAGTTTCACCCCTGCCAGATTCTGGCCGACATCTTTACTTTCATTGAGCACCGGGGCTCGATCCAGGGCAAAACCGTGGCCTGGGTGGGTGACGGTAACAACATGGCCAACACCTGGCTGCAGGCCGCCGAGCTGCTGGACTTCAAGGTCAACGTGAGTACCCCAAGCGGTTATGAAGTGAATGAAAAAGTGGCCTCTAGCTCAGGTAAAACAAGCGCTAATCACTATCAAACCTATAGCGATCCGCTGGCGGCTTGCCGCGGTGCTGATCTGGTCACTACCGATGTCTGGACCAGCATGGGTTATGAAGCCGAAAACGAAGTCCGCAAACAAGCTTTTTCCGCCTGGCGCGTCAATGCCAACATGATGGCCGTGGCCCAGCCCAACGCCCTGTTCATGCACTGCCTGCCCGCGCACCGGGGTGAAGAGGTGGATGCCGATGTGATCGACGGACCGCAAAGCGTGGTCTGGGACGAGGCCGAAAACCGCATGCACGTGCAAAAGGCCTTGATGGAATACCTGCTGCTCGGGCGCTTGTCGTGATTCGCAGGCTCCTATGAAAAACGACAAAGAACCCAAACTGTGGGTAACGGTGCTCAAACTCGTCATTGGAGGCGTTATTTTTGCTGCCTTGGTTGGCTTGGGGCTTTACTACACCGCCAAATACAACACCTACGACCCCGGTGCTTCCAAGCCTGACGGGGCATGGGGCATTTCCAAAGACTCGCCCATTCCCGGCAACCGCTGACTTGTTCACTCAATCAGACCTCCAGCCTGCACTCACGCTGGCGCACTGCCAGGCGCTGGACGTGCAAGACCTTTTGCGCCCGCTGCGGGATGCCTTTGACATGCCGTCCGGGGTGATTTACCTGGATGGCAACTCACTCGGGGCACTACCCAAAACTACCGCAGCCCGAGTGGCTGAAGTGGTGACACAAGAATGGGGGCAAGGCCTGATCCGCTCCTGGAACAGTGCCAACTGGTTCACCCTGCCCCAGCGCCTGGGCGACAAAATTGCCCGCCTGATTGGTGCTGATGCCGGTGAAGTGGTGGCCACCGACAGCACCTCGATCAACCTCTACAAGGTGCTCTCAAGCGCGCTGTCCATCGCCGCCCAAGATGCCCCGCTGCGCAAACAGGTGCTCAGTGAACGCAGCAATTTCCCGACCGACCTGTACATGGCGCAGGCGCTGTGCCAAGAGCGGGGTTTCGAGTTGCGCCTGATCGACGCCGATGCACTTGCGGGCGCACTGAACGACCAAGTAGCGGTGCTGATGCTGACCCATGTGAACTACCGCACCGGTGCCATGCACGACATGGCTGCTGTCACCGCCGCCGCCCATGCAGCCGGTGTCTTGACGGTGTGGGACTTGGCCCACAGCGCAGGTGCCGTGCCGGTAGCGTTGAAAGCTGATGACGCAGACTTTGCCATTGGCTGTGGCTACAAATACCTCAACGGTGGCCCCGGTGCCCCCGCCTTTGTGTGGGTTCACCCCCGGCACAGCGAACGTTTCTGGCAACCGCTGGCGGGTTGGTGGGGACATGCCACTCCGTTCGAGTTCACGCCCGACTACCGCCCTGCACCTGGCATCACACGCTACCTGTGTGGCACGCAACCGATGCTGAGCCTGGCCGCCCTGGAATGTGGTCTGGACGTATTTGCCAGCGCCCAAGCCATGGGTGGCATGGCAGCGCTGCGCGCCAAATCCCTGGCATTGACCGACTTGTTCATTGCCTTGGTAGAACAACGCTGCAGTGGCCACGGCTTGGGGTTGGCCACGCCGCGCGAGCACACCCAACGCGGTTCGCAGGTGTGCTTGACGCGCAGTGAAGGGGCTTATGCCATGGTGCAGGCGCTGATTGCCCGTGGCGTGATTGGTGACTTCAGAGCCGGTGACGGCCACGAGCAGCCCGACATCTTGCGCTTTGGTTTCACCCCGCTTTACCTCGGGTTTGAAGAAGTCTGGAACGCGGTAGAACAGCTGCGCCAGGTGTTGGACACCCAGGAATGGAAGCTGCCTGCGTTTACCCAAAAGCAGGCCGTGACCTGAATTTATATATAAAAATGGCCTCTAGCCCTTATTAATAAAGGGAAAGTAGCTATATTTATGATAGCAAATCAACAAGCCACACAATCGGCAAAATAACTGGGCTGGCCATTGGCACCTGGCTCTTCCACCAGGCCATGAATGTCGGTCTCGAACCCGGGGCACTGGGTGTTGAATTCGCGTGAAAACTTCAGGTAGTCGACAATTTTCTTGTTGAACACTTCACCCGGGATCAACAGCGGAATGCCCGGCGGGTAAGGTGTGACCAGACCCACCGTGATGCGGCCCACCAAATCATCAATCGCCACCCGTTCGGTTTTGCGCATCGCAATGTGGGCGTAGGCATCACTGGGTTTCATGGCCGGGGTCAGGTCGCTCAGGTACATGTCGGTGGTCAAGCGGGCGATGTCGTATTTGGCGTACAGCTGGTGAACGTGCTGGCACAGGTCGGCCAGCCCCATGTCTTCATAGCGCGGATATTTTTGGCAGAACTCGGGCAACACACGCCACATCGGCTGGTTTTTGTCGTAATCATCCTTGAACTGTTGCAAGGCGGTGAGCATGCTGTTCCAGCGGCCTTTGGTGATGCCGATGGTGAACATGATGAAAAAGCTGTAAAGCCCGGTTTTCTCTACCACCACGCCGTGTTCGGCCAAAAATTTGGTCACCACCGAGGCCGGAATACCAGTCTTGGAAAACTTGCCGTTCAGATCCATGCCCGGCGTCACGATGGTTGATTTGATGGGGTCGAGCATGTTGAAGCCGGTGGCCATCTTGCCAAAGCCGTGCCAGTGGATACCGGCCTTTTGACTGCGCGACTCGCCTTTGATGATCCAGTCGTCCGCGCGGCCAATGCCTTCGTCAGCCAATTTGTCCGGCCCCCAGACTTTGAACCACCAGTCGTCACCATATTCGTCGTCAATTTTGCGCATGGCACGGCGAAAGTCCAGCGCCTCGGCAATGCTTTCTTCGACCAAGGCAGTGCCGCCGGGCGGCTCCATCATGGCCGCAGCCACGTCGCAACTGGCAATGATGCTGTACTGCGGGCTGGTGCTGGTGTGCATCATGAATGCCTCGTTGAACAAGTGCTTGTCCAGCTTGACGGTTTGCGAGTCTTGCACCAGCACGTGGCTGGCCTGGCTGATGCCGGCCAGCAGCTTGTGAATCGACTGGGTGGCATAAACCACCGCGTGCTTGGGTCGGGGCCGTTTTTTACCCATGGCGTGGTAGGAGCCGTAAAACGGGTGAAACGCTGCGTGCGGCAGCCAGGCTTCGTCAAAGTGAATGTTTTCCACATAGCCGTCCAGCATGGTTTTGACGGTTTGGGTGTTGTAGAGCACGCCGTCGTAAGTGGACTGCGTCAGCGTCAGTACACGCGGCTTGATCGTATTGACATCAATGTCCGGCAGGTGCTCTTTGACCAGCGGATTGGCCTTGATCTTGGCCTTGATCGCAGCAGGCTCAAATTCGCTCTTTGGGATTGGCCCGATGATGCCAAAGTGGTTGCGCGTGGGCTTCAGAAAAACCGGAATCGCCCCGGTCATGATGATCGAGTGCAGGATGGACTTGTGGCAGTTGCGGTCGACCACCACCACGTCATTGGGGGCCACGGTGTGATGCCAGACCATCTTGTTGCTGGTACTAGTGCCGTTGGTGACAAAAAAGCAGTGGTCGGCGTTGAAAATACGCGCGGCGTTGCGTTCGCTCTTGCCAATGGCACCGTCATGATCCAACAGCTGACCCAGTTCTTCAACTGCATTGCACACGTCAGCGCGCAACATGTTTTCCCCATAGAACTGGTGGTACATCTGCCCCACCGGGCTTTTCAAAAAGGCCACGCCACCCGAATGACCCGGGCAATGCCAGGAATAAGAGCCGTCTTCGGCGTAGTCCAGCAGGGCTTTGAAAAACGGGGGTTGCACGCCTTCGAGGTAACTCTTGGCTTCACGAATGATGTGGCGTGCCACAAATTCAGGCGTGTCTTCAAACATGTGGATGAAGCCGTGCAACTCGCGCAGAATGTCATTGGGCAGGTGGCGGCTGGTCTTGGTTTCGCCATAAATGTAGATCGGCACATCCAGGTTCTTGCGCCGCACTTCCTCGATAAAGTGGCGCAGGTTCACCACCGCCGGGTCCAGATCGGGGCCAGGGGTAAATTCTTCGTCGTCAATCGACAAAATAAAGGTACTGGCGCGGCTTTGCTGCTGCGCAAACTGGCTCAAGTCGCCGTAGCTGGTGGCACCCACCACTTCCAGACCTTCCGATTCAATCGCCTGCGCCAAGGCTCTGATTCCCAAACCCGAGGTGTTTTCCGAGCGGAAATCTTCGTCGATGATGACAATGGGAAAGCGAAACTTCATGGTGGGCTCCAGCGACTCACAGTAAAAACAAATTCCAATTCCAAATCATCCGTGTCTAGGCGTGAAGGCGCTGGCAGTGCTGAAGCACGACAAGGCGAAGCAACAACGACACGGGTGATTTAGAAAGGGAATAAATAGGCGCGAAGTGTAAGGAGAAATCATGACACTTACCCTTCATCGCAAGGCTTTGCGCTGAAAATAGCAAAGTTGCAACACAGTGAAAGACAAAAAATGGCTGATTCAACCCTTTGGTGGCTGGCTGCGGGTGGCCTGATTGCCGTAGAACTGATCACCGGCACCTTTTACCTGCTGATGCTCTCGCTGGGCTTGGTGGCCGCAGCACTGTCTGCCCATGCAGGCTTTTCACAGCCCTTGCAATGGGTGTGCGCGGCCTTGGTGGGCGGCGGCTCGGTGCTGGTGTGGCGACGCTACAAAAAAACCCAGCCACCGATTGCGCCAGCGCAGGCTAACCATGATGTCAACATGGATGTCGGAGAGACCGTGCTGGTAGACCACTGGCAAGACGACCACACCTGCAGTGTCAAATACCGGGGGGCTCATTGGGATGCCACACTTCAAGCGGGTCACCCTGCCCTGCCCGGCCCCCACCTGATTGCCGAAGTTATTGGCAGTCGCCTGTTCCTCAAACCTGTACACAACACTTAACTCTGAAAGTCTCATATGGAAATTGCCATCGTTTTATTCGTGATTGCGGTCATTTTTGTCACCCAATCCATCAAGGTTGTGCCCCAGCAGCACGCCTGGGTGGTTGAAAGACTGGGCAAGTACAACGGCACACTCACGCCTGGCTTGAATTTTTTGGTGCCGTTTGTGGATAAGGTGGCCTACAAGCATTTGCTCAAGGAAGTGCCGCTGGACATTGCCAGCCAGGTGTGCATTACCCGCGACAACACGCAACTGCAGGTCGACGGCATTTTGTACTTTCAGGTCACCGACGCGATGCGTGCCAGCTATGGTTCGAGCAACTACATCATGGCCATTTCGCAACTGGCACAAACCTCATTGCGTTCGGTGATTGGCAAGCTGGAGTTGGACAAAACTTTTGAAGAGCGCGACATCATCAACGCCCAAGTGGTGCAAGCCATTGACGAAGCCGCACTGAACTGGGGGGTGAAAGTGCTGCGTTACGAGATCAAAGACCTGACCCCGCCCAAAGAAATTTTGCATGCCATGCAGCAGCAGATCACCGCTGAGCGTGAAAAGCGCGCCTTGATCGCCGCCTCAGAAGGTCGCCGACAAGAGCAAATCAACATCGCCACGGGTGAGCGCGAGGCTTTTATTGCCCGTTCGGAAGGTGAAAAACAAGCGGTGATCAACAAAGCCCAAGGTGATGCACAGTCTATTTTGGCCGTGGCGCAAGCTACCGCTGAAGCCATCGAACGCATTGCTTTAGCCATTAATCAGCCAGGCGGCTCAGCTGCTGTACAACTCAAAGTGGCTGAAAAAGCGGTTGATGCGTATTCAAAGCTTGCGTCTGAAGCCACCACCACACTGGTGGTGCCCAGCAACATGACCGAAGTGTCCACACTGATTTCTTCTGCCATGAAGATGATCCAGACACAAAAATAACCACGCATAAAAATCCAAACTTCTACCGTTCATCCGACAAGGAGTTGGTTAACGTTGAAACAACGCCCATAGCCGACAAGAATGGCGTGTCGTAGGGCCGACTTCAGTCGGCCATGGCGGGTTGAAACCCGCCCTACGCAGGCAACACATGTTTCATGCTGCGAGGGTGGCCTTGTTGAACATGGACGTTAACGTTGAAACAACGCCCATAGCCGACAAGAATGGCGTGTCGTAGGGCCGACTTCAGTCGGCCATGGCGGGTTGAAACCCGCCTTACGCAGGCAACACATGTTTCATGCTGCGGGGGTGGCCTTGTTGAACATGGACGTTAACGTTGAAACAACGCCCATAGTCGACAAAAATGGCGTGTCGTAGGGCCGACTTCAGTCGGCCATGGCGGGTTGAAACCCGCCCTACGCAGGCAACACATGTTTCATGCTGCGGGGGTGGCCTTGTTGAACATGGGCGTTAGACACAACAGTCTATGCATTGCGTATGCAGGGTTGATTTCATAACTTGGTATCAGAGCCAAAGTGCAGAATTGTTTTGCGTCGGCTCTTCCAGGCGCCAAACAACACCACCAGGCCCGGGATCAAAATCATTGCCCAAATAATTTTGTCCAGATGCAGCTTGACCCACGGGATGTTGCCAAAGAAATAGCCCACGGTCACGATGCCAGCCACCCACAGCGTGCCGCCGATCACGTCAAACAGCGTGAAACGGCTGCGCGTCATCTGCGCCACACCGGCCACAAATGGCGCAAAGGTGCGCAAAAATGGCATGAAACGCGCCGCCACGATGGTGATGCCGCCGTATTTCTCATAATACGCGTGGGCCTGGTCAAAAGCTTTTTTATTGAACCAGCGCGAGTCTTCCCACTGGAACACCTTGGGGCCAAAGTAATGCCCGATGGTGTAGTTGGACTGGTTGCCCAAAATGGCCGCCGCCAGCAGCAGGCCGACAGCCAGCGGGTAGCTCATCAAGCCCACGCCGCACATGGCACCCACCACAAACAGCAGCGAATCGCCCGGTAAAAACGGCATGACCACCACGCCGGTTTCGACAAAGATGATCAAAAACAGCAGCGCGTAAACCCAGGCACCGTAGCTTTGCACAAACAGCTCCAGGTGCTTGTCCACGTGCAGAATAAAGTCGATCAGCGTCATGAGAATATCCATGGAGCGGGATTATCCATGGCAAATCCTGGGTGCTGCCCTTGGCCGTGCAGCCTGAAAGCCTCCACTGACTGCCAAAGGTCACAGAATTTATGCCACACAGAGATGCCAAAACTGCCAAAAATGTCATTTTGGCAGTCAGGCCTGCAGCACCCCCCGACTCTACCTTGCACGCGTGTCAGAGCGGAAACCCGGTTTTTTTTGAAAAAACTTTGACTTGGCACAGTTATTGATAACCATTGAGTACCGAGCCACTTGAACACCATGAAAAACCCCAACGCTTCACTCATCACCAAACTGACCCTGGTTGTGCTGGTCAAGTTGGTGTTGCTGGCTGGTCTGTGGTGGGCTTTTTTTCATGAACAGCGGGTGACCGTGGATGCGAAGCTGGTGTCCGACCAGTTTTTATCTTCCAGCAGAGCCTCGGACAACAACGGAGAACCACCTTGATATCCAATGAACTGGTCGACTTGTCGCGACTGCAGTTTGCCGCCACCGCGCTCTACCACTTTTTGTTTGTGCCGCTGACCATCGGGATGGTCTGGTTACTGGTGATCATGGAGAGCGTCTACGTGATGACTGGCAACGTCGTCTGGAAAGACATGACGCGTTTTTGGGGCAAGCTGTTTGGCATCAACTTTGCCTTGGGCGTGACGACCGGCATCACACTGGAGTTTCAGTTTGGCACCAACTGGGCCTATTACTCACATTACGTGGGCGATATTTTTGGCGCGCCGCTGGCGATTGAAGGGCTGATGGCGTTCTTTCTGGAATCGACCATGATCGGCCTGTTCTTTTTTGGCTGGGATCGACTGTCTAAACCGCAACACCTGCTGGTTACCGTGCTGATGGCGGTGGGCACCAACCTGAGCGCCTTGTGGATTTTGATTGCCAACGGCTGGATGCAAAACCCGGTGGGTGCCGAGTTCAGCGACCAGACCATGCGCATGGAAATGACCGACTTTTGGGCCGTGTTGTTCAACCCCGATGCCCAGGCCAAGTTTGTGCACACCGTGTCGGCGGGTTACACCACCGGCGCGATGTTTGTGATGTCGATTTCCAGCTGGTATTTACTCAAAAAGCGCGATGTAGCTTTTGCCAAACGCAGTTTCCGGGTGGCCGCCGCCTTTGGCTTGGCTTCGGTGCTGAGCGTGATTGTGCTGGGAGATGAATCGGGCTACACCGTGGGTGAAGCGCAGCAAACCAAGATGGCCGCCATGGAAGCCATGTGGGAAACCAAACCAGCCCCGGCGGGCTTGACCCTGTTAGCTGACATCAACGAAGCAGAGCAAAAGAACAATTGGGAAGTTGAAGTGCCGTGGGTGATGGGGTTGATTGGCACGCGTTCTGTGACCAAGGAAATCCCGGGCATTCACGATATCAAGGCCAAAAATCGCGAGCGCATCGCCAGTGGCGTGGTGGCCGTGACAGCGCTTGAAGCCTTGCGCGCCAACCGCGACGATGCCGCAGCCAAACAGGTGTTTGAGCGACACAAGGCCGACCTCGGGTTTGGCCTGCTGCTGAAGAAATACGTGGTCGATGTGCGCCAGGCCACACCGGAGATGATCACCCAAGCAGTCAATGACACGGTGCCGCAGGTGACACCCATGTTCTGGGGTTTCCGCATCATGGTGGGCCTGGGTTTTGCCATGTTGCTCCTGTTTGGCCTGGCTTTCTACAGCACGCTCAAATCCAACTTCATGGACAAGCCCTGGTTGCTCAAAGCAGCGCTGTGGATGCTGCCCGCCCCTTGGCTGGCCTGTGAACTGGGCTGGTTTGTGGCGGAGTACGGCCGCCAGCCGTGGACGATTTATGGCGTGCTGCCAACCCACCTGTCGGTCTCCACCCTGAGCGTCAACAGTTTGTATGGCTCATTGGCGGGCTTCATCGGGTTTTACACCGTGCTGCTGGTGGTTGAGATGTTTTTGATGGTGAAGTTTGCCCGCATGGGCCCAGGCAGCCTGGGCACCGGTCGCTATCAAAGCGAGAGCGGTTCCAGCTTCGCAACTGCACACGCTTGAAAGGCACATCATGTTTGACTATTCAACGCTAAAAATCATCTGGTGGCTGCTGGTGGGTGTGCTGCTGGTGGGCTTTGCCATCATGGACGGGCACGACATGGGCGTGGGCACCTTGCTGCCCTTTGTTGGCCGCAATGACCTGGAGCGCCGTGTGGTGATCAACACTGTGGGGCCGCATTGGGACGGCAACCAGGTGTGGTTCATCACGGGTGGTGGTGCCATTTTTGCTGCTTGGCCGCTGGTGTATGCCACCGCGTTCAGCGGTTTTTATTGGGCCATGTTGCTGGTGTTGTGGGCGCTGTTTTTCAGGCCAGTTGGGTTTGACTACCGCAGCAAAATCCACAACAGCACCTGGCGCAGCGTGTGGGACTGGGGCCTTTTCATCGGCGGGTTTGTGCCGCCGGTGATCTTTGGCGTGGCCTTTGGCAACTTGTTGCAAGGGGTGCCGTTCCAGTTCGATGCCTACCTGGTGTCCACCTACACCGGCAGTTTCTGGCAATTGCTCAACCCGTTTGCCTTGCTGGTGGGCGTGGTCAGCAGCGCCATGATCACTTTGCAGGGCGGCAGCTACCTGGCACATCGCACCGAGGGTGTGATCCAGGCGCGCGCCATCAAGGGCGCTGTGGGTGCGGCGGTGGTGATGGTGCTGGCGTTTGTGGCAGCGGGTGTTTGGCTGCAATCGATTGACGGCTACCGCATCACCTCGGTGATCAACCCGTCTGATCTGCCTGACCCTTTGGCCAAGACGGTGGTGCGCGAAGCCGGTGCCTGGATGGCCAATTACGGCCAGCAACCGCTGATGTGGGCCTTGCCCGCACTGGGTGTGCTGGGCGCTCTGAGCGCAGCGCTGTTGCTGATGCTGCGTCAAACGCTCACGGCGTTTGTAGCGTCGTCACTGGCTGTGGTGGGGGTGATTGGCACGGCCGGGGCTTCGATGTTTCCGTTTGTCATGCCGTCGAGCAGCATGCCTGCGGCCAGCCTGACGGTGTGGGACAGTGTGTCGAGCCACATGACGCTGGGCATCATGTTCTGGGCCACCATGATTTTTATGCCCTTGATCGTGATGTACACCTCTTGGGCTTACCGCGTCATGCGCGGCAAGGTGACCGCAGCCTACGTGCAAGAGCACGATCACGCTGCTTATTGAAAGGGACAACCATGTGGTATTTCGCTTGGATTTTGGGTGTGGGTTTTGCGGTGTTACTGGCCATTTTGAACGCCATGTGGGGTGAAACCCAGCAGGCGCGTGAAGATGCCCGCGGCAAAAACGACTGAGCAGCACGGTGTTGGATGCATCTGCTCCTGAGGCGAGCGCCTCATCCATACAGCCACTGAGTTTGCTGGTGGCTGTTCTCATCATGATCAGCGGCAGCATTAACCCGTTCATCTTTGCGGGTCAACAAGGTGGTGTGGATCATGCATTTGCCTCTGCCATTTTTTTGGCCATGAGTGCTGGCTTGGTTCATGGCGTGGGCTTCAAACCAACTTTTGTGCTTTGGCGCTGGCTTTTCTCAGGCTGGGCCTGCCTGGGATCGCTGGTTTTGGCCGCTTGGCTGCGGCTGGGCTGATTAGGCGTGTTTGTATTTGTATTTGTTTGACTGCACCCGAAATGCATCGGGTGGACAAAGGTGGTATCAAAAAATGAAAGTTCACCACATCTGCGTGATTGGTTCGGGTTTTGGCGCGTTGTCTTCGGTGCGTGAAATTCGCCAACGCGATGCGCAGGCCGAGATCACCCTGATCTCACCGCGCGCTGAGTTGCATTACCTGCCAGGCATCATCTGGATACCTTCTGGCCTGCGCAAGCGCGAGCAACTGGTTGTGCCCTTGGCAAATTTCTTCAAACGCATGCGGGTCCACCTTGTGGTGGGTGAAGTCACCGGGCTGCGCGATGGGGGCCGCTCTGTTGAAACCACCGCAGGTGTTGTGCACAACGACGCACTGGTGATCGCCTCCGGCGGGCGCTTCATCAAAAAATTACCGGGCATAGAGCACGCTATCACACCCTGTGAAGGGATTGCAGCGGCTGAAAAAATCCGCGACCGTCTCAAGGCCATGAAAGGGGGCACGATTGCCATTGGCTTTGCTGGCAACCCCAACGAGCCCAGTGCGGTGCGCGGTGGCCCGATGTTTGAATTTTTGTTTGGTATTGACGAGCAACTCAAGCGCGAGGGTCGTCGTGACAAGTTTGAACTGGTGTTTTTTAACCCTTCCAAAGAACCAGGCAACCGTCTGGGCCCACAAGCTGTCAAATATTTGCTTGATGAGATGGCACGCCGCGGCATTCGCACCCATTTGGGTGACAAGATGGTCTGCTTTGAGGCCAACAAGGTGGTCACTGAAGGGGGTGAATTTGCGGCGGATTTGATTCTCTTCATGCCTGGCATGACCGGTAATCTATGGTTTGACCAGACCGATCTGGCGCGCTCACCCGGCGGCTTGCTCAAAGCCGATGCACAGTGCCGGGTGGTGGGTGCGCAGCGTGTCTATGTGGTGGGTGACTCAGGCAGCTTTCCTGGGCCAGACTGGATGCCCAAACAAGCGCACATGGCAGATTTGCAAGCTACTGCCGCAGCCATCAACGTGCTAGACGATTTAAATGGTCGCACGCCACATGCCAGCTTCAAGGTCGAGCTGATTTGCATCATTGATGCCATTGACCACGGCACAGTGGTGTTTCGAAATGAAAAGCGCCAAATCATTTTGCCCTCCTCGCGGCTGTTTCATTGGGTCAAACGTGGGTTTGAAAAGGCTTACCTTAGAAAATACCAATAATCCCAAATAATCCCAAATAATCCATGAGGCGGCACTTGGTGCCTACATGATGCCTGGCGGTTGATTTGCGGCCATTTTTCCCGTCTGTTCGTTGTCCATAGCTACGGTTATGAACGTCTCTCGGCCAGCCAAACTGCCTCGCAACTCAACTCGCCATGCATTCATGCCCTCATGGATTGTTTGGGCTAACGTCCATGTTCAACAAGGACACCCCAAAACATGAAACATGCGTGCCCTGCGTAGGGCGGGTTTCAACCCGCCATGGCCGACTGAAGTCGGCCCTACGACACGCCATTCTTGTCGGCTGTGGGCGTTGTTTCACGTTAACCACGAGTCGGAAGTTACCAAACGCACATTGCATGTTTGGGTGGTTGAACAGCCCGCCTAATGCCCCATTCATTTTTTATTCATCCAGACAACATTTGATTTAAGTCACCTTTTCAAGGGCGGCAATACTAGGGTAAACCCTAGGTAAAAATACAATCAACTCGTCTTTTCAAAAGGAGTTGATCATGGACATCCTGTTACAAGTTGCCGTCATTCTGGTGTGCCTGTTTTATGGCGCACGCAAAGGCGGCGTGGCGCTCGGGCTGCTGGGCGGCATTGGCATCGTCATCATGACGTTTGTGTTTGGCCTGAAACCTGGCAAACCGCCAGTGGACGTGATGCTGACCATCATTGCCGTGGTGGCTGCGTCGGCCACTCTGCAAGCCTCGGGCGGGCTCGACGTGATGCTCAAAGGCGCAGAAAAAGTGCTGCGCCGCAACCCCAAATACGTGTCGATCCTGGCGCCGTTCACCACCTGCGTGCTGACCATGCTGTGCGGCACCGGGCACGTGGTTTACACCATGCTGCCGATCATTTACGACGTGGCCATCAAGAACGACATCCGCCCGGAGCGGCCGATGGCGGCCTCCAGCATTTCGGCGCAAATGGGCATTCTGGCCAGCCCGGTGTCGGTGGCGGTGGTGGCGCTGGTGGCCTTTTTGGCCAAAGCACCGGTCGACGGCCATGTGATTGACTTTGTGCAGGTGCTCTCGATCACCATTCCGTCCACGTTGGCTGGCGTGCTGATGATTGGCATCTTCAGCTGGTTCCGCGGCAAAGACCTGGACCAAGACCCCGAGTTTCAAGCCCGCATTGCCGACCCGGAGCAACGCAAACTCATCTATGGCGACTCTGCCACCTTGATGAACAAGACCCTTAGCCGTGATCAATGGACGGCCATGTGGATCTTTGTTGCTGCCATCGCTCTGGTCGCTTTTCTGGGCGCTTTCCCGGCGCTGCGGCCGGTTTTTGGTGACAAGCCGTTGAGCATGGTGTTGACCATTCAGATGTTCATGTTGCTAGCAGGCGCGCTGATGATCATCTTTACCAAAACCGACCCGTCGATCATCGGCAAGACCGAGGTGTTTCGCGCCGGCATGATTGCGGTGGTGGCGGTGTTTGGCGTGGCCTGGATGGCTGACACAGTCTTCCAGTCACACCTGCCTGAGCTGAAAGCTGCTTTGACCGAATTGGTCAAGACTCAGCCCTGGACCTATGCCATTGCCCTGCTGCTGGTGTCCAAACTGGTGAATTCGCAAGCGGCCGCCATCAGCGCCATGGTGCCGGTGGGCCTGGCCATTGGCGTGCCCCCGGGCTACGTGGTGGCCTATGCAGCAGCGGCCTATGGTTACTACATTTTGCCCACCTACCCCAGCGACCTGGCCGCCATCCAGTTTGACCGCTCGGGCACCACCCACATTGGCAAATACGTCATTAACCACAGCTTTATTCTGCCGGGCTTGATTGGCGTGGGCACCTCGTGCGTGGTGGGCTATTTGCTGGCTGCTGCCAGTGGCTTGATTTGAAACCAGGGAATTCCCATGGCAGCGCGCGGCAAAGCGCGCTAAACTAGTCAGCCTACTAGTCATTTAAGGAATTCCCATGAGCACTTGGCCAGTTCAGGATGCCAAAGCGCGGTTCAGCGAGTTTTTGCAGGCCTGCCTGACCAGCGGGCCGCAACTGGTGACCAAGCGCGGCATGGAAGCCGCTGTGCTGGTGCCCGTGGCGCAATGGCGACAACTGCAAGCCAGCAGCCAGCCGTCGCTGAAACAGGTGTTGCTCGACACCACCGCACGCGCTGATTTGCAGATTCCGCCCCGAGGCCAAGCCAAACGACGTGCGGCACCGCAGTTGTGATGTTTTTGCTTGATACCAACGTGGTTTCCGAACTGCGCAAGGCCAAGCCGCATGGCGGCGTGCTGGCTTGGCTCAGCGCCACGGCTGACGCTGATTTATTCATCTCGGCGGTCACCCTGGGGGAAATACAGCGCGGCATCGAGCTGACCCGCGACCAAAACCCAGGCAAAGCACTTGAAATCAGCCAATGGGCTGACCGGCTGGCCGCCACGCACAACATCCTGACCCTGGATGCTGCCACTTTTCGCGCTTGTGCCCGCCTGATGCATCACCAATCCGATGCCTTGTTTGAAGATGCCATGATCGCCGCCACCGCCCAAGTGCATCAGCTCACCGTGGTGACACGCAACGCACGCGACTTTGCGGGGTTCCAAGTCCCCCTGCTCGATCCCTTCAGTCAACTTTTTTGAAATGTTTTTGTGAACGACGCCCAGCCCACCCCGTCCAACCGCCGCCCGATCCGTGAACTGCCCGACGCGCTGATCAGCCAGATCGCCGCCGGTGAGGTGGTGGAGCGCCCCGCCTCGGTGGTGCGCGAGCTGGTCGACAACGCGCTCGATGCCGGGGCAACGCAGGTCACAGTGCGGCTGCTGGCCGGTGGCGTGCGGCTGATCAGCGTGGAAGACGACGGTTGTGGCATCTTGCCAGGCGAACTGCCCATGGCTTTAAAGCGCCACGCCACCAGCAAGATTGGCAACCTCTCAGACCTGGAATCGGTCGACACCATGGGCTTTCGGGGTGAAGCACTCGCTGCTATTAATGCAATAGCTGACTGCGCATTATTATCAAGGGCTAGCGGCCAAAATCATGCTTATCTTTTGGAAGGCCAGACGGGCGAACTCAAACCCGTGGCGCGCAGCACCGGCACCACGGTGGAAGTCAAAGAGCTGTTCTTTTCGACCCCGGCACGGCGCAAGTTTCTCAAGACCGATGCCACCGAGCTGGCGCATTGTGTGGAAGCGGTGCGCCGCCATGCCTTGGCGCGCCCGGATGTGGGTTTTGCCATCTGGGCCGAGGGCAAATTGGTCGAGCAATGGCGGCGCTGTGGCGACAAAAACAGCCTGCCCGCCCTGGAGCAGCGCCTGGCCGACGTGCTGGGCAGCGACTTTATCGAGCGCTCGGTGTGGGTGGATTTTTCCAGCCGCAACGCGACAGGCGCAAGCAACCCTGCGCCGCTGGTCAAGGTCTGGGGCCGCGCCGGTATTCCCGATGCCGCCCGCTCCCGCGCCGACCAGCAGTTTTGCTACGTGAATGGCCGCTTTGTGCGCGACAAGGTCATCACCCACGCCGCCCGCAGCGCCTATGAAGACGTGCTGCACGGCCAGCGCCAGCCGGTGTATGTGCTGTACGTCGAGATCGACCCGACGCGCGTCGACGTGAACGTGCACCCGACCAAAATCGAGGTGCGGTTCAGGGACAGCCGTGAGGTGCACCAGGCGGTGCGCCACGCGGTGGAATCCGCCTTGGCCGCACCGCGCGCGGGTCACGGCGTGCCTTTGGGTCTGGCGGCAACACATACGAGTGGTGTTAGCCAGATGCCACCGCCCCAGCAAAGTTATATAGAAAATAAGCCTCTAGCCCCCGTGAAATATGCGCAGGCAGCTATGTATTTTGAAGCGCCTGTGGGTCTGCGCGTCAGCGACCTGGGTGCGTTGTGGCAGTCCGGCAGAACGCAGTCAGATGCGCCCTCGCCGCAAGTTGCACCCCATCAAGACACCGGCGGGGTTGGGGGCAACGCAAGTCCCGATCCAATTCCAAATGCATGGTCTTGTCCGATACCAGCACCGGCTGGTACACCCCACCCTGCTCATGCTGCCAACGCCATCGCCTGGCCGCTGGGCAAAGCACTGGCACAACTCCAAGGCATCTACATCCTGGCCGAAAACGCCCAAGGCCTGGTGATTGTGGATATGCACGCGGCGCATGAGCGCATCGTCTACGAACGGCTCAAGACGCAGTGGCAACAGGCACAAACCAACGCAGTCGCCCGCCTGCCAAGCCAGCCGCTGCTGATTCCCGCCACCTTTGCCGCCACCCCGCTGGAAGTGGCCACCGCCGAAGCGCATGGGACGACGCTGGAAACCCTGGGCCTGGAAATTACGCCGTTTTCTGCCAAAACCCTGGCCGTGCGCGCAGTGCCGACCACGCTGGCGCAAGGCGACGCGGTGGAACTGGCCCGCAGCGTGCTGGCCGAGCTGGCTCAGCACGATGCCAGCACCGTGATTGCCCGCGCCCACAACGAGCTGCTGGGCACCCTGGCCTGCCACGGTGCGGTGCGCGCCAACCGGCGTTTGACCGTTGAAGAAATGAACGCCCTGCTGCGCCAGATGGAAGCCACCGAGCGCAGCGACCAATGCAACCACGGCCGCCCCACCTGGCGGCAGATCAGCGTGCGCGAACTCGACGCGCTGTTCATGCGCGGGCGCTGAACCGTGCACGGCAGCCCCCACAACAACCGCTTTCCTTCAACCTAAGCCGTCCATGTTCAACAAGGACACCCCAAAGCATGAAACATGCGTGCCCTGCGTAGGGCGGGTTTCAACCCGCCATGGCCGACTTAAGTCGGCCCTACGACACGCCATTTTTGTCGGCTGTGGGCGTTGTTTCACGTTAAGGTCATGTCGCCTTCTCTCGCCTAGCCAGTCTAGAAAATTCATCGATTTCATTTTGTAACCGTTTTGATGAAACGAACTACCAGGAGACTGTCGGACTTTCGGCATCGAAGCGTTCTCGAAGAGCGGCGTAACCAAATTCGACCCCAGCGAGGGCAGTTTTTGCCGGATTTGCTGGCTCATAGCCGTAGCTATGGGCCAAAAAGACGGTAAAAAATGAACCGCTGCGGTAGGCTTACAGCCGATGTACTGAAAGTCCGACAGCCTCCTAGGATAATGAACGTCCAAACTCCCACCAAAAGCTATCCCCCTGAGCCTGATGCCCCAGGGGGATTTACTTGCGTCAAACCAACCAACTGGCATCAAGCAATGATCTTGCCGCCATCGATGCGCGTGATAGCAATGGTGGCCGAGCGTGGGCGGCCTGCCACGCCGTAGCCCTTGTTTCCGGGCCACTGGCTCTGGAAGGTGAACTCGGCGGCGGTGCCGATGGCTGGGGTGCTCTCACCAGAGTGCTGGATGTTCACAAACAGGGTTTTACCGTCGGGCGACTCCACCAGCCCCGTCACTTCGCAACCAAGGGGTCCCACCAGGAAGCGGCGCAGTTTGGCTTCGCCCAGCGCGGTGCCGATGAAGGTGTCCACCGTCGCAGTGGTGGTTGCCCCGCTGGCCGTCAGGCTACTTGCAACCGAGACTTTTTTGCCGTCGCCTACCGTACCTGGGATGGCAGCCAGCAACATGGGGTTGGTTTCGTCGGTGTAGGAACCGTCGTCGGTTTGAATCCACAAAACGCCAGAAACAGAGCCGAACTTCAGGCCATCGGGTGAGGACAACGCATTGTTGGCTGTCAGGCCAGACAGGTTGATAGCAGTGCCAGCATCTTCCTCAGCACCCATCAGGAAAATGTCCCAGGTGAACGCGGTGGCGTTGGCCAGTGAGTCCTTTTCTTTGAAACGGATGATGTGGCCGTTGGGGTTGCCCGAACGCTTTTTGCCATCCACATCGTTATACGAGCGGGGGTTGGCCGCGTCCACGCGAGCGGGCGTGCGGCTGCTGTTGTTGGTGAGGGAGAAATAAATCTCGCCGTTCGCAGGGTTAACGGTGCCCCATTCAGGGCGGTCCATTTTGGTGGCACCCACGGCATCGGCGGCATGGCGGGCGTTCATGTATACGTCGGCCTGGTTGGCAAACGTATAGATGGTGTAACCCGAAATTTTTGGGTCGGCCATGGTCAACTCCAGCCACTGGCCGGTGCCATCAGCATTGAACTTGGCTACATACAGCTTGCCTTCGTTCAGGTATTTGTCACCGGCAGCCAAGCCACCACCCACGTCTTTCGGGTCCCAGTTGGCAGCGGTCACAAACTTGTAGATGTATTCATTCTGCGAATCGCAACCCTGGTACACGGCCAATGGCTTGCCCGCAGTGGGGATGCTGAAAGCAGCTGCTTCGTGCGCAAGGCGACCCATGGCTATGCGCTTGACAGGCGTGCTGTTGGTCAGCGGATCAATTTCCACGTTGTAACCAAAAGTGTTCGGCTCGTTGCGGAAGTCGGCTGCGGCGCTGACACCAGACGCCGACACATTCCAGCGAGTGAAGCGGTTGTCGGTGGCAGAGGGGGTGAACCAACCTTGGCTGATAGAGGTGGTGGCCGCATCGGCAATGGGCGCGCGAGCCACGCCATAACGGGCGCGCGATGTCACGGTTTTGGCATCCACTGGGGTTGAACCCTTGGGCATGTTGAAGTAAAAAGCCCAGTTTTCTTCGCCGGACAGCATGGTTCCCCAGGGCGTAGACCCGGTGCCACAGTTGTTCAGCGTGCCGCGCGATGTGGCACCGGTGGTGTCAAACGCCGTCACCATCATGGCCTTGATGTCAGTCAGGTGGGCTGCGGGGCCAGCGATGCGCATAGGCGTTTGGCCAGTGACGCGGCGGTTGTACAGGCTGTCGAGCTTATAAGTCCAGCCAGTGCTGCCTTTGGTCACTTCCACCAGTGACACGCCATGGTGGTTGATTTCTTTCAGTACTTCCAGTTCAGGGCGTGTGCCCAGATCCCAGTTACCAAATTGGCTGAACTTCTTGCCATTCACACCGTTACTGGTCTGGCCTTTGGGATGCCAGAAATGGGAGTCAGCAGAACTTTCGTGGTTCACGGCCAGCACGGCACGGCCGGTGTCAGTGACGGTGAATTTGCCATCAGCACCGATGAACATCATCTCCATGCCGTCATGGTGGTCGCCCACACGCATGCTCCACTCATCGGTCTCGGTACCTTTGTTGCTGTAAGCCTGGATGCTGGTGAGCAGGCGATCCCCCGTGGCATGCACCACGCTGTAGGTGTAACCTGCAGGCAACACCACGTCGTCTACCAAGCTCTTACCCACGGCACTAAAGCCAAGGGCTTTTTCTGTCACTGGCGGGACAAGGTCGTTGTTGCCACCACCACAAGCTGCAAGAAACGGCACAGAACCCAAAGCGGCCAGACCCATGCCACCGCGGATCAGGCTACGACGGTTAATGCCCATATTTGCATTGCGCGCCAACACATCGTCTAAGTGCTCGTTGCTGGAAAAATTACACATTTCTTCATTGTGATCAGCCATTAAAAAACTCCGTTCAGGTTAAGGAATTTCGAAGCGTAAAGTTGTTTTGTGTCAGGCTCGTGACTTAGCACAGGCGTGGTGAATCCCAGCCTTTGGCAGGCTTCGGACACGACTACTTAGTCTCTAACAAGTGAATTCTTTGCATTTTCTGCGAAGACTTCAAGCGGTTTGAGCCATCGCAGGGATGATGTTGAAACGTGTGATGGAACAAGCTGCGGCAATAGCGCTGCGGCCCAAACGGGT
>Ga0210058_1001094_pt1 | contig 24311 bp, 20 predicted proteins | sample CryGeymeta201511_FD_183979 | JGI IMG/M metagenome (GOLD analysis project Ga0210058, IMG submission 183979) | Groundwater microbial communities from Crystal Geyser aquifers in Utah, USA - Crystal Geyser metaG 2015-11 (SPAdes) (version 2) | ecosystem: Environmental > Aquatic > Deep subsurface >...
TCAACCTTATGCCGTCCTGCTAATATTTTTCGTAATTCATCTTCAATAAGCATTTCCCGGAGATTAAATTTTTTCGCAATTGTTTTGATGAGCAGGGTTCTTTTCAGTTCATCATTTATTAATGCAACCGGCTTCATTAACTCGCGAATTGCTTCGGCGGATGTTGCTGGTTCATTAAACAACCCCTGCTTTTGAAAGTAATCGGTTTGATATTCAAGAAAATTTTGCGCGCGATTAATAATTTCTTCAAAGGCTTGTTTACCGAAATTATTTACGTAAGAATCCGGATCTTCTCCAACGGGGAGTGAAGCAATTTTTATCTCCATATCTCTTTGAAGAAGTAATTCTATACTGCGCATCGCAGCTTTCATTCCCGCTGCATCAGCATCGAACAGAAGCACAACATTTTTAGTGTAACGTGAAAGCAACTGAACCTGTTCTTCCGTTAATGCCGTGCCAGAAACAGCAACTACATTTTTTATACCCGCCTGATGAAGCGAGATGAGGTCCATATAACCTTCAACAAGGATTGCCTTATCGAGTTTTCTAATATCATCCTTTGCATGCGAAAGTCCGTAAAGCACTCTTCCTTTTGTATAAACGATGGACTCGGGAGAATTCAAATACTTTGCTGCATTTTCTCTGTTCTCAAGAATTCGTCCTCCAAATGCAATCACTCTGCCGGTTGAAGAAAAAATCGGAAAAATAATTCTACCGGAAAATTTATCGTATAATCTGCCTTCGTTGGTTTTTCCGATAAGTCCCAACTGAACTGATTTATTTAAATCAATGTTTTTTTCGCGGGCAAAATTTATAAATGCCTCCCATGCAGGAAGCGCATAACCAAGCCCGAATGTCCTGATTGTTTGAAGTTTTATTTTTCTTCTCTCAAAATATTGTCGGGCTGTTTCACCTTCATGCGAGTTGAGAAGATTATCAAGGAAATACTTTGCGGCGGCTGTGTTGATGTCAAGCAGCGATTCCTGTTCGCTTTGTCCCTCGGTCTGTTCAGTTTCCGACACCTCGATTGTAATGCCTACCTGTTTCGCAACTTCCTGCACGGCTTCTATAAAAGATATTTTCTGATAATCCATTATGAAACGATAAACATTTCCTCCGGCATGGCACCCGAAACAGTGAAATATCTGCTTCTCCTCGCTCACCGTAAACGAAGGAGTTTTTTCATTGTGGAATGGACAGAGTCCTATATAATTTCTTCCCCGTTTTTTTAAACTTATATGCGGCGAAATAAAATCATAAATGTTTGCTGCCGCTCTAACCTCTTCTATTTTTTGTTCGGGAATTGTCATTATCTTCTTATAAATTTTGATTCAAATATACATTTCTCTTATTCAAATCGGAACAGATAATAAAAGTATTGTTAAATTAACATTTCATTTTTTCAGGTTTAATGTAATCTTTGCTGTGAAAATTAGTAATTTTGAACTAACGCGGTGAAGATGATGTTCTTAACAAAAATTGCATAAAATTTGTATACGCATATGTTGACTTGGTAAGTTACCTTACGCAAAATGTTGAAAACCGTAGGGCGATTCTCTATATCGCTAATCTATTTTGTTTCAATTTTTTTACTCTGCGGGCGAAGCAAAGTTTTGCTCTGCGTTCTTGCGTAATGTGAGCTGGCAATGCGAATTTAACTATAAGGTATGAATACATTAAACTTTACTCGTGCTTTAAAAATCGCACAAAAACAGATCATTTTTTTAAAAATTAGGCAGTAAATGATAGAAACATTTAAAAGTTATTGTAACAGTTTAACAAGATACAGCAGATACAAAACCCGCGAGGTTTTTATAGGTGATGTTCCGCTCGGGGGAAACAATCCAATTCGTATTCAGTCGATGACAACAACCGATACGATGAATACTACAGCAACGGTTGAACAAACAATAAGAATGGTTAATGCCGGCTGCGAATATGTGCGCATAACAGCTCCAAGCAAACTTGAGGCAGAAAACCTCGCCGAAATAAAAAAAGAATTAAAAAAGCGGGGCTGCACTGTTCCGCTGATTGCAGATATACACTTTACTCCGAATGCTGCCGAGATAGCCGCGCATATTGTGGAGAAAGTGCGTATTAACCCCGGTAATTACGCCGATAAGAAAAAATTTGAATCGATAGAATATACCGATTTAGCTTACGAAGTTGAACTTGAACGTATTCGAAAAAAATTTACTCCGTTAGTAAAAATTTGTAAAGAATATGGAACCGCCATGCGCATCGGAACAAATCATGGTTCGCTATCCGACAGAATAATGAGCCGTTACGGCGATACTCCTCGCGGAATGGTGGAATCTGCGCTGGAGTATTTGCGCATTTGTGAAGACAATAATTTTTACAGCATCGTACTTAGTATGAAGGCAAGTAATCCGCAGGTGATGGTTCAGGCTTACCGTCTCTTAATTCAAAAAATGGAAGCAGAAAAAATGAACTACCCTCTTCACCTCGGCGTAACTGAGGCGGGCGGCGGTGAGGATGGCAGAATAAAATCCGCTCTCGGAATAGGCGCTTTGCTCGAAGATGGAATTGGCGATACTATCCGGGTATCTTTAACCGAAGATCCTGAATTCGAAGTTCCGGTTGCAATTACGCTTGTCAACAGGTACATCGGTCGGGTAGACCACAGTCCGATCAAAGAGATCAAAAATCCGCCATTTAATCCTTACGTTTTTGAAAAACGAAAGACACATGAAATAATGAGTATCGGCGGTTCGAACGTCCCGCAGGTGGTTAGCGATTTCTCTAATAAGGATTTAACTGCATCGTCTTTACTATCTGCAGTCGGTTATACTTACGATTCCGAAACGGACAAATGGGCGCTGGGGGATACTACCCCGGATTTAATTTATTTTGGAAATCAAGTCCCAAAGTTTGCTTTGCCCGGAACGGTTAAGGCTTTGTACGATTATTCTATCTGGCAAAAGTTGGGAAATAAATTTGGAAGTTTCCCATTATTAACCGCAGCTGAATATTTTACCTTAAAAACGAAATCATCTTTATATTTTGTGCAGCTATGCCTTAATGAACTTAATGAAAACGTAATTAATAAATTAAAAGAAAATAAAAATACCGTAATTATTTTAACTGCCAGCAACCTTCACGGCATGGCGGAGCAGCGACGCTTTTTCTTTGAGCTCGTTGCGCAAAATATTACCGCGCCGGTTATAATCAGGCGAAATTACGACTCTCTCAATTTTGACGAATTGAGACTGTATACTTCTACCGACTTGGGTGGATTATTAATTGATGGTTACGGCGACGGAGTTTGGATAAGCGTTGATAATCTTTCCGAAAATGCTAAAGCGGATGGAGTTTATGTTAAAAGTTTCGTTAATAAAAAAGAAAGCAAAGAAAAAATTATAAACCGTATTTCGTTTGGCATTTTGCAAGCCGCCCGCGTAAGAATTTCCAAAACAGAATATATTGCATGCCCTTCATGCGGAAGAACTTTATTCGATTTACAGGAAACAACAGAAAAGATCCGCCGCCGTACGGAACACTTGAAAGGCGTTAAAATTGCAGTTATGGGGTGCATTGTTAACGGACCTGGCGAAATGGCGGATGCGGATTACGGTTATGTAGGAAGCGGAGTTGGCAAGATTACGCTTTATAAAGGGAAAGATATTGTAAAAAGAAATATAGCCGCAAAAGGCGCGGTTGAGTCTTTAATTGAAATAATTATGGAAGATGATAATTGGGTGGAACCAGTGTAAATATTTTGCCCTAACTCAAATCGGTATGGCTCGATAATTGTTTATTGTTAAATAATAATTTATATTGCACCCGACGATATGATAAGAAATATATACAAGTTTTTAGTAATTAAAACGATAGATTTAACTTCCGACTTTGCGCTTAATGGCTGAAGTTTTTAAGATGCACTTCATTTACCGAAGTGCATTTTTTTGTTTATGACGTGTAACGATATAATTAAAAATATTGAATACTGGGCTCCGAGAGAGACTGCATGGAAAAAAGATAATGTAGGACTTCAAGCCGGAGCACCAAATAGAAAGGTTAGCAACATTCTACTCTCGCTCGAGGTAACGTCCCGTGTGGTAGAAGAAGCCTTAAAGAAGAACTGCAACCTTATCATCACACACCACCCTTTCATTTTTACGCCAATAAAAAAATTAAACTTCAGCAACGACAAAAACTCAATCATACTTCAAACACTAATAAAAAACGACATCTCTTTATATTCAGCCCATACAAATCTTGATTTTACAAAAGACGGCGTAAGCTTCATACTTGCAAAAAAAATTGGCTTGAAGAAAATAAACTTCCTCAAAAAATTAAAATCCAACCAGTACAAATTATACGTTAATGTTCCTATTGATGCAGTTGATAAGGTTGCTGATGCAATTTTTGAAGCAGGCGGCGGAGTAATCGGAGAGTATTCGGGCTGTAGTTTCCGGCAGAAAGGTGAGGGTACTTTTTATGGATCAGCGCTTTCCAATCCAATGGTTGGTAAAAAAGAAGTTTTTGAAAGAGTAGATGAAGTTAAGTTAGAGGTAATAGTTGACGCATGGAAAATTAACGCTGCAGTAAAAGCATTAAAGACAGCTCATCCTTATGAAGAGCCTTCTTTCGATATTGTTCCGCTCGAAAATGAAAACATAAACTTTGGCGCGGGCGCAGTGGGTGAGTTTGAAACGCCAATAAAAGTTGATGACTTCTTTTCACTTCTAAAAAAGAATCTCGAACTAAAAAATTTTAGATACACAAAAAGCACAAAGCTTAAAATTAAAAAAGTTGCTGTTTGCGGCGGTTCGGGTAGCGATTTATTGACTGAAGCTATTAATTTGTGCGCAGATGCTTTTGTTACTGCCGACGTTAAATACCATACTTTCCACGATGCAGAAAGCAAAATTTATCTGATAGATGCAGGGCATTACGAAACTGAAATTCATGTAATGACAGAGGTGGAAAGAAGATTAAAAATCTTAACCAAAGACAGCGGTATAAAAATTTTTAAGTATACAGGAAACACAAATCCTATTTTATTTTATAACAAATAAGGAGTAATAAATTGTTTGACAGATTAAAAATACTATATCAACTTCAGATCTTAGATGACCATTTAGACGAGCTTGAAGAACTGCGCGGTGATTTGCCAAATGCAGTGGTTTCGCTTGAAGACCGGGTTAACAGTTTGAAGGAAGATATTCGGAGAAAAGATAAAGAACGTTTGGGATCGGTTGAAAAACGTGAAGAGAATGAAAAAGAAATTGAAAAACTAAAAGCCAACCAGAAAAAATTCAAGGCGCAGCTTTATCAGGTGCGAAATAATAAAGAGTACGATGCTCTCACAAAAGAAATAGACCACAACGAAACCCAGGTTAGCAAACTCGAAGCGGAAAATGATTCTCTTGCCGATTTGAGTAAGTCGTTGGCGGATGAAATTGAGAACATAAAGCCTCTGTTGGAAGAACTTAAAGAAGAACTAAAAGTAAAAGCGGCTGACCTTAAAGAAATAGTTAAAGCCAACGAGAAAGAAGAAGCAAAACTTTCCACGCACCGTAAAGAAATTCAGGATAAAGTTAAAAAGCCCGACTACTCTGCTTACATGCGCATACGAAAAGCTAAACACGGCATGGCTGTATCAACGATTAGGCGTTCGGCATGCAGCGGCTGCAATAATATCGTTCCATCGCAGCGCCAGCTTGAAATTAGAAGAAACAATAAACTTTTCTACTGTGAATATTGCGGTAGAATATTAGTCTCGACAGAAATATCGGAAAAAATAGAAGCTTAAATCAAAAAAATGTAAAGCGGAGATGGCTTGTGCTTTCTCCGCGGCACAGTTTGATGCTTTTAAAATTAAATTCTTCTAATCCGCTAAGTCTGATAAATGGTTTAATGCAATGATGAATGCCGGCAGAGGTGGAATCCGCATTAAATAAATGTCTTTTTTGTAATGAAATTATTTGCTGGTTTTCATTTTTAATTTTAACCCGCGCGTCATACATTATCTATTGTTTATTATTAAAACAAATTCGCCTTTAATGTTTTTCTGTTCGACTAATTTTAATAGCTCGCCGGCTGTGCCCCTATAAAATTTTTCATCCGTCATTGTTAATTGAAAAGCGATAACAGATGGTTTAGATTGTCCGAGTACTTTTACAATATCACTTAACAATGATTTTAATCTATAAGGCGTGTCGAGAAGAACTATTACTTCGCGAATATTTTTTATCCTGTAGAGTTCTTTTTGTCGTTCATCTCTTTTAGGTGAAAGCCAGCCGTAATAATAAAATTTTTCAAAGTCGAATCCGCTGCCGATCAATGCGGGCAAAAGTGAATTTGCTCCCGGGACGGGTACAACTTTTATCTTTTGCGAAATACAAACATCCACAAGCAAATGCCCCGGATCGGAAAACAGCGGCGTGCCGCAATCAGAAATTAACGCTGCGGTTTTGTCTTCTAGAAATTTCATCAATATATCATTAACTATTTCTTTTTCATTGTGCTCATTTAGTGCAATTAGTTCTTTATTTATATCGTAGCGCGATAACAATCTGCGCGCTTCCTTGAATTCCTCGCAGATTATAAAATCTACCGACCTCAATAAACTTAAAGCTCTCAGGGTGATGTCGTCATAATTTCCTATGGGTGTGGCAATTAGGTATAAAATACTATTCATAATCATTTTAAAATATCTTTAACCTAAAAGTAAAATTTATTTCCCTTAACGCAAAAACTTATTAATTTTGCCGGAGTAAAATTTTAGAAGGCTAAATAAGCAAAACTATTTCATTACACAGTTGATTTATAGTATTGCCTTTTATCCGTTAGCTAATGGAGATTTTTTTATGTCAAAACATTTTAAATAATTACTGTTCGGTTATAAGTAAAATAAATACAGTTGATTAGAAGAACCATGAATTTTAAATCCGGAATAAACTCATTTGTAAGCAATAAAATATAGCCATTTTCAAAAATTGGAATAATCAAAATCTGTAGAAAAATGTAAAACGATAAATTACCTTATTAACCTTAGTAACATAGGCAGAGGTAAACATTTTCTCCATAGAGTCCTTCGAACAACCTTATTAGCTTATTATTCCCAAAATAAGGGAATAAGGTTGCATTTACTACGGCAAGTGTGGTTACTAAGGTTAATAAAATTGAACGAAGTGAAATCCCGTCCTGCGGGATAGATAAGGTTTTGTTATGGGAATTAGTTTTCATTTCAAATCGTTTGCGACTAAAATAATCTGTAAAAGAATTTATTTAAATAACTTGCAGCCATTTCAATTTTAATCAACCGGACAGTACTGATTTTAAATGATAAATTATATAAATTCCTTTGCGTTTTATTCTTCCGTTAGCTAACGGATTAACCAACGGATTTTTTGTGTCAAGATATTTTTTATGTTTTTAACTTTTTAATTGCGGCTTGCCGCGCTATGCTTTCCCGAATAAGTCTATTAAGTTCTTGTTGTTTCGAAAAAATATAATTCACAACCAAAAAACAGGTACAGAATATGAGTGAACATACACAAGGTAATTCTACAGGTTTGCCTACAAATGCTTACACCGAACTCAAGCCCGGTGAAGAATATCATCCTATAATGCCACCGAATAAAACTTTCCCTGAAGTAAGTTTTTACTCGGTCTTTTGGGGATTGATAATGGCTGTTTTGTTTTCCGGTGCAGCCGCTTATCTCGGATTAAAAATAGGACAGGTGTTTGAAGCTGCTATTCCGATAGCTATCATTGCGGTCGGGTTATCTGCAGCCACTAAAAGAAAAAATGCTCTTGGCGAAAATGTGATTATTCAATCAATAGGTTCAACATCGGGAGTGATAGTTGCCGGCGCTATTTTTACAATACCTGCATTGTTTATTCTCAACCTGCATGCGGAATTTTATAAAATATTTTTAGCGTCATTGTTTGGCGGCGCGCTTGGAATTCTTTTCCTAATTCCTTTCAGAAAATATTTTGTTAAAGATATGCACGGAAAGTTTCCATTTCCGGAAGCAACTGCTACAACCGAGGTTCTAGTAGCCGGAGAAAAGGGCGGCAAGCAAGCAGCGGTTTTAGTTCTTAGCGGTTTGGTCGGCGGTTTGTATGATTTTGTTATCGCTTCGTTCGGTTGGTGGAGCGAAGTATTTACTTCACGCGTACTTCCTCTTGGACAAACACTTGCGGATAAATCCAAAATAGTATTTAAAATTAATATCGGCGCTGCTGTTATGGGTCTCGGATACATCATCGGGTTAAAATATGCGGCGATAATTTGTGCAGGTTCATTTGTCTCATGGTATGTGCTTATTCCAATAGTGTCATTTATTGGAGGAGGTTTAACCGCTCCTCTTGGCGCTAATGTAACTTTACTTATTAAGGACATGTCGGCAGAAAATATTTTCTCAAACTATGTCCGTCATATTGGCATCGGCGGAATTGCAATGGCTGGTATAATAGGAATCATTCGTTCATCGGGAATTATAAAATCAGCCGTGGGTCTTGCCGCAAAAGAAATTTTCGGCGGAAAAAATATTGAGGGCGAAACGGAAAGAACACAGCGTGATTTGCCAATGAGCTTTATTGTCCTCGGAATTTTAATAACAAGTATTCTTATTTTATTATTCTTCAACTTTGTTGTTGTAGATAGTTTTTTCCAGGCAGTGATAGGAATATTAATCGTAATTATAGTTTCTTTCCTCTTCACAACCGTTGCAGCAACCGCAATTGCAATCGTGGGAACAAACCCTGTTTCGGGAATGACTTTAATGACGCTAATCCTTTCATCAATTATTCTTGTGTCTATCGGTTTAAGCGGCAATGATGGAATGATTGCTGCATTAATAATAGGCGGCGTTGTATGCACGGCATTGTCAATGGCTGGCGCATTTATTACAGATTTGAAAGTTGGTTACTGGCTCGGTTCAACGCCAAAGAAGCAGGAGGGATGGAAATTTTTAGGAACTCTTGTTTCCGCTGCCACTGTTGGTTACGTTATTCTTATTTTGAATGAAACCTATGGCTTTACCGGAGAAGGCGCTTTGGTTGCTCCACAGGCAAATGCGATGGCAGCCGTTATTCAACCGCTAATGGCAAATCAACCGGCTCCATGGATGCTTTATGTTGCAGGCGCTTTAATGGCTCTGGTATTAACTATGATTAAAGTTCCGGCGCTTGCATTTGCGCTTGGCATGTATATTCCTCTCGAATTAAATACGCCACTGCTTGTCGGCGGTTTAATTGCACATTTTGTTTCTACAAGAAGCAAGAGCGAGGCAACTAACACTGCGCGCCGCGAAAGAGGAACACTAATTGCTTCCGGTTTTATTGCCGGCGGCGCTCTAATGGGTGTTGTTAGCGCGCTACTACGTTATAACGATTTAAACTGGGTAAATAGTGTTTGGCAGGAATCTCATTCCGCCGAACTTATCGGGTTGGCGATGTTCCTTCTTCTTTGTCTTTACATGATCTGGGATTCATTAAGAGGTAAGGCTGAAGAGTAGTTTAGAAGAAGTTAGGAAAAAAGTTAGAATAATTTAAGTTGCAAAAGGTGCCGACAATTGTCGGCATCCTTTATTTTCGTTTGTGCCATTCTCCAATTAAATGCTGAATGCGCGATGAACAAAAATCTTCGTTAATGCTAATCGTCAAAGCGCCGGCATCAGTTATTTTAAAATTATATTTGCCCGGCTGTCCTTCGCATGATTCATTACTAATTATAAGTTGATTTCCCCGTACATAATAACTTCCATCGCTTTCAGTTTCGTTTAATAAAAGATAAAAACTTCCGTCATCGTCAAACTCTAATAAATAAATGTTTGTACTTTCATTTGTTTCTTCAGTCCGAAACCATTTGCATACTACTCCATCAGAAATAAACTCTCTGCCAGAAGAACAACCCGTGAAAATCACAATTAATATAAAGAAAGTTGCAGTATAGTATTGTTGTTGAACCATTGGCTAAAGTATCTCGTTTTAAATTTGTCAAGTACTACGGAAATATTTTTGGTTTCCCAACTTTTAACTTTTTACTTATTCAAAAGGATGTTAGTTGTCATAAGAGATTTCAAGTTTGTCGGGTCTTTCGGTATCCGGTTCATCTTCCCAATCATATTTTTTATATGGGTCGAATTTTTTAAATATGAACGCACAAAGAAACCCTACTATGGCGCCTGCAAGATGAGATTCCCATGAAACCTTACTATCGATTGGCAACACACCCCAGACTAAACTTCCATAAAGAAATGTTACTATTAATGACAATGCTATCGAGCGCACATCACGACGAATAACGCCGCTAAAAAAAATAAAAGTTACAAGTCCGTATATTATACCGCTTGCGCCAATGTGATAAGCTTCCCTTCCGAAAAACCAAACAAGTATGTTTGGCGCAAAATATAAGATCAAAATTACTTTTTTCGCCGCGATTTTATAAAAATAAAAGATCCCCGTGCCAAGAAATAAAAGAGGCAACGTGTTGGAGATAAGATGATTTATATCGGCATGAATTAATGGTGTTGTTATTATACCGAGAAGTCCTTTAATTTCGCGCGGCAAAAGTCCATATCCGGCAAGACTGAAACTAAAAACAATTTCCGAAAGTTTTAATGCCCAGATAATTGCAACGAACAGTAACGGGACGTAGATACTTTCAATAAATTTCCTTTTCTCTTCATTCATCCTCTTGCCCGATCACTCTTTTTTGTTGTAGGTAATATGCGGCAAGCCAGCAAAAAGATGCCCACGAAATTCCAACTGCCCAACCAGCAAAGACATCAATAGGATAATGAACTGAAAGGTAAACGCGGCTGTAACCGATAATAATTGTTAAGAAAACGCCAACGAAAATAAAATAATAACGGATTGATTTTCCTTTATAAATGCCCGCCAGCACCGCCGCAAGAGATAAATAAACTGCCACAGACATCGTCGAGTGACCGCTTGGGAAACTGAGCGAATCAACTTTGAAAAAAGATTCGATAGCTATTGGACGCTCGCGTTGAAAAACTGATTTAAGTAAAATGTTTATTATTCCGCCCCCCGTAGATGCTGCGAAGATAATCAGTGCCGCCACGCGCCTTTTGATGAGAAGAAAATATAATATCATTATAAATGAGACTAAAAATATCACCGATGAACTTCCGAGTGAAGTGATATCTTCCATAAATATCTTAAGCCACAAAGCGTCTTCATTACTTCCCTTTAAGTAACTTAAAATTGCAGTATCAATATTTTTTACATCTGCTGATTGAATTGCAAAAGCTGCAGAAGTGAATACCAACATTCCTATGAAAAACAAAACTACTGCTAAAGCAGCGTTCTTGTCCGAATAAATATTTTGTCGTTTTATGTTCATAAATTATGTTTCAGATGGATACAATATAAACCGATATACTTTGAAGATCAAAAGAAAGGACATCCGCCGAATACTGTATTAAAAAAACTATTCCTTCACATATAACATCATCGCTGCTGCAACTATTAGGCTCACGATTGCAGAAGTGTAAAACGGAACCGAAGATCCGAATGAATCCCACAACACACCGGCAAGGAACGAACCAGCCATAACCGCAATACTCATCATCATCGTTAACAAACCGATTGCGCTGCCGCGGCTTTCATCCGGTACAATATCGCTGACCCATGCTTTTAATATTCCTTCGGTTGACGCGGCGTAAATACCGTAGAAAGCAAATAAAAACCAAACTAGCAAAAAAGAATTAAAAATTGCAAAACCGAAATAAACTAATGAAAAGATTGTCAGACCGATTACGAATACATTTTTCTTTCCTAGTTTATCTGCAATAATTCCTGCCGGGTAAGATGATAAGGCATATACAAAATTGTAAAATACATATCCGAGAATGGCAATAGTATTTGACTGCGCAATGTCTTTCGACTTTAATATTAAGAAAACATCGCTGCTGTTAACAAGTGAAAAAATGACAACGAGAAACAGCAAACTTTTATATTTTTTAGGTGCGGTTTTCCAAAATAAAGAATATGAAAATTTCTTGCGCACATCTTTGTTATTTGCAGGGGAATCTTTTACAAGCAGGCCGATGGCAACTGCTGCAAGCGAAGGCACAAATGCAATTAGAAAAATTAGCCTGTAATTATTATTAAAAATATTCAACAATAAAAGTGCGAGAAGCGGACCAATAACCGCACCAATCGTATCCATCGCTCTATGAAAACCAAAAACAGCGCCTGTATTTCCGTTAGAATAACTTGCGAGCAGCGCGTCCCGCGGCGCGGTTCTTATACCTTTCCCAACACGATCAAATACTCTTGAAAAGAGAACTGTGCCGGTATTGGCAATTAACCCCGGCAATGGTTTCGCTAGTGCGGAGACACCATAGCCGAGCATAACAAAAATTGATCGTTTTCGGAGTTTATCGGAAAGAAAACCAAAATACCCTTTTAACAATCCTGCTGTGATTTCAGCGAAGCCTTCAATCAAACCTATTACTGCCATTGAAGCGCCGAGCACAGTGGACAAAAATAGCGGAGTAACGGGATAAAGCATTTCGCTTGCCATATCTGTAAACAGGCTTACAAATCCGAGAAAAATTACCTGACGCGAAAGTTTTGTCATTTTAATACTTTTGTTAAATTCTTCCCGCCCGATAAATCGGACGGCAATAGTTTTACTTTTTCGTAATTACTTCCTGTTAATCCAGACACTTATAATCAAACCATTTTAGAATTGACTCTTGAACTTTTGTATAGATATAAGTCTCAATATAACTTATTCTAAATCATGTATTCCTACTTCTCATCTGTTAACATTGGGCAATGAAATTTCTCCATTATTTTTTTCAATCAAACGGAAAAATTGAATCATTTAATACGCTGCCCGGTTTGGTCAATCCAAATCAACTCCCCGTTTAACATTACAGGCGCGGCGTTGATATTTTCAGATTCTTCTGAAGATAGCTCTCGGATAACCGCCCCGTTGGTATCTATCTTCATCCAGTTTCCGCCGCGTACAAAAAAATGTTCGCCGTCTTGAATTTTTAAACATTCGTTGCAAACAAGCGCCGATCCATTATTAAATGAAAAAGCAAAATCGAACAAAGGGGAAATAATAATTCTGCCGGACTCATTAAAGTAACCTATCTTGCCGTTCTCTATAAATCTACTCAAACCATCGCTAAAGTAATCGGGACCGTTATCGAATGCTAGCACGGAAAATAAAGCAGTCCCTTTTTTATTTATATAAACCCAGCCGCTGTCCGTAAATACTGCGCTTGTTCCGGATTTATTAAAATCATAAGCAAACAAATAAACTGGAGGTAAAACTGTATTTCCATTTTCATCCTTATATCCCCAGCGGTTATTAGATTCAAATGCGGTCAACTGCTGAGCATAAGTTGAAATAGTCAGCAAGACAAAAAACATGAATACGGCAGTACGAAACATTTTAATCCTCTATGGTAAAACCGACTTTAATGGTTACCTGCCAGTGCTGTACTTTGGCATTATCAATTTGTCCCCGTGTTTCGAGAACTTCAAACCAGCGCATATTACGGATACTTTCACCTGCTTTTGTTATTGCATTATTGACTGCTTCTTCGATGCTGTCGGGAGAACTGCCTGAAAGTTCAATTAATTTATAAACATGATTTGCCATATCTGCTCCATGGAAAAGATTGTTAAAAAAATGATTAAATGTTTTGATTTCCTTTTCGAAAAAGTATTAATTTTGTGCATCTATATCAACTAATTTATTACCGGAGTACGCAATTTTGAAATTATCAGACTTAAAAACCGAACTTAGGGCGGCGGCAGAGCCTTCACAGGCGATGGTACTTCAAAGATTTTTTAAAACAGGCAAAGGTGATTACGGCGAAGGCGATGTTTTTCTCGGTGTTAAAATTCCCCCGATAAGAGCGCTTGTAAAAAAATATAATGGATTAATTATTGATGATGCAGTAAAACTTCTTCAATCAAAAATTCACGAAGAAAGAATGACTGCGCTTCTTCTCCTTGTTCAAAAATTTAAAAAAGCAAACGAAGACGAAAAGCGGAAAATTTATACTCTCTATATCGCCAATACAAAAAAAATAAATAATTGGGATCTGGTTGATTTGTCCGCCCCTAATATTGTTGGAGAGTATCTTTTCGGAAAAAGTTATGACGAACTAATTGCACGTGCAAAATCGGAACTGCTGTGGAATAAAAGAATTGCTGTGATTGCAACCTTCGCCTTCATCAAAAAAGGAGTTTTTGAACCGACATTTAAAATTGCAGAATTGCTTATTAACGACAAGCATGATTTAATTCATAAAGCTATCGGTTGGATGCTTCGCGAAATAGGAAAGAGAGATATTGAAGCAGAAGAAGAATTTTTACAGATTCATTACAAGCAAATGCCGAGAACGATGCTGCGCTATGCGATAGAGAAATTTCCCGAAGAAAAACGGCAGAATTATTTGAAGGGAAGAATCTGATGCCGCCGTCTTTCTTTGTTAAAGCATTCAATGAGAGAAATTTAATTTTAACCGAGGGTTCGATAATAGAGAGGTTAAAAAGAGATTTTAAATATCCGCTTGATGATAATCTCTTAAATTCAGCTATGATTTACGATGAGACGGGAAGGAATATTTTAACAGGTATATACTCCGGTTATATCAAACTTGGGTTAAATAATAATCTTCCAGTTATAATTTTAACACCGACATGGCGCGCAAACAGCATCAGAATTAAAAATTCTTTTTTTAAAGAGAAGAATGTAAACAGAGATGCTTTTGTTTTCCTTGATGAAATTAGAAATAATTTTGGCGGGAAGAAAAAAAACATTTTTATTGGCGGACTGATGGGGGTCAAAGGTGATTCTTACAATCCAGATGAAGCTTTAAGTTCGGAAAAAGCATACATCTTTCATTCTTGGCAGGCAAAGCAGCTTGCGGATGCAGGAGTCGATTTTTTACTAGCTTCAACAATTCCGTCATTAAAAGAAGCCACCGGTCTTTCAAAAGCTATGTCCGCACAAAACATCCCATATATTATAAGCTTTATTGTTCGCCCTAATGGTTGCCTGCTTGACGGAACATCACTCGATGAGGCTATAAAATTCATTGATTTAAAAGTCACTCCATATCCCTTAACTTATATGGTTAACTGTGTTCACCCGTCAGTATTTTTAAATGCTTTAAAAATATTTGATGATGACAGTGTTGTTCACAAAAGATTATATGGTCTTCAGGCAAATGCATCCGATAAAAGTCCCGAAGAATTAGATAATGCAAAAGTGCTTTATACAGATGACCCGGAAACCTGGGGAAAATTAATGGCGAATTTGAAAACACAATATAAAATGAAAATATTGGGCGGCTGCTGCGGAACAGGTACTAATCATATTAAATGTATTACTGATAATTTAATCTGAACTCAAAATTTAATTTATAATTTTACCCAAAAGGAAGATAAGACATGATATCAAAACAATTAGTTGAAGAATTTGTAAATCAAAAAAGAATTGCGGTCGTGGGCGTTTCCTCTAATCCCAGAAAGTTCGGAACCTCTTGTTATACTCATTTAAAAGAGAGAAATTATGAAGTGATACCTGTTAATCCACATGTGGCTGAAATTGGCGGAGAGAAATGTTACCCCGACTTACTCTCAATTCCGAATAAACCTGATGCCGCATTAATTATAGTCCCTAAAGTTGAAACCGAAAAGGTAGTAAAGCAGGCTCACAAGGCAGGGATAAATCTTTTGTGGATTCAGCAGACTTCCGAAACGAAAGGCGCGCTTGATTTTTGCAAAGCAAACAAGATCAAAGTTATAAGCGGCGAATGCATAATGATGTTTACCGAGCCGGTAAAATCACTACATCGTTTTCATCGTTTCATCAATAAAATTGTGCACAGGCTTCCTGCTTAAATTTATGTTGATAACTCACCTTACGCAATATGATATCCAAATTTTGTCGGGGCTGTCCCAAAAGTTGAAAAAGTCATTGCGAACGAGTCTTCGAGTGAAGCAATCTTTTGTTTTTAATTCAAAATTGAGAATACGTTATCCGGCAGCCGCCAATCTACGTAAGGTGACTTAATCAGTCATCTTACGCATGAAATTCTTACTCTTGCCCGTGATCGTAATCTTGCTTGGTTTTAAATCCGATTAAGAGCACGATTACGGTCAAGATCAAGACACTTTACGTAAGGTGAGTTAATCATATAAAGTTTTGTCTAAGTCGTCGGCAATTTATAGTAAAGGATTTTAAAATAATAAGACGGAGTAATTCATGAAATATGTTAATCTTGGCAAAAACGGACCTAAAATTTCAACAATTGGTTTTGGAGCGTGGGGGATAAGCGGGCGTGATTGGGGAACGACAGATGATAAAAAATCAAAACTTGCAATTCACGAAGCGCTTGACAGCGGAGTTAATTTTATTGATACAGCCGATACTTATGGTTTCGGTCATTCAGAAGAACTTATTGCCGAAGTGCTGGACGAGCGGGGGAGAAAAGATGAAGTGGTAATCGCAACAAAAGCAGGAAATAATTTCTACCCATATCTTGGCAAAGAATATGATTCAACCCCGGCTAACCCCGACTATAGTAAAAAACATTTAATCTTTGCTGCGGAACAGAGTCTTAAAAGACTAAGAGTTGATGTAATCGATTTACTTCAACTTCATAGCCCTTCCGCTGAACTGATGGAAAACGAAGAAACGTGGGAAGCGCTGAAGCTTTTAAAAGAACAAGGGAAAATTAAACTTGCAGGACTAAGCGTACAGTCATTTAAAGAAACCGAGCATGCTTATATTTTGGATAAACGCCGTGATGTACTCGATGTTCTGCAGATTCGTTACAACCTCCTTGAGCGCGGAGCTGAAACCGTATTGCTCCCAAAAGCAATGGAATATGGTTTAGGAATAATCGTGCGCATCCCTCTTTTATTCGGACTGCTTGCAGGAAAGTTTAATAGGGAAAGCCGCTTCGGCGACAACGACCATCGCCGTATGAATCTTTCACACGAAAAACTTGATAAATATTTAATGCAGCTCGATAAAATAAAATCATTTTTCGAATTGCATAATGAATATTCTATGGCGCAGCTTGCTTTAAGATTTTGTGTATCCCATCCTGCTTGCCATGTTGCAATACCGGGAGGAAAAACCCCCGAACAAGTAAAAGAAAATATTGCGGCAAGCGAGATAGAAATTGATCACAAAGAATTTCCGGGTCTGTAGTATGATTAACATTCAGAGTGAAGCGTGCCGGAAAATAAATAAAAGTGATAAATTTAATTTGTATTTTATATCAAAATATCAGTTAGCTTTCGAATTTCGGTGTTTACTATACAAATTTATTAATGAGATGTGAGTTTATGAAAAAATTAGTTTACAGGTCAGAGGACCGGGGCAAAGCAGAGCACGGTTGGCTGCATGCGAAACACAGTTTCAGTTTTGGCGGTTGGTACGATCCTAATAAAATGGGATTCGGTTTACTTCGCGTATTAAATGATGATATTATCGAGGCGGCACAGGGTTTCGGAATACATCCGCACGACAATATGGAAATAATAACCATCATACTTGAAGGAGCGCTCGAACATAAGGACAGTATGGGCTCCGGATCAGTAATTTATCCGGGTGAAGTTCAGGTAATGTCTGCCGGCACCGGAATAATGCATTCTGAATTTAACGCTTCGAGTGAAACGAGGACAAATCTACTGCAAATATGGATCATCCCGAAAGAAAGAAACATCAAACCAAAGTACGACCAGAAAAAATTTGATCCGCAAGAACAGCAAAACAATTTCAAAATTTTAGTTTCCGGTTTTAAAGATGATAATTCGCTTTACATCCATCAAGATGCTTTAATTGCCCACGCTGGAATCGAAAAAGGCAATTCGGCAGAATACAAATTAAGAAAAAATAATAACGGCATATATTTATTCGTAATAGATGGGGCAATAGAAATTGCCGGTGAAGAATTGTTCAGACGGGATGCAATTGGTTTGATTGATGCCGGGGAATTAACTGTTACAGCAGCAGAAAATTCGCAGTTGCTATTAATAGAAGTCCCGATGAATTAATAGTCTTTAATAAAACATGGAAGTATGTATTTGATGTTAATGCTCCGATAAAGGCTGAGTAATTGTAAAGGTTAAAATTATCGGAAAAGTGAGATCGGATTATTACTACGGTGACTAAACTAAGGGAATGAATATTGGGACATAAAAAAGCCGGAACATTTGGTTCCGGCTTATAATTTATATAAAGTATATTAATACTTTAATCGGAAGGATTACTTCCGCAATTTAGAGAAACAATATTTTTTATAATTTGATCTTCGGTCAACCAGCCTCCGTTTATTGGTGGATGATATTCACGCATCTATTTAAACAAAAAAAATTATTTAATCAATGGCATTATATATTTTTTTTAATTTTTATTGTGTTGTGTGTTTTAATACTTTTGAATAACTTTTTATCCCCAATTTATCTTCCCTGTTATTTCTGTCTGCACAGCCATAAATCATTTTAAATAAACAGTCGTTAAAATATTTAAAAAATATTCTTTAAGTTTGAAACGGTAATTAACTTTCATAGTACAATAAACAAGGAGTTACGATGAAATATCAAATAATTTTCTTATTACTGTTTTCATTTATCGTTGTTCATGCACAGTCGAAAGATAAAGCAGTGTTTAAAAAACCAGCCCCGGGTTTTTACCAGGAGATGCAGAAAGAAATTAACGATTTTAAAAAACCGGCAAATAAAGAGCGAACTTCCTTGAGGGTTGATTTAGAAGGAAGAAATTTCCCGAAGTCTATTGACGAGTTTACAAAACACTGGCACAGTGAGCCGATTTCACAAGGTCAAACAGGAACATGCTGGTCTTTCTCGAGCACTTCATTTTTTGAATCCGAAATAAAAAGAATACACAATAAAGAGATTAAACTTTCAGAAATGTACACTGTTTATTGGGAGTATGTTGAGAAAGCAAAACGCTATGTTAATGAAAGAGGGAACTCCGAATTTGGCGAGGGTTCCGAAGCAAACGCGACACCTAAAATATGGAGGATGTACGGAGCAGTTCCCTATTCTGCTTACAGCGGCTTAAAGGAAGGACAAAAATATCCAGACCACAGCGATATGTTTGATGAAATGTCGGACTACTTAAAAACAGTAAAACAAAACAAGGCATGGAATCAGGACGAAGTAGTTTCTACAATTAAATCTATTCTTAATCACAACATTGGAACACCGCCTCAAAACTTTAATTACGAAGGAAATGAATATACTCCAAAAGCTTTTTTTACGAATGTAATGAAATTAAAACTTGATGATTATATAGACGTGCTATCAATTATGCAGCAGCCCTATTTTGAAAAGGTCGAATATGAAGTTTCGGATAATTGGTGGAACAGCAAAGACTACTACAATGTTCCGCTTGATATTTTTATGGATGGAATTAAAAACGCAGTTAAAAAAGGCTATACCATTTGCATTGGCGGAGATGTCTCCGAACCGGGTTACGATGCCGAATATGAAGTTGCCGTAGTTCCGTCATTTGACATTCCTTCAGAATATATTGATGAAAACGCGCGTCAGTTCCGTTTCAGTAATAGAACCACAACCGATGACCATGGAATTCATTTGGTCGGTTACAAAGTAGATGGCAATAAAATGTGGTTTTTAATAAAAGACTCGGGCGCGGGCAGCCGGACAGGTAATAACAAAGGATATTATTTCTATGATGAAGATTATGTGAAACTAAAAATAATGGATTACATGGTTCACAAAGATGCAATACCCGAAATAATGGAAAAATTTAAGAAATAATTCTTTAATAATTGAGTCTGGTCTATAAAGGTATTTCCTGTCATTGCGAGTTACCAAAAAAGGCATTGCCTTTATTTATCAAAAGAATGACATTATAGTCATTGCGAGCGAGTCCTCGAGTGAAGCAATCTTGGTTCTAAAAGTGAGACTACTTCGTTCCTCGCAGTGACAAAATGTAGGATGTCATTAGTAGGAACGGAGTGACGAAGCAATCTTTTGATTTTGCGCAAAATTCGGCAGATTGCTTCTCCCGCAATGCGTGATCGCAATGACATTATTCAATAGAACCTTTTTATAGTAGACTCATATTTAAAACAAAATAATTTTTTTTCCTGGTTCAGCAGCGTAAACAGTTTTTGTTTTATCTTTTTTTAGAATTGCTGCGCCCAACCAGTTTATTGCGTTTGTGTCGCCATGAACAATCACAACTTTTTGAGGATTTGTTTTTTCTACAATCTCTAGTAAACCTTCTCTTTTTGCGTGAGCTGTAAATCTAAATTTCTTAATGCAGCACTTCACTTCTACCGGTTCCATAAATAGAGTTAATTTTATTTTATCTCCCCTTGCTGCATTTGATAAAATATAACCCGGAGTTGACCTTTCCATATACCCGACAGTAAAGATTCCAGAATCTTTTCGCATCAGCCAGTGTTTTGCTAATTTATATGATGCAGTTCCCTCTATCACCATTCCGCTTGATGCTAAAACAATGCGCGGATGTTTGAAAAAATCATCGGGATTGTTAACTCTGTATAAATTTTTAACCGGAAGATCTAATAGTTTAAATTCTGAATCCGCTCTTCTAACAACATAGCGATTGTAATCATAAACCCTATTTATTTTTTCTCCGATTCCGCCAATGTAAATATCCGTCTGGGTGAGTTTTCCTTTTACAATAAGATGCCATAACGTTCCGAGAATTTCCTGCATTTTACCGAGTGCAAATACGGGTATCAAAACGCTGCCGCCATTATTAAATATTTTATTTATGGACGCCGCGAGTCTCTCCGCTTCTTTTTCCCGGTTTAACAAATTTCCCGACTCTGTTGCTCCGTATGTGCTTTCAATAATTAAGACATCGGATTTTACTTTTGGCAAACTGCATCCCGTCTGAATCGTTTGATCGTCAGTATTTATGTCTCCCGTATAAAAAATAGTTTTCCCGCTATGTTCAATTAAAAATGATGCTGAGCCGAGAATATGCCCTGCATCATAAAAAGTAATTTTAATCGGCTCTATTGATTGATGATTATAACCTGAAATCTCAAAAGTATTTGCATAATTACGGTAATCAATAGTTTTTATAAGCAGATCAATTTCTTCGTGCGAATAAACTTTCATCTCTTCATTTTTTATTTGTTCGCAAAGAATTGAAACTGAATTGTGAAGCGTTAACTCTGCAAGCGCCCTTGTTTGCGGAGTTGTAATGATTTTTATGTGTGGATGTAATTTAACAAGGTATGGCAGCGCACTTAAGTGATCCTGATGAGCATGGGTTATCAACACAAAATCAACAGGAAGATCATTTATCAATTCAAAGCGGGGCAACGCTTCTAATCCTTTTTTTTGCGGATGCATTCCGCAATCAAGCACAAGACCGGTTCCGGCAATATTTAAGTAATAACTGTTTGCGCCTATTTCGTTAGCGCCGCCAAGGGGAAGTAAATACATATAAAGTTAAAAGTAAAAAGCAGAAAGTAATTCTGTGGTTAACAGATAGATAAAAATCTTATCAAAAAATTATTTTCAACTCAAAGTACAAGTATAAATCCACAAATACCAAAAGCAAATAAGAACTATTTTGATTTGTGAATTTTTTTCTCTTTGCTAAAGTAGGGAATCCATTCTAAAATTATTAAGACTTATTTTGAAGACTGGGTTTTCTCTTACAGTTCTTTAGCTAACGTGTTATTATTATCTTTTTTTAATAAATTACAATAAGTATTAAAACGAATAATTAAATTTTCTGGCAATCAAAAACAATTATACAGACGATGCAGCAATTCACAATAATTAAAGATATAGTAATAATTCTTCTCGTTTCTATTCCAATCATATTTGTCTTTAACAAATTAAAGATTCCGAGTATTGTTGGGTTTCTCGCCGCGGGTATGATAATAGGTCCGCATGGTTTTCAGCTTATTTCTGAAATTACTGAGATTGAAGTTATGGCTGAAGTGGGTGTAATTTTGCTCCTTTTTGTTATTGGGCTTGAAGTATCAATCAAGCAGTTAATGAGGATGAAAAAATTTTTAATTATTGCAGGAGGACTTCAGCTAATAGGAACAATTGCTTTCTCAAGTATAATTTTTTATTCATTCGGAATAAACATTACACAAAGTATTTTCCTTGCTATGCTCGTAAGTTTATCGAGCACGGCAATTGTCTTAAAACTCCTAAGCGACAAACGGGAACTTGAAGCGCCGCACGGGCGTATTGCTCTCGGCGTTCTGATTTTTCAAGACCTTGCAATCGTGCCTATGTTCATTGTTTTGCCAATACTTGGTTCGGGCAGCAATATGCCGGTATCCGAAATAGTTTTGCAATTGTTTTTTGCGTTCGGAGTGGTTGGCGTTGTTTTATTAGCATCAAACTATTTGATGCCCCGCATATTGGAAACGCTTGTAAAGATGAAGATGCGCGAAGCATTTACTGTGGGAATTTTACTCATACTCCTCGGCACGGCTTATTTAACACACGCCGTTGGTTTGTCTTTTGCTCTCGGTGCATTTATTGCGGGACTAATATTGTCAGAATCGGATTATAGCCATCAAATAGTTGCGGAAATTCTTCCATTAAAAGACGCCTTTAATAGTATCTTTTTTGTGTCGATAGGACTTCTGCTTAATATTGGTTTTGTTTTTCAGTTTCCTTATTTGTTGATCGGAATTACCGCCGGAATTATTGCATTAAAAGCTATTGTGGTTATCGCAATCGTTAAATTTATGAAATATCCTCTGCGCACTGCCGTGCTTGCCGGTTTGGGTCTTGCTCAAATAGGCGAGTTTTCATTTGTGCTTGCGCAGGCTGGGATGAATTTCCAATTAATTCCTGATGATTTTTATAATGCTTTTCTCGCATCATCAATCTTTACGATGATACTGACTCCTTTCTTTTTTAAGTTTGCGCCTGTAATAGCAAATAGGTTTGGGGAAATTGAGCCTATTAAAAAAACAGTGGAAGACGAGCACAAATTAACAAAGCATGTTATAATTGTCGGCTTCGGTTTGAATGGTAAAAATCTTGCGCGCGTGCTGAAGGAAGCAGGTATTCAATATATTGTTGTGGAAATGAATCCGGATACTTTTCAAGAGCAGAAGAGTAAAGGTGAGCGGATTATTTACGGCGATATTACACGTGAAGAAATTTTGCATCAAACTAAAATTGAAGATGCAAATATTATTGTGTTTGCAATAAGCGACCCTGCATCTGCAAGACGCGGATTAATACAAGCAAAAATAATGAAGCCTGATATTTATGCAATAGTTAGAACAAGATTTCTTTCGGAGATTGACGAATTAATGTCAATGGGCGCAGACGAAGTAATTCCCGAAGAATTTGAAACTTCACTTCAAATATTCAGCAAAGTTCTCGAACGTTATCATATACCTTTAAATGTCATAATGCGTCAGGTTGCCTTATTGCGCGGAGAATCATACACCCTGATGCGCGCTGAAACAGCAGATATAAACTCTTTCATTCATTTAAACGAAATTCTTGCCGCAGGTTTAACCGATACATTTTACATTGAAGGAGATAACATTCATATTAATAAAACCCTTAGCGATTTAAATTTGCGAGCTAAAACTGAGGCAACAATTATTGCGATAGTGAGAGGGAAGGGAACATTGACCAATCCTTCAGGCAATGAGGTCATCAAAGTTGGAGATACATTAGTAATAACTGGAAACCACCAATCCGTTGATAGAGCATTTCAACTTTTGAATGGAAAAAAATAAAACCGTCACTTGTGATGAGAAGATTTTCAATCGTCTCAATGGTGACGGTTATTAAAAATGTACTCTCTTTTATATAACTTTAAAACATCGTAAACCGCTTTGAGTTATTTCATATTAATTGATTCTCAAAATAACAACGCGCCGATTACGTGCTCTTCCTTCTTCAGTGTTGTTAGAAGTTATCGGATATGCAGAACCGAGTCCGCTAACAGTAAATCTACTTCTCGAAATACCTTTGGAAGCAAAATAGTTTAACACAGCCTGAGCGCGGTCAAGAGATACTTTTCTGTTTGCTTCTACCGAACCGATGTTATCGGTATGCCCCTCTATTCTCCAGCGGCTCATCGGTGATGCTTTCATTACCCCAACCAACTTGTCCAATTCAGGATAAGCCGAAGGAAGTAAAGTACTGCTTCCAAATTTGAAGTTAGTGCCTGAGCTTAAAGTAAACTCTTTTATCTCTTCCTTTTTTTCAACCGGTTTCTGCTCAACAACTTTTGGACAACCAAATTCATCCACTACTTTTCCTGCTTCTGTATCGGGACATTGATC
>Ga0210058_1001096_pt1 | contig 24302 bp, 21 predicted proteins | sample CryGeymeta201511_FD_183979 | JGI IMG/M metagenome (GOLD analysis project Ga0210058, IMG submission 183979) | Groundwater microbial communities from Crystal Geyser aquifers in Utah, USA - Crystal Geyser metaG 2015-11 (SPAdes) (version 2) | ecosystem: Environmental > Aquatic > Deep subsurface >...
TGAGCACATGCTCGCCGGCCTTGACTTGCGCACGCTGAAGCATGTTTTCTGCGGTACCGTAAGCGCAGGGCACAACACCCAGCTCGGTGTCTGACCAGTCGCTGTCGACTGGAAAAACCTCTGTGGCTGGCACGCTGACAAATTGCGCAAACGCGCCGTTCATGTCGGAACCCAGCCACCGATTGGCCCAGGACTGGAAGCCAAGTGGGCGCATGCAGGGGCGCACCAACACCCGCCGCCCCATGAGTCCCTGATCAACGCCTGGTGCCAAACCCACCACGCGCCCACAACAGTCGGTGCCCTGAATCAAGGGGAAGAGGGTTGCGCCGTTCCAGCCTGTTGGTTGGCCGGGTTGAGCCGGTGTGGCTGTGGCTGTGGCTGTGGCTGTGGCTGTGGCTGTGGCGGATGCCGCGGTTGAGTCGGCGCTGTCGTACCAGCCCAAGCGGGTGTTGATGTCGGTGTTGTTGACGCTGGAGGCCAGCACTTCTAGCAGCACCTCACCTGACCCAAGTACAGATTGTGGTACGTCTTTGTAGATCAGCATACCGTAGCCGCCCATTCCGGCGGTTATAACGGCTTTCACGGTAAAACGCCCCGGTTTAACGTGAAACAACGCCCACAGCCGACAAGAGTGACGTGTCGTAGGGCCGACTTCAGTCGGCCATGGCGGGTTGAAACCCGCCCTACGCAGGGCACGCATGTTTCATGCTTTGGGGTGTCCTTGTTGAACATGAACGTTAGGACTGTTTGGAGTTTGTTAGTCGGTCTTCCAGCTCACCAATGTAAGCACTGAGCGAGTTGCTGGACTGTTCCACGCTGGTGCGCATGGCAACCTCCAGGGCATCCATTCGCGCCATCATGGCTTGCTGCATATCGCCGTCATGTGTGTCACGGTGCTTCATGGCAGCTTCGAGAAAATTGCGCAGCTCGGTAAATCGTGAGGCCTCAGCTTTATCCGCCAGTTCGCGGTTGGTTTGTAGCTCTTTGGCGTTGCGCCGCGCATCAAACAACACGGTAGATTGCAGGTACAGCACGTACACCAAAAAGTAGGCCACCACAAAAAGCAATGCACCCAGCATGATCATGGCGAGTGGTGCTTGTACTGTGCTCAAACCAATCGACACGGTCGAATTGGTTAAAAAAACGTTCCAATTCAGAGCCGTGAAAGCACCAATGAGTGTCAGGATCAAGATCAAAAATAGACTGCGAAGGCGCATGGCTGGCTCCTAAAAGGTTTCAATGAAAGAGGTAGTGAGAGTAACCCAACTGGCTATCATGCGAGAACTCATTTGCCAGACCATGACCCGAAGCACCCTGCCTGCCGCCGACCACACGCTTGACTTTGCCTTGTTGCAACAGCCAACCGTGCGCCACAGCGTACGCAACCGTCGCGCCCTGTGGTGGCTGCTGGGCTGGTTGGCCTTGCTGCTGGGCTCGGTGGTGACGCTGCTGCTGTACTTGAACAATTTTGAAGCCGAAGAAGCCGCCCGCCGCCGCGCCGCGGATGCCCAGTGGCTGGAGCAAAGCGTGCAGTTTCACTTTCGCCGACTGGAAGACGATTTGCTGCTGCTGGCGCGCCAGACAGTGCAGCAAAAAACGGGCTTGGCAGCACTTGTGCCAGACCACACGATTGATATGAAAGCCGGCCTGCTGTGGCGTGAGCCAGGTGTGGTGCTGGCCAGCGGCTGGATTCCGGCGGGCGCTTTCAATGCGCAACAAATAGCCCTCACACGCTGGTTGCAAGACTGGCAAGCCCATGCAGAAAACGCCCAAGCCCTGACCCTGATGCAGTCCACCAGCCAAGGGCTGCGTCGCGCCGCCTACGCCGGGTTGATGCTGCAAACCAACGGCCAGGCGACGGATGTGGTCTGGTTGGCCGTGCCGTTTTTTGACCGGGGCCAATTTACCGGCAACTACCTGGCCGCCGTGTCGGTAGACCACGCGCTAGCGGCTTTGTTGCCAGGTTGGTTCAAACAAGACCACAGCGTGCAATTGCTCACCGACGAGACCACGGTGCAGCCCGATACCGCCTACCGGGTGGGCTTGCAACTGCCTGGCACCGATTTGTTTGTTCAAGTGGCGCTGACCCAGAGCGAGCCCACTACCGTGCCGCGCATTTTTTTCTTGGTGGCGCTGCTGTTTCTGTTGGGCATGCTGGTGAGCCTGTATGCCTTGCGGCGCGACTTTGTCAAACGCCAACAAGTGCAAGCCCTGCTGCAAGCCCAGGTGGCGCTGCGTACTGCCATGGAAAACTCGGTCACCATTGGTCTTCGTGCCTGGGATTTGCAGGGTCGCATTCTGTATGTGAATGACGCGTTCTGCCGGATGCTTGGCTACAGCGCAGGCGAATTGATTGGCCGTTTGCCACCCTTCCCCTACTGGCCGGTTGAGCAGCGCGAGGCGCTGGAGCGGGTGCACGACGGCATCATGGCGCAGGGCACCAGCGGTGAAGGTGTAGAGGTGCAGTTTCAGCACCGAGACGGTCACCTGATCGACGTGTTGATCCATGAAGCCGCCCTCAACACCGCCAGTGGCGCACAAATGGGCTGGATGAGTTCGGTGCTGGATATCAGCGAACGCAAACGCGCCCAACACATGGCCGCGCAGCAACAGGAAAAGTTGGAGGCCTCGGGCCGCCTGGTGGCGGTGGGCGAGGTGGCCTCCACCCTGGCGCATGAGCTTAACCAGCCGCTGGGCGCGCTTTCCAGCTTCGCCAATGGCTTGCTCAACCGTCTGCATGACGACAGCATCACCTTGCCTGAGCTGTTACCAGTGGTGGAGCGCATGGCTGGCTTGGCCGAACGCGCAGGCGGCATCATCAAACGCGTGAATGCCTTTGCGCGTCAGCGCGAGCTGTCTCGCCAGCGCATGGATATGGCCGGATTTTTACAGCGCGTGTTGCAGCAGTACGGTGATGAGTACACAGTGCTGCCCGCCTGGACGCTGCCCGACGTGGCCGTTTGGGTCGATGCCGATGAACTGCTGCTGGAGCACCTGGTCAACAACCTGGTGGCCAATGCACAAGACTGGGCTCCGCACGGTGGTCAACCCCCCCAGGTCTGGGTCAGCCTGACGGTGGAGGCGGCCAGCGCTATGGCGGTGCTGGCGGTGGCAGACACCGGCCCCGGAGTCAGCGAAGAGGCGCGGATGGGTATCTTCAACGCCTTTGTCAGCCACAAGGAAGGCGGTATGGGCATGGGGCTGGCGATTTGTAGATCCATCGCTGAAGCTCACCATGGCCGCATTGAGGTCAGCCGCGACCCGGTGCTGGGCGGAGCACGCTTTACCGTGCTGCTGCCCTTGGCTAAATCCATTTCCAAATCATTTTTGTCTAGTTGCGAAGCTGCGAACAGTGCAACTGCACAGCATGGCGTTGCAACAACGACACGGATGATTTAAAAATGGAATAAGGCATCACATCAACAGGAGACCGCATGAATACCCCGCGTGTGCACATCGTGGACGACGACCCCGACATTCGTGACGGCCTGGCCTGGCTGTTTGATTCACGTGGTTTTCAAACTGCTACCTGGGACGGCGGCCAACATTTTCTGGACGCGGCACAGGCCCTGCAAGGCAACTGGGGTCCCGCCGTGGTGTTGTTGGACATGCGCATGGCGCCGCTCTCGGGCATGGTCACGTTTGAGCAGCTCAAAGCCATGGGCTGCCCCTGGCCCGTGCTGTTTTTGACTGGCCATGGCGACGTGGGTACGGCGGTGGCAGCGGTCAAACAGGGAGCCTGGGATTTTCTGGAAAAACCGTTTCAGGATAACGAGCTGGTGGATCGGGTACAGCAAGCCCTCACTGTGGCAAGCGCCGCACTGCAGGACGACTCGCAAACGCGCCGCCTGCGCCAGGCGCTGGCCAGTTTGAGCCCGCGCGAGCGCGAGGTGCTAGACGAGTTGATTCGTGGCCACTACAACAAAAACATTGCCGACCACCTGGGCATTACCCCGCGCACGGTGGAATTTCACCGGGCTCATATTTTCGAGAAAATGGGTGTCAATTCGGCCGTGGAACTGGCTCACAAGCTGGGTCGGCTAGAGCCCATAGATTGAGCATAAAATTGGCCTCTAGCCCTTATTAGTAAAGGGCTAACAGCTATAAATAATGAAGCAAATAATGAAGCAAATAAGGAATCGCCCATGAACACACCCATCAAACGCATCGCGGTCAACACTGGCGGGGGCGACGCACCGGGGCTCAACGCCGTGATCCAGTCGGTGATGATTGCCGCCGACAACCGGGGCTGGGACTGTTTTGGGATTCGCGACGGTTTCAACGGCATTCTGTTTCCCGAGCGCTATGCCGAGGGCGGTGTGGTACGCCTGACGCGGGAGCGGGTGCGCGGCATTGGCCACCTGGGCGGCACCATTTTGGGCACTACCAACAAGGGCAATCCGCTGCATTTTCCGGTCAACCTGCCCGATGGGTCGGTGCGCGAAATTGACCGCTCGGACGAGATCATCACCTACTTTGCCACCCACCAGATTGACGCGTTGGTGTCGATTGGCGGTGATGGGTCGTTAACCATTGCCAACGCCTTGCATCAAAAAGGCCTGCGCGTGGTAGGCGTGCCCAAAACCATTGACAACGACCTGGACAAAACCTTCACCACCTTTGGCTTTGATACCGCCGTGGGCTTTGCCACCGAATGCCTGGATCGCCTGCATAGCACCGCCGAAAGTCACCAGCGCGTGATGGTGGTCGAGGTGATGGGCCGCTATGCCGGCTGGATTGCCCTGCACGCTGGCATTTCAGGCAACGCGCATGCGATTCTGATCCCTGAAATCGGTTTTGACATCCACAAAGTGGCTGCCAAGATTCGCCAACGTGAGGCTGGCGGCCACCTGTATTCGATTGTGGTGGTGGCCGAAGGTGCGCAGGCCAGCGATGGTCACCGGGAACTGCTGGCTGCGGCCGAAGTGGGTCATGCCGAGCGCCTGGGCGGCATGGGCGAACACGTGGCCGAAGCATTGGCCCAGGCCACCGGCAAAGAAGCCCGCGTGGTGGTATTGGGGCATTTGTTGCGCGGCGGCAGCCCAACCTCATTTGACCGCCTGGCGGCGTTGCGCTTTGGCGCTGCTGCGGTGCGCGCACTGGATGCCGAACACAGCGGGGTGATGGTGTCGCTGGGGGTCAACGGCGTGGACTATGTAGACCTGGAAGAAGTGGCCGGCCACATTCGCAACGTGCCCATGGTCTGCGACACCTTGCAAACCGGGCGTGACCTGGGCATTTGCTTTGGCGACTGACCCCGGGGATTAACGTGAAACAACCGTCATGCGCGACTGAACTGGATGCTCGTAGGGCCGACTTCAGTCGGCCATGGCGGGTTGAAACCCGCCCTACGCTGGCAGTCCATGCTTCATGCTTTGGGGTGGCTTTTGGCCATGCCAGTTAACCCAAGGCGTCGTTCACCTGCTCATTGAAGGCGGCCAGACCTTCGGCGGCCTGCACCTCTTTGGGCATGGCATCGCGCACCGAGAACACGCCCAAAATCTTCTTGGCTTCGGTGACGATCGGTAAATGCCGAAAGCCGCGCTCAATCATGATCAGCACGGCATCGGCCACTTTGGTTTGCGGCACCACGCACAGTGGGTTGCGCGTCATGATGTCGGCCACCGTGGCTTTGGCAGGGTCTAGCGCCTTGGCGATCACACGCGTCATCAGGTCCCGTTCGGTGACGATGCCCAGCAGGGTGTTGCTGGTGTCGATGATCAACACGCTGCCGCAGTTGGCGCGGGTCATCACACAGGCGGCGGTGTAGACGGTGGCAGTGGGCACCACGCTGACCACATGGCGCTGCGCCATGGACTGGAAGACGGTACGTTCGGTCATGTTGTGCTCCTCTAGGTTGATACAAAATAAATAGCTAACTACGCTTTAAATACAAGGGCTAGAGCACTTTTTAACGTAATGTTGCGTTGATTTTTTCCAGCGCCTTGGCGCCTGGGCAAAGCTGAGCCGTGCCCAAGGAGTTAAGCGGCGAGGCACAGGTGTTGAGCGAGGTGTGCAGGTCGGTGGGCAGCGGGTCCAGGTACAGCAGGCCGGTGACCACTTCGCCACGTGCAGCATGCTCGTGCATGTAGCTCATGGCGGCGTAACGGTCGGTGGGGTCGTAGTCGGCGTGCAGCTTGCGCAGGCGCAGCACCGTGCCGTCGCTTTGTTCCACTTCGGTCACGCTGCCCGCAGGGTAGTGCGTGGCATCCAGACTGCCCGGGGTCATGAACTCGACGGTGCTGACGGCTTCGTCATGCTGGCGAATGTATTCATAACTCTTGGTGCTGCCACCGTGGTTGTTGAAGGTGACACAGGGGCTGATGACATCAATGAAGGCCGCACCGCCATGCGCCAGCGCGCCTTTGATGAGCGGCACCAACTGCGCCTTGTCGCCCGAGAAACTGCGCGCCACATAGGTCGCGCCGAGCTGCAGGGCAATGCCCACCAGGTCTACCGGGTTGTCGGTGTTGATGGCGCCTTTTTTGCTCTTGGAGCCGCGGTCTGCGGTGGCAGAAAACTGCCCTTTGGTCAGGCCATAAACCCCGTTGTTCATCACGATGTAGGCCATGTTGACCCCACGGCGCATGGCGTTGGCAAACTGCCCCAGGCCGATGGAGGCCGAGTCGCCGTCGCCCGACACACCCAGGTACATCAGTTCGCGGTTGGCCAGGTTGGCCCCGGTGAGCACGCTGGGCATGCGCCCGTGCACGGTGTTAAAGCCGTGCGAGGCACCCAGAAAATAAGTTGGCGCTTTGGAGCTGCAGCCAATGCCCGAGAGTTTGGCCACACGGTGCGGCTCAATGTCGAGCTCCCAGCAGGCCTGGATGATGGCGGCGCTGATGCTGTCGTGACCGCAACCGGCGCACAGGGTCGAGACCGGGCCTTCGTAGTCGCGCCGGGTGTAGCCGACCTTGTTTTTGGTCAGCGTTGGGTGGTGCAGCCGGGGTTTGGCAAGGTAGGTCATACAGTCTCCTTCAGAAGGGCCAGCTTGGCGGCGACCGCGCTCACAATGAAGCGGGCGGTGATCGGTGTGCCGTCATAGTGCAGCACTTTCACCAGTTGTTTCGGGTTGGCATCGAGTTCATTGATCAGCAGGGTGCGCATTTGCGCGTCGCGGTTTTGTTCCACCACAAACACGGTGTCGTGCTCGGCCAGGAACTGCTCGACCGATTGGGGGAACGGGTAGGCCAGCAAGCGCATGCCGTCGACATGGATGCCGTCTTCAGACAGCACATCCAGCGCCTCACGCATGGCCGGGGTGGTGGAGCCAAAGTAAATCGCCCCAACGCGGGTCGGTTGGTCGGCCTTTTGCACGATTGGCTGCGGCACCAGGTCGGCCGCAGTTTTGAACTTTTTGAGCAGGCGTTCCATGTTGTAGATGTAGTCCGGCCCGCGCTCGGAGTAGCGTGCATACGCATCTTTGGAGGTGCCACGGGTAAAGAACGAACCTTTGGTGGGGTGCGTGCCGGGGTAGGTGCGCCACGGAATGCCGTCGCCGTCCACATCGTTATAGCGGCCAAAGTCTTTGCCCGCGTCCAGGTCGGCGGCGGTCATGACTTTGCCACGGTCGTAGTCGCGTTGGTCGTCCCACACAAAGGGTTTGCACAGGCGCTGGTTCATGCCGATGTCCAGGTCGCTCATGACAAAAATCGGCGTTTGCAATCGGTCGGCCAAGTCCAGCGCGGCCGCAGCGTGTTCAAAACACTCATGCGGGTCTTGGGGCAACAGCATCACATGCTTGGTGTCGCCATGCGAGGCGTAGGCGCAAGACAGCAAATCAGACTGCTGCGTGCGGGTGGGCATGCCGGTGGAAGGGCCGCCGCGCTGGATGTTGATGAGGGTTACCGGAATCTCGGCAAAGTAGGCCAGGCCAATGAACTCGGTCATCAGCGAAATGCCCGCGCCCGAGGTGGCTGTAAAGGCGCGTGCGCCGTTCCAGCCCGCACCAATGGCCATGCCGATAGAGGCCAGCTCGTCTTCGGCCTGCACAATGGCAAAGTTGTGCTGCCCGGTGCTTTCATCGACGCGGAATTTGTCGCAGTATTTCTGGAAGTTTTCTGGCACCGAAGACGATGGCGTGATCGGATACCAGGCAGCCACCGTGGCCCCACCATAGACGCAGCCCAAGGCCATGGCACTGTTGCCGTCGGTAAAAATCTGGTCACCAATCTTGTCAGACTTGCGCACCCGGATACCGAGCGGAAAAGCCAGGTGCTGGGTAACGTAATCGCGACCCAGGTTGATGGCCTGCAGGTTGGAGGCCAGCAGGCGTTCCTTGCCCTTGAATTGTTCGGCAAAAAGTTTTTCAAACACCGAGGCATCCAGGTCCAGCAGTACCGACAGGGCACCGACATAAATGATGTTCTTGAACAGCTGGCGCTGGCGCGGGTCGGTGTAGGCGGTGTTGGTGATCTCGGTCAGCGGCACGCCAATGACGGTCACGTCCTTGCGGAATTTGTCTTCGGGAATCGGCCGGGTGCTGTCGTAAAACAGGTAGCCACCGGGTTCGATCTCGGCCACGTCAGCGTCCCAGGTTTGCGGGTTCATGGCGACCATCATGTCCACGCCGCCACGCCTGCCGTGGTAACCCTTTTCACACACCCGGGCTTCATACCAGGTGGGCATGCCCTGGATGTTGCTGGGGAAAATGTTGCGTGGGCTCACCGGCACGCCCATGCGCATCACCGCTTTGGCAAACAGTTCGTTGGCGCTGGCCGAGCCCGAGCCGTTGATGTTGGCAAATTTGATGACGAAATCGTTGATGGCTTCAATGGGCTTCATGCGGCCTCCGTGGCGTTGTTCTGAGCGGCTGATTTGGTGTCGCGTGCGCGCGGCCCGGCCTGCGTGGTGTCAAGGCGAAACTTCTGCATGTCCCAGGCGCCGGTGGGGCAGCGCTCGGCGCAAAAGCCGCAGTGCAGGCACACGTCTTCGTCTTTCACCATGACGCGGCTGGTTTTGAGCTCACCCGACACATACAGGTCTTGCTCGGCATGGCTGGTCGGGGCTTTGAGTCGGCCGCGCAAGTCGGCTTCTTCACCGTTGCTGGTGAAGGTGATGCAGTCCATCGGGCAAATGTCCACGCAGGCATCGCACTCAATGCACAGGGTGTCCTTGAACACGGTTTGCACGTCGCAGTTCAGGCAGCGGCTGGCTTCCTTGAAGGCGGTAGCGGCATCAAAGCCCAGCTCCACCTCGACCTTGATGCTGGCCAGGGCTTTTTCGGCCGCCGTCCATGGCACTTTGGAGCGCAGGTCGTTGGACACGGCGTTTTTGTAGCTCCACTCGTGGATGCCCATTTTTTGCGACATCAGGTTGGTCATGGGGTCAGGCCGTTTGGTCACGTCTTCACCATTGAGCAAGCGGTCAATCGACACCGCGGCTTCATGCCCGTGGGCAACTGCGGTGATGATGTTCTTGGGGCCGTAAGCGGCATCGCCGCCAAAGAAGACCTGGGGCAAGGTGGACTGGAAAGCGCCTTCTTTCAAAATGGGCAAACCCCATTTGTCAAATTCAATACCCATGTCGCGCTCGATCCAGTTGAAGGAGTTTTCTTGCCCGACGGCAATCAGCACCTCATCACAAGGCACCAACACATCGGGCTCGCCGGTGGGTACCAGGCTGCGTTTGCCCTTGGCATCGTATTCGGCGCGAACGATCTCAAACGTCATGCCGGTGAGTTTGCCGCCTGCGTGCTCAAACGATTTGGGCACGTGGTAGTTCAGGATCGGGATGCCCTCATGCGCGGCATCTTCTTTTTCCCAGGGCGAGGCTTTCATCTCTTCAAAGCCGCTGCGCACAATGACCTTGACCTCTTTACCACCCATGCGCCGGGCGCTGCGGCAGCAGTCCATGGCGGTGTTGCCACCCCCCAGCACAATCACGCGCTCTGCCGTTTTGGTGATGTGACCGAATGACACCGACATCAGCCAATCAATGCCAATGTGGATGTGGGCGGCGGCCTCTTTGCGCCCAGGCACTACCAGGTCACGGCCACGCGGTGCGCCGCTGCCGACAAAAATGGCATCAAAGCCCTGATCCAGCAACGCCTTCATCGACTCGATGCGCTTGCCTGGCTGGAAGTCAACGCCCAGGTTCAAAATCTGGCCGGTCTCCTCGTCGAGTACCGACTCGGGCAGGCGAAATTTGGGGATTTGGGTGCGCACAAAACCACCGGCTTTGGACTCGCCTTCAAACACGGTGACCGCGTAACCGCAAGGCACCAGGTCGCGCGCCACGGTCAGGGACGCAGGGCCAGCACCGACGCAGGCTACTTTTTTGCCATTCGGCGGGGCAATGCTGGGCATGCGCGCCGAGATGTCGTCCTTGAAGTCAGCGGCCACGCGTTTGAGGCGGCAAATGGCCACCGGCTCGGGTTTGGCACCGTTGTTTTCTTCTACCCGGGCACGTCGGCAGGCGGGCTCGCAGGGGCGGTCGCAGGTGCGACCCAACACGCCGGGGAACACATTGCTGACCCAGTTGATCATGTAGGCATCGCTGTAGCGGCCTTGACCAATCAGGCGGATGTATTCCGGCACGGGGGTGTGGGCCGGGCAGGCCCATTGGCAGTCCACGACCTTATGGAAATAGGCCGGGTTCGAAATGTTGGTAGCTTGCAAAGTGGTCTCCTCGTCCTGCATGACACATGCACCGACATTGCCGCAGGTGGGCGCATCCTACGCCTGGACACCTGGATTGACCACCTGAGCAGACCTGGAATTTCGGGATTTGCTGATCTAAGTCAAAAAAAAGGACGGCTTCAAAAAGAGCAGCAATTGATCTACCGCAAACCTGGCGGCCAAGTGCCCGACAAAATGACACCAATCGTCAAGGAGAACCCGATGAAGACCGACCTGCAAGCCGATCGTTTCAAGGCACTGGATGCCTGCCATCAACAAATGCACGCGCACCTGGCGGTGCTGGCCGAATTGCTGGAACAGCTGGAAAGCGATGGCAGTGCGGCGCTGGAGCGTCAAAAGGTGCAGGCTGCAGAAGCGTTTTATTCAGAAACCGCACGTGCCCACCATGAGGAGGAAGAGCGCAGCGTGTTCCCGAACTTGTTGCTCAGCAACGATGCTGATCTGGTGCATGCGGTGCAAACACTCAAGCAAGACCATGGCTGGATCGAGCAAAACTGGCGCGAGCTAAGCCCCATGCTGCGTGCCATTTCGCTGGGGGAAGACTGGGTGGACATGGATGAGTTGCGCCACACCATTGCGGTGTTTCTGACGTTGTGCCACGACCACATCGTGCTGGAAGAAACCTTGATCTACCCACAAGCCAAGGCACGGCTGGCACAAGAGTTGGCCAGCCGAGCGCTGCGTCTGGCGCAATAGGCAGGCTCGGTAAAACCTTTGTGCTGGGTTGGCGCAGGCACATGGGCGCGCGCTGCCTGGCGTGCCGTGAAGCCGGTGTGCCATGGTTGACAATCGTGCCCACCAACCACTTCAAAGGAACACCATGAGCCTGTTTTCCTGGGCCGAAAAAAGCCCCGACAGCCTGCATCTGGGCGGCGTGATTGCCCCCGACGAGCGCCTGCCTTGGCCGCAAACCGCAGTAATGGGCATGCAGCATGTGATTGCCATGTTTGGTGCCACCGTGCTGGCGCCCATCTTGATGGGGTTCGATCCCAACCTGGCGATTTTGATGAGCGGCGTGGGTACGCTGATTTTTTTCTTCATCACCGGTGGCAAGGTGCCCAGCTACCTGGGTTCAAGCTTTGCGTTCATCGGCGTGGTGATTGCCGCCACCGGCTATGCGGGCAAGGGGCTCAACCCGAACCTTGGCGTGGCGCTGGGCGGCATCATTGCCTGCGGTGCGCTTTACACCGCCATCGGCCTGCTGGTGCAGGTGGTGGGCACCGGCTGGATCGAAAAGCTGATGCCACCGGTGGTGACCGGTTCGGTGGTGGCGGTGATTGGCCTGAACCTGGCCGGTGTGCCGGTCAAGAACATGGCTGCTAACAATTTTGAGAGCTGGATGCAGGCCGCCACCTTTGTCTGCGTGGCCGGCGTGGCGGTGTTCACCAGCGGCATGGTGCAGCGCCTGCTGATTCTGGTGGGTCTGGCACTGGCCAGTGTGTTTTATGCGCTGCTGACCAATGGCCTGGGGCTGGGCAAACCGATGGATCTGAGCGGCTTGCTGGCTGCGCCCTGGATTGGCATGCCCTCTTTTGCTTCACCGGTGTTTGACCCTAAAGCCCTTATCATGATTGCGCCAGTAGCTATTATTTTGGTAGCAGAAAATCTAGGGCACATCAAGGCGGTGACGGCCATGACGGGCAAGAACCTGGACCAGTACATGGGTCGGGCTTTCATTGGCGACGGTGTCGCCACCATGGTCAGTGGCAGTGCGGGCGGCACTGGGGTGACCACTTACGCCGAGAACATTGGCGTGATGGCGGCCACCAAAATTTACTCCACCGCGATGTTTCTGGTGGCGGCGCTGATTGCGCTGGTGCTGGGTTTTTCGCCAAAATTTGGCGCGGTGATCCAGACCATTCCACTGCCGGTGATGGGCGGCGTGAGCATTGTGGTGTTTGGCCTGATTGCGGTGGCCGGGGCGCGCATCTGGGTTGAGAACAAGGTGGATTTCTCGGACAACAAAAACCTGATCGTGGCCGCCATCACCTTGATTTTGGGCACCGGTGACTTCACCCTGAAGTTTGGAGACTTTGCCCTGGGTGGCATCGGCACCGCCACCTTTGGAGCGATCGTGCTGTACGCGCTGCTAAACCACCGCACGGCAGGTACGTCTGCCGTGCGAACCGACTTTTAAGCCGAAACCGTCTCGGGGGTGCGCACGCCCATGGCATCCAGTGCTGTGGCCAGATGTGCCACGCTGCGCTCGATGTTGTGCAGCTTTTCAAGTCCAAAGAGTCCGACGCGGAAGGTCTTGAAATCTGCTCCCTCGTCGCACTGCAGCGGTACGCCGGCGGCGGTTTGCAGGCCCAGCGCCAGAAATTTCTTGCTGTTTTGAATATCGGGGTCGCTGGTGTAGCTCACCACCACACCGGGCGCCTTGAAGCCGTCGGCGGCCACGCTGCGGATGCCACGGCTCTCAAACAGTTGACGCACCGCGCTGCCCAGCGCCACCTGCTCGGCCTTGACCTTCTCAAAGCCATAAGCGCGGGTCTCCTTCATCACCTCGCGCAGGCGCATCAGTGCGTCGGTCGGCATGGTGGTGTGGTAGGCGTGCGCACCGCCCTCATAGGTTTCCATGATCTGCAGCCACTTCTTCAAATCACAGGCAAAGCTGGTGCTGGTGGTGCCATCGATGGCGGTGCGGGCGCGCGCGCTGAGCATCACCATGGCGCAGCAGGGCGAGCCGCTCCAGCCTTTTTGTGGCGCGCTCACCAGCACGTCAACGCCAGTGGCCTCCATGTTGACCCACATCGCACCGCTGGCAATGCAGTCCAGCACCAACAGGCCGCCGACTTCATGCACCGCATCCGCCACGGTTTTCAAGTAGTCGTCGGGCAAGATCATCCCGGCAGCGGTTTCCACGTGCGGGGCAAACACCACGTCTGGCCGCTGCACGCGGATGGTGGCTACCACTTCTTCAATCGGGCACGGCACCCAGGGGTCTTGCGCGCCGGGTGCGGTTTTGCGCGCCTTGAGCACGGTGGATTCGGCCGGAATGTGCCCCAAGTCAAAAATTTGCGTCCAGCGGTAGCTGAACCAGCCGTTGCGGATGACCAGCACTTTTTTGCCGGTGGCAAACTGACGCGCCACAGCCTCCATGCCAAAGGTGCCGCTGCCGGGCACCAGTGCCGCCGACGGTGCGGCGTAGACCTCTTTGAGGATGCTGGAGATGTCGGTCATCACGCCCTGAAAGCGCTTGGACATGTGGTTGAGCGCACGGTCGGTGTAAACCACCGAAAACTCGAGCAGACCGTCGGGGTCGATGTGGGGCAGCAATCCGGGCATGAGGTGTCTCCTGGGGGTGAAATGGATGCTTGTCAGCTTAGCACGGCTGGTGCCTGCTGTGGATCACAGGTTGCGTTGGTCGACGGTGGTTTGGGTGGCATCGCTCTGGTCACTTGAATTGCATTGAACAGGCAACGCACCTCACATTTTTCGCAGCCGGTGCAGCTGTCCTGATCGTGGATGACGGAATGCTTTCTCCAGCCTTGTGGTTCCAGACTCAGCAAATGCAAGCGGCAAGCGGCCACGCACCAGCCGCAACCGGTGCAGCGCTCGGGGTCAATCTAGACCAGAAAACGGGTTGGTCGGTTCGACATGTTCGTGCATCCAGACTCAAGTGTGCACCAGGGACGGCCGCGCAGGCTTCTTTGAGGTCAAGAAACAAAGGACAGGGCCAATCCGGGATGGCACGCACGCGTCAGACCTCACGACGGCTTGCGGGTCAGGGCGAGCAGCCAGTCCTGAAACGCTTGCACCACGGGCGGGTTGTCAGCGCCTTCGGGCCAGACCAAATAGTAGGCGCGTGCCCCTGCCAGCGTCTGGTCGCAGGCCACCACCAGATCGCCGCGTGCCAGCTCGTCACTGATCAGCAGGCCCGGCACCAGCGCCAGCCCCAGGCCGTGCACCGCCGCAGCGGCGGTCATGGAAAACAACTCAAAGCGCTGCCCGGCCAGCGCTTGCGGTGCCGCCACGCCTTGCGCGTCAAACCACTGCCGCCAGGCCAGCGGCCGGGTGCTTTGCTGCAGCAGCGGCATGGCGGTGATGTCTTGCGGTGACAGGCTGGCTCGGCCACCCAGCCACTGGGGCGCGCACACGGGCAGCACGTCTTCGTCGAGCAGTTTCACCGCCTGCGTGCCAGCCCAGTTGGCCACCTGCTCGGGCGTACCAGCAAACAGCGCCGCGTCAAAGCGGGTGTCGGCAAACAAGAACGGCCGGGTACGGGTGTCGATGTGTACGGTCAGATTGGGGTGCTGGGCTTTCAGGCTGGGCAGGCGCGGAATCAGCCAGCGCGTGGCAAAGGTGGGCACCGCAGCCAGGGCCAGCACGCTGCCGCGGCCCTGCGTGCTCATCACGTCTAGCGTGTCTTGCTCCAGCGCGGCCAGACGGGTGGCGACCTGCTGCGCGTAGTCGCGTCCGCTGGCGGTGAGTGCCACGCCGTGACGTGTGCGCTTGAACAAGGCGACACCCAAAAACTCTTCCAGTGCGGTGAGCTGGCGCGACACCGCGCCTTGGGTGAGCGAGAGCTCTTGTGCAGCGCGGGTATAGCTCTGGTGGCGAGCGGCTGCGTCAAAGCACATCAGGGCTTGCAAGGACGGAATTTTTCTGCGCATGATGTGCGTAATGTACACATATTGTTAAATGCTACTGTAATGGTGTTAATTAAAAATTGTAGCTACTGCCTCAGTATTTATATGGGATAAGTGCTTATTTGAGATATAAAATCCTGATCGACACAGGCGATAAAGTCACCTGTAACATGATTTAAATGAATACCTGAGTGACAACAAATCGTTTGCAATGCCCGCCACCGGCGCGCTACCATGCGTCCATTCGATTGAATTGATCCACCCTCAGGAGACCCCCATGGCCCACGCGTCCTTCAACTGGCAAGACCCGTTTTTGCTGGAACAGCAACTCAGCGCCGACGAGCGCGCCATCAAAGAGGCGGCGGCCGCCTACTGCCAGGACAAGTTGGCCCCGCGCGTGGTGGAGGCTTTTCGCAAAGAGCAGACCGACCCCGGCATCTTTCGTGAAATGGGCGAACTGGGCTTGCTGGGGCCGACGATTCCCGAAGCCTATGGCGGCCCTGGCCTGAACTACGTGGCCTACGGTGTCATCGCGCGTGAGGTGGAACGCGTGGACAGCGGCTACCGCAGCATGATGAGCGTGCAAAGTTCGCTGGTGATGTTGCCGATTTACGAGTTTGGCACTGAGGCCACGCGGCAAAAATACCTGCCCAAACTGGCCACCGGCGAATGGATTGGCTGCTTTGGCCTGACCGAGCCCAACCACGGCAGCGACCCGGCAGGCATGCTCAGCCGTGCCGTCAAAGTGCCCGGCGGTTACAAACTCAGCGGCAGCAAGATGTGGATTTCCAACAGCCCGATCGCCGACGTGTTTGTCGTCTGGGCCAAAGAGGTGAGTGAGTCTGGCACGGTCGGTCCGATTCGCGGCTTTGTGCTGGAAAAAGGCGCGCCGGGCTTGAGCGCCCCGGCGATTCACGGCAAGGTGGGCTTGCGCGCCAGCATCACCGGCGAGATCGTCATGGATAACGTGTTTTGCCCTGAGGAAAACGCTTTCCCTGAGGTGCGTGGCCTCAAAGGCCCGTTCACCTGCCTGGATTCAGCCCGTTTTGGCATTGCCTGGGGTGCTTTAGGCGCTGCGGAAGACTGCTGGCTGCGCGCGCGCCAGTACGTGCTCGACCGCATCCAGTTTGGCCGCCCGCTGGCAGCCAACCAGCTCATCCAGAAAAAGCTGGCCGACATGCAGACCGAGATCGCCTTGGGGCTGCAAGGCTGCCTGCGCCTGGGCCGCATGAAAGACGAGGGCACGGCTTCGGTGGAAATCACCAGCATTTTGAAGCGCAACAGTTGCGGCAAGGCGCTGGACGTGGCCAGATTGGCGCGCGACATGATGGGCGGCAACGGCATCAGCGACGAATTTGGCGTGGCGCGCCATTTGGTGAACCTGGAAGTGGTCAACACCTACGAAGGCACGCACGACATCCACGCGCTCATACTTGGCCGCGCCCAAACCGGCATCCAGGCATTTTGCTGATGGGCTGACAGCAGATTCTTCGGTGATGAGCGCGCTGGCATCTGTGGTGGCAGTGGGTGGGGTACAGAGCCCCGCCTCATACTGTCAAATGCCCAGAAATCGGCGGGGCTCCTTACCCCACCCACTGCGGCGCGCGACTTGGTTCGCCCGCTGTCAATACCGCGTAACGCAGGCCAAATCATGACCACCCAACCCGCCGCACTCAGCCATCTCAAAGTTCTCGACCTGTCACGCGTGCTAGCTGGCCCCTGGGCGACACAAATGCTGGCGGATTTGGGCGCGGATGTGATCAAGGTCGAGCGCCCCGGCGCCGGTGACGACACCCGCCATTGGGGGCCGCCGTTTTTGAAAGACTCGCAGGGCAACGACACCAACCAGGCCACCTATTTCACCGCCTGCAACCGCAACAAGCGCGCCATCACCCTGGACATGGCCAAGCCAGAAGGCCAGGCGCTGATCAAACAAATGGCCGCGCAAAGTGACGTGCTGGTGGAGAACTTCAAGGTTGGCGGCTTGAAGCAATACGGGCTGGATTTTGAGAGCCTCAAAGCTACAAATCCGCGCCTGATCTACTGCTCGGTCACCGGTTTTGGCCAGACCGGGCCCTATGCCGAGCGCGCGGGTTACGACCTGATGATGCAGGCCATGAGCGGCATGATGAGCATCACCGGCCACGCCGACGGCGAGCCCGGCGGCGGCCCGATGCGCATGGGCGTGGCGCTGATCGACATCCTCACCGGCATCTACGCCTGCAGCGCCATCCTGGCGGCGGTGGAGGCGCGCCACCAAACCGGCTGCGGCCAGCACATTGACATGGCGCTGCTGGACGTGGGCATGGCGGTGCTGGCCAATCAGGCGGCGGGTTTTCTCAACACCGGTGCGGTGCCGCAACGCCAAGGCAACACCCACCCCAGCCTGGCCCCGTACCAGACCTTTGACACGCTTGACGGACAGATGCTGCTGGCGGTGGGCAACGACGGCCAGTTCGCGCGCTTTTGCGATGCGGCCGGTCACCCTGAATGGGCGGCTGATGCTCGCTTTGCCAGCAACACCTTGCGCGTGCAACACCGCGCGGCGCTCATAGCCCTGATGCTGCCGGTGACACGCACGCGCAGCACCGCGGATTGGGTTACGTTGCTGGAAGACAAAGCCGTGCCCTGCGGCCCCATCAACACCCTGGCCCAAGCCTTTGCCGACCCCCAGGTGCAGGCCCGGGGTTTGATAACAAATCAGCCTATAGCCCAGGTAGAACATGCGCAAGCAGCTATTAAAAATATAGTAACCGTGGCCAGCCCACTGCGCCTAACCGCCACGCCGCCGGTGCTGCACCGCGCGCCGCCCCGGCTGGGGGAGCACACTGACGATGTGCTGGGAGAATTGGGGTTGAAGCCAGTTGACATCGCCCAGTTGCGCGCCATTGGCGTGGTGTGAAGGACTCACGCCAAAGTCAGCAGCCAAGGAGATGGTGCGCCACAGGCGCGTGGTGGCCAGTTTGATGGAGAGCCATCTTCTACGCGCTGTGCCTGGTGCTGAACTGGGTGCGCCACAGGCGCGTGGTGGCCAGTTTGATGGAGGGGCAAATGGTGCGCGAGGCCACCAGGGCTTTTACCAGAACATGCGCACGGCTTGGCTTGGAGGCCAACAAGGCTGCAAAGCCCAGTTGCAGCATCGCCAGGAAGACAACCAAATTTTCGAATTCATACGATGCGATGGAACGTGCTGTGATGCTGCTGCCAGAACACATGGCATGCTGCAGAAATGGCACTAACGTACATGTTCAACAAGGACACCCCAAAGCATGAAACATGCGTGCCCTGCGTAGGGCGGGTTTCAACCCGCCATGGCCGACTGAAGTCGGCCCTACGACACGCCATTCTTGTCGGCTGTGGGTGTTGTTTCACGTTAACGTCCATGTTCAACAAGGACACCCCAAAGCATGAAACACGCGTGCCCTGCGTAGGGCGGGTTTCAACCCGCCATGGCCGACTGAAGTCGGCCCTACGACACGCCATTCTTGTCGGCTGTGAGCGTTGTTTCACGTTAACGTCCATGTTCAACAAGGACACCCCAAAGCATGAAACACGCGTGCCCTGCGTAGGGAAGGGTTTCAACCCGCCATGGCCGACTGAAGTCGGCCCTACGACACGCCATTCTTGTCGGCTGTGGGCGTTGTTTCACGTTAACGTACAGGTTCAACAAGGACACCCAAAGCATGAAACATGCGTGCCCTGCGTAGGGCGGGTTTCAACCCGCCATGGCCGACTGAAGTCGGCCCTACGACACACCATTCTTGTCGGCTGTGGGCGTTGTTTCACGTTAACCTGTGAGCCATGATGAGTCGGTTCCATTTGTCATTGCACTTCAGCGACAGGTGATCGTTCCGATACCCATGCCACTTGTCCATCATCCAGCGCGCAACCAGTCCCGAAAGATTGAGCGTATCCGCCTTCGTCAGTGCGAGTGCAAAGCGGCAATCTGAAGGGTTATTAATCTCGCCGTTAAAAACCAACACATGTCGTCCACTAAGAGATGCGGAAATCACAAATATCCCGTCAGCACTCGCCAAAAACGGTGCATTTGCAATTTCCGCATCCCTAAGCCGGACAAGCCGGAACCAAAAAGGCAACACAAAACCTCGGTCGTGCGCAAGATTTTTGGACGTTCAGCCGATTTACGTCCCCGCAAATGTTCTTGGGTTGACCAAGAGAAAGTTTGTAACCCATTGGGTTTAAAGGCATTTTGCCCATGGCGAAATAATCGCCGGATTCATTTTGACACATCAGAATTCTTCGCAGGAAATGTGAAGACTGAACTTGTTAGAGACTAAAGTCTTATTTGAAAATCACCGTTTTGTGGCCGTTGATCAACACCCGGTGTTCGCTGTGCCACTTGACGGCGCGAGCCAGCACCTGGCTTTCGGTGTCGCGGCCTAAAGCCGTTAAATCTTCTACCGTTTTGCTGTGGTCGACGCGCGCCACGTCTTGCTCGATGATTGGCCCCTCGTCCAGGTCAGCGGTCACATAGTGGGCGGTGGCGCCAATCAGCTTCACCCCTCGGTCATGCGCCTGGTAATAGGGCTTGGCACCCTTGAAGCTGGGCAGGAAACTGTGGTGGATGTTGATGGCGCGGCCGCTCAGCTTGCGGCACAGGTCATCGGACAAAATTTGCATGTAACGCGCCAATACCACCAGCTCGGCGCCTTCGCTTTCAATGATGTCGATCTGCTTGGCTTCCACCTGTGCTTTGGTGGCGGCGGTCACCGGCAGGTGGTGAAACGGCACGTTGTAGCTGGCGGCCAGTTGGTAAAACTCGCGGTGGTTGGAGACGATGGCGCGAATATCCAGTGGCAGCAGACCACTTTTCCAGCGAAACAGCAGGTCGTTGAGGCAGTGGCCTTCCTTGCTGACCAGAATGACGGTGCGCATCGGCTGCGCCAAGGCATGCAGTTGCCATTGCATCTGGAACGGTGCGGCAAATGCCGCCAGTTGCGCCTTGAGCTCATCAAAGCTGTGTTGGGCGCAGGCAAACTGCACCCGCATGAAGAACAGGCCAGTGCCGGCATCGTTGTATTGGGCGGCTTCTTCGATGTTGCCGCTGCGTTCCAGCAAAAAGCCGGACACCGCGTGCACCAGCCCCAAACGGTCGGGACAAGACAGGGTCAGGGTGTAAACAGGATTCATAGGGGCGCTATTGTCGCAGGTGCTTTGCACCCATTTCAGCGCCAGATTGAATGTGGAATCAATATAGATTTGATAGCTGCTGACCCATGTAATGAAAGGGCTAGAGCCTAAAATTACATAAAATCTAGTGGATGACAACCGGGTTTTGTGCCAAGCCGGCGTACTGCTCCAGCGTGTCTTCGACTTCTTCCTGGGTGGGCGTTTTGAGCTGCCAGGCGGAAATTTGTTGTTGAAACAACTCGGCCCAGGAACCGTCCAGATAAACCTCTTTGTTGGAGCGCTTGTCGACAATCTCAAAGCCATGACGTGCCAGCGCGGGCACGATCAGCAGCTGCTCACCGGCTTTGAGTGTGTCTGGCGGCACTTCAGCTGCCACCGCGTTGGCCAGCATGTGGGTTACAGAATAGGTTTCAGAGTCGTAGAGCGTGTGCATCGGCAAATTATCCATGAAAGCGATTGGACACACAGTTGGCGTTGACAGAACGCTTTTCAAGGTGAATCAACGGCGGCTGTTGCAAACCACATTTGATCCACAAAGTCGCCATTGACTTCAGAGAGGCGAATCCTGGCAGGCAAGTAATTCAACGAGGGAGCCATCCAGAGTTCCATTTGCTGGTCATAAAGTTGTCGCGGTTTGCGTGAGATTTTGATGGTTGCCACTTGATCGGCTGGCTCAATTGGTACGGCCAAATCTTCAAGTCCATCCACGGCGAACACCCAGACATCTGCATCGCGTGGGCCGACGGTCTGCATGGTGATATGGGTGCCTGGCAGTCGCTGCGATGGGGACGTGGCTAAAAGTCCAGCTAGTTGAATCAAGATACTCATGCGGTCTTGTGCACCCTCTTGCAAAGCGACATCGGGCGTGTTGGCGCTAAATGTGACTTTGTGTTGATGCCAATTAAAGTGAGCAGCCACCTCGCTTCGGTACTTGTCAGAAAAACGCTCAGGCATAAGGCCATTGACAGCAATTTCACCGCGGCTGGTTTGTATTCTGTATTGGCCAAACGCACCGATTTGAAGACTGGCAAAGTAATGCTCGTCCTTGGGATGCCAGATCAGCTCTGAAGACAAGGTGTAGGGAAACTTGTTGGTCTGAACTTTATACAAGAGCCTGATTGCAGTTGGTAAATCCGCAGTGTTGACCAGGGCGTTGGGTAGGCGTACTTCAGAGGCTGCGTCTTCGCTGGATGTGTTGTCTGCCAAGTCCAGCGTTGTTGATTCTGTTAGTGGCACTTTCGCATCTGCGACTGGCGTGTCGGGCAAGTTTGGCATCTCCACCAGGTTGGGCTTGGTCGCTCGTGGCGATGCATCGGCGGCGCTGATTGGTTCGGGTAGTGTCGACTCATGCAATACCGTATCCAGAGCTTCGGGTTGTGCCAAAACCGTTGTTGGCTTACGCAATGGCAAAGGCGCATGTGCATGTTCAAGCACCTTTGGGGTGGCTTTGTGCACCGGTTTAAGCTTGGATTTAAGCTTGGGCACAGCAGCCTGCACCACTTCAGGTGCGGCACGCAATGAAATTTGTAAGGTGGATGTGTCGGGCAAGGACGTACTTTGCAAGTTCAAAGGCACCGACTGCAACAGCACCAAGTGCAGCGCCAACACCAGCGCACTGAGCATCAGCAAAGCCTTGTTCTGGGTGGTGAGCTGGGTCATGTCAATTAGTGTAGTGTTGCAGCCTTGAACCGAAACTGTCCATTAGGCGGTGCTAAGGGATGTGGAAATTGCAAATGTACCGTTTATGGCGAGTGCTGACGGGATGCAGTGCTAGGCGCAAGACGCGCCGTTTAGCTCTGCTAAACAAGTGGATTGAAACGACGCAATGCGCCCAAAGTTGGCGAGTCAAATGTGCATGTTATTTGTGAACAAGCCCTAAGCACCTGTTTGAGCGCTGGCGGCAGCTTTGCGGTCATTTTGTGCGTCTGTTTGGCGTTCATAGCTAGGGCTATGCACGTCTCTCGGCCAGTCAAACTGCCTCGCAACTCACCTCGCCATGCATGCATGCCCGAATGGATTGTTTGGGTTTAAATAAACATGGGTTTAAGTGCCGGATAGCAGTGCAACACTGCAATAGAATTTTGCAGCCTGTAGCGGCATGTTTGGGACTGATTTATGAAACTTGCGACTTTGAATGACGGCTCTCGTGACGGCCAGCTGGTGGTGGTGTCACGCGACCTGTCGAACGCGCACTATGCAACCGGCATTGCCAACCACCTGCAGCAGGTGCTAGAAGACTGGAACTTTTACAGCCCCCAGTTACAAGACCTGTACGTGGCGCTGAACCATGGCAAAGCACGCCACACTTTTCCGTTCGATGCGTGTCAATGCCTGGCGCCTTTGCCCCGCGCTTACCTTTTGGCGGTGGGCGACGCCTATGCCAAGCCCGGCGTTGTTGAAGCTCAGCCAGAGACCCTGCGTCTGGCGTTTGCCGATGTCTTGCAAGGAGCCTGCGCGCCATTGACTTGCAGCAACGACAAGCTTGAACCTGATTTTGCCGCCAGCCTGGCCGTGGTCACTGGCGACGTGCCACCCGCTGCCACACCGACGCAAGCCTTGGAGTCGGTGCGCCTGCTGCTGCTGGCCAGCCACACCTGTTACCGGGCCTGGCAAGACCAACCCACTCTGGCGTGGCAGTCGCAACCAAGCACCAGTTTCAGCCCGGTCGCGGTGACCCCGGACGAGTTGGTATGGGGTGGTGAAAGCGCATGGGCGCAGGGCCGCCTGAACCTGACACTGCAATGCAGCGTGAACGGCCGCAAGCTCGGCTTGTGTGAAGCTGGCAGCGACATGACGGCCTCTTTTGGTGAACTCATCGCCCGTCTGAGCCAGGTACGCGGCTTGCGCTGCGGTAGCATCGTCAGCACGGGCGAGGTTGGCAACCTGGCGTCCAGTCGGGGGGCCTGCAGCGTTGCGGCGCGTCGGGCACAAGAGGCCACTCAACATGGTAAAAGCAAAACGCCGTGGCTGGCACAAGACGACCAGTTGGTGATTGATATGAAAGGCCGCGACGGTCAAAGCGTGTTTGGTGCCATCACACAAGACGTGCACATTGGCCAACAACGCGCTGCAAGCCCCAGATCAACCTGAATCTGGCTCAGTCTCAGGCGCTGGCTCAGGCGCTGGCTCAGGCGCTGGCAATCTGCTTGGCAAACACCTTGATGCCGCGCAGCATCATCTCGATCGACACTGACACCAGCACCAGCCCCATCAGCCGCTCTAGCGCCACCACAAAGCGGTCGCCGGCCACACGCTGAATGCGCTCGGCTGACACCAGCACCACCGCGCTGACGGTCATGGTGACGCACAGTGCGGCAATCCATTCCAGGCGTTTCTCTGGCGCTTGCGAAACCAAGAGCAGCACGGTAGCCAGCGCCGACGGGCCGGCAATGGCGGGGATGGCCAGCGGCACAATCAACGGCTCGCCCTCGGGTTCCGCCGCGTTGCTTGCCGGGGGTGGAAAAATCATGCGCAGCGCGATCAAAAACAGAATCACACCGCCGCCAATTTGCAGCGAAAGCTCGCTCAGGTTCATCACCCGCAAGAAGCCGTCGCCTACAAACATGAAGGTCAGCAGCAGCACAAAGGCAATCAGCACCTCACGCAAAATCACCCACGGGCGCCGCTCTGGGGCGACGTGCTGGAGTGCGTTGGCGAAGATGGGGATATTGCCGATCGGGTCGGTGATCAGGATCAGCAATATGGTGGCCGAGACAAAGGTGTAATGCATGCGTGCTGCGCCATTGACGAAAATACGCAGGATAGCAGACCAACAGCGGGTTCGACCGGGGTCGGCCAGCGCAGCAGGCTACTTGCGTCGCACCAAAAATAATGACGTGGTGGCAATGCGCACCAGGTTTTCTGCCACGCTGCCCATGAACATGCGCTCAAAGCCACGTCGGCCGTGGGTGCCAATCAC
>Ga0210058_1001161_pt1 | contig 23598 bp, 17 predicted proteins | sample CryGeymeta201511_FD_183979 | JGI IMG/M metagenome (GOLD analysis project Ga0210058, IMG submission 183979) | Groundwater microbial communities from Crystal Geyser aquifers in Utah, USA - Crystal Geyser metaG 2015-11 (SPAdes) (version 2) | ecosystem: Environmental > Aquatic > Deep subsurface >...
GAAAGAAAAAGACGGATTTCTACAGATGGAAGTTGAGGACGGAGAAAAATTCCTGCCGCGGCTTTTCAATGAACTTACGGCCAAAATTGATTCCATTGAACTTCGCAGGCCGACGCTTGATGATGTGTTTCTCTCGCTTACTGGCCGCGCCATCCGTGAAGAAGAAACGTCCGATAAAGAGCATATGCGCCAGCATATGCGCATGAGAAGGAGAACCTAATTATTACAATCGATAAAATATATCCCATGCAATTCATTCAAACGATTTATACAATTTGGCAGAGGGAAATAATTCGCTACTGGCGGGATAAAACGCGAATTATTTCCACGCTTTTTATGCCGCTCATGTTTCTTGTTATTTTCGGCGCCGGGTTAAGCAAAACTCTGGCGACAGGAAACTTTGGCGTTGATTTCGTGCAATTCATGTACCCCGGCATTATCGCAATGAGCGTTATGAGTGTTGCTTTTTTCTCCACCATCTCCACTGTTTGGGACAGAGAGTTTGGTTTCTTGAAAGAAATTTTGGTAGCGCCCGTCTCCCGCGTGGCGGTGGCATTTGGAAAAACTCTGGGCGCAACCACTATTGCTTCAATTCAGGCGCTTATCTTATTGATTCTTGCTCCGTTTATTGGCGTAACAATTCATGTTGCCGTCATTCTGCCACTTGTTACTTTTATGCTCCTGCTCGCTTTTGCCATTTCGGGCATGGGGCTGTTGATTTCTTCTCTTATGAAAACAACTGAAAGCTTCGGGTTGGTTATGCAGGTTTTGATTTTCCCCATGTTTTTTATTTCTGGCGCTTTCTTCCCGCTTACCGCTGTGCCGTCATGGATGCTCGCACTTTCATACGTAAATCCATTGACCTATGGCGTAGACGCCATGCGGCAAATTATTTTAGGCAATCAAGTGGCAAGTAATATTTTAAATGGCCTTTCCTTGCACGCTATTTCTGTAGACGCTCTCTTTCTTGTGGTATTTTCAGCGGTAATGGTAAGCGCGGCTGTGTTCGCCTTCAATAACAGAGCATAAGTTATAATCGTCGCTAAAAAAATTCCGCCAGCCCCAGCGAGGCCGGCTCGGCAGCCTGCCTGTGCTGTGCGACAGCACGCAGACAGGGGGGTTCAAGGGGGGCCCTCCAGAAGCGGGTAAAAATGCCGAGCCGTCCGAGCGAATCCCTCCACCCGCGCGTTAGCGCGAAGCCGAGCAGAACATTTTGTTTTACATTTTTTGATTTGCGCGCGCCCCTGAAAAAATTTCAATTAAGGAAAAACAAAATGTTCTGCGAGGCAGGCCGCCGCTTTGCGGCGGCTGGCGGCGGGTCAGCAATTCTTGCTAAAATAGGTTCGAGCGTGGTTGTATAAACCCACCGACTTTCCCCTTGTTATTTATTGTGATAAACATTATAATATCATCATATGGCTAACTTTTTCAAAAAACTATCCGGGCTGGAAGACAAAACCGATTCGGCCGCGGCGCCGATTGAGCGGGAAGATGAAAGCGAAGAAGCGCCGCAGTCAGAATGGCTGGGCGGCGATTACGACGAAGGCCAGCTGTCCATTGATGTCTTCCAGACGCCCAATACTATTGTGGTCAAATCCACCATCGCCGGAGTCAAGCCGGGCGACATTGACGTTTCCATTAATAATGACATGCTCACCATCCGCGGCAAACGGGAAATTCAGGAAAGAATCGCCGAAGAAAATTATCTAATCAAAGAATGCTACTGGGGCGGCTTTTCCCGTTCCATTATTCTGCCGGTGGAGGTTGACGCGGAAAAAGTTGAAGCCTCGTTGGACAACGGCGTTTTAACCATCACCCTGACTAAAGCCAAAAGCGCCAAGCAAATTTCCGTTAAAGTCAAAGAAAAATAATTTATGCAAATCAAATTGACCGTTGACCGCTTCGAAGAAAACCGGGCTGTTTTAATCGCCGCTGACGGCGCTAGCCTAAGCTGGCCAAAAAATAAACTGCCGGACAACCTGTCTGAAGGCGCGGCTTTAAATTTTGAAATCTTGGAGGAAAAAGAGCGGGCAGCCAAAGACAAGCAAACCGCCAAAGATATCATCAATGAAATAATTAACCAAACTTAAAATGCCCGGGACCGGCGCCGCTATAATTAATTTCTGGAAACGGCCGTGGTTGCTTACGTTAGCAATCATTTTTTTTATCTTGCCGGCGACCTTAACCATCGGTTCAATCGCCTTTAACAAAACCTTCGCCTCTAGAATCTATCCCAATGTCTATATCGGCAACCTTAATCTGGGCGGTAAAACCGCCGCCCAGGCCAACCGGCTCTTGAATTTGGAAACAGATAAAATCAGCCAGCATGGCGTGGTTTTCTCCTATAAAAATCAGCGTACCACAGTCAAGCCGGTGGTCGCTTCGGCCGACGCCGATTTGGCCTATACTATCATTAATTTTAAAAATGAACTGGCGCTTGAGGCGGCCTTTAACTATGGCCGAAACCGAAATTTTTTAACCAACCTGGGGAACAAGCTTCAGCTGCTTTTAAGTAAAAAGTCGATTGACCTGCTGGTGGCGATCGACCAAGACAAAATTGCCAAAACTTTAAAAGACAACTTTGCCGACGCCTCTGAACCGGCGCGCGACGCCGACCTGGCAGTTAGCTTCAACCCGGCGACCGCCGCCTATGACTTCTCCGTCAGAGAAGAAAAAATGGGCAAAGCCATTAACTTCCAGGCGGCGATCGGCGAACTGATTAATAACTTAACCGGTTTAAGCGAAGCGGAAATAAAGCTTGCCACCATTACCGAATACCCAAAAATCCTCTCGCGGGACTGCTTAAATATTGACGGCAAGGCGGAAGCGATTTTAAAAGCCGCGCCCCTGACTTTAAAATACGGAGAAATTAAATGGCTCATTGAGCAAAGCCAGCTGGCGGGCCTGCTGGCTTTAAAACCCAGTGGTTTAGCCGCCGACAAGGTAAGGGTCGGCCTGGACGATGATAAAACCAAAGCCTATTTCGCGGAAAAAATTACGCCCCAAATTGACCGGCCGGCGCTGGAGGCAAAATTTGAAATGCAAGGCGGCAAAGTAATCAAGTTTCAAAGCGGCCAGGACGGCCGTTCGCTTGAGGCTGACGCTTCCATTATTAAAATAGAAAATGAAATTTTAGCCGGCGCGCCGATTGAACTAATAGTAAAAATTCAACCGACGCTGGTTAGTACGGATAATGTCAATAACTTTGGCATTAAAGAGCTGGTTGGCGTCGGCCGGTCAAATTTCACCGGCTCGCCCGCCAACCGCCGCCACAACATTAAAAACGGCGCCAACACCCTTAACGGCATTTTGATTAAACCGGGCGAAGAATTTTCTTTAAATAAAGCTCTGGGCAAAGTTGACGGCGCCACCGGCTACCTGCCGGAACTGGTAATCAAAGAAGGCAAAACCACGCCGGAATTCGGCGGCGGTTTGTGCCAAATCGGCACCACCATGTTCCGCGCCGCCCTGGATACCGGCTTGCCCATCACGATGCGTAAGAACCATTCCTACCGCGTCAGTTATTACGAACCGGCCGGCACCGACGCCACCATTTACGACCCCTGGCCCGACCTGCGCTTTATTAACGACCTGGCCAGCCACATTTTAATTCAGTCAAAAATTTCCGGCGATGATTTGTCGTTTGAATTCTGGGGCAGGCGCGACGGCCGAGTCGTGGAAAAAACCAAGCCCACGATTTACAATATCGTCAAGCCCGAACCCGCCAAAATCATTGAAACCTTGGAATTAAAACCGGGTGAAAAAAGATGCACCGAGCGCGCCCATAACGGCGCCGACGCTTATTTTGATTACAAAGTCACTTACGCCGACGGCTTAGTTAAAGAAAAAAGATTTTCCTCCCATTACGTGCCCTGGCAGGAGGTTTGCTTGTTGGGCGTGGAAAAATTATCGGTGCCGCCCGATACCGCCAGTTCAACCCCGGCCGTAAACTAAAACCCCTGCCAAAAAATGGCAGGGGTTTTTTAGATAAAAAGACCAACTTGAGCGGGCAGGCAAGAAAATTTCCGCGAGGCGAAACACAGAAAAATCCATATTGCGCCTAGAGGAAGATCCCCATGCTTGTCGTGCCTGACCCGCTTAAATTGGCCTTAACTTCCCTCTTGATAAAGGGGGTTAGGGGGGATTTTTTAAATTGACTTTTCAGTCTATCACAACTCAATCGGCTTGTCAAGCGCTCAATGCATTTTAATTAAGCTATCTATCCAAAATTAATTTTTTATGCTATAATAATTCTTTATGAAATTCAAATTAGTTGCCAATTTTCGCCCTACCGGCGACCAGCCCGAGGCCATTGCCAAGCTGGCGGACGGGATAAAAAAAGGCTATCGCGACCAGACGCTTTTGGGCGTAACCGGCTCGGGCAAAACTTTTACCATGGCCGCGGTCATAGCCAAAATCCAAAAACCGACTTTGGTGATTTCCCATAACAAAACTTTGGCCGCCCAGCTTTACGGCGAATTTAAACAATTCTTTCCGGAAAACGCGGTGCATTATTTCGTTTCCTATTACGATTACTACCAGCCCGAAGCCTATCTTCCGCAAACCGATACTTACATAGAAAAAGAAGCTACCATCAACGAGGAAATTGACCGCCTGCGCCATGCCGCCACCCAATCCTTGCTTAACCGCGACGACGTTTTAATCGTGGCCAGCGTTTCCTGCATTTACGGCTTGGGCGAGCGCGCCGATTACCAGGCCATGGGCCAGCATTTCGAGGTCGGCCAGACCATTAAACGCAACCAGTTGTTGCGCCAGCTGGTTAGCATCCAATATGTACGCGACGATGCCGAATTTAAGCGCGGGAGTTTCCGCGTTAGAGGCGAAAACATTAATATCCATCTGGCCACGGGCGAAGCCGTGGCGCAAATTATTATGTCTGGCGACGTTATAGATAAGATTGCCCTTGGGCCAGCCCCCCTTGTAAAGGGGGGTGAGGGGGGTTTTATTCCTGCCAACCAGCTTTCTCAAATCTCCATCCTGCCGGCCAAGCATTTCATCACTCCGGAAGAAAAAATGCAACGCGCCCTAAAAGCCATCCGCCAGGAATTAAAATCAAGGCTTAAAGAATTAAAAAAACAAAATAAAGAGGTTGAGGCCTACCGCTTAGAGAAAAAAACCAATTACGACCTGGAAATGATGGCCGAGGCGGGCTATTGCAATGGCATCGAAAATTACTCGCGGCACTTAACCGGCCGCGCCCCGGGCCAGCCGCCGGAAACGCTGATTGATTTTTTCCCAAAAAATTTTTTAATGTTTATTGACGAATCCCATGTCAGCCTGCCGCAAATCCGCGGCATGCACGCCGGCGACCAATCGCGCAAACAGACGCTAATTGATTTTGGTTTCAGATTGCCCAGCGCCCGCGACAACCGGCCGCTTAATTTTGAAGAATTTAATGAAAAATTTAAACAAGCCGTTTACGTAAGCGCCACGCCGTCGGACTACGAAATTAAAAACTCGGCGCAAGTGGCGGAACAACTAATCAGGCCGACCGGCCTCTTAGACCCGGAAGTAGAAGTCAGGCCCAGCGTTGGGCAAATTCAGGACTTAATCAAAGAAGTTGCCGCGCGCGTAGCTAAAAGCCAGCGCGTTTTAGTCACGACCTTGACCAAGCGCATGGCCGAAGAACTGGCCGCTTACTTAGCTGAACAAAAAATCAAAGTGCAGTATCTTCATAGCGATGTGGAAACCCTGGAGCGGGTGGATATTTTACGCGATTTGCGCTTGGGCAAATATGATGTTTTAGTAGGCATTAATTTACTGCGCGAAGGCCTGGACTTGCCCGAAGTATCGCTGGTCGCCATTTTGGACGCGGATATGTCCGGCTTTTTGAGAAACGAAACTTCTTTAATCCAAACCATGGGACGGGCGGCACGCCACCTGGAAGGCAAAGTCATTATGTACGGCGATAAAATCACGCCAGCCATGCGCTACGCCATTAACGAAACCAACCGCCGCCGCCATACCCAGGAACTCTACAATAAAAAGCACGGCATCACGCCGCGCCCGATTGAAGCCAAAATGCACGAAAGTATTTTATAGTTCCCTCTCCTTGCCAAGGAGAGGGTTGGGGTGAGGTTTGTCATTCCCGCCCGCTTCGCCATAGCTCCAGCGAGGCGAGCGAAAGCGGGAATCCAGCATTATTGAGATTACACTCCCAGCCCCGCCTGCTTCCCAGCTTTTTCGGTTTCAATTGATTTGGCTTCTTTATAATAATTTTTTACCATGGCCTGCGGCAATTTAGGAATCACGCCTCTTAACAACTCTTCAACCGTTAAAATCTGAATTTTAGGAAATTCAAATTTATTGGTTAGCGGCGTGGTAAATATCCCCGCGTCAATCGCTTCGCCTATCATCGGCTTGGTCGGTTTTTCTAAAGTTACAAAAATTCCCGCGTCCGCCTTTTCTCGTTCTACGTCGCTTTTTAAAGTGGCGATTTGGTTTCTTTGCACGCCGCCGCCCTTTACTTGGACTATCACCTTGCCATATTCCCATTTGCCGTTGCCATTTTTGCTGACGCCATTTCCGTTGCCGTTAATGATATTTTTATGAAAAGTGATTACGCCGTCTATGCCCTTATCTGCTCCTCGCATATTCTCTTTTGTTTTGCTCTGCGCCGGCATGGCGTTAATTAAATCCAGTGCCCAATATTCAAACTCAAACGGATCTTTTTTAAATAATTCTTTAGCGCCCCTCAAGTCCGCCGGTGAGCCGTCAACATAGATCTCTTTAGAACCTAAACCGAAACTATGATGCAATCTATGCTTTATTAAATTTACAGCTAACATAGTTATGTCAATTCCTACCCAATTTCTTTTTAATTTTTCCGCTACTGCCACGGTTGTGCCGCAACCGCAAAAAGGATCTAAAATCCAGCCCCCTTCCTTTGAGCTAACTTGAATAATTCTTTCTAACAGCTCTTCTGGTTTTTGAGTCGGATAACCCAATCGTTCTTTTGCATTACCCGCAATCGCTGGTATATACCAATAGTCGGGTATGGGCGTGCCGATAGATTTTTCCTCTTGATCCCTAGACAATCTTTTACCATCAATAAAGGTTGCCTGCTGTTTTTTCCCTTTATGTATCTTTAAAGTTATATCAGCTAATGGTTGGTATATGGTATTAAAAACATAACCTTTATTAGCATCCTTCACATAAAAAAAGATCGTATCGTGCATTGTCTGAAATAATTTTGATTTGGACGGCCAACGCCTATATGTCCAAATTATTTCATTTCTAAAATTTTGTTTTCCAAAAATCACATCCAAAACAATTTTTAAATAATGGCTGGCGGTTGGGTCGCAATGCAGATACAAACTGCCGGTCTTTTTTAAAACCCGATGCAATTCAATCAAGCGCACGGTCATCATTGTCAAATAGGCCAGCATATCATTATGGCCGATCATTTTTTCCAAAGCCAGCGTTAGATTGGAAATATTCTCGTTAGTCTTAGTCACCAAATAATCAAAAGTGTGTTTTGATTCGTTGGTCCAATGCCAGGAGTCTTCAAAGGCGTGCACCTGCGCCGGACTGTCCTGCAAGCCCTCTTTAAACAGCACGTTGTAATTGCGGTTGGAATTGAACGGCGGGTCAAGATATATTAAATCAAAAAAATCGCTGGCAATCTTTTTTCTTAAAATTTCCAGGTTATCGCCGAAAAATAATGTCCGATTTTGCATAAAATTACCCTTAAATTAGCTATCTTCATTATATCAGACTCCTTGACAAAATAAAAATTATATGAGGGATGGTTCGTTAATAAAGGAGAAAAAATAACGGAAAAAATAAGGAGGAAGCCATGAAAACAGAAAATAATGGTAGTAGGGAGATTCCGTACCTTTCAGTTCTAAATGAGAAGATGGGCGCCTACTTGGGTTGGTTTTACGCCTATACATTTGCGGTGTGGGCGCTGATGGTGGCGCAGTTCCTGACCAACGGCGAAGTAGTCTTGCATGCCGGAATGATCGGGGTTTACATCACCTTTCTTACTGCCTATACCGGGCAGAAAGAGTTAACTCGCTGGTCGCTTGATAAAAACTACCGCCGGATTTGGGGGGAACTCTGGGTTTATGTCTGGCTGGCAACCGGCTTAGTACTTTGGCCTCTGGCCAGCATATTCCCAAAAACTTTCCAATGCGCCCCCAGCGCCGAACTGGCGACCATCATCGGAATTGTTATCACCTTTTTTACCGGCAGCGAATTTTCCAAATTTGCCTATAAAGTACAAAGGGTCGATAAAAAAACGCCAAGTGGTTAGAAATATCGTTCGCTTTTACCCCCCCAATCCGTCTTCGGACCGATTGGGGGCTTTTTTATTTTAACCAAACTCCGCCCGACTTCTCAGTTTCCGGTGATACCCGATGGCAAACCGGTGCGCTTCGTCGCGCACTCGCTTGATTAAATGCAAAGCCGGCGAAGCTAAGGGCAGTTCCAGCGGTTTTTTCTCTCCGGGGAAAAATAATTTATCCGGGGCAACAGAGGAGCGCAAACCCAAGCCTTTACTAATGGCGACCAGCGGAATTTCCAGCCTCCGCTTTTTTAATATTCTTACGGCCGCGTTTAATTGCGCCTTGCCGCCGTCAATCACGATTAAATCCGGCAATGGCCAATTTCCTCCCTCTCCTTTATAAGGAGAGGGTTGGGGTGAGGTATGCTTAAATCTTCTCTCCAGAACTTCTTTTAACATGCCAATATCGTTGGCCTGTCCCTGCCCGATTTTAATTTTAAATTTACGATATTCATTTTTGTTCGATTCGCCGCCGCTAAAAACAACCATCGATCCGGCCGCCTCTTTCCCGAAAATATTGGCGATATCATAACCCTCGATTCTCTCTGGTATTTTTGGCAAGCCCAATATCTTAGCCAGCTCCACCACGTCATTGGCATATTTATCTGCCACGCCAATAACCTTTGCGCCCTCTAGAACTTGCTTCATATTGGCTAGTTGGTATTTTAACTCCCCAATTTCTTTTTGATTTTCCAAATATGTCGCACCTTCTGAATCCAATTTTTTATTAACTTTCTCTAAATTTCTAATTCGTAATTCGTAATTTTTAATTATTCTCCCTTTTTTGCCTTCTAAAAACATAACCAGCGGCCTAATCACTTGTCTGACATAATCTTCCCGACTGATTTTACCGGCGCAAATTCCTAGGCAACGCCCCAGCTGATAATAAAAGCAGGGGCGCTCTTTTATTTTTCGCTCCAAACAATAAGGAAATATTTTTCTTAAAGCCCGCAAAGTCTCTCTAACCGCCAAAGCGCTGGTGAACGGACCGAAATATTTGCCAGACTTATCAATAATTCTGGTAATAAACACTCCGGGTATTTCATCATCCAAAGATATTTTGATATAAGCGAACCTTTTGTCGTCACGCAACAGCACGTTGTAATCCGGCTGATATTTTTTCACCAAGTTGGCTTCTAGCAGCAAGGCCTCAATTTCGCTCTCGGTTTCTATCCATTTGATTCTAACTATCCGCTTTAGCATGGAATATTTAGCCGGAGTTAGGCTCGCGCTTTTCTGCCAATACGACAAAACCCGGCTTGCCAGATTGGCCGCTTTGCCGATATAGACGATTTTACCCGTCGCGTTATAAAACTGGTAACTGCCGGGGGCGATTGGCAGGTTAAGATTTTTTATATCTGCTAAATTCATATAAAAAAATTTAGCATTTCAACCGATAAAAAACAACCCCGCTTGTCTCTTTGATCAGGGTCTTGAAGGACGCGCCTCTTATAAATTTAGGTCTACTCAAAAACCTCTCTTTTACGAGTTAATGAATAATAAATTAAAATAAACAACCCTGTCGCTAAAACGCCCGTCAAATTGAAAAACAAATCGTTGGCCGTGTCTGCGCCAGGGCCCAGACGATTAGTCTGAAGCAAAACATCCTCGGAGTATTCTTCAATCTCGTAAAGAGCCGATAGCGACAAGGTGGTTGTCGCCGCTAAAAAAAGAGACAGCTTAAGACGGCCGGCGCTAAAAAGCAGGCTAAATTTAAACTTATCTATCCAAAAAGCGTTAATAACGATAAATAAAGTAAAGCAAACCACCGCGCTGACGAAAAAATGTACTAACTGGTCCCACCACATAAATTTACCATAAAGATGAAAAAAATCGCCGGCCGCGTCCAACGAAAGCCCGGCCACAACAATCAGCCACATTAACCAGTGCAGCTGGTATCCTTTTATCTTTTTATATTTATAAGCGGTAATTTCAAGAATAGCAAAAGATACGGCTGAAGTAATAACTAGCCCGAGCCAAGTATATTCCAGATTGAACTGCAAAATCTTCAAAAAATTCAATAGTTCAAAGATAAAAAGACCGACAAAAAATACTCGGATAAAATTAATTACCACTAAATTACTGCTGTTTTCGCGGTGAAATAGTTCCATAGAGTTTAATATCCTAACTTTTTATTTAACCCTGTTAAATAATTTTGCCTTCGGCGAAATTAGCGCGAAGCGCTATTTAACGGGGTGAACTTCAATCGCCTGCGTCGGACAGCTTTCGACCGCCGTTTTAGCGCAAGCTTCGTCTGTCTGACTAATCACTTCGGCCTTGCCCTCGGCGTTCATCTTAAATACGGCCGGGCATAAAGCTTCGCAGGTGCCGCAGCCAATGCATAAATCGTTATTTACTTTTATGGACATGTTATGTCAAATTTATTTGTCTATTATTTTTTCCACCTCTTTGACCAGTTGGGCCGGCGTAATGGCGGATTTTAACAGGCAAGCAACCGCGCCCAATTCTTTGGCCTTGGCAATGTCTTTGTCTTGGGCGCTATTGGATAAGATTATCACCGGCACGGCTTTGGTGCCGGCGTCGGCTTTTAAAATCTTAAGAGCCGCAAAGCCGTTCATGGCCGGCATCACCATATCCAAAATAATCGCGTCAAATTTTTTCTCTCTGGCTAATTTCAACCCCCAGGCGCCGTTTCTGGCCGCCTCAATCGCGAAGCCGCTTTTCTGAAAACGCAGCTTATACATGTTGACGATGGCTTCCTCATCTTCAATTAATAAAATTTTCGCTGAATTTTCCGGTAAGGGCGTTTCGGTCGCTACCTGGTCCGACGGCTTGTTTTGGCTCGGTTTTTTCCCGGCCGCGGCCTGGTTATTAAAAATCGCGTTAACTTTCTCCGCCAGCTGGGTCGGGGTCAGGTTGGCTTTGACGAAATAACCATCCGCGCCGCCGGCCAGACCCTTATCAACTTCATCAGTTTGTCCCAAATTGGACAAAATAAAAACTTTTGTTTTGTTAAGGTTCGGCTCTTTTCTTATTTTTGCCAAAACTTGGAAACCGTCCAGCCCGGGCAAAACCAAATCCAAAAGCACCAAGTCTGGCCTTTCTCTTTTAACCAACTCCAAACCCGTTTCGCCATCGCTGGCGACGACAACAGCATACCCCTCCTGTTCAAACCTCATTCTGTACATGTCGGATAAAAACTCCTCGTCCTCCACGATTAAAATTTTGGGCATATAATTAATTTTATTTCTTATACCCAGGTAACGCAAGCCACTTTATCCGCCTCTTCCTTAAATCTCATGAGGCGAACGCCCTGCGTATCGCGGCCCAATTGGGAAACGCTCTTAAACGGCAAACGAATGACTTGCCCCTTTTCCGAAATAATAATCAAATCTTTTTCCGCCATGCTTTCGGCGCTGACTATAAAAGCGTTAATCAGTTTTCCGGTTTTACTGGTCACTTTGGCGGTTTTAATGCCCGAACCGCCGCGTCCCTGCACTTTATACAAACCAATGGGCGTGCGTTTGCCAAAGCCGTTTTCGGTAATGGCCAAAACCTGATATTTTTTAATTTTTTCTTTATCGCTTTTAATAATACCCATGCCAACCACCGCGTCGCCCTGTTTTTTTAACCTGATGCCGTGCACGCCGGCCGCGTTTCGCCCCATGTCGCGCACGTTGGTTTCCTTAAACCTGATGGCCTGGCCCATGGCCGTTACCAATTCAATATGGTCGTCGCCCACGGTGGGCTTGGCCCAGATTAGCTTATCATCATCTTTGATTTTAATGGCAATCAGGCCGGAGCGCCGAACGTTGGCGAAGGCGCCGATTTCCACTTTTTTCACCAAGCCTTTTTCCGTGGCAAAAAACAAATACTGGCTTTTGCTCAATTTATCCAGCGGCAAAGTTGAAGTGATTTTTTCTCCGCCGGCCAGCTGTAAGAAATTAACAATCGGCGTGCCTTTGGCCGTTCTGACCGCCTGGGGAATTTCATAAGCCTTAAGCTGGAATACCCGGCCCTTGGTGGTAAAAAACAGAATGTCGTTATGAGTTAAAATAGTGAACATGAAATCCACCATATCTTCTTCTTTGGTGGTCAGGCCGATGACGCCCTTGCCGCCGCGGCCCTGCACCTTGAAAGTATCCGGCGCCAGGCGCTTAATATAACCGTCGCGCGTCATCATCACCACCGCCTCTTCGTTAGGCACCAAATCTTCCACGGAAAATTCTTTAACCCCGTGCGCCATCACTTTGGTCTGGCGCTCGTCGCCGAACTTGGCCGCCAAGTCGGCAATTTCTTTTTTAATAATACTTTTAACTTTAACGGCGGATTTTAAAATGGCTTCTAACTCCTTAATTAAAACGCGCTTTTCTTTCAATTCGTTTTCAATTTTTAATCTTTCCAGATTGGCCAAAGTGGCCAGCTTCATCTCCAAAATCGCCGCCGCCTGCCGTTCGGTCAACTTGAATTTCTTCATTAAATTAACTTTGGCCACCTCGCGGTCTTTGGAAGCTTTAATCACTTTAATCACCGCGTCAATATTGTTCAGGGCGATGACCAGGCCTTCCAAAATATGCGCCCGCTCCCGTGCTTTGTCCAAATCATACTGAGTCCGGCGCTTCACTACTTCGATTCGGTGTTTAATATATTCTTCCAAAACCATTTTTAAAGTAAGCACCTTGGGCTGAATGCCGTCCACTAAAGCCAGCATGTTGACGTGAAAAGTCTCCTGCAGTTGGGTCATCTTGAATAGGCTATTTAAAATCTTTTTGGGGTAAGCGTCTTTCTTCAAATCAATCACCACGCGCACGCCGTCCTTGTCCGATTCGTCGCGCAAATCTTTAATGCCTTCCAATTTTTTATCCTTGACCAGCTCGGCGATTTTTTCCACCAAAGCGGCTTTATTAACCTGATAAGGTATCTCGGAAATCACAATCTGAAAATTGCCGCTTTTATTTTCCACCACTTCGGCGATGCCGCGCATGACAATGCCGCCCTTGCCCGTGGCGTAAGCCTGAATAATATCGTTTCTATTAAAAATCAGGCCGCCGGTCGGAAAGTCCGGCCCTTGAACAAACTGCAGCAAGTCCTCCACCGTGGCTTCGGGATTATCAAGCAAATGTTCAATCGCGGCCACCAATTCGCTTAAATTGTGCGGCGGAATATTGGTGGCCATGCCCACGGCAATGCCCATGGTGCCGTTTAACAAAAGATTGGGCAGTTTGGCCGGCATTACCAGCGGCTCAAATTGCGAGCCGTCAAAGTTGGGCGCGAAATTAACCGTATTTTTTTCTATGTCAAATAAAAGTTCCTCGGAGATAGCGGATAATTTTGCCTCCGTGTTGTGATTAATAAAACCATTAGCGATGAAAGAATGGCAATTACTCTCTACTTTTAAAGAATAAACAAATAATTTACCAGCTAGCCTGTCTACTGACTTAACCTTATTAAAGAAAAATTTATTTTCCGCCAACCAGCTTAGCATTTTAAAATCCCTTTTATTTAACAGTCGCGACAGCCGTCTATAATTTTTTTCCAAATTATTATAACGGTCAAAATTATGCTTTAAAATAAATTCATTTTTATAATTCTCTCTTAAATAATTATTTAAATAAGGGATCCAGTCCGATTTGCTCATCCTTCCGCCATTGATTAACTTGACGCGCTTTAAAATGCCGGATTTTCTATCAGAAAAAAAACCAATTTCTTCTGAAAAATTTTTTATGCTGTCCTGTCCGGAAATAATCAACTTAAAACAATTATTTCTTCGGTCTTGGTAGGGAGAGGTGGTTGTTATGCCAAAATTCAATAAAATAATTTTTAGCTGCCTTATTAATGTTCGGCTTTGGGAATTATAGGTTAATTCAATTGATTCACCGCCGTGCCTTTTATCTTTTTTATAAATCACCGAGCCGTCGCCCTCGAAAAGAGCAATTAAAAATTCCCTAATGATCTCCTTTTTTGACTGCATAATGACGAAAGGAATTTCTTTGTCTGCCGATCTGACCTGCGTCAAACCGAGATTATTCAGAAACTTCACCACTTTTTGATGATAGATGCTTAATTCTTTGCAGCCGCCGCGGATATCTCTTTCATATAATTCAATGCCGGCAAAAAGCGATTTGATGATTTTTTTTACTTTTTCATAAAATTCTCTGTCTTGATTGTTAAATAATATCTGGCTTTGGTGAAAACCGCCTTCAGCAACCAGCGCGCCAAGCAGAAAGGCCAGCTCCCGATTCATTTTTTCGGGTAAGCCGACATTTTTAAATTTTAAATTCAATTTGGGCCAATACTGCTTTAATCCGGGATTACTTCGGCTAAATAAGGCGGCGCGCCTGTTGATAATGACATAATCATCCGTGATTATGTCGGATAATAATTTCCAGCTAAAATCAGGCTGTCCGAAGGCGTTAAGCCGCCAGACCATTAAGGGATGATTATATGAACCGGTTATTTCATAGCCTTCTTGAGTAACCAGTTTGATTACTTTATGTTTGCCGGAATTGAAAAATTTGCTGGCCGGCTTAAGCTTACTCTGATAGTTTAGAATTTTTAGACTAATTTTTTCTTTATTGCCGCCGGAAATTTTTTCAATCGGCAAAATACCCTTATCCGTTAAAACCAAAGAGTCGCCGGTAACACAATATCTCATGGCCGCGGCATTGTCGCCGTCCATGGAGCCGAAATTACCCTGGCCGCGCACTAACGGGTAGCGCATGGAAAAATCCTGGGCCATCCTGACCATGGAATCGTAAACCGCGGTGTCGCCGTGCGGATGGTATTTGCCCAAAACCTCGCCCACCACGGTGGCGGATTTTCTGAATTTGGCGCCGGCGCGCAAGCCGATACTCCACATGGCATATAAAATCCGGCGGTGCACCGGCTTAAGGCCGTCGCGGACATCGGGCAAAGCGCGGGAAACAATCACGCTCATGGCATAATCCAAATACGACTTGCGCATTTCGTCGTTAATCGGCTGGGGCTGAATCATGCCATAAGCGGTCATTTCTTTTTTAGCCACAATTTGGTTGGGAATCGTGCCCACGCCGTTCTTGCCTTCCGGCTCCACGACCTCATCTTTCCCCCCTGACAAGGGGGGATTAAGGGGGGTTTTTTTCGCTTTCTTCGGCTTTTCCTCTTTTTTATTTTTCTTGCCCTCCGAAGCTTTAGCGGAGGAGGGTTTCACTATTTTTTTCGCCATAAATATTTAATATTGCCCCCTTTAACAAAGGGGGGCAGGGGGATTTTACATTCTTATTTAATCGTGCTACTCGCCGTTCCCATCGCCGTCTCGCCCAGCAGCTTGCCTTTTAGCGCGTCAATCTGCTCGGGCGTCGGTTCGGTTTCCCGCGTCTGCTTAATTTCGGAAATGCCTTGCTTAATTTGCGCCATGGCTTTATCCAATTCCGCCTTGGTTTGCTCCCAGTTAAAATTATTCCGCCCGCTTTTATCCGTGTTAGCCGCGAATTGATATTTTAAATTAAAAATCCAAATGATAAAAATAACCGCCATGACGCAGCTAACACCCACCCACATAAATAATCTCTTTTCCTGCTCCACTTTTTCGCCGTCAAACTCTGCCCTAACCGGTTCAGCCCTTTTTACGGCTGCCGTTTTATTCACCCTGATTTTTAACTTTTTTCCGCCTCCTTTTGGCATAAAAAAACATTTTAAAACCGCTCTAAAAAAGCGCTAGAATCTACCTAAATTGTAGCAAAATTAAGTCAATAAGTAAAGGTATTTTTAGTTGCTAAAAAATCGCTAATTCTACTAAAAAACTCCACCTTGGCGGAGCTTCTATTATCAGGCTTTTCCCTTTTTACAACTCCAGCACCACTAACTCCATATCTTCCTGCGGCAGGTCTTTCTTTAAAATTTTCAACTTCTCTTCCTGGCGCGGCTTTAGGCCCAATTCTTTAATAAATTTTTCCACGCCGTCCAAGTCAATTTTCAACCCCGGCACTTTATAATGCATGGGAATGACGATTCTCGGTTCAATCTGGGAAATCACTTCCACGGCTTTAGCCGCGTTAATGGTATATTTTCCACCTACCGGAATTAACAAAATATTCGTGCCTTCTAATTTTTCCAGCTGCTTGGTATCCAAAATATGCCCCAGATCGCCTAAATGAGTGATGGAAATATCTTCCATCTCAATCCGATAAATAATATTTTTGCCCCGCTCTTTGCCCTCGGCCGCATCATGCCAAGCTTCCACGCCCTCAACAAACACGCCCTTGGTTTCATATTCTCCGGCCGTGTCAATAATAAAAGGATTGCCGCGAAGAGCACCAATATTATTATGGTCATGGTGGCTATGCGAAACGGTCACAATGTCGGCTTCAAAACGCGGCATTTTCAAGCCGATGTCGTCGCTATACGGGTCGGTAACCAAAGTCACGCCATCCGACCCGATTTTATCTTGCAGTTTAAAACATGATTGTCCCAGCCAAGTGATGTACATAAATTTTATTTCCTTTTACTTTTTAAAATATTTTTAGCCGCCTTTAGCATATTAATATCATGTTTAACCAACTGTTGAGCATATTTCAGGTCAAACTGAATAATTTTTTTGTCCAATTCACTTAAATAATTTTTTGCTTTTAAATTTATCTCTTTGAATTCATTTAATAAACTTTGAGCTTGATTGTTTGTATCTGGCATAAAAATTAAAATTACTATTTAATTATCTTTTCAAATTTTTCATCGGCTTCTTTTCGCGCATTTTCAAAACGAGAATCATCTCCGCCATGTCTAAAATCTATTATATACTTTATATAAGCTTGCCTAGCCTGATCCAAATTCATGGAAGCGGTCAAATTAAATTCTTTATTGCTTACCTTGAAATTATTTTCCATTGCCGTCTTGGCTGGCCCAACGACATTCTTTATATCCAATAAATTAAGCCATTCAGAAACCTTTTTTTTAATAATCTCTTTCTTTTCCCGCCTAACTTCAGCGCTTGTACTGCCAGCAGCCACGGTCGTTGCCGCAGTTTCAACCTTTGCTGTTTGTTTTTTTCTGGTTTTTCGTTGTTTGCCCTCGGAAGTTGCTGACTGCACCCCGGCCGCCTCCGCCGCCGGAACAGCATACTCTGAGATTTTGCTTTCGCCTCCGCCGCCTGATTCAACTACTACTCCGCTGCCAGGCTGCTGACCAGCTCCAGCCGTTGCCCCCTCTTTTGTTAATTTTTTTTCTTCTTTCCGCTGTTTTTCTTTTTCCGCCCTTTCCGCGCTTAACTCTTCTTTTGTTTTGCCGATATTATTAATTCTGGCCAGAGTTTTATCAATTTCGGCTTTGGCGTTTTTAACCCCCGTAATTCTAGTTTCAAGAGCCTGTCTCTTTTCGGCAAAAGCTTTCTTATTGGCTTCTAACTGGGCTTTTTGCTCTTCCCATTCGGTTATTTCATCACCCAAAAAATCTTTAATCACTTTAGAGCCTTTTATTCTGGTAATTTTATCGTTTAAATTTTTAATTTCTTTCTTATAGGTTTCATCTTGAGCCGTTGCTTCTTTAGATAAAGCCAATAAATTTTCCAAATTCCCAGCTAATTCTTCCTGATGCGTCTCGAGAGGAGAACGGATTAGCTCTAAGTCGCTATTTAATTTTTCTTGTTTTTCGTTTTTTAAATCTTCTAGCGACGATTTTTCCGCTCCTAATTTTATAATATCTTTTTCATCCAAATCATCTTTATATTTTTCAATTTCTTTTTGCATTGCTTCTGTCCGATCCTTTTGCTTAATCAAATCTCCGCCAGTCTCGGTTTCCAACCCTTTTAGATGTCTCTCGAAAATTTCACTAGCAACTTGATCAGCCTCTTGGTCAGTTTTTTCTCTAAATACGGTTTTAGTACCTTTCTCGTTATATTGAGATTTAACGCCTAAAATATTCTCTTCTAAATCCATGTCCAATTCTTTTAACGTTTCGCCTATCTCCTCTCCTCGCATACCGACTTTTCTGTCTTTGTATCCTTCTTTTAAATTTCTTTTATCAACTAAACCATTTTCTCCTTCCATGGCATATTTACTGCCAGCTATTCCAAAAGTAAAAAACTTTTTTAAACTATTTCTAACAATAAGACTTTTATCAGCTTGTTTAAAAGCTTTGGCATCATATTTACCTTTTAATTCGACTTCCCCGATTATTTTATTTTCATATATTTCTTCAAGCGCTTTAGTGTCATTAGCAAGAATTTCATTTCTGGCTATTCTGCCCAAGCCAGCTAAAAGATTTTCTTTACTTCCAATGCTATCATCAATATTATCAATTACTCTCTGCTCCTCCACGGAATAAACCGGGCTTTCTTTCTCCTCTTGTTCGGATAAATTTTCATCATTCCATATTTTCTCTTTGTAATCAATGTTTTCCTTCATAATTTTATAGATTAATTATTATCTTGCTGACAGCGAAATTTTTAGCCTGGCGTCCAGGGCGTCGGCAACTTTTTACTGTAAGGCAATCCTAAGTTGTAGCCAAACTTCTCAAGCAAATCAATAATCCGCAGCACTTTGGCAATTGTTGGTTTCTCCAAGGACTTAATAAATTTATCCAAAGAAGCGTCTAGAATGTTTATTTCCGTAATTCATAATTCAAAAAGTTTAATTATCTTGAAAAATATTTTCCTTCATCTTCATCCTCCGTAGTTTTAGCGTAGGGGGGTTCGTCCTGTTTTTCATCGTCAGCTGTTTTAACTCCGGCTGTTTTCGTCGGGTCTTCCGTTAATTCCACTGCCTCGCTAACAGCTTCGTCTTCCGCTTCTTCATCTTCTTTAATTTCTTCTTCAGTCTCTTCTTCCCCTAAATACTCCTCCGGCGCTTCGGTTTCTTCCCGCTTATGCAAGGACGCGCCGCTCACGCCCTGATTCATCATACTATCATATTGTTCGCGGGTTATCAATATCTCTCTGGGCTTGGAGCCGTTGCCCTGGCTGATAATTCCGGCTTCTTCCAATAAGTCCAAAAGACGCGCGGCGCGCGCGTAGCCGATGCTTAAGCGGCGCTGCAGATACGAAGCCGAGGCTTTGCCAGAATTGATAATCAGTTCTTTGGCCTGCTCCAATAATTCATCAAAGTCGTCCGTTCTGCCGTCCAATCCCACGCCGGCGATGCCATGGACTTTTTGCCGGTCGGTAATGCCTTCAATATACTGCGCCTCGCCGCCGGAATCTTTAATGTAGTTGACAATGCGCCTGATTTCGTTGTCGCTGACAAAAGCGCCCTGCAGCCGCCGCGGCTTGGAGGTTTCCGCTGTGGTAAAAAGCATATCGCCGCGGCCCAACAACTTTTCCGCGCCGAGCGAATCCAAAATCGTGCGCGAATCTATGCCCGAGGCCACGGAAAAAGCGATGCGCGCCGGCATATTGGCCTTAATCAAACCAGTAATCACGTCCACGCTGGGCCGTTGGGTGGCCAAAATCAAATAAATGCCCACGGCCCGGGCCATCTGCGCCAGGCGGATGACGCTGGCTTCCACGTCCCGGCCGGCCGCCACCATCAAATCGGCCAATTCATCAATGATGAAAACAATATACGGCATTTTATCTTTACCCATTTCGTTGTAGCTCACGATATTGCGCTTGCCGGCTTTGGCTAAAAGTTCAAAACGCCGGTCCATTTCATTCAAGCACCATTTCAAAGCGTTAATGGTTTTACCCACTTCGGTAATTACCGGGGTTAACAGGTGCGGAATGCCGTTATAGACCGGCAGTTCCACCCGTTTAGGGTCAACCATGATGAAGCGCAAATCGTCCGGATTATTTTGATAAAGCAGACTCACGATAATGGCGTTTAAACAAACCGACTTGCCGGAATTAGTGGCGCCGGCCACCAACAGGTGCGGCATTTTGGCCAAATCATCCAACCAGACTTTGCCGGCCACGTCTTTACCCAAAGCGATCATGGAGTTGCTTTTCCGATGTTTAAACATCTCGCCGGCTAAAACTTCCCTGAGTCCCACGATGGCCTTGGTCTGGTTGGGCACTTCCACGCCCACCAAAGATTTTCCCGGAATCGGCGCTTCAATCCTGATGGGATGCGCGGCCAAAGACAAAGCCAAATCATTGCTTAAAGCCGTGAGGCGCGTCAATTTAATGCCTTCGGCCGGCTTTAGGGTATATTGCGTCACGGTCGGGCCGACGTTGACTTCGCCCATTTCCACCGGAATGCCGAAATTTTCCAAAGTGTGCTGAATAATCAGCATGTTATTTTTAATGTCCCCAGCAGTCGGCTTGCCGATTTTGCCGTTTAATAAATCCAGGGGCAGGTCTATTTTGATGTGCGACAATTTCCAGCCGCTACCCTGGCCCTCGGCTTCAGCTGGTTTTATGGTCTGACCGTTTTCCTCGGCCGTTTTGATTTTATGTTTATAGAAGCCGGAATCGCCCAGTTCTTCCTCCGTTTCCTCTTCCACGATTTCTTCAGCTTCGGTTTCAACTTCATCAAATTCCATTTTTTCTTCCGCTCCTTCCTTCTGGCCGAAAATTTTATTAAAAAGAAAATTAATCGGATAAAGCATTTTGGCAAACCAGCTGTCCCGGCCAATCAATGATTCCAAAGTCGCGTTAAGCATGAGCATCAAAGAAATTAAAATCAAGCAGACTACCACGATTAAGCTGGCCCAAAAACCCATGAGCTTATTAAATATGGTAATGATGCCGTAGCCGATATAGCCGCCGCCCGCGCCTTGCGCGATCGCCGCCTGCCAGTTATCCTGGTCCACCATGATATGAAGCAAAGCGCTGAAAAAAATCAAAAAAATAAACAGCCCTAAATAGTTAGCGCCCCTAAACCACTCTTTATCCCGGTTATACATTAAAAAGCCGATAGCCAGCATAGTTAAGGGAAAGAGCCACTTGCCCCAGCCGAACAGAAAAATCATGCTCTTTTCCAGATACACGCCCAGGCCCTCGGCCAGGCCGAACAGGGAAAGCAGGCTGATGGCGCCGAAAGCCAAAAGGAAAATAATAAAAATACCCCTTTTTAAATCAGGGTCTAAATCCATTTTAGGCAATCTGATGTAATCCAAAGAGTTTAATTTTCTGCGTCTTCTGGCCATAATTCTTATTTTCATTATACCATTTTTTGCCCCCTTGATAAAGGGGGTGAGGGGGATTTTTCACATTTTTCCAATAAAAAAGACCCGCTTTTGAAAAGCCGGGTTATTAATCTTAAGTTCTATAAACATAAGTCAAGCTGGGCTTGGTGGAAATAATTTTTTCTATTTGCCGGCCGGGCAGGGCAAACCCATAGGAAATTATCAAGGCTCCTTTTTTAAGCTCCAGCTTTAGTTTTTCGCCAACCCGCGCGATCGTTTTCCCCGCCAAAAAAATAAAGACCGCGTCTGCCTGGCTTAAATTTTCTTTAAAAAAATCCTGCCGCTTGATTACTATCCGACTGCGGCAAAAAATTTTTTTTAAACAAGCTTTAACGTAAGGATAAAGCGACAATTCAAAGCCGACCGCGCGCCAGCCGAACGATTCTGCCGCAAACAGCACCCGCCCGTCGCCCGCGCCCAAATCGTAAACCAAAGAGTCCGCGGGCAAACCAAGCTCTTTAAAAATTCTATAAACATTGGCGCGCGGCACTTTGGCCCAAGGCACGCCAGTGGTTAGGTTAGTATAGATAGAGCAGGCGGCAAAAAATAAAAAAACCGAACCGCCAATGACGATAACCCGCATAATCGCTTTTAAAACCGCCAGCAGGCTGAAAATGTCCATATAATTTAGCCTTTTTTTCTTGCCCTAAAGAGTAATATTGCCAACACCATTATACCACCTCCGGCCGCGATTAATAAATATTTGAACAGCTCCATCTTTTTGTCCCGTTCCGCCACCGCCCATTCATCGCCCTCGGCCACTTCACCCAAAACCTGCGGACGCAAGCCGTGGGAAAAATTTGTCAGCCTGATGTCGGCCTGGCTTCTGGGCAGAAGCCTTAGGCCGCTGGCGGTTTTGCTTAAAATCCCCGTGATTTCCGCGGTTTGGCCGGCCGCTAAATTTTTCGTGTCTATGCCGGTGTTGCTTTTAATGTAAATTAAAATTTCATCATTGCCGTCGTCCAAATAAAGCGTCGAACTTTTCCTGTCAGTTATTTCGCCGCTCACGGTTATCAGTTGGCCAACGCCGTCTTCATTAACCTGGTCGCAGCTTAAGGCCAGGGCCGGCGGCGGCGGTTTATGCTCCACTATTTTAATGTCGGCTTTGTCTTTGGTTTTCAATCTCAACTCGCCTTGAATTTGCGACAATTCGCCGCTGATTTCCACGTAATCGCCCACCCTTAAAGCCGGAAAATCTTTTTTATAATTGTAAACTTGAATCCCTGGAGAACCAACAATATAAAATATTTGAGCTCCCAGTATGCCCGGTTCGACCGCCACCGTGCCTTTGACTTTCACCAGGCTGCCGATTTCCATACTCCTCACTTCTTCCAGGGTAGCTTCGTTATACGCGCTGGCATTCCCCATTATTCGTGATTCATTATTCATTATTCGTTCTTGGCTTGCCGCCACCCTAATTATATTTTCTTCTCCAGGCGTCAATTTGGCAGTCCAAAACCATTTGTCGTTAGCTCCTCTGGCGTAGCTCTCGCCCTGAACCGCGTCAATATATTCGGCCGCGTCCGCCAATTCGCCGGAATTATCGTATAAACTAACCGTATCGCTGGAATTTTTAAACGCCAGCTGGCTGGCCGCGTTGCCGAGCAGATAAAATTTGCCGGCCTCCAGCCATAAATCATTTTTAAATTTAAATTTGCCGTTTTCATTTTCCACGCGCCAATTCAGCAAATTAATTCTGCCAGCGCTCTGATTCAAAAGTTCCAGCCACTCCCGCCCCGTGTCCGCTCCTTCGGGATTGGGATAAATTTCGTTGATTATAACCCCCTCTCCTTGCCAAGGAGAGGGTTGGGGTGAGGTCTCCCCCGCGGCAATTTCACCGACGCTCCCAACCACTTTCACGCTTTTCACCTTTTCGCCAGTTTCTTTCCCATCGCTCACCGCCAGCTTCACCTTATAAATTCCAGCTTTTAAATAAGTATGTTCCGGATTGGCCAAATTATTTTTAAAGCCGTCGCCAAAATCCCAGGCATATATTAATTTATCATCGTCTTGGTCAGCCGTGTCCGAACCGTCAAACACAACTGGCATGTTAATCTGCGCCGGCGATATAAAACTAAACTCAACTTCCGGCGCGTGGTTAACTAACTTAAGCACATTCATGGCCCCTGGCGTTAGGGTTTCACTCCACTCCCATTCACCCTTTATATTCCCCCCTGATAAGGGGGGATTTAGGGGGGTTAAATTATAACTCCAGCCTTCTTTTGCCTTCCCGT
>Ga0210058_1001162_pt1 | contig 23580 bp, 19 predicted proteins | sample CryGeymeta201511_FD_183979 | JGI IMG/M metagenome (GOLD analysis project Ga0210058, IMG submission 183979) | Groundwater microbial communities from Crystal Geyser aquifers in Utah, USA - Crystal Geyser metaG 2015-11 (SPAdes) (version 2) | ecosystem: Environmental > Aquatic > Deep subsurface >...
AACCCGTGACGTCGGTGCAGGCATGCGGGGAAACGGTTTTCATGGCCAGGGCCGCATCCCGGTTGAGCGTGGCCATCAGGATAGTGATCTTTTCGATCAGATCCGGGCCAGCGGCATGGTTCTTGATGGCCGTGGTCACGATCCCGCTCCCCAGGGGCTTGGTCAGGATCAGATCATCCCCCACGCGGGCTCCGGCATTGGCCACGATCGAGCCGATATCGGCAATGGCGGTGACCACCAGGCCGTATTTCGGTTCTTTGTCCTCGATGGTGTGCCCTCCAATAATCGGGATCCCCGCCTCAGCGGCCTTGGAGGCCCCGCCCTGAAGAATCCTGGCGAGGATATCCATGGAGAGTTCCTTGGGGAAGCCGATGATGTTGAGGGCGATCAGGGGCTCGCACCCCATGGCATAGATGTCGGAGAGGGCATTGGCCGCCGCAATCTCGCCAAACCTGAAGGGATCATCCACCACCGGGGTGAAATAGTCCACGGTCTGCACCAGGGCCTGTCGGTCATTGATCCGGTAGGCCGCGCAGTCGTCGGCCGTATCTGTCCCGATGATCAGATTGGGATCGTGGATCTGAGGCAGCTGACCCAGAACCTGGGCCAGGTCCGAAGGACTGAGTTTGCAGGCTCAACCCGCGCCGTGAGAGAACTGCGTGAGACGAACCTTCTTGGATTCGGCCATGGTTTCCCCTTCTTAATGTTCATATAAGTTTATCCAAATGCCGCTGATTAATCAAATGATTTTTATTTCTGCTTTGAGAAATCACCCGGTTGCAGTAAGATGGGGCAACCGGAAAATGGACAGCCCCTTGGAAGGACCATGAAGAGTCTCCTGGATAGGATCACCATCATTCTCCACTCTCCCCTGCATCCGGGCAACATAGGATCCGCGGCCCGGGCCATGAAAAACATGGGGCTCTCCCGGCTGAGGCTGGTCTCCCCATGTGATTTCAAGTGCGATATCGCCGAGTGGATGGCCGTCTCCGCAAAAGATATCCTGCATCGCGCAGAGGTCTTCGATGACCTGAAAACAGCCGTCTCAGGATCCAACTTCCTGATCGGAACCATTCCGCCTGACCGGCCGAGATTCATCTCGCAGGTCTTAACACCACGGAAGTTGACTGAACGCCTCCTTAAGATCCATCCTGAAGACCGGATATCCATCCTCTTCGGTCCGGAAGACCGCGGGCTCAGCAACCAGGAACTCGACCTCTGCCATGAATTCGTCTCCATCCCTTCACATCCGGACTATCCGTCCCTGAACCTCGCCCAGGCGGTGATGGTCATCGCCTATGAGATCTTCTCCACGGCTGAGAACCAAGGGGGGATTGAGACAAGGCCCCTTGCCGATGTGATTTCCATGGAACAGATGTTCCGGCATCTCAAGGAGACCTTAAGCTCCATCGGGTTCCTGGGCCGGGAGAACCCCGATCACATTATGAGAGACCTCCACAGAATCTTCGGCAGGGCGCATCTGAACGAACGAGAAGTGAGAATCCTCCGGGGAATATTCAGGCAGGTCAACTGGGCGTCTCGAAGGAATGAGCCCAAAGATCATGACCAAGGGATCTCACGGCGAGAAGGCTGAAGCTTGACGGCAGTCATCTGCGGGATATGCTCCCGCTTTACGGCCGCCGTAAAATTTCCATTGGCATGGAACGGGCCTTGTGATATATTGCATGGACTGAGGATGCATTCTTAAACGGTGGAAAACGGATCCGTCCCGCTCTCCTCTGCGGGACAGATGATTATTTTACACTATTAAAACGCCCGAGCGTCGGATTTCCCGGGCATTCAACGGAGTGGAATGAACAAGGGCTGCTCCTCTGAACAGAAAAAGAAGAAAGACGCTCACCGCCCGTCTCGTAACACCCATACGGCCATGGGCATGGTCTTTTTCCTGTCGGCAGTCTTTCTTGTCTTCACCTCCCTGCTCGGAGACAAGAGCCTTTTTCAGCTTCAGAGAATGCAGCAGGAAAAAGAGCAGTGGATCCTGGAGAACGCCCGTCAGGCCAAGGATAATGAGGCCATGAAGAAAAAGATCCTGGCGGCAAAGGACGATCTCTTCATCGTGGAGAAGAACGCCAGGGAGGAACTCGGGATGGTCAAAGAGGACGAAGTGGTTTACCTCTTTGACACGGGGAAAATACACAACGCTGAACAGCTCTCATTGGGGACCCGGTAAGATGGACCCGGTATCTTCTTCAATCAAATCTTCCAAACCGGTTTATCTCTGCACCATCTGGCACATGCACCAGCCGTATTACAAGGACCTTGTCAAGGGCGAGTACAGGCTCCCCTGGGTTCGGATGCACGGGATCAAAGACTATTTCGACATGGTTTCCATTCTACGGGGATTCCCGTCAATCCGCCAGAACTTCAACCTGGTCCCCTGTCTTCTGGAACAGATCCTGGATTATACCGAAAATCAGACCAAGGACAGCTACCTGGACCTTTCCCTGAAGCCTGCCAATACCCTGAACCAGCAGGAGCGGCGCCGGATCCTGCACTATTTCTTTTTCGCGGAATGGGAAAACATGGTAAAGCCCTATCCCCGATACTGGCAGCTGCTCAAAAAGAGGGGATTTCAGGCGGATGACCGGCAGATTGAGAACGTGGAAAGGATTTTCAAGCCCCAGGACCTGCTGGACCTTCAGGTTTTTTTCAATCTGACGTGGTTTGATCCCCTGTTCAAGAGGACCGACCCGTTCCTCCAGGCCCTCCTGCAAAAAGGGGAAAACTTCACCGAAGAGGAGAAGGGCCTGCTGCTTCAGAAACAGATTGAGGTCATGAAGTCCATCGTCCCTGAATACCGGGATATGTCGGCCACCGGCCAGATCGAGATCTCGACCACGCCGTTCTATCACCCGATCCTGCCGTTGCTTTGCAACACGAGCCGGGCCAGGGATACCTGCCCGAAGATCGAGCTCCCGAAGAACCAGTTCATTCATCCGGAGGACGCCCGGAAACAGATCGAGATGGCGGCGGCGTATCACGAAAAGCTCTTCGGGAAGAAGCCGGTGGGGATGTGGCCGTCTGAAGGGTCGGTCTCCGAGGAGATCATCCCGATCATCGTCGATTCCGGAATCCGATGGATCGCGACAGACGAAGAGATCCTGATCTACTCCATGCTCCAGACCTTGGTCAAAGAAAAGAAAGAAAAAAAAGATTTTCTCTATAAACCCTACCGTATAGAGGTGGACGGGAGGAGCCTGAATATGATCTTCAGGGACCACGGGCTCTCGGACCTCATCGGTTTTGTCTATTCCAAATGGAACCCCGAGGATGCGGCGCAGGATTTGATCCAGCATATCCACCGGATACGCGAGGCCGCCATTGCGGACCAGGAGGCCCCTCTGGTCACCATCATCCTGGACGGCGAGAACGCCTGGGAGCACTATAAAAACGACGGCTGGGACTTCTTCACTGAACTCTACACGCTTCTGAGCCGGGACCCGCTGATCCGGACCATAACGGCACAGGACTACCTGGACCGGTTCCCCCCCAAAGAGACCCTGCCGAGGCTCCATGCAGGCTCATGGATCAACCATAATTTCCGGATCTGGATCGGCCACGAAGAAGACAACCTCTCGTGGGATTACCTTTACGAAACCCGGGAGTTTCTGAGCAGGACGCTCCGAGAAAAAAAGGAAAACCTTGACCCGCAAAAGATCGAGACGGCATGGAAAGAGATTTACATCGCCGAGGGGAGTGACTGGAACTGGTGGTACGGGGACGACCATTCCTCCCAGAACGACCGGGACTTCGATGAACTCTACCGAAAACATCTCGCTAATGTCTACACCCTGATGGGTGAAGAACCTCCGGACAAACTTCTGGTCCCCATCATCCGGAAAAAGAAAGTCGAAGTCACCTCGGAGATCAGCGCCTTCATGCATCCCACGATCGACGGGGCCATCACCAATTATTATGAGTGGATCTCAGCCGCCCTCTATGATATCTCTGCCGTGGGCGGGACCATGCATCAGACCGACTCCATCGTCCAGCGTATCTATTACGGCTTCGACCTCCAGAATTTTTATCTCCGCCTGGATACGAGCCAGCGCCTGAACCAGGCCATCTTCCAGGATCTGACTTTCCAGGTCCATTTCATGGAGCCCAAGGGATTGAGGATCGTCATGGAATTTCCTGAGGACAAGGCCTCGGCTCGTTTGTTTCAAGACGGCAAAGAGCTCGAGCCCATTAAAGAAGTTGCAAAAACAAAGATCATCGAACTCGGGATCCCGTTCAAGAAGCTTGGCGTCTCGGTCAATGACCGCGTGAGTTTCTTTGTCCTGGTCAAACGGAAAAACATGGAGCTGGAGAAGTGGCCCATGGGGCCTTCCCTCTCCTTCCTGGTCCCTTCCGCGGATTTTGAAAAAATCATGTGGAGTGTGTGACGGAGTGAAAACATGAAGGGCCGAGGGATCGAAGAGTCAAGGGGCCGAGGGGTCAAGGGTTCAAGGGTTCCAGTGTTTTTCTCTGAAGATTTTTCTTGTGTTTAAGTATTTCACTTGAACCCTTGACCCCTATAACCCTATGGTTCTTCAACCCTCGAACCCTTTCAGCCAACGAAATGGTAGAAGAACCCATCAAAAGGAAACGTCATACGTCATGAAGAAATCACTCATCGGGGCGGATCTCGGCGGAACCAATATCCGCGTAGGCGCTATTTCACTACAGGGGAAGATCCTCCATTTTAAAAAAGAATCCACCAATCCGGAAAACGGCAAGGACCTGGTCATCCGAAAACTGCTCTTGATGCTCAAAAAGACGATCCAGGAGGAAAAAGCGCAGGGCCGAAAACCGGTTGCGCTGGGGATCGGCGCTCCAGGCGTGATCCGGATCCGGCAGGGGATCGTGGTTTCGTCTCCCAACCTTCCCGACTGGATCCATGTTCCCCTGAAAAAAATCGCCGGCAGGGAGATCGGTCTTCCCGTGGTGGTGGAAAATGATGCCAACGCCGCGGCCTACGGAGAACAATGGATGGGCGCCGGGAAGGGCGCCAACAGCATGATCTGCATCACGCTCGGGACCGGCGTGGGCGGAGGCATCATCCTGAACCACAGGGTCTGGCACGGAGAAGACGGCATGGCCGCCGAGGTGGGGCACACCACCGTCAACCCCGACGGCCCCCGGTGCAAATGCGGCAATACCGGGTGCCTTGAAGTCTATGCCTCGGCCACAGGGATCATAAGCGAGGTCAGGCGCCGGTTGAAACGGGAAGAGTCCGTACTCAAGGATCTTGATCGGAAGCAAGAGGGGAAGATCACGGCTGAGGATGTCTTCCGTTCAGCCAGGGCCGGAGACCTGCTCTCCCTCCGCGTCATCCGGCAGATGGGGCGGTACCTGGGGATCGGGATTGCGAACCTGGTCAACATCTTCAACCCGGAGTTGATCGTCCTTTCCGGAGGGGTCACCGCCGCCTGGAAAGACTTCATGCCCATGGTTCTGGAGGAAGTGCGGTCTCGGGCCTTCGAGGTTCCGAGGGACCGGGCGAAGATTCTCAAGGCAAAGCTCGGCGATCATGCCGGGATCATCGGAGCCGCGGGTGTGGCGCTTCAAATGCTGAAAGGGTTCAAGGGTTCAAGGGTTCAAGAGTTCAAGCGGACCACTTGACCCCTCGGCCCCAAGTTCTTTTTTTACAAGGTTATTTCTGTTCCCGCCTCGGGAACAATCACGTCGATCTTCGGATCCATCTCCCGGATCATCTCAGCCGTCCAGCCGATGGACCCCTTCTCGCCGTGGACCAGGATCACTTTTTTCGGGTTGAGTTCCTGCACCACTTGGAGAATCTCTCCCCGGTGCGAATGGGCGGAGAACCGGAAAGACCTGACATCGCAGTTCTTGAGTTTCGGCGGTCTCAACTCATCAAAGAGAACCTCTTCCCCCTGTCCCGCTGTCAAAAGCTGAAACCCCCGTGTATCCTCGTCCAGGTATCCCACAAAAAAGATCCCGTGCCTGGGATCCTCCACCATGACCTGGGCCAGGATATTGGCCGGAGTCTTCTCGTTCAGCATCCCTGAAGTCGCGACAACGATACAGGGATCCTTGAAAAGAGTTTTATTGAACGGAACCTTGGGTCCAAGCATCTTGGTCTCAATGTTCTTGAAGAGCAAATCCGGATCCTTGCGCCTCGTCATCAGGGCGAACCGGTCATAGAGCTTGGAAAAGACTTTGCCCATGCCGGAGACCATGATCGGGACATCGGGAATGCGTTTCCTCTTTCTGAGCCTCTCCAGAATCGCCAGGATCTCCTGGGTCCGCCCGAGAGCAAAGGTGGGAATGAGCACCGACCCGCCCCGCTCGATGACCTTCCGGATCTCAGCGGCCAAGCGGAGCACTTCATTCCCGCGTTTTTTCTTCTCTGCCTCCTCGCTGGAACAGAGGGTATTCTCAAGGATCAGGATATCCACCTTCTCTTCGGGATAAACGGCCCCCTTGATTACGGTCTGGTCGTGAAGACAGGTGTCCCCTGTATAAAAAATCGTCCGCTCTTTGCCGCGGATCAGGATCCCTGCGGAACCCAGGATATGACCTGCATCCATGAATACCGCTTCCGGCTCATAGATGCGATGCCCGTTCGCTGAAGGGATACGGAAGGGGCTGTCATACTGTACGGACTGGAACAGGGGGACGATCATATCGATCTCTTCATGGGTGTAGAGCGGATAATCCGTAATCCCTTTCTCTTCCTTGATCCTCTCCATGACCGTTACTGTATTGTGGAGCATGCGCATGGAGATCGGGAAAGAGGGGGCGGTCATAAAGATTCTGGGATTTGGGAAATACTTCAGGATCATCGGCAGAGCGCCCAGATGATCGATGTGGCAGTGGCTGATCAGGATGGCATGGATCTCCTTCCTTCGGAGCGCATCAATCATGGGAAGGCTCTCCCGGCCGTATTTCTTGGGATGCACCCCGGCATCGAGGAGAATCCCCGTCCCGTCTACATCCAGATAGTAGGAATTGGCCCCGATCTCTCCGCAGCCGCCCAGCGCCTTAAAATGCATAAAAACTCCAAATGATTAAAATTGAAACCAGTATAAACAAAAATAACTGCATTTAAAAGCTTTTTTCTTCCGTATATCTAGTACTGCGATTTTCGAAACGGATCATCTGCCGCCTTAGTGGTCCTGTTCGTAAATATGGGGACGTACCGGGAGGGCCGCAGGGCGGTCTCATCAAGACGCGCGACTCAGAGCGTACCCCTCTTGTACACCGCTCTACGAGCCTTCGGCAAGTGGATCCCAAGATACCTTCAATGTATAAGCCGCCGCTGGCAGCATGAATCAAAGAGAAGCGGGGGGATGGCCAGGCGAAGGCCTGCCTTTGCCTGGGAAAAGACAACTTTGATCCGACCGCCCTACGGCCCTCGAATGCCACCGTATTTACGAATAGGGCCGCTTAAATCTCCCGGGAACCTGGCCGCCTGCCAGCGGGAAATGAGGCGAATTCAAGCACAAGTTCACCCCGAAACAGCGATAGACCTGTCTAACATATTAATTCCTGGTGAATAGTGAAACACTTGCACTGCATGGACTGATGCTATCTCTAAAGAGTCCTATCGCTGTTTGCGGGGTTTAAGCAGATATTGCAATAGGCATGTAATTTCTGTTATAGTATATGGAAAAGACCCTTGAACCCTCGGCCTCTTGAAGCAAGCGGCCATGAAAATGATCTCACGCCTCTGGCAGGCCATGGATAAAAATTGAGAAATAAGGAATACGATTCTTGAATATTTTGGGAATCTCCGCTTATTACCATGACAGCGCAGCCTGCCTCGTTCGAGACGGAACCATCGTTTCGGCCGCGCAGGAAGAACGTTTTACTCGGAAGAAACATGATTTTTCATTCCCTGTAAATGCCATCAAATACTGCCTGCAGGAACGGGCGTTGGAGGGAGGCGATCTGGATCTCATCGCGTTTTACGACAAACCCTTTGTCAAGTTCGACCGAATTCTCTCCACCTATCTCGCCTATGCCCCTTTGGGGATTCGATCGTTTATCAAGGCCATCCCGTTATGGATCAAGCAGAAATTGTGGATCAAGGATCTCATTCGAAACGAGCTTGGCTTCGAGGGCAAGATGATCTTCCCGGAGCACCATGAATCTCATGCCGCGTCCGCCTTTTTCCCCTCGCCCTTTCAGGAGGCGGCCTTCTTGACCATTGACGGCGTGGGCGAATGGGCCACGGCGAGCTATGGTGAAGGGAAGGATCACGAGATAGAGATCCTCGGGGAACTCCACTTCCCCCATTCTTTGGGTCTTCTCTATTCCGCATTCACCTACTACACCGGGTTCAAGGTCAATTCAGGAGAGTACAAGGTGATGGGACTCGCTCCTTATGGGGAACCCAAATACAAAGACCTTATCCTGACAAAACTGCTCGATTTAAAGGAAGACGGCTCTTTCAAAATGAACATGGAATACTTCGATTACTGTTCCGGGCTCACCATGACCAACCGAAGGTTTGTAAAACTCTTTGAAGGTCCTCCTCGAAAACCCGAATCGCCTCTGACTCAAAGAGAAATGGATCTGGCCCGTTCAATCCAGGAAGTGACCGAGGAGGTCATGCTGCGTATGGCACGTCACCTGCACCGGGAGACCGGGCAGAAGAATCTCTGCCTGGCCGGAGGAGTGGCCCTGAACTGCGTGGGCAACGGACGAATCCTTCGTGAAGGACCTTTTGAAAAGATATGGATACAGCCGGCAGCCGGCGATGCAGGAGGCGCCCTGGGAGCGGCCCTCTTTGCGTGGCACCAGTATCTGGGGAAGAGCAGACATTCTGATGGGAAGAAAGATTTTCAGCAGGGATCTTATCTCGGGCCGAGGTTTGAGAACGCATGGATCGCCGGCTATTTGAAGGCGAACAAGATCCCGTACATTGAATTGAATGATGAAGAAATTCCGGAAAAGGCTTCCGATCTCATTGCAGATCAAAAGGTGATCGGATGGTTCCAGGGAAGAATGGAGTTCGGACCGAGAGCCCTGGGAAACCGATCGATTATTGGGGACGCACGTTCTCCCAAGATGCAGGAGATCATGAATTTGAAGATCAAGTTCCGGGAGAGCTTTCGCCCCTTTGCGCCGTCAGTGCTGGAAGAAAGGGTTTCCGATTATTTTGAAATCAACCGGGCGAGTCCCTACATGCTTCTTGTGGCCCCGATCAGGAAGGAATATAGAAAAGAGATGACCGATGATGAAAACAAGCTTTTCGGCGTTCAGAAACTGAACGTGACTCGTTCCACGGTCCCGGCCGTCACTCACGTGGATTACTCTGCCCGGATACAAACCGTCAACAAAGAGGAGAATCCCTTGTATCATCAGATGATTCATCGGTTTGATCAGAAATACGGCTGCCCTTTGATCATCAACACATCCTTCAACGTCAGAGGCGAACCCATTGTCTGCACTCCGGAGGATGCCTATCGATGCTTTATGCGCACCGAGATGGACTATCTGATCATGGGGAACTTCCTGCTGGACAAGAGAGAGCAGAAGCCTCTGGACAAAGATACCGACTGGCAGAAGGAATTCGAACTGGATTAGGGATGAAACGCCATGCTTGAGGAAATCAGAAATATCAAGAGCGGAAAGGGCGATCTCAGAAAGTTCGGGATTACCATGGGAATCGCGAGCGGAATCCTGGGAGGGCTCCTTTACCGGTTCGGGAAGGAACATGCTCCGATCTTTCTCTCTCTTGCCGCTCTGTTTCTCTTCCTCGGACTGGTCCTTCCCATTCTCTTAAAGCCGGTACAGAAAGCCTGGATGATCGTTGCCGTGCTCATGGGCTGGGTCATGACTCGGGTCATCCTGAGTGTTCTGTTCTATCTCCTTCTCACACCGACCGGCTTCCTGGCCAAGCTCTTCGGCAAACGGTTTCTGGATATCAGATTCCCGGAAAAGGGCGCCCGGAGTTATTGGATAAAAAAAGAAAAGTTAAAAATGAAAAAAGAAGATTATGAACGGCAGTTTTAATCCATTCATTCCTGTCCGGAGGACTCAACCATGAGCAAGCTTTCTATCATGTCCGAATTCTGGAGCTTCCTGAAAGAGCGAAAGAAATGGTGGCTCGCGCCGATTATCATCTTTCTGGTATTCTTGGGGGCGCTGATTCTTCTTACGGAAGGTTCCGCGATCGCCCCCTTTATTTATACACTGTTTTAAAAGACTTCCGGTCATTCAAAAAAAGCTGCGAACTTTCTTCTTCAGCGAAGATCAACCGATAGACTGGCAGACGCGATTTCAACCTTTTTCGGTTCCGGTAAACCCAGTTGCTTTGCAAATAAACTCGGGTAAGGGAGATAGTAGAGGTTGGCCGTCAGGGACAGGCTTCCTTTGGCATCCTCCGGAATCTTGAAATGATAGGTTTCTTTTCGAATCTCCGCAGCATTCAGCCGGTTGTCAAATATGATCTTCACCGCGTTGTAAGAAGAAAAAGTCTGTTTCCCGCTTTTATCCACAAAGATGGAACGATAAATGCGTTTCCCCTTGAGGATATCACTGCCCAAAATATCTTCATCGAATGCCCCGCCGCCGGTGACATCGTATCCCCCTGAATCGGGGCGGGAATCCGCAGAAATGTCGACGGCACGGCCCCCAATGTGGGCACTGAGATCCAGATACAATAAACGGAGGTCTGCGCTGCCCGACGGCATCTTATGACCGGTCCGAACATTGTCCACCGACACCTCAATCGCCATGTCACCTCCGGCAGACGGGGCCTTCTCGATCACACCGATTTCCACTTTTAAGGCCCCTACGACCTGGGTGCTGGTCCGCGCCCCGGGAAAGCGGTGCGTGTAGATCTTCGCCCGCTCCTTGGGATGAGCCAATGAGACGTCCGCTGCCTTTCCTGATTCAAAGACCGGCTTCCCCGCCGTAAGAAACCCTTGAACATTCATGTGGCAATCCTGGCACTGAATCCCCTCTTTGGCGTAGGAGCTGTTTTTCCATTCGGTGAATGTGGATTTAATTTCCAGGCCGTGGTGATTGACTGAGTTATGGCAGATACCGCAAAACTCACTTTTTGTCTGCAGTTCGGAGTATACATGGTGCCAGTCGGATGCAAACTTGAATGGCCCCAGCTTCCTTTCACTGGGCACTGAAATGTAGTTTCCTTCTCCAGGGTTATCCCCGCTGTATCCCGAGATGGTATGGCAAAAATCACAGGTGACTCCGGACATGTCCGGATCGATCTGATCCTTTGAAGAGCCCGGTCTCTTGTTTGTCATGTAGAAGGCCGGCGCATGGCAGGAGATGCAGCTCTCTGCCTCTTTTGATAGAACGGGATCGGTCTTGGCCAGAGGGAGCAGTTCCTTGAAGTATTGGGCCTGAAAAACCGGGTTTGTGAAGGACTTCGCGTGCATGGACTGCGACTGCTGTTCGTAAATATGGAGGTGGCAGTTCTGGCATGCCGATGACGGCCAGTACTGTGAGGATTTGATAGAATCAGAAATCGTGGCGTGTTCCGCCTCATCAGATTCGCCGGACAGAGGCGCTATGAATAAGATAAGGGCGGCCAAACACGCCATAATCGTCAGTGAACGCATAGAATCCCTCCTTGGATGATTTAGCTCCTGCAGAGCAAAGAAACGGCTGCTCTCAGCTTTCCCGATCATTGCTTCTTGATCACGCGACGAGACGACTCGAAGATAACAGCCTCTAAAGGATCTCCCCTATATATTTCTGCCCATCCTCGCGTCGCTTCGCGGGACGGACAGGACGGAGTGTAACGGGGTTTACGATTCCGCATTATGCCATGATCCCGCAAGCACTGCAAGAGCGCTTTTCTGATCCTGTTTTTGTCATTAAATCCGGTTTTTTTTATTGACGGGCAGCGCATTCGGCAATAAGATAGAGTTATTGAGAACATCGTATGATGATCTAATGTTCTTACATGAATAAGACGATAAGATAGCTATCGGGTTTCATGACTGTTTAAACTTTCAGAAAGGGGCGCCTCCAGAAAAAAATAGAACAAACAACGACTTAGAGATCATAAACTAACCGAAAAAGGCAAATCACCTGCGAGGGTGAGGCGCAAAGCCACCTGCCTGGGAGACCAGGTGGAGGGGCTGCCGAAGTTAGGTTTTTTATCCTATTGTCTTCAAGTATTGACACGATGATAAAGCCGAACCTTCTTGCTTATTTTGGGTTCGGCTTTTGTTTTTGGGGATTTTAAAAAACGGCATTATACACAGGAGTAACAGATGAACAGATTCATATCCATTTTTATCCATTTGGCTGTGGCCCTGTTTATTTTCTTCTCCTTTCAAGATGATGCCTACGCCTTCCATGAAGGGATCGCCTGCTCCAGATGCCATAAGCTCTTTCCTAAGGAAGGAAAAGAAAACAAGCATACTTCAGCTCCGGCAAGTGACACTGGACTTGCCGGAAGCGAACTCTGTCTTTCCTGTCATGACTCGAACCAGGATAGTTCCAACCTCAATCCGCCTTATGTGCTGAATGAAAATACTGTATTGGCCGGAGGGAGTTTCACTCCCACGCTCTTCTTGGACCAGGTGGGGCACAATATCCTCTCCAGGGATATTGCCCTTGGATGGAATCCTCCTGGCGGCCGTTCCATGGATGAATTCGGATGCTTGAGTTGCCACGATCCGCATAACAACGGGAACTACCGGAACCTGAAGACAGAGATCAACGGTCGGCCTACGCTTGTTCAGGCCATGGGGGACCCGAACTATAGGGATAATATTTATCTATCCGGCATGGATGATTTCTGTGCCTCCTGCCATGAGCAATTCCATGGCGGGGCCAGCACACGGGGGCAGAAAAGCTGGGTTCGACACCCCACAGGAATGACCATGTATGGGGCTCAAAACGCTGATTTTGCCGGATGGTCTCAGAGGAAACCCGGATTGACCCTGGTGGAGAATCCGACGGGCAATCCGAATGACCGATATTCCGCAAAGGTATTCTGTCTATCCTGCCACTATGCACATGCCGGACCCTATGACAACGCCGTTCGCTGGGACAATGCCCGCAGCAACAAAGGGTGTCTCGAGTGCCACAGCCTGGATGACGACTGAAAAAGGCTCTCACCAATCAGCCGTCAGGTCCTTTTTCTATCGGGTGAATCAAAAGGGTTTGAGAATTATAGTGTTTGCCTGAAATATTTAAGCATTTCACTTGGCCCCTATAATCCTTGACCTCTTGGAACCTTTTCTTCCCTACAATTCATGCTCGCCGGACTTGTGGCATCGAGCGCAGAGTTCCCTGGTCCGCTCCCCTCGCGTCAGTTTCTCGAAGTCCGATGAGTGCGGATCATGACAGCTCGCACAGGTCAGCATCCTGCCGGTAACCGGATCCTTGTAATTCCCGGCCATGGGATGGACATGCTTCCCCAAGACACTGTGGCAGTTCTGACAGAGTGGGATCGTCTCATCCTGCAGCAGCATCACGTTTCCGCTCGAATGCGGTTTGTGGCAGGTTATGCAGTCCTGCTCGGCCGGAGGATGTTTGAATTCGTTTCCCATGATGGATGCGTCGTGGCATCGGAAACAGAGCGTGTGAAGCGGATTGACCAGATTATTCTTGGTATATCCCAGATGCGGGGAGTGGCAGTTCAGGCACTTCTTCTCTATCTTCAGGGCATGGTGCTTGTTCTCCTGATGAAACTCTAAAGGCCGGTCTTCATGACATCCGAAACAGAGCTTTTCGGATTCGTCGGTCCTTTGAAGAGACGTGGCCGAGACATGGCAGGCCCCGCACTCCCCGGCCTTGTACGGTCCGTGGGCATTCGGCTTCAGAAGCTTCCGGCTGGTCTTGGGGACCGAATGCGGATCGTGGCAGATGGTGCATTTCTTCCCCTGGTGGGCATCGGCCAACAGATTGTTCTTGAAGACCGTTGAACTGAAGGAATGACAGGTCTTGCAGAGATCCCCCTCGACCTTGACCAGATTCCCCGGATGATCCGAACCGTGAGGGGTGTGGCAGAGGTCGCAGCGCCCTTCGTGCACAGGTTTATGGACGATGCCGTACTTAAAGCGCTTTCCTTCATGACAGGTAAAGCAGAGGCGGAATCCGGTATCCCTGAGAAGCTTGTCATTGGGGGAGAAGTGGGGATTGTGGCAGCCGGAGCACGCCCCTTCCGAGACAGGGGTATGCACGGCGGTTTTGGCAAAAGTTTCCATCATGTTATGGCAGCCGGTGCAGACCTCCTTCTGTGTGTTCACGAGCATATGGCTGTTCCGGCTGCCGTGCGGGCCGTGGCAGGTTTCACAGTCCCCGGATTCAAACGGCGGGTGGAGTTTCATCTCCTTACCGGGCGCGGCAAGGTCCGTGTGACAGACCAGGCAGACCTTTTCTTTCTTAAGGAGGCTCTTTTGATCCGAGGCATGGGGATTGTGACAGGAGGCGCATTTGCCTTCCATCACGGGCCGGTGCGGGACGGCCGCATTGATCTTCTCTTGGAAATCCTGATGACACGTGAGGCAGAGGCCGGCCTGATCCGTTTTCAGAAGGCCGGCCTCTGCGGATCCATGAGGCAGATGACACCCCGTGCATCCGGAGACCTCCAAGGCCGGATGCCTGGTCTTGGATTTTGACAAGAGCTCGCCGAGATCCTTATGACAGTTCAGGCAAAGGGCATCCCCTTGGATTCTGAGAAGTTTTTCATGATCCGAACCATGCGGCTCGTGACACGAGGAGCATTCTCCCGAGGAGAAAGGCGGATGCAGGGCCTTGAGCTTGAAGTTTTCCGACTGCTCGGTATGGCAGCTGAGACAGAGATCCTTCTTGGGGGCCTTGAGCAGCGGAAGATTTTCGCTCTGATGGGGGGTATGACAGACCGTGCACTCCCCGGAAGCCGCCGGCGGGTGCGGATGCGTCCGCTTGGCCTGTTCCGGCACATCCCCATGGCACTGCACGCAGAGCTGCTCCACGGGCATGACCAGGGGCGCGCCCTTGTCCTTGTCCGTGCTGGTATGACAGACATCGCATTGACCCTGGGCAAATGGCGGGTGCATGGTGGCCTTGATCAATTTAGCAGCCGAAGAGGCGTGAGGAAGATGGCAGGAGCCGCATCGGTTCTTGGAAAGATCAATCTCCTTGTGTGAAGGGGAGAGGCTTGTGGTCTTCTCCTTGTGACATCCGGTACAGAGATCATTCCCATCGTGAATCAGGAGGCCCTTGCCCTCCGCGTTATGCGATCGGTGACAGGAGAGGCAGTCGCCTTGGGCAAAAGGTTGGTGCACCGTCTTCTTCTGTTTTTCCTCTTTCACAGCAGCATGGCATGAGAAACAAAGGTCGTCGATGTTTCCCGCCTTGAGCAGAGCGGGTCCGTCTGCGGCGTGCGGATCGTGGCAGGCCGTGCATTTTCCTTCCTGGATAGGGGCATGGACATGCCCCTTGGAGAACCCGTCCTTTGCCTCCTTATGACAGTCGAAACAAAGATCCGGACCGGTCTTCTTGAGGATCAACTTGTTGGTAAATCCGTGCCGGGCATGACAGGCCTCACAATCCTTCTTGGCCACCGGCGCATGGACCGTCCGCTTGTCGAAGGTCTTTTTCAGATCCTTGTGGCAGTCATAACACGTCTTGGCGTCGGCCTCTGCATAGGGAGTCCACAGGACCAGATGGAGTCCGGCTCCGAGACAAAGCACGAGCATGAGAAATAAACTTGCAGGAATCCGGTTATTCTTTTTCATGCAGCCCCTCACTTGTGTTGAAATGATTCATTTTAAATCTCAAATTTCAAATCTGAGATGTTATTGGTTACTTCTCCTGCGCCGACAAGAACCGCTCCAGAGAGGCGACCATATCCTCGGTGATAATTTCCATGAGCCGGCTCGTGGAATAGACCCGGCCGAGGCCGAAGATCTTTTCATAGTCCGTGCCTCGCTTGGATTGTGCATCCGCCCACAAAACACGGCCCGTGGAGACCTCCAACAGACGGACGGTAACCGAAACCGAGGGGACCTGCCCGCCGCCGCCCACACCGCTTAAGACCTGCATCTCGTCCTCGAGCACGCTCCCCATCAGGATCAGGGGGATGTCCAACTTCTTCCCAAGCCCCTGCAGGTTCGAAAGGGGAATATGGGCGGTCAGACGGACCCCTTCGGTGCTGAGGGCCTCCTCCACCAGGCCGGGGTCGGCGATGATGAAGGCGCCGGTGTGCAGCATCTTGACCAGGAAGAGATTGCCTGCGATATCCCCGGCTCCCTCTTCTTTACTCAGGTTCTCAAAGGGAAGGATGGCGACCTTCCATCTCGTTCCGCCTCCAGGCTCTGCAGACCCTCCGACATGGAACGGCATCACGCATCCGGTGACGGCCAGGATCAGAAAAAGAATCATAATCCCCCCGTTGCTTTTTGTTTTCTTCGGCAACCGCTTCATAAAACTCCTTCCCGTATAGGAGCCCTTGCCCCTGTCTAAAATAGTTTACTGTGATAGAAATCCCGGATGATCTTCTTACAGGTCCGCTGGCTCAGCTCACCGAGAGTGAAGATCTCGCCGACGGCGAGGATCGGCATCTTGGGCCCGCCCCGTTCGAAATAACTCTCCTGCCAGACCACGGTGCCGGTCTGGGCGTCCACAAAGCGGACATTCATGGAAATCACGGGATACTCGGCCTGGCCGATCCGCGTCATCTGGTACTCATGGATCGAGGCCATAAAGATTCCCTGGATATTGGCCTTTTTCCCGATCTCTTTTAGTTGTTCCGGAAGGAGGTCAATATCCGAAATCGGCGACGTGGCCTGGGTGACCTCCTGCACCGTCTTCTCGAATTCTCCCGGAGAGGCGGCCTCAAACTTGCTCGGAATCATCAGTTCAGTCACAAAGGTCTCCGTCATCTTAGCCCCGGCAAGGCGGTCCGATGCAAAGTTCCGGAAGGGAATCACCCCCACCCGCTGATAGAAGGACATATCGGTATCCGGATGGATGAACCGACGGGTGCTTCTCCCGGTAGAGCAGCCGGAGAAGACCAGGAGAATAAGGAGCCAGACGGCCGGATTCGGGTGATGTGGTTTGCATTTCATAACTCATCCTTTTAAAACGGTTTTGAAAATTGAATTCCCATGGACTTGGTCTTTTCATCCGATGAAAGTCCTGAAAGATTATAATTCAGTAGAATATTCACCTGCTTTCCGAGCATAAAAATGAAGTTCCCGCTCAACGAGTCGCTGATAGCCTCCTCACCGCCGCTCTTCTGGTAGCTTAAGGTCATCCGGGAACGCTTGTAAAAGCCGTAAGACAAAGACCCATTGAAGGAGGTTCTCGCTCCTCCCTCCATCGGGAAACTTCGGAAGGCCGAAAAACTATAGATCACATTCGGCTTCGGGATATAACTGAGGGTGCTGCCGACGCTCTGATTGTCTCTGCCGAAGAAGGCAAGCCGGTTATGAATGCTGCCGGCGCTGTAGTTGACTGCGAAGGCGGCCCTTGCAGTCAGTGCGGTCCAGAGATCGAGATTCGTGCTGGTGGCGTAACGGCCGGTCAGGGTGGAGGGCGTGAGGGTCTGCTCAGGAATTTCGCTCCGGGTCACACCGGTGTTGATCCGCAGGGTGATCGAAGGGTTGAGGATCATATTGCTGGTGACGAAAAAGGAATTACTGATGATTTTTCCCTGTTCGGAATCGTCATTGATCGAGTGCGAAAGACTGAAGGCCCCGTCGATATCGGGGGTCACGTCCCTTGAGGCGGTGAGGGCGTAGGCCGTGAGGTCCGAGATCCGGCTTTTCCCTTCTTCATCAATCCGGCTCTTCCCTTTGTGGAGGCTCAAGGCCCAGCCATCAGCCGGTGCAACCTGGACCGTGACGTCGGAGATCTCCTGTTCCGAAGAGAGGGTCAGGGATCGAAGCCCGGACGAGCTGGTCCCCGATGTGTCGTCCCGGATGTGGCTCCCGGAGAGATTCAGCCAGGGGTAAAGCGTGCTGTCGAATAGAAGAGAAAATGATCCGCTCTCGGTCCTGTTTTCGATATCCATGGATTGACTCTGATTCTTTGAGAGGTCGTAGCCCGAATGAAAAAAGGTATCATTCCAGAGGTTGAAGGTCGCCTCGGCGCCGGCAAAGGCCCCTTGGTTTTCGGAGATCCTGCCGGTTTGGTTGGTTCCGCTTTCCTGCCGGAGAAGCCCGCTGGTCAGGTGAAGAGGCTCCAGGTCCAGGCCCGTACTCATGGACCAGTTTTTGTTGGTCGAGGTGATGGGATCGACGATGGCCTTGTTCTCCGTGTAGTTGAACTGAATGGGGAGAAACTTCTCCGGGGAGAGATTCAGGCCCACACCGGTGTTCCGGCTGGTCTGCACTCCGGTCAGGGGATCGAAGTTTCTCACGATACCGTGGTTTGCGTTCATGCTGTAGTCCTTGCCGGTGATATCCACGACCCCTCTCGGGGCCACGGACTTGGTGCTCCGATCCTCCTGGCTCTGCCGGGTCCATGGGACATATAGGCTTGTCCCCATCCGATTTTTGGTAAAGAGATGATCTTCAACATTCACGTTGACTCCGGTAGCAAAAAAGTTGTTGCTGGACGTCGGTGTGTCGGTCAACTGATCGTTTACAAAGTATAACCCCTTGACCAGAGGGACCGCCTGAAGCATGGACGGCGCCCGGAAGATCTCCCATGCTTTCAAGAGTATCAGCCAGAGAAAAACGACGATGATTTCCCCCCATAGACTTCTGCCTTTCCTGCGTGCCATGATCCTCCATCCATTTTATCTCGAATAGTTCACCGTATAGGGTCTGGAGGCATGGCATGTCGCCGTACAGTTCCCCCCATTAGCGTCCTGCGAAAAAGAGGTGAGCCCCGGATTCCTCCCGGTCCTGATCAAGGCCCTGTTCGAAAGCGAGCCATGGGAGTCATGACAGGCATAGCAGGGAACCCTCTCTTCCCCGGTGTGAAATGCGTGGCCATGGATCTCTGCCGGAGGATTCCAGCGGCTGCCGCTTAGAAGCCCGGTCCCTGAAAGGGAGTTTGCATAGGTCTCGAAGTTGTGGCACCGGAAGCAGAGTTCATCCCTGTTTATCATCCGGCTTGCGGGTGAGGCCGGATAGACGGCACTGAGCAGGTTTGGAAAGATGGAGCCGTGCGGGCCGCGGATCGCCGGGTTATCGCTTCCGTGGCAGTCCCCGCAGTAAGTGGTCTTCCGGGCATTCCAGCTGTTGACAAATGCCGTATCCGGTATCAGAAGATCCTTTCCGGCAGCCTCCACCGGATGATACGAGGGGTTGTTCGGGTTGAGAAATCTTGCCAGATCGGTCTGACCCGCCGGCTGAATGGTCCAGGAAGAGTGGCATTTAAAACAGATCTCGTACTCGGCCAGGGTCGTGGACTTCTCCAGAGCGCTCCGATAGATATAAGATGGGATGGTCCCGGCCGCTCCATTCATGACCCGGACCCCGCTCACCCGGCTGTTCCGGTTGGATACGGCCGGAGCAGAGGGCGGAAGCGGATCCGCCAAGACGCTGTGCGGGTTGTGACAGTCCGAGCAGGTCACATGGCGGTTGGAGATCCCGTAGTCATAGGCCTGGTTCACTTCCGCAGGACTGTGCCGCCCCTCCGACCGGAACCGAGGATTTTTTCTCGGGTTGGAAAGGGATTTCTTTTATACCGGGTATATCGGGATCGGAAGTCTCGTGGTTATTTTGATCACCGGAGCGGGAACCTACTGGCTGTACAAGATGGTCTACGGATAGTTTGCGCATATTATCGAAAAGAGGTTTTGAATATGAAGAAATGGAGATGGATGATTGCAGTATCTGTTCTGTTCGCAGGATGCACCGGCGCGAAAGCACCCTCCATGGATCCGGCCGTACTGCAAGAAACCGTGACTGAGTACAACCGGCTGCTCTCCCAAGGCTATCGGAATCTTAACATGAACCCACTGGCCGACGTTGCAACTGAGGATCAGGCCCAAGAAGTTTATTATCACATGACGGCTCTGGGTGAGGAACGCAAACGGATGGAAGCCGACCTTCGGGAAATCTCTTTTCTCGACACGCACGTGAGCTCCCCGGACCAGGCCGAAGTGAGAACAAGGGAAGCGTGGGATTATAAACACGTCAACATCGATTCCAAAGCACTTGAATATGAAGACTCCATGGTCTATCAGATTAAATACCAACTGGTGAAGAGACAAGACCACTGGCTCGTTGACGATGTGACCATCGAGGAGGAGCAGAGTCGCTCAGGGGGGAAGTCTCTGGAGGAGGCCAAGCACGGGGAAGCAGGCCCCTCATCGCCCTTGCGCTGATCCTTGAAATTCCAGGAGCTCACAGAGCGGGAAGACTATACCTACTACCTCCTTCCGGGCTCGCGCCTGGGAGCGGTCTGCACATCCAGAGGACGCGACCAGGAGTGCTCCTTCTGTTCACAACAGAAGATGTGGAACAAGACCCGGAGGGCACGGTTCAGGAGAGTCTCGATTACATCAAAAAAAATCTCAGCATCGAAGAGTCCAAGGAGGCGCTGCGCCTGCTCCGGGAGATCAACATCATTACCGAAACCTCTATGATCCTGGGATTTCCGGATGAGGCTCCCGAAAGTGTGGAGGAGACGCTGCGTCTTTGCATGGGGTTCAACCCGGACTTCGGACACTTTCTTGCCATTGCCCCCTGGCCCTACGCCGAGATCTATCCCGAACTCAAGGAATACACCATGGTCCACGATTACCGGAGATACAACCTGGTGGAGCCCGTGGTGCAGCCCAAGAACATGACCCTCATGGAGGTCCATGAATGGCTGGGCATGGCCTCCAGAGACTACTATATGTATAAGATGAACACCCTCGACACCATGACCGAGAGAAAGAGGGAGTTCATGATCAAGGTCATTCACATCATCGCCACCAGTTCCTATCTCGCCGAGACCATGAAAGGGACCTCCATGCCTGAAGACGTGCGGAAGATGCTCGGAAAACTGCACGCTCAGATGAAGCATTGATATGAGCTGAAAATTCGGTCATTTCTGCACAGCGGCCCTCCTTTCCCACTTGCACGCGACACCGCAAATTCTGACGACAAAGCAAAGAGTTACGCCACATTCCAGGAAGATTCAAAGCCGGCATGGTTATTGCTGACCATACGATGAGAAGCGATAGGGCATAAGGAAAAAAATGATCAAGTATCACAAAAAACTTCCGATAAGGAAGTTGTAAAACGTTTTGTGACAAAGGCAACCTTTCCCGAAAGGGATTGGGCGCAAAGCTACCTGCCTGGGACCGAAAGGTTATGGCAGAGGGGCCGCCGGAGAAACCATGAAAACCGAGAGTTTTTCAAGAAAAAAGCCTGTCGACCGAGACAGGCTTTTTGTTTTTCGGCATTCGGCGCCGCCTCTGTGTATCAAAGACCTTCCCTCGCATGGTAGAGGAGGGAAGAAACATGAGGATCTTTAAAGTCATCTCAACCATTATAGCACTCATCATCCTCAGTGCGGGTATCGCTACGGCCGAAAGTTTTGCTGAAAGATTCAAGAAGTTTGTCCTCGGCTCCGACGCGGAGGCCTACTATATGTCCATGAATCAAAGCCCGTTGGATGGGGTGGCAGAGGGATGCTTGGGATGCCATGATGGCATCAAGGCGACTCATATTACCGTCAAAAATTCGGAAACGCCGTTGCAGATCCGGGGAATACAGACCGTCAATCATCCGGTGGGGATGTCCTACGATGACTATACTCTTAAGAACCCGAGAGGATACAGGCCCAGGCCAGATCTCCCTTCAAGTATTCTTTTCGTGGATGGAAAGGTCACCTGCATCTCCTGTCATAGTCTCAAAGAAGACCGAACTCAGGCATTGGCTGACTCCCGGAGGGATCCGGCGGGAAGGGACGGACAGTGCTCGGCCTCGAACAGACTCACCATGGGTCCCAGGGAGACGGACCTGTGCATGACCTGCCACGTTAAATAAGCTGCGAGCCTCTGGTTTCAGCAACAACATATTTACGAACAGGACCACTTACCCGCACTATTTCTCCGCGGGCGGAGCGTTTTCATGCTTTAAATCTTCTACGATGACAATCTTCGCTTTGCTTTTCAATTCCTCTATCCAGGCTTTTCCCCTTTCCTCCACGGCCCTCTCCTTGAGGCCCGCGATCAACTTCTCCTTGACCTCATCAAAGGGGCTCATCCTCTCGGGAAGGATTTTCTCCAGTCTAAAAACATAAAATCCCTTGAAGGTTTCGAAGGGCCCAGCGATCTCACCGGACTTCAATTCCATAACCGCCTTTTCTATTTCAGGGGCAAGACGTCCTTTATGCAACCATCCCATGTCCCCCCCCTTCTCTTTATCGGGCCCTTCAGAGTATTGCGCCACGGCCTCATCGAATGTCAGTCCCTCCTGCACCTTTTTCACAATCGCCTCACTCTTGTCCCGGAGGGTCTTTTTCTCAAAATCATCGGCCAGCGGCGGTACCTTCAGAAGAATGTTCCTGAGGTGAATCTGAACAGGCTGGACAAACTTTTCCTTGTTCTTCTCATAGTAGGACTTGGCTTGTTCTTCAGCGACCTGAACCTTCTCCACCACTTCTTTCTGGTAAGCCAATTCGATCAATTTGTTTCGCCGGATCTCCTGGATGACATCGTCTCTCGTGAAATGCCCCGCTTTTAATCGTTCATCAAAGGCCTTTTGGCTGGGATAACTTGCGATCACCTTATTCAGTTCCTTTTTCAGGACCTTCTTCTTAACCTCAAGACCCAAGCGTACCGCCTCCTGGTATTTCAACTCCTTTTCGATCAGGTTCTTCAGGGCCTCTTGGCGCAGGACGTTCTTCTTATCCTCATCCACCCCCTGATGAAAGAAGATCTGCGGTATGAGGCGATTCATTTCCGACTGCAACTGCGCCTCGGTAATCCCGGCTCCGTCTATGCTGGCAACGATTTTTTCCGGAGGCATTTCTGCTGCAAACAACCCTCCCGAACAAAAAACCAGTGCGAGTAGAAGATAAGCTATTTTTTTCGTCATAAGAATACTCTCCCTATAGTAATTCTCCACCCGCATAGCGGGTGGCATCAGGAAGCCCCCCAGAGGGGGGCTGTCACCCAAGACAAGTCACTTTTCCTGTCTACAATTCTACAATGACGCCATGCTATTTGCAGCGACATAAGTCGTAATCAATTTGTCATTGTCCGGCCTGCCCTCGGTTTACCGGGGCTTGACCGGACAATCCAGTATTTTCTGGATTCCCCGATCAAGCATGCCCTCTGACTCGATCAGGGGGTCGGGGAATGACGTTGTTGATTTATGACGCTCTGTATATTTGCAATCCCATCTGACGTGCGATAAACTCTCCCAATCATGCATAGGTTCTTCCTCCTGCTCCATACGGGGCCTTCCCGGAGGAAGAGCCTATCTTATTTCTCCCCGGATCGGTAGAACCTCTCCGGGTCCACCACCAGAGGTGGTGGGTTTAGAATAAAACTAATAGGTCTCAGGGTTGTGTTCCTTGTTGTGACAGTTCAGGAAGCACCTCCCGGTGAAGGTCCCCAGATCTTCAAACTTCAGCAGGCCGCTGCCGTTCTGGAGGACCACGGAGGTATCAAAGTTGATCAGATGGGAATTGTTGGTTGCATTCCCCTGCGAACTGCTGATCCCGTGGGGATCATGGCAG
>Ga0210058_1001170_pt1 | contig 23442 bp, 16 predicted proteins | sample CryGeymeta201511_FD_183979 | JGI IMG/M metagenome (GOLD analysis project Ga0210058, IMG submission 183979) | Groundwater microbial communities from Crystal Geyser aquifers in Utah, USA - Crystal Geyser metaG 2015-11 (SPAdes) (version 2) | ecosystem: Environmental > Aquatic > Deep subsurface >...
CGTCCCAGACCTGGTCGGCGAGTGCGTGGAAATGGGCGCGAAAGGCGCCATCATCATTTCGGCCGGGTTCAAGGAAGTCGGCCCGCAGGGCGCCGAGCTAGAACGCCAGATCCTGGTGCGCGCCCGCAAAGGCAGGATGCGCATCATCGGCCCCAACTGCCTGGGCGTGATGAACCCGCTCAGCGGCTTGAATGCCACCTTTGCCACCGCCATGGCGCGTCCCGGCAACGTGGCCTTCATCAGCCAGTCCGGCGCGCTGTGCACCGCCGTGCTGGACTGGTCTTTCCGCGAGCACGTTGGCTTCTCGGCCTTCGTCTCGATTGGCTCGATGCTGGACGTGGGCTGGGGCGACTTGATCTACTACCTGGCGGACGATCCCCACACGAGCAGCATCGTCATCTACATGGAGACCATCGGCGACGCGCGCGCGTTCATGTCTGCGGCGCGCGAGGTGGCGCTTACCAAGCCGATCATCGTCATCAAACCCGGACGGACGGAGGGCGCGGCGCGGGCGGCCGCTTCGCATACCGGCTCCCTGACCGGCTCCGACGAGGTGCTGGATGCCGCCTTCCGGCGCTGCGGCGTGCTGCGCGTCAACTCCATCAGTGACGTGTTCTCGGTCGCCGAGGTGCTGGCCAAGCAGCCGCGTCCCCAGGGTCCGCGCCTGACCATCCTGACCAACGCCGGCGGTCCCGGCGTGCTGGCGGCCGACAATCTCATCGCCAGCGGCGGCCAGTTGGCCGAGCTTTCCGCTGAAACCTTGAATGCGCTCAACGGGAGCCTGCCGCCGCAGTGGAGCCACAACAACCCGGTGGATATCCTCGGAGATGCCAGCCCGGAGCGCTACGCCAGGTCGCTGGAGATCACCGCCCAGGATCCTAATAGTGACGGCTTGCTGGTCATCCTGACACCCCAGGCGATGACCGACCCCACTGCCACCGCCGAGGCCCTCAAACCCTATGGCCAGGCTTACAAGAAACCCGTCCTGGCCTCCTGGATGGGCGGCGAGGATGTGGCCGCGGGCGAATCGATCCTCAACCGGGCCGACATCCCGACCTTCCCCTATCCGGATACGGCCGCGCAAGCCTTTGTTTACATGTGGCGGTACACCTACAACCTGCGCACGCTCTACGAGACCCCCAGCCTGCCGGAAGACACGGATGGCAAAGGGCCTGACCGCGAAAAAGCCAAAGGCATCCTGATGGCCGCTCGCCAGAGAGGGCGCACCATCCTGACCGAGGCCGAGTCCAAAGGGCTATTGGCCGCCTACGGCATCCCGACCGTTCCCACGCACATCGCCGTCAGCCCGGAGGAAGCCGTCCGGTTGGCGCAGCAGGTCGGGTATCCGGTGGTGCTCAAGCTGCACTCGGAGACGATCACCCACAAGACCGACGTGGGCGGCGTGCAATTGAATCTCGAAGATGCCGCGGCGGTCGAGGCCGCCTACGAGTCCATCCGCACGTCGGTGACGGAAAAAGCCGGCGCGGAAGGTTTCCTGGGCGTCACCGTCCAGCCGATGATCCGCATGGAAGGCTATGAGCTGATCCTGGGCAGCAGCGTTGACCCGCAGTTCGGGCCGGTGCTGTTGTTCGGCACGGGCGGCCAACTGGTCGAAATCTACAGAGACCGCGCCTTGAGCCTGCCGCCGCTCAACACCACCCTGGCGCGTCGCATGATCGAGCGAACGCGTATTTATCAGGCTTTACAGGGCGTGCGCGGCCGTCCGCCGGTGGATCTGGAGGCTTTGGAAATCCTGCTCGTCCGTTTCAGCCAGTTGATCGTGGAGCAGTGCTGCATCAAGGAATTGGATATCAACCCGCTGATCGCCTCACACGAGGGGCTGCTGGCGCTGGATGCGCGCGTGGTACTGTATGGCGCGGAGATGACCGAAGCCGACATGCCCAAGATCGCCATCCGTCCGTACCCCAGCCAGTACGCCTCCCCCTGGACGATGAAGGACGGGCGGAAAGTGATCATCCGCCCCATCCGCGCCGAGGACGAGCCGCTGGTTGTCCATTTCCACGAGACGCTCTCTGACCGCAGCGTCTACCTGCGCTATCTCTCGCCGATGATGCTCAGCCAGCGCGTGGCGCACGAACGCATGGCGCGCATTTGCCACAACGATTACGACCGTGAAATAGCGCTCGTTGTAGAGGGCGAATCGAAAGACGGTGAACGACCGATCTTGGCGATAGGCCGGATGAGCAAATTACATGGCGAGGACAATGCCGCCCGCGTCACCATGCTGGTCAGCGACCAGTTCCAGGGTCAGGGCATTGGCGGCGAGCTGCTGAAGCGGTTCATCCACATCGGCCGCGTTGAGAAGATCAGTCGTCTGCTGGCGACTATTTCCCCCGAAAATATCGCCATGCAAAAACTGTGTGAGGGGCTTGGCTTCTCCATGCAAACCAATCCGGAGACCGGCATGATCGAGGCGGAACTGCCGCTCAATCCATAGAGCAAGCCAGGAACCCGTTTTCTCTGAGAAAACGGGTTCCTCCATTTCACAGTTGTGCGTGCTTCTTGGCGTGAAGTTCCAGCACGTCCTTTTGCATCTTTTCCAGGTGTGCGCCCCTTAGCGGGAACCAGATCAGGATGATCGCACCCAGGATCATCGCCAGTCCAGGAATCAGGCCGGCCATGATTTTGATCCCCAGGAGGGCGCTTGCCGGCTGATCCAGGTAAGCCTTGCCCATGTTCTGCTGACGAGTCACGAAGTGGGTGGCTTCCAGGATGAACGGCATAAGCGCCAGGGCGATGGACTGTGCCGGCTTGGTAATCAGGGCATTGACGCCGAAGAACGAACCCTCGCGCCGGACGCCCGAACGCAATTCGTCCTCATCGGCCACCTCCGCAAAGAGCACGTTGGTCAGCGTCTGCGGACCGGAGAGGCCAAATCCGGCCAGCGCCAGGCAGACCAGGATCAGCGGGTTCGGCACGACGACAATGAGCATCAGCCCAATCCCGGCGATTACCAGCAGCAACTGCTGCGCCCCGACGACGCCCATCCGCCTGCGGATCAAGCTGGTGACAGGCACGCCAATGATCAGCGGGATGAACACGCAGGCCAGCAGGGTGATGGTGTTGATTTTGAGCACGTAGTCAGCTATGTAAAAGAGCGCGCCCATGATCAGCGACTGCATCAGGATGGACATGAAGTTCGCCGCCACGAGGATCAGGAATGACTTGCTGGTGAAGGTGGTCTTGATCTGTTTACCCAGCGGCAGCGGCTTGTCTACCAGGTGGAATTCCGGCCGCTCCTTGACCACCAGCGTGGTGATGACGATCAACGTCGCGCCGATCACTGCCACCACGATCATGGACATCTGCAGCGGCAGGAAGGAAAGTGATTCGGTGCCCTTCGGACGGAACATGTCGGGGATGATGAAGCCCAAGAGTGTGCCGAGCAACCCAAACAGCGAGGACGAAATCTGCAAGCCGTTCCGTTCAGCGTCCGACTCGCTCACCTCCGGCAGGAGCGCCGAATAGACCAGGCCGATCATAGTGTACGCGGTATCGTACAAAATCATGGATACCAGCATCCACCAGAACAGAGCCTGCTGCCCGGCCAGAGGCGGCGCGAACCAGACCATGATGAAGGTCAGGGCCAGAAAGGGCGCCGTGAAGCGCATGTACGGGATGCGTCGTCCGCTTTTGAAGCGGGTGCTGTCGGTGATGTAGCCGAACAGCGGGTCGTTGATCGCGTTCCAGACCGCGTAGATGGCCGAAGCGGCCGCGATCCATTTTGCCTGCACACCCAGGTAATCCTGGTAGAAGATGGGCAGGAGGGCGGCGAAGATGCCGGAGATCAGTGAGGTGCCTAACGCGGCGATCCCCCAAACGACCTTGTATTTCAGGCTCAACTTGACAGGCCCGGCTGGAGAGACTTTATTGCTTTGTGACATGACTTGCTCCTTTCTTCGAGAGTTATCAACTCACCTTATGTGCTCGATTGCGTCAGGGAGGGATTCTTGCCACAGATTGATACGGATTTTCACGTATTTGGCCTTCCCGCACAGCAGAACCACAAAAATCCGTGTTTATCCGTGAAATCGGTGGCTGATCCTTTTTAATCTTTTGCATACGCTGACCTCTTTCGTGGTTACTACTGACCTGCGGGCTGCAATGTGGCCTTCCTCGCTTGGCGTATCACCAGGCTCAGATCAACTATAGTATTACTCTTGGAAAACTATCACAACCGCGAAGATTCTGAACGCACTGTCATTGCGAGCGGTTTTTGCGAAGCAATCTCATGGCTTGTAGGGAGATTGCTTCGTCGCACCCTTGCCCAGCCCGCAAGGGCAGGGAAGAACGCTCCTCGCAATGACAGCCTATTTGGTTGCGGCTGGAAGCCGCGCTATGTTTATTATATAGGAAATGTCAAAGTTCCGCGCGGTGGAAAACAACAATCTTTTTCGGCGCGAAGGCGGACTTCGTGGTTTAATTCGATGACAATGACCGCTCATTACGAATACCTCCGCGCTGCGCCCAACGACGCCGCGCGGCTGACCGAGATCGCTCTGGCCGCCAAGCGCCATTGGGGCTACCCGCAGAGCTGGATGGCGCGCTGGACGGCAGGCATGACCATCACGCCCGATTTCATCACCCGCAACGAGGTCTACGTCGCGGCGCTCGACGGCGAGGCGGTCGCCTTTTACGGGCTGATCCCTTCCAGGCCAAAGGCGATTTTGGAGCATCTGTGGGTGCTGCCAGCGTTCATGGGGAAGGGCCTTGGCGAAGGACTGTTCGCTCATGCCCTGTCCCGCTGCCGGGAATTGGGCATTGCCAGGCTCGAAATCGAATCCGACCCGCACGCGCTGGGCTTCTACGCGCGCATGGGGGCGCGGCAGGTCGGCGAGCGCCTCTACGAGCTGGACGGCCAGACCCGCGCCCTGCCCATGCTGGAGATCGAGCCGTGATGGGGAAGCATGTTGTAAGAAGTCTGTTGCGAATCGCCGCGCCGCGTTTATAATCAACGTACACCTCTACCCAACTACCCAACTACCCAACTACCCAACTACTCAACTACCAAACTATGATCATCCCAACTGCTGAACCCTTTTTCTTCCCTGGCAAGGGTGCTCGCGCCCGCATCGGCTGCATGGTCATTCATGGATTCACCGGCGCGCCGAAGGAAATGCGCTGGCTGGGCGAGTACCTCAACCAGCAGGGCTATACCGTGCTCGGCATCCGCCTGGCCGGCCACGCCACCAGGCCCGAGGACATGATCCGCTCGCGCTACACCGACTGGCTGCTCTCGGTCGAGGATGGCTACAACCTGCTGCGCACCTGTACGGATCGGATATTCCTGCTCGGCCTCTCGATGGGCGGCATCCTGTCCCTCGTCATGGCGAGCAGGTTACGGGCCTGTCCTGAGGGCGAAGCCCGAAGGATCACGGGCGTGGTCGCCATGTCCACGCCGTATAAATTGCCCGACGACCCGCGCCTGCGCTGGATCAAGCAAATCTCCTGGTTCCTCCGCTACATGCCCAAGGTCAAGGAAGAGCCGGGGTGGGACTGGTTCGACAAAGCGGCGTTCCAGCAGCACGTTTCTTATCCCCAGAATCCGGTGCGCTCGATCTGGGAATTGACCCAGTTGATGGCTGTGATGCAGGCCTCGCTGCCCAAAGTGACCGCGCCGGTGCTGCTCATCCACTCGCGGGATGACGATTATGTTGTCAAGGACAGCATGGCGCAGATTTACGAACACTTGGGCACAGCCGATAAAGAGATGCTGTGGGTCGAGGGCGGCGGGCACGTCATCACCGAGGAGCCGACGCGCGGGCGCGTTTTCGAGGCGGCTGCCAATTTCATTGAGCGGGTCGCCAGCGCTGAATTCAGAGAGAAATCGGCGTGAGCATTGACCTGATCTTCCTGGCAATCTCGCTCTTCACTTGGGGCATCGGCGAAGGGTTGTTTCTGTATTTCCAGCCGCTTTACCTGAAAGAGTTGGGCGCAGACCCGTTGCAAATCGGCCTCATCTTGGGCATCGCTGGGGCGGCGATGGTGCTCGTCTACATCCCATCCGGTTTTATTTCCGATAAGATCGGCCGGCGCCCGTTGTTGCGCGCTGCTTGGTCGTTTGGCATGATTGCCACCTGGCTGATGGCTGGGGCGACAAGCCTGCCACTCTTTGTGGTTGGGATGGTGCTATACAATATGACAGCATTCGTCACCCCGCCATTGAACAGTTATGTGACTGCGGCGCGTGGCAAGTTGTCGGTCGGGCGCGCCCTGACGCTGCTCTCGGCGATGTTCAATCTCGGCGCAGTCGCCGGGCCGTTACTTGGCGGCTGGATCGGTGACACCTTCGGCCTGCGCACCTCGTACTTCCTCTCCGCAATCTTGTTCGTTGTCTCTACAGCACTGGTCTACTTCTTGCGATCCCAACCCATTGACGGCCATGATCCAGAGTCCCCGCTGCCCAGCCTGCTCTCCAACCGGCGGTACCTGTTCTTTTTAGGAATATCCTTCGTGGCAATGTTTGCCATGTTCCTGCCGCAGCCTTTTACTTCGATTTTCCTGCAAGATGTGCACCGCCTTTCTTTTGGCCAGATCGGTCTATTGATTGCCGCTGGCAGTTTGGGCAATGCCCTGCTCAACCTGTTCTTTGGCTATTTCAAGGCTCGCCTCGGTTTTGTCCTCTCCCAACTCTCGGTGATGGCTTTTGCCCTGTTGATCTGGCGCGGAGAGGCGCTGCCCGTCTTTGCGCTGGGTTATATCCTGTTGGGCGGATATCGCGCGGGGAGGACATTGGCCTCTGCCCAAGTTCGTTCTCTGGTCCATCAGGCGCAGATGGGACTGGCGTACGGGCTGACCGAGTCAGTCAATTCCCTGCCATTCGTGCTGGCTCCACCGCTGGCGGGTTATCTCTATTCGCACAACCCGGAAACGATCTATTCCATCAGCCTTGCGGCGTTGGCGATTGCTCTCCTTCTTAGCATGCGCTTTATCCCGCGCGAGACAGTGATCAGTGACTGACTATTACCGACTGGTTACTGAATACTGAACACTGAACACTGAAAACTGGATAACTATGCCTTTAGAAATCGTCCCCCTCACCCTCGGCCCGGTGCTGACCAACGCCTACCTGGTTGCCGACTCCCAAACTGGCGATGCGGCCGTCATTGACCCGGCCTGGGATGGTCAACTCATCCTGGCCGAAGCCAAAAAGCGGGACTGGCGCATCGGCCAGATGTGGTACACCCACGCCCACTTCGACCACATCGGCGGCGCGGCGAAGATCGCTGATTCGCTGAATCCCCCGCCTGTCGTTGCCCTCCACCCGCTCGATCGCGATCTGTGGCAATTGCAGGGCGGCGCGCCGCTCTTTGGCTTCCGCATCCGACCCGGCCCCGCCCCGACGATTGACCTCTTTCACGGCCAGACCCTGCGCCTGGGCAGCTTGACCTTCGAGGTGCGCCACACGCCGGGACATACGCCGGGTCACTGCGCCTTCTACTGCGTCGAAGCCTCCGTCCTCTTCAGCGGCGACCTCATCTTCCAAAACGGCGTTGGTCGCACGGATTTACCCGGCGGGGATTGGGAGTCGCTGGTGGAGAGCATCCGTGAGCAGGTGTTTACGCTGCCGGAGGAGACGCGGATTCTATCCGGGCATGGAGGGGAGACGAGGGTGGGGGAGGAGAGGAGGTATAATCCATTTGTGGGAGGATAGCCCTGTAGAATGCGCGATCAACATCGGCGCATGATACAATCAGGCCGTGAAGGAGTGTGGAACATGACTGTAATGCCAATCCCCACAGAAGTCGAGCGCGTTGCGAAGGAATTGAACCTTCCGTTGGATGGTTTGATTCAACGCGGTCTGCAAGCCTTTCTGCGGCAGGAAATTCGTGCCGTTCAGATGGATATTTCCGATTTACAGGATCGTTATGGCGTAGCGTCTGTCTCAGAACTGTGGAAACAGATCGAAAAAGGAGAGGTACACAGCCATCCAGCCTGGGAAGATTCCATCGAGTGGGAACATTTAGAGGCATATCTCGACCGCCTGGGACGGATGTTAGGCGAAGATTTCGACATTTCCCAAGCATTTTCATGATGGCAGTGAAGATAACGTGCTTCCAAGCAGAATTTCCGACGAACCACAGGATGGTTTGAGAGAATTCCTGGCTTTCGTGAGAAAAAGATTGGCGGAGATCAAGAACGCATGATCGTTTGCCGCCAAAGGAGCGTATGAAAATGACTGCTTCCTTGCCTCACCTGACCGAAAAAGATGTAGAAAACTACATCCCCGATCCGTACTTCCAGCGCGGGCGGAATTACTATCACAGCGGGGCCATCTTCGACACCGTTCGCCGCGGCAGCCGGATCGAAGGCTATTGTGAGGGATCGGCATCAGAACCTTATCATGTTGTGGTTACGCTGGACGAGAACGGCATCGTCGGCGACTCATGCACGTGTCCCATGGACGGAGACTGCAAGCACGTCGTCGCGCTGCTCCTGGCCTGGGTCCACAAGCCCGAAGAGTTCTCCGAGCGCCAGCCGGTGGATTCCGCCCTCGCAGACAAGTCCAAAGATGAACTGGTCGCGCTTGTCCAAGCCATGCTCACGCGCGTCCCGGAACTGGAGCGCTTGCTTGATCTGCCCATGCCCAACAAATCCGGGAAGGATGGGCAGCGCCGCACCCGCGTGGATGCCGAAACCTACCGCCGCCAGATCCGCTATGCCATGCGCGACGCCGACGATTGGGAGGCAGTGTTCGACATCGCGCGGGAAATTGGATTGGTGGTGGATATCGGCGACGGTTTTGCCGGGCAGGCTGATTGGGAGAACGCGCAGATCGTCTACCAGGCCGTGCTGGACGAGTCGCTGCCGAGTTATATGGAGACGCAAGATGAAGGCGCGATCGGCAGCGAGATTGGGCGCGCCGTGGATGGATTGGGGGAGTGCCTGGCCGCCCTCGCCGGGGATACCGGGACGCGGCAGGCGATCCTTGCCTCACTCTTCGAAGTGCTAAAATGGGACATTGGCGAGGGTGGATTGGGTATGAGCGATGGCGTGCCGGAGTTACTGCGAGAACACGCCACCGCCGCAGACCGCGCGGAAATCCGCCGATGGATCACTGCCGCCATCAAAAACATAACAGGCGATACATGGAGCCAGAATTACAGCCGCGAAACTTGGGGCCGCCTGCTCCTCTCGTTCGCCGACGAAGAAAATGTGGACGAATTTCTGAAGCAGGCCGGAAAGCAGGGCCTCCACAAGCCGGTGTTCGAGAAACTCATCCAGTTGGGCCGCCTGGACGAGTCCCTGGAAGTTGCCCAAACGCATCTCACCACGAGCGGCTGGGAGCGTCTGCAAGCCGCGCAAGCCCTTTATTCTGCCGGCCGCCAAGACGACGCGCTGGCGTTCGCCAAAGCCGGGCTTCCCGATAAAGACCTGCGGCTGGCCGAATGGGTTGCAGAGGAGTACGCCCGGCGCGGCGACACGGCGGGCGCGCTGGAACTTCAGTTGACGCGCTGGCAAGCCAGGCCGGAGATGAATCTGTACGAGACGCTGGAGCAACTGGCGAAGAAACTCAAGCAATGGGAGCCGCTGCGCCCGCGCCTGCTGGCCGAACTCGAAAAAGGCTCTCACCTCACGCTGTTGGCCGACATCTACTTGCGTGACGAGGAATGGGATGCTGCCTGGGCCGTGGCTGAGAATGTCAGGCCGCCCCAGCCAGCCTGGGGGCGGGAGAATCTGCGTCTGCACGTCGCACAGAAATCCGATAAACAGCGCCCGGAGAAAGCCATCCCTGTCTACCTCGACGCTGCTGAGAAATTGATCGCGCAGCAGGGCCGCAAGAACTACGCCGCGGCGGCTGTCCATTTGCGCCGCGCCCGTGATCTGTTCAGCAACATAAAGAGAAGTGATGAGTGGCAGACAACCATCGCCGACCTGCGCCAGCGTCACCGCAACCTGCCGGCCCTGCAGGATGAGCTGCGGAAGGCCGGGTTGTGAGGCGAGAGCGGACGGACCTGCTTGGCGGGGAGTGGGAGGCGCTGGTGGAGAGTATAAGGATGCAGGTGTTTACGCTGCCAGAGGAGACGAGGATTTTGTCGGGGCATGAGGAGGAGACGAGGGTGGGGGAGGAGAAGCAATCTAACCTGTTTGTGCCGGGATAGACACAAAAATCCCGGCCTGTGAATTTCACGGGCCGGGGAGTAGGCAAGGGCTTGCGCCCAAAGTCAGGTCATAAGCACCTCCTTTTCATCTGAAAGCAGGTTGGTGAGCTCAATGTTAAGATCGAAACCTCCTTTCTTAAATCTTTAGGCTATTCATCAACCTGCAAGGGGCAGCTTGTGGTATTGCTCTCTGCTGATTGCTGCCGGGCTAAGGACGGTTTGCATTCGACGGAGCATGATGGCGCGGCTGAGAAGTTCCTTCTGCTTGGCATTGATGTGCATCTGGGGATAATCCGGCGCGGGGCGGCACATGACCGGAACAGGCCTGATAACCACAGATGACTGAGCAGAGCGGGGCGATGGGGAAAGTTGACTGGGTTTGGCTGAACGAAGATTGGCGAGAACCTTCCCCATTACGAACAGAAACAGACTGGCGCTGCCAGAGAAGCCAAAGGCCAATAGCAACGTATCTCGCACCTGCACCCAATGGTCATAGGCAGCCAGTTTCTTGGGATAAAGTTCCTCAAGGTACTTCAATTCTGCCTCGTAGCGCTTCTGCTCAAGTTCTTGTTGACGATTGATGGACGCGATCTCAGCCTCTGTCTTGGCCTGTTGCAGTTGTTCATCGAGAGCATTCATGACGGATAGATGTGCAGTATCGGCCTTAATTCGTTCCGCTTCGGCCGGGTTTTTCCAGGGATTGATACCGCTGACGACAAGGCCAAATGCCAGGCCAAAGACCAAGAGGATGATGGTAAAACCAATGAGCCAGTTCATGTCAATCTCCTTTCTTTTGATTAGACGATTTGGTTGCTGAATTCATCGTAAGTGTACAACTCATGGATGTCTCTTGCTCTTGCACCTGGCTTATGGATAGATTGCTTTTTTCTCCTCACAGCCTTGAATTCGTCTGTCACGGGTTTTACGTTGACCTTTCAATCGCATTACAAAAGAACTCAGCGCTGACCAGGAAAGATGGTCAGCGCTGAGTGTGTGAGAAGGGAGGAGCAAACTACATTGCATATTTTCTTAACTTTTTAGGATTATGGGCCAGGGAGGGGCCGCAATCCGACTGCGCAAAGATTTTGTGCCGAGTCGCTCCTCGGGGCAGGGTCGGGTAGACAGAAATTTTTCGATAAGCACCTCCTGACTGAAACTTGACACATTGTTTTACTTATTCTGAATGCATTCTATAACAGGAACAGAACGCCCGCTCGTACAGGTTGCTTTGCAAGGGATTGCATGAATCTCACCACAATCTCACAACCAGCGAGTGATTTTGGCGAAAATGTGCTAAAATGAATTGCACAAAAGGTTCAACGGCCCGAATAATAAGGAGTTGCTCTGGAGGGGAGCCAATGGACAATCAGCCAAAATCTGACTTATTGGGGAAAGTTGTTGAATCTCTAGCTAACCGTGTTCCATCTTTCCTCGCGTTTTTTCTTCTGCTGCTTGTAGTACTCGCCCTCGTATATCTTCTGGTGCCAGAAGTATTTAGCAATATAAGTTTTTGGACCGTCTTTGTAATACTCCTGCTATTAGCACTCATTCTCGGAATAATATGGGATGGATGGGAGAGTGTGAGAAAAAAGATGGGAAGAAAAGAAGGAGAGGGGAGTGACTTCAAAAGAGGAAAAATTTTCAATGCCGACAACGTAAAAACAAAGCTAAATACCTTGGCAATCCTTCTTCAAGAAAAGAAATGGGCGGATGCTTCTCGATTCTACATTGATTTCATCAAGCGACCAGAGCCGCACTGGCAGAGTAGCAAAACACATGTACAGAAAATATGGAATAAAAATGCACCCTGGGAATTGAAGATTCTTGCTGAGTTGTGGTTGATTCGACAGAACACTGATGAAATCGGGAACCTTTTTAAGAATTTTGGAGTTGAAAAAGTTATCCAAACTTTCCAATGGGCTTTGAACACGCTAGATGATGATTGGGAACAGAAAGTACGAGAACTTACAAAGCAATTCTATCGTGCCGGATTATTCAGCAGTCCAGAGCCAACGAAGATTGTTAAAAGAGTGATGAGAGAGGATTTACGGGCCATTTTTCGTCCTTACTCTGCAGTCACTTTCCACAAGGAGTCCAAAGCATCAATTCCCGATGACATTCGACGAGGGTTAGACTTCTTGGGACTTCAGGAAAACCCCTTCGGCGCCGAACGAGCTGAGAAGGATACGCGCTTGTTCAAAGCGTACTATCCTCATCTGCCTGCCTTGCAGGATGTGAGAGAAGAGAAGTACCCGGCCATGATTTTCGGCAAAACGGGTTCAGGGAAAACCGCCGCAGCCTTGTGGCTGATTAACCAGGGTATGGAATTAATAGAGCGATCATCCCCATGGTTCCCGGTGTACTGCCCGATAACAACAGAGCCCGATATTTCTGTCATCGCACATGTGGTCGCTGAGGCGCTCTTAGGCTATCTGGCGATCAATACATCTGCGTTCATAAAATTGCGGACTTCAAATTGTCAATCCATTGTTCATCTGTGGATAAATTCCGTAGCCGAAGGGGACGAACTATTTGTACTGCTGCGAGAAGCCGAGATGCCCCTGACCGGCATGGGCGCGGAAATGGAAAAGATCGTCCGTGGACTGATGAAAGGCATTTCCAGAGGTAGTGTTCTCACGGACAACAAATACCTTAGCCTGTTAGACAATTGCAAGCCCTATGGTTTCGAAAGTGTTCGAGTCTTTTTGGACTGGGACTTGAAGACACCTTCCGAAGCCGTCATTCCCCTCGCGGAACTGTCCACGCAACTGGCGAATGTGGGTGTCTTTGTCTCGGCATTTGTGGCGGGTGCGGTACCCGGTAAAATCAGGACGCGGCTGCGAGATGAATACCCCGAGATCCACCGTATTCAGCTCGACTGGAATGAAACACATCTCAAAGAACTCCTGCGAACGTGGTTGACACAATGCGGTTATGATAGCATTGCCTCGTGGTGTGACCCTGTGGCGCGTCGGCTAGACCCCGATGATCGGCTGATCCAGGCAGCAGACAAGACGCCAAGAGGCCTCATCCGCAAAGGAAATGCCTTATTACGCCGTATCGGTGGAAAACAGGCTCCGTTGTTGAAAGAAGATTTGGATAGACTGCTTCCTCCTCAGAGCAAATGAGCGCTTTGCATACCCAACCTCCCGATATCGCATCTAAACAGAACCTCTTCCAGAGCCTGCGTGCCGAAGAGGAGCCCTTACTGGGCACCTGTTTTGTGCCGCCGCGCGGATACGAGTACCTTGCCGGGGATACCTCCGTGGTGGTCCTTGGTGATGTGGGGAGTGGGAAAACCGCGCTCTATAAGATGCTTTGTCTGCATGGCATGGATGAAAGCGGCAAACCAACGCGGTTATTGATCGAATGGCGTCCCCAACCAGAACTCGAAAAAAATAAACAAAACAACCTAAGCGTTGCCCGCCGCTTGACTTTACAAATGTTGGATGCATGTGCCCTGACGCTGGTTGAGCATCTGACAAGATTCTATCCTGATTTTGAACAGGCTCCCCCCTGGGCGCAGACGCGATTGCTCTGGTTCATCCGCTGCAGCCTGCAGGGAGATTTGGTTGCCCGGCTGGAGCCTGTGTTCAGCGGCCACCAATCTCTTGAACCGCTCACTACTAAAATACAAGGTGTATCCCCGGATGCCATATTGTATGAGCCATCCCCAGAACAATTGATTGGCGAATTGCTCACCGGCTTACAAGGAATTGGACTGGCGGGCATATGGATCATGGCTGATGGCTTTGAGGGCTGGGCAGAGACTGAACCCGAAGTCCTGGGATTCAATCTCAAAGCGTTTTTCTCTGCCCTTTCGCTTTTTGAAGACCAGCGATTGAACTTCAAGTTTTTTATACCTGCGCCATTGGAACCAGCGATGATGCGCGCCAGTGGCATCCTGCGCCGACGAGTGACGCCTTACCATCTGCAACGGGAAACTACGGAACTGATGCAAATTGTCGAAAGACGGCTGGCGTTGACCCTTGGACGCGAACAAGTTTCCCTTCGGGATGTATGCGAAGCGCCAAGCCTGCCCGAGTATCTTGAACGGGTTGGGCATAGATCTCCGCGTGAATGGCTGGATCAGATTCAGCCGCTGGTGCAACATTATCTCGAAAGTCACCCAGCAAAGCCCATTGATGAAGATACTTGGAAAAAACTCCGTCGCCAGTACCCCCCTCATTTTTGGATGGATGAGATTGGCTGCAATGTGCGAGTAGGCGGGCGCGAAATTCCCCTGGATGATGTACCCCCAAAAACATACAACATGTTGCATTATCTGTATCAGCACGCCGGAAAAGTGGTCAGTAAAGAGGCGTTATATTTCCTTGCCTATCTGGGGTTGGATCACATTCCCCGCCCAGGCGATGAGAAATATGAGTCACCCAAAGAATATTCAGGTTTAGTTGATACGAGCATTTACCGCCTGCGGCAAGCCATCGAGCCGGATCCTTCAGCCCCGATTATCTTGCAGACAGTCCGAGGATATGGTGTCAGGCTTGTGAGCCGCTGGTGAGAAAAGTGTGAGATAACGTAATGGTAACTGAAAGCGAGAATGTGTTATTGTATTTTTGGCATGGAAAGTAGAGTAAATAATGCTCTGCACTTTTTATTCAGTAACGTTTGATGCCTAACCTACTTTTTGAGAAGGAAGAAGCAATCCAAAGATGGCTCCAGGCGGTTGGCTTGGGCTTTAATCCATTTATCTGCCTGGATGCATCCAGCGACTCGCATCTTTTGACATACTGGGTGGGTCATGATGCCTTTGCCGTCGCGTGGGGTGATTGGCCAACGTTTGTGTTCGCGCCTCCAGGCGGTGGAAAGACTGCATTAAAGTTGCGCGTATCCCAGGCTTGCTGGATGGGACAGGAGACGAACCGACCTTTCCCCGTTTCATATTTGCCGCCCTTCCTGAAATGGGGGCACACATGCCCTACTGTGGATGAGCATCTCATCGCTTTGGTCCAGGCAGGCGCGCTTCACCTTTTGCTGATCTTGTCCCACCGGCCGCATTGGTTTATGCGCCTGGATGATGATGGCCGCCGTATCATCCGGCAAGCGTTGGAGTGGAATCTGCAGGGACCACTCGGCAGTTATCTGGAGCCGTGCTTGGAAGAGGGCAATCTCACCCCCTTGCAGTCACTCTTTCCTCCCGCCATGCTGCCACCCGATCCGCCCCGCTCCGAGGCCCTAATCGAATTCTCTTCAGCATTGTTGCAAACACCTGTGCCTCCCACGAAAGAGCAACCGACGTCCCAGACCCGCTGGCAAACCCTGATCCATGCTTTGCTGGGCATCTTAGGCTTTCCTTCGGTATATTTGCTCCTGGATGGCCTTGACGCAATTGGTGAAACGGCAGAGGACCCAGAAATGGCAATACGCGCCCTCTCGCCTCTGCTATCTCTGGCGCCTGAGTGGGCAGAACAAAGACTCTTTTTCAAGGCATTCATCCCTGTAGAAACGTTACGTATCATCCAACAGGATTATTCGTCTTTCTTCAGCCGTTCTCAATCCCTGACGCTGGACTGGACGCCAGCATTGCTGGCGGAGATTGTCCGCCGGCGCGTCTATGTCGCCTCGCAGGGAAATTTTGGAAGTTTGGGCATGGTGGCATCCCCTTTGTTGAGGGATATTGAAGTGCAAATGGCAAAAGAAGTGTACCCACTGCCCCGCGAAATGCTGGTATTGACGCAGCGCGTGATTGAAGAATGCGCCGGCCACATGGATACAAACTTGTTCATTCAAAAAGAGGATGTGGACTCTGCCTTTCAGTGGTATCGGCAGAACGCCGTCTTGCCACAATTGATGAATCTGGAATTGGGAGGAAGGCCATGACAGCCCAACCATCTGTACCTGCGTTACCTGAATATTCCCCGAAATCTTTCGTCGAACATGCCCGCCAAAAAGAAGTGGAGGATGTGCTGGGCTTGATCGAAGCCATTCGCCAGGATGCCCCGGTCAAAAGCCGTGTAAGGGCTTACGTTGGCGAAAAAGGGACCGGCAAGACTTGGCTCTTGAAGCATATTGCGAACAAGGCGAAAGAGAAAGGCGCTCAAGCGCTGTTTATTGATTTGCAGGATTTCAAAGGGAAAGAACCCATTTTCGCCATCAGCGATATCCTGCGTGAGGTCAATAAGCAACTCACGGGAGAGGAAGCCCTTCTGGGCGTCACACTTGCCGAGATCAATCAACGGGTGATGGAAAACGTCCGAAAGCAAACGAAAAAAAGGGCCATCCTCGTTCTTTTGCTTGATCACGTTTACGATAAATCTGATTGGGGCCTATTGGCTTATCTTGACCAATATCTTTTAGGTTCGATGTCGGCGGAGGCTCGGACGGTGATCGTTTTGGCCGGCCGCGGGCGAAGATACCCTTGGAAAACAGCAGAACTGTTCCAGGCTAAGCCGGCTTTGCTTGAGCCGTTTAGCGAGGAGGACACTCGCGAGCAAATTCGGTTACAGGTTCCAAAGCCTCAGGTATCGCTTGAAAAACCTTATGTCCATACAAATGGCTACCCGATGCAAAACTATTACTTGGCCTTGCTGGGATTTCCGGCCGGGTTAGATGCCAGCGTTCAGGCTATTCTTGAGCAGGTTGAGGAGAACAGGCGAACCAAAGTGCGGGAGTATCTCGAAGCAGTATCGGTGCTTGATACCTTCGATGAAGACAAGATCAAGTGGATGTTGGCCGCATATTATGGCGATGAGGAAATCAAGCAATGGTCCTTTGGCAGGGCGCGGGCAATCCGCGAGGAACTGGTTGGATACGGGTTTGCCAAATGGGACGAATCTGCAAGCGGTTATGTTTTGGATGAATCGGTGCGGATAAGTGTGGGAAACGTGTTCCAATATCGTGAGCCGCAGCGCTGGGAACAACTGCACCGAGCAGGTGTAGCCTTCATCGAGCACTTGAAAGAATCATATCAGTTCCCAGAAGAGGCAGTTGCTGAGGTGATTGGCCGCCCCATTGAGCATCATGTTCGAGAAACGTGGGGCGCGGGACTTCAGATCGAATTTATCAACCGCAAGCGAGAAATGGATTGGATCAAGGATGCCATTCGGGATCACTCGAAATCCTATATTCTGTATATTTCCGGCAAAGGCGGGGTGGGCAAAACGCGCCTGCTGCAAGAACTTGGAAAACAAGTGTCTAAAGAATACCAAGATGTGGTGGTGGCTTCTGATCTGATTGATTTGTTCCACGCCGTCAATCGCACAGACTATGGCATTGCCCACCAGATCGCCCGGGTTTTGGACCCCGATAGAAAGTACTTTGTGAATTTTTACCGAGAACGTGAGAGATATTTAGAGAGTCGGGTCTTTGGAAAACCGGTTGAGCCGGGGGCGATGCTTGAGGCATTGTTGAGCGATTGGCGTGATCTGGCAAAATCCAAACGCATCATTCTGTTCTTGGATACCGCCGAACGCTTTTTCTATCAGGACCCGGCGGCGGTGAAAATGGGATTGGAGAAAACCTATCTTGCGGGTCAGGGGTGGATTATAGAAAAATTCCTTCCTCAAGTCGAAAACGTTGTTGTAATTATTGCAGGGCGTGCCAGCGAAAACGAGGTGAGGCAGGGCCTTCAGATAGAAAAACAGACCAAAGCATTTCGCCACATTCCCTTACAAGGGTTAAGTTTGGAGGATTCGCTCGCTTATTTTGATGTTGTCGCCTGCGCTGCAACCAAGGCGAATAATGTCATACTGGATGGCCGGCTGCAGCAATTGGGAGAAAAGAAGAAAGGGGAAATTTATGGGCAATTGCAACAGGCGGGCAAGGATATCGAAGGCGTTCGGCCTTTATGGCTTTCGTTGGTAATTGACTATCTGGCGTTAACCGGCAAACTTCCCGATTGGGAGAAAATGGCTACCCCCAATGATTTGATTGGAGCAATCTTCCGCTCCGGGCGGCCCGGGACTGAACTCCTGCCCTATATTGGATTGTTACCGAAAGGAGCAAATGTTAAATTGCTTTCCCGGGTGATGCGTGAGGCGACAGGGGATGCACGTTGGGATGAAACCTATGTCCGTATCTATCTCTCTTCAGAAACCCTGCGCCATCTGTTGTTTGTCAAGATCCGCCCCGAAAAGAAACGCGGGGCTGAGGTAGAAGTTCATATCCATTTTCACGACGAGGTCTATGCCTGGATAGATCAGAACATTGAAAGCCTGAAGATAGATGTTCAGAAAGTTTACGGAATTGTCCAGAAGTACTATAAAGCCCAAATTGAGGAAGCCGAAAAGCATGTCAGGGCCTTCTTCCGCGGAGGCAAGATGCCGTTGCCCGATCCCTCGGAGGTCGAAGAAGTCCGCCAGGACCTGCGTCAGCACAAGGTGTATTTCCTGTATTACAAACTGGTAGTAGCACAATCTACGCCGGAGGCTTTCGATCTCTATTACGTCGCAGCCGAAGATGCCCTGGCAGCAGAGGACACACCCCTCGAGAATATGCTAACAGCCGAGATGCAAGCGGTTGTCCATGAACATCCCGATAAATTCAAAGGCAAAATTCACGGCTGTCCATTTGAGGATGTCAACGCCGCTGATGCTGCCATCCGCTGGCTGAAGCGGGGTGTAAGCCGAAAAGGCTATGCGGAAGCGAGCCAGACCGCTGGCAAAATTGCAGATGTCATTCGGAGATATGGGGATGATCTTGCTGCTCAGGAACTAGAGGTTTGGCAAGGTTTACTTCAAATATACGGCGGAGGCAAAGAAGTAGAGGAAGCCAAAAAGCCTTTGCAAGGGGTAATAGACAAACTATCCTCAAAACATCCTTCCCATCGCGGGAAGGCTATTTTAGCGAGGGCGCTAAATAACATGGGCTATCTTGCTCGTGTTGAAGGGCGATTCCAAACCTCCAAGTCGCGTTATGAGGAAGCGCTTGTTCTCTGGCGACAGACAGGGGTCCAGACCCAGGAGGCCTACACTCGTAACAACTTGGCGTTTGTCCTTGCGGAACTAGGTCATTTGGAATCATCCTTGCAGATAGCTGCCGATGCTTTTGAATTACGCTTGACGGGCGGCTGGATCCCCATGGGTTTGAGCCGGACAACCATGGCGCACATTCTGATTCGCGACGGGAGGCTGAAAGACGCGCTTGAACACGCCAGATGGGCGCTTCAGGCATTTCAGGCGGGTGATTATCCCCGGGGGCAGGGCTTGGCATATATCGTGGCGGCCGAGGCAGAGAGACGGCGAACTGAGGAAATCCCAGAAACAGCCGAGATAGAACAAGCGTTGCGTCAAGCGATTCAGTATGCTGAAATGGGAATTGAGATTTTCAAGGATAAAGTGACAGAACCCAGTCGTTTGATTGAAGCCTATATCGAAGTGGGTTGTGATTATCGCGACCTAGCCAAACATCAGCGTGATTTTGCTACAAAAGAGGAGATGCTTGTATCGGCGACTGAAAGTGAGAACCATTTGGATTGGGCAAAGAAGTTGGCACAACAGGAGGGCATTCTCTATCGCCAAATTGACGCCATGGTGAATTGGGCTTGGTTGAAGTATTACGTCAAGCAGGCAGGTGATGCTTTGGAGATTCTGGGCGATGTTGATAAATTACTCGGAGAATATCAACTTAATGAGCAAGGCAAAATCACAAAATTGCCTACGGAAGAAAACTGCATTTCCCCCTGCCTGGCTTTGCTAGGAAAGTCCGAATTGCTGCGCGGGCAAATTGCTTTTCTCAAATTTGAAGAGAGCAAAAAACAAGATGATTTGGTAGATCCTGCCCGACACTATGCACGAGCCTTGCTTTATGACCAATACTTCTCAAAACAACCTTTCCGCGATTTGCGCCGAGCAAAAGGGCGCATGTACGAGCGATTTAAGCAGCTTAACCCAGAAGAACTTCAAATTGTTGTTGATGCAGTTAAGGGGCAGCCGGGTGAAGATATGCTCGTGAATCTCTTGAAAGAATATGCGCTTTACAGGTAAAACCCGTATGGTAGGACATCCACTCCTTCGCCCCCGAATCTTGTATCCAAACCCGTCTCTGGAGGTTTGCGAGGATGATTGCGCCTGCCCGGCTTATCCTGTAGCACGCTTGACCGAATCATTCTCTGAAGCGGCGGTATGGCAAGCCTCCTCATCTTTGCGCCGGGCAGCCCTTCCCGATTTGCATACCCTGGTTTTCAATCCTTCGGGGCCGCAAAGTGTAGCGATTCTCAACTCACCCGCGCATGAAGTACTGGCTGGCTTCCGAACGCCGTTACGGTTGACTCAAGCCACCCAAATTCTCCCCAAATTGCCGCCGCAAACAGTGCTTTCAACTGCCAGAGAATTGGCATTAATCGGCCTGCTGGTCCCTGTCGAAAATCTGCAATCAACAATCCCCGATCAAAAATCAGCCACCCTCACCTCCTGGCTTCACCTCACCGATCGCTGCAACCTGCGCTGTGACTACTGCTACCTGCCCCACGTCCGCGAGGATATGTCTCTTGAAACGGGCATGGCCGCAATTGATGCTACTTTCCGTTCGGCAGTAGCCGACAACTTCAAACAGGTGAAACTGAAGTACGCGGGCGGCGAGCCGTTGCTCCGCTTTCCCCTCGTCGCCGAATTGCATCAATACGCCCAAAGTTTGGCGGAAAAGTACAGCCTTTCCCTCGATGGTGTGGTGTTGAGCAATGGGACACTTTTGACCGAATCTCTGATCTCTACTCTCCAATCTCTCGGCCTGCGCCTGATGATCTCGCTGGACGGGCTGGGCGAGCTTCATGACCGCCACCGCCGTTATGCCAGCGGACGCGGCTCGTCGGCAGATGTGGTCGAATCCATCGAACTGGCCCTGGCGCACGGGCTCATGCCAAACATTTCCATCACCATCAGTCCACGGACAGTTGACGGTTTGCCCGAGGTCATCGCCTGGGTGCTGGAACGTGACTTGCCCTTCAGCTTGAATTTCTATCGTGAGAACGAACTTTCTGCCTCTCATACTGACATGCGGCTGGACGAAGGGGGGATTATCAGCGGAATGCTGGCGGCTTACAAAGTTATCGAAGCCAATCTTCCACGGCACAGTTTGCTGCCTTCTCTCATTGACCGCGCCAATCTGGCCGCGCCGCACTCGCGTACCTGCGGGGTTGGTGAAAACTATCTCGTCTTTGACTCGCGCGGGGGCGTATCCAAGTGCCAGATGAGGATGGCCGAGGCTGTAGCAGATGTGTCCACGCCTGACCCACTGTCAGTGGTTCGTGCTGACCGGTCGGGTGTCCAGAACGTTTCCGTGGAAGAAAAAGAAGGCTGCCGCGACTGTCAGTGGCGTTACTGGTGCGCGGGCGGCTGTCCGCTGGAAACATATCGCGTCACGGGTCGCTATGATGTAAAATCCCTCCACTGCAACATCTACCAGTCCCTCTTCCCCGAAGTACTCCGCTTGGAAGGCCTGCGCCTGCTGAAATACCAGGACGACCCGCAAGTCGTCCAAAAACTCGTCCTGTAGCAGCCAAAACCTCCCGCCAATCCCGCCGGCGGGAGGTTCCATTTTCACACAACATATCATCCGACCACGCGACTATTCGACTATTTGACCAATTGACCATCCGACTATCCCAGCACCCGCGTCAAATTCTCGGGCGTCAATAAACTTGGATCAGCGCTCGCCTCCAGGAATGGGCGCACATCGTCTACAACGTGCTCCCAAGCCACCGTTTGCAGTCGTTCGCGAAGGGCTGCGCGCCAGTTATCCTCGCTCAGCGGCGCGCCGGCCCAGCCGGTCTGCCGCAGGGCGTTGTTGAGCAGAGTCAGGTTTGGCGGGGGCCAGTCCGGATCGCTGAGATACCACAGCAGGTCATAGAGATCGCGGCCTTTGAGGTAGGCGCGCTGCAAAATGGCGTGCAGTTTCCCGGCCAGGAGCGAGGCGCGATCATGGTGCTGAAGTTGCAGCGTGACGTGACGCCGGACGAGGCTGGTGGTCAGCTCCGCGCCGGCTGGCGGATCCGTGTCCACTTCGATCTTGACCGCGATCACTTCGTCGCGGTGGGGCGACAATGCCAACTCGTAGAGCAGGCCAGGAAAGCGAACGAACGCGCTGTGTACGGTCTTTTTGTCGTTCACTTTGAATTCGAGCGTATAGCCCTCGGCTGTCAACTCGTTTTGGATGGTTCGCAGATAAGCGCGAAAATCATAGCGCTCCTTGTCTTTCTCCAGCGCGAAATCCAGGTCTTCTGAATAGCGCGCCGCGGCGAAGAGAAAGCGCAACGCCGTGCCTCCATGAAAGGCAAGCGGGATCATCGCCCCCGCGCGCTGGAGCGCGCCGAGAATTCGGGCTTGTAGATATTCGCGCACTCCATTGCGCGCCTGGGCGGGTGTGGCGCTGGCGCGGAGAATCTCGAAGAGATATTCTTTCATAACGCTTCGTACTCCAGTGCATCAGTGCGCGCCAGTTCGACGATAAAATTCGCGGCGCGTTTCAATTTGGGGCGGCTGGCGAGTTCAGCCAACCGCTGCAGTTCGTCGAGATCCAGTCGCTCCAAATTTTGCGGGCGCAGTTCGCGCAAATACTGGGGTGAGTCCCCGCCGGGGTGCAAGTGGATCAGGTCGAGCAATGCCTTCTCCGGTGAAGCGACGGATGCCTTCTGCCCGCCGCCCAGTTCGATCAGCCGGTAGCCGCGCAGCCAATCCGTTTTGATGTGGTGGAATTCGAAGATGCCCAAAGGCGTCTCCCAGCGCCCCGGCCGCGCGGTCGTGACGCTGACGATGACTGGCACGTACTCCGGGATGAGTCCATAGTGCGCCAACGCGGATTGGCAACTGATGTATGAGCCGCGCGCCATGCGATTGGCGAGGACGAATGGATGTGGCTTGACCTTTTGGAATGGCGGCGCGAGGGTGTACAAACCGCGCCGCAGTTGATAGAGTCGCCCGGTCTTGCTCCAGCGCGATAACTGGCGGCGCACATCGCGCGCATCCACCTCACCCGCCAGGAGCAGAGCGGTTTCGAATGCTGGCTCATCACCTACAAGTTTGACCAGGTTTGCGAAGTCCATAGCAATATTATGCCATTAATGGCATATTATTGCAATAGAACCTCCCGCCATGATCCTTCGCTTCACTCAGGACAAGCCCGGCGGGAGGTTTTCCAATACCGACTATCTGACTATTCGACTTTCAGACTCCTCAACCCCTCTAACCACCAACCCCTCAACTCTCAACCACCCAACTACCAAACTATCCAACTATCCAACTACTTCGCATACTCCACTGCCCTCGTCTCGCGTATCACCGTCACGCGAATCTGCCCCGGGTAGTGCATCGTCTCCTCGATCTTCTTGGCGATGTCGCGCGCCAGGCGCGCCGCAGCCAGGTCG
>Ga0210058_1001179_pt1 | contig 23382 bp, 14 predicted proteins | sample CryGeymeta201511_FD_183979 | JGI IMG/M metagenome (GOLD analysis project Ga0210058, IMG submission 183979) | Groundwater microbial communities from Crystal Geyser aquifers in Utah, USA - Crystal Geyser metaG 2015-11 (SPAdes) (version 2) | ecosystem: Environmental > Aquatic > Deep subsurface >...
AGGAGACCCTCGCCGAGCACATTCGCGCTAGCTCGGGGCAGGTCTCCGACCGCCCCGGAACGCTTGACCGGAAGGTCTCAAAGGGCTGCGAATCCACGGGATTCGAGGAGACCTGTCGGTCCGGGGAGCGGCGGGGTCAGGAGACCCTCGCCGAGCAAGCCACTCTCCCTCGCCCTCTCCTGCACCGACACTTTCCCAAACGTCGCCCGCAGCATGTTGAGCGTCGCTTCCGGGAAGTTGCACCGCAAATCAACCCGACATGGCAGGCGGCGGCAGCGTCGTGGTCGCCGCTTGTCGAGGTCGTTGCCCACTTGCAGGCAGAGCCCCTTGATGTCGTGGTCGTCTGCGGAGACGATCTCGACTCGGTCGAAGTCGAAGGGCTTCTGTAGCGCGCGCCAGTTGACGCGGAGGATTCCGCTGGCAAGAGCGAACTCGTCGTCCATGCCGCTGTCGAGTCGGGCGGTGGCTTCGGTTACGTCGAGAAGCGCTCCCGCTGACTCCTCGCAGACGCGGCACGCCACAAACCAACAAGTGCCGATGGTCGACACCGTGGCGGGCTGATCTCGAACCGCGTGAAGTGGTGGCGGCAGAAGGTGTGTTGCACCTGCGGACCGGCGCTGTCGGAGAGCCACGGGAGCATCGGTCGCAGCTCTCGAATGGTCGAAGTCTCATCGTCAGCCAGCCGGTCCGCCAGCAGCTTGCTGACCCACGGCCCGAGTGATCGCAGCGCTTCCGCGGCGGCCGAACTCAGCGCCGGGTCAGTGTGCCCCAACAGGGCGATCAGCGGAGCCGCGGATCGGAGGTCGCCTTCGGCGGCAAGGCAACGAAGCTCCTCCCGGCCGGCGACGCATCCGGACATCGCCTTCGCGTATCCGCGCGCCAGTCGCCCCTCTCCGAGTCTCGTCAGCGCGTGCACCAGCGCCTCGGCGACGGAGGCATCCCCGATCGCTGCCAGGGCCTCGCACGCGGCCAGCCGCAGTTCGGCGTCCTGGTCTTCCAGCCGCGCCGCCAGCGGGATGACCGCGCGCGTGTCGCCTTCTTCGGCCAACCGGCGGAGCTCGTGGCGGGCCTCCTGCCTGCCGGCCAGAGCACCGATCACGCTCTCTGCCAGCACCGCTTCACCCAGCTTCCCCAACGCCCCCCCCTGCCGTTTCTCGGATCTCCGCCTCGGTGTAGCCAAGCGCCTCGATCAACTGAGGCACCTCGGCCACACTGCCCACCTCGCCGAGCGCGCGGGACGCTGCGGCGCGCAGTACCGGTTCACTGGAGGACGCTACTTCACGCAGTGCTCTTGCCGCCCGCGGGTCGCCAATGGCTGCCAACGCCTCGACAGCGGCCAACCGGACTCGAGTGCTCGAATCGCCAAGCTGCTCAATCAGCGCCTCAACGCTGTCGGCGTCACCCAGCTTCCCAAGGGCCGCGCAGGCCGCCCTGCGGACAGACCAGTCACCGTCGTCCAGCCGGTCAACCAACGCCAAGCGAGCTTCGCCGGCACACCCCCTCTCTCCGAGCGCAAGACAGGCAGCGCGACGGACAGGGACCTCTGTGTTGCTGAGAGCCGCAATCAACGGCTGGATCGCAGGGGTGCCAAAGGTCACCAGAGCTTCACACGCGGCGCGACGCACCCGGGTGCTTGTGTCTTCCAGGCGCCGGGCGAGTGGTGCTACTCCTTGGCTGTCACCCAGAAACGCCGGTGCGCGACACGCTGCCCTCCGGACGCGCCAGTCGCTGTCGCCCAGAGTCCTGATGAACGTGGGCAGGGCTCCCGCTAACTGCCGCGGTCGTCTCGTCAGGGCCCGAATGGCAGCCGATTCTACCGCGCTGCATCAGCGAGGGACAGGCGTACCTGACACGCCGGGCGAATCGACTACAATATGGGGCCCGCCGCCCGTAGCGGATGTCAGTCGGAGGACCCACTGCCATGCCCCGCCTGCTGAGACTCTGTCTCCTCGCTTCCCTCGCCCTCGCGCCTTCCCACTGCCGTGCGGAGAACGCCGCGCCAGCCGATCCCCCCTACTACCACCGCAAGCCGACTTGGCGCGAGACGATGCTCGCCTCGCGGCCGGCGCTGCAGGAGTACCTGGCGAAGTCGGGTGCCGGTGCGTTCCAGCCGTACGTCTCCGCGATAATCCACGGGAAGCAGGAGCCGGAGCACATTCAGGTGGACGTGACCGGGGTGCGCGAGCTGTGGCTGATCGCCGAGATCGGCCCGGACACGTACAACTTCGACCAGGCAACGTGGGGAAAGCCCACGCTGACCGACAAGGACGGGAAGCAGACGCCGGTCTCGTCGCTGAAGCCGAAGTCGGCGAAGGTGGGCTGGGGCGAGTTGGCGGTTGACAAGGACAACTGGGGCACGCCGCTTCAGGTCGCGGACCGGAAGTTCAAGCATGGGTTCTGGGCGCACGCACCCAGCGCGCTGTGCTTCCAGCTCGATGGCAAGTACACGAAGTTCGAGGCGTGGGTCGGCGTCGGTGTCCAGGCTGGCGAGAACGGCACAGTGCAGTTCAGCGTGCTGGATCGACCAGACGGCACCGCGACGACGGAAGCGCTCTGGCGGCTGCTGGAACGCGAGTTCACCAGCGACCAAGCGCGGCAGGAGCGGAAGTGGGAACGCCAAGACCGCGTCTGGGAAGACAGCTTCAAGCCCGGCGACTTCGCGACGCTCGCAGCCCGTTACGCCAAAGCCACTCGGAACCTGCGCTCCCTCCCCGCGGAGGCAGCCCGGCTCGCGCAGGACGCAGCCGACGCGCAGGCACTGGCCAAGGTCCAAGCGCTCTACCGAGAATCGCGCGGGATTGAGGAGGCCGTGGCGGAAGCGCAGCAGCGCCTCGCCCAGGTGAACTTCCCGGCTTTGCGGCTGGCCATCGAGGAGCTGACGGCGGCATTCCCAGACCAGTACAGAGGCGGCTCCGGGTACCTGAAGCGGAGCGCTGAGTACGAGAAGCAGTTACCGGGGATCCTGAAGGCCTTGCCGACCGGGGAAGAGCAGGCGCTGAAGCAAGCTCAGGAGGTCGTCGCGTTCCAGCAGCGGGCGCTGCTGTCGAACCCGCTGCTGAACTTCGACCGGCTGCTCCTGGTCAAGCGGACCTCCCGTCAACTCGGCCTGCCGCAGAACTGGCAGGGCAACTGTGCGCTGCCGAAGACGGGCTATGACAACACGCTCGAAGTGCTCTCCCCCGTCAGCCCACAGGGCACACTGACCACGCTGTTCCGCCCGGAAGGCGACCGGTTCGTCGGCGATATCGACCTGAGCTTTGACGCCAAGAAGATGCTCCTGTCGATGCCGGGCAGCCACAACCGGTGGCAGGTGTGGGAGCTGGGCGCTGACGGCACCGGCCTGCACGAGCTGCCGCTGGGCGACCACGCGGATGTGGAGAACTACGATGCCTGCTACCTGCCCGACGGCCGGATTCTCTTCGGGTCGACGCGCTACTTCCAGGGCGTCCCGTGCGTAAATGGCAGCAACCAGGTTGCGAACCTGTTCCAGTACGACCCCGGCGCCGGCGGCATTCGCCAGCTCTGTTTCGAGCAGGATCACGACTGGTGCCCGACAGTGCTGCCCAACGGCCGCGTGCTCTATGCCCGGTGGGAGTACAGCGACCTGCCGCACTCCAACAGCCGGATGCTGTTCGACATGAATCCCGATGGCACCGACCAGAAGGCGTTCTACGGCAGCAACTCGTTCTGGCCCAACGGCGTCTTCTACGCGCGACCGATCCCGGGCTCCTCGACGGAGGTCGTCGGCATTGTGAGCGGCCATCACGGCGTGCCTCGAATGGGCGAGTTGGTCCTCTTCGATCACTCCAAAGGGCGCGAGGAAGCCACCGGCGTCGTCCAGCGAATCCCCGGCTACGGGAAGCGCGTCGAGCCGCTCATCCGCGATCAGCTTGTCGATGCGAGTTGGCCCAAGTTTTTGCACCCCTACCCGCTGAGCGACAAGTACTTCCTCGTGTCTGCCCAACCGTCATCCACGTCCGCGTGGGGGCTCTACCTGGTGGATGTGTTCGACAATATGCTCCTGCTGAAGGAGGCGCCGGGCTACGCGCTCTTCGAGCCGCTGCCGCTTCGGCCGACGTCGCCCCCGCCCGTCGTGCCTGACCGCGTGAACCTGGCCCGCAAGGACGCTGTTGTCTACCTGTCCGACGTGTACGCCGGCAAGGGGCTGGCGGGCATTCCTCGGGGCACCGTCAAGAGCCTGCGTGTGCTCTCCTACCACTTCAGCTACCAGCAAGTCGGCGGGCTGTTGGGCACAGTCGGCATGGACGGACCGTGGGACATCAAGCGAATCCTCGGCACAGTGCCGGTGGCGCCGGATGGCAGCGCCACTTTCCGCGTGCCGGCGAACACGCCGGTTTCGGTCCAGCCGCTGGACGCCGACGGCGAGGCGCTGCAGCTCATGCGGAGTTGGTTCACGGCGATGCCGGGGGAGAAGCTCTCCTGCGTCGGCTGCCACGAGCAACAGAGCGATTCGCCACCGGTGCAACAGAACGTCGCGGCGAGTCAGGCGCCGGTCGAGATTCAGCCCTGGTACGGTCCCGCCCGCGGCTTCGCCTTCGCGCGTGAGGTGCAGCCCGTCCTCGACAAGTACTGCGTAAGCTGCCACAACGGCCAGCCGCGCGCCGAGGGCGCCCCGCTTTTTGACCTGCGGGGCACGGCGCAGCTCACGGACTGGACGAGCGTCACCCCCGGTCACGCCGGCGGCTCCGGCGGGCACTTCTCCGTCGCCTACGCCAACTTGCATGCCTACGTCCGCCGCCCCGGCATCGAGAGCGACATCCACCTGCTGTCGCCCATGGACTTCCACGCCGACACAACCGAGCTCGTCCAAATGCTCCGCAAAGGTCACGGCGGCGTTCACTTGGACCCGGAATCGTGGGACCGCCTGTTCACCTGGATTGACCTCAACGCCCCCTACCACGGCACCTGGACCGAAATCGCCGGCGAGCAAGCTGTGAAGCCCGTCGCCGACCGCCGTCGAGAGATGGTGAAGGTGTACGCGAACCTTGACGAGGACCCGGAAGCGGTGCCGGCAATGGAGGTGCGGCTGGCGGGAGGGGGCAGTATGGGAGCCATGAATCCCATAGGTCCCATAGCTCCCACAGCGGCACCGCCCACGGTCGCGGCCGCTCACCCAGTTGCGCTGGCCCCACGCCGCTTGCCGAGCCGCAGCCTCGACCTGGGGCACGGTCTCAGCCTCGACCTCGTCCAGGTCCCGGCCGGCGAGTTTGTCATGGGCAGCGACAGTGGCCTGCCGGACGAGCAGCCGGCTACGCGCGTGCAGATTGCCAAGCCTTTCTGGAGCGGCAAGTTCGAGGTCACCAATGAGCAATACGCCCTGTTCGACCCGACCCACGACAGCCACTTCGAGAGCAAGCATGCCTACCAGTTCGGCGTCCACGGCTTCCCCCTCAACGAGCCAAAGCAGCCCGTGGTGCGGGTGTCGTGGCAACAGGCGATGGCGTTCTGCCAGTGGCTCAGCAAGCAAACGGGGCTGAAGGTCTCGCTGCCGACGGAGGCCCAGTGGGAGTACGCCTGCCGCGCCGGAACCGACACGCCCTTCTCCTTCGGCGCTGCCGAGGCCGATTTCTCCAAGTGCGCCAACCTGTCCGACGCGAAGATGACTGAGTTTGCCGAGGACCCCTACCAAGTGTTCGCGCCCCTGGCCAACCCGCCCAAGTACGACGACTGGATCCCGAAAGACGCCCGCTTCAACGACGGTCAGCTTGTCGCGGCCGACGTCGGCAAGTACCAGCCCAATGCCTGGGGGGTGCACGACATGCATGGCAACGTGTGGGAATGGACCCGTTCCCCTTACGCCCCCTATCCCTACCGCGCCGCCGCCGCCGCGCCCGGCACCGACGAGGTTGTCCGCGGCGGCTCCTGGTACGACCGCCCGTACCGCGCCACCTCCAGCTACCGGCTGGCGTACCAGCCGTATCAGCGGGTGTTCAACGTGGGGTTCCGAGTGGTGTGCGAGGCGGGTGCCGCGCCGCGCCTGGTGGCGAAGACCGCTGAGGTTGGCTCGCCTGCCCGTTGAACGTCGGCGGGCAGGGAATCCGGCAGCGGCTGGCGAATCTGTGTCGCTCATGAACTCGATGACAGGAGTCTGTGAATGGACCGCCCAACCCCTCGGGCACGGCTGCTGACGGGAGCCGTTGGCGCCGTGGCCGTCACCGTCTCTCTGCTCAGTCCCTGCGAAGGAGCCCCCAGAATGTCCGTTGAGAAAGCCCCGTTCGGCACGACCAAAGACGGCGCCGCCGTCGAGCTGTACACACTTGCCAACAAACACGGTCTCGTGGCCAAGGTGATGACCTACGGGGCGATTCTGGTTGAGATGCACGCTCCCGACAAACGGGGGCAAATGGCCGACGTCACCCTCGGCTTCGACAGCCTCGCCGGCTATGAGTCGGAGAACGACCAGTACTTCGGCGCCACCGTCGGCCGGGTGGCGAACCGCATTGCGAAGGGCAAGTTTGCGCTGGACGGCAAGGAGTACCAGCTCGCCATCAACAACGAACCCAACGCGCTCCACGGCGGCGTGAAGCGGAGCCTCAGCAAGGTGGTGTGGCAGGCGACGCCCAAGGAAACCGGTGATGGGCCGGCGGTGGCCTTCGCGTACACCAGCCCCGCTGGCGAAGAGGGGGTTCCGGGCACGGTGGCCGTCACCGTGACCTACACGCTCACCAACAGCAACGAGCTGCGGATCGACTACACAGCCACCACCGACGCGGCGACGCCGCTCAACCTCACCAACCACTCCTACTGGAACTTGGCGGGCGCCGGCTCGGGGACGGCACTCGACCACGAGCTGAAGCTGGCAGCGTACAACTACACGCCCACCGACGACACGCTAATCCCGACCGGTCAGATCGCCGCGGTCAAGGGGACGCCGCTCGACTTCACAACGACGAAACGAGTCGGTCGAGACATCAGCGAGTTAGTGGATACCGCTTGGCTCGGGTACGACCACAACTTCATCCTCAAAGAAAAGCCCAGCGCCGCCCCCGAGTTCGCCGCCCGGCTGACCGACCCCGGGTCCGGCCGCGTCATGGAAGTCTGGACGACGGAGCCGGGTGTGCAGCTCTACTCGGGGAACTTCCTCTTCGGCCAGCAGGGCAAGGGCGGCAAGGTCTACGAGAAGCGCGGTGCCCTTTGCCTGGAGTGCCAGCACTTCCCCGACTCTGTCAACCACCCCGACTTCCCGACCACGATCCTGCAGCCCGGGGAGACGTACCGGCAGACGACGGTACACAAGTTCCTTGCCCAGTAGCGTTGGGCGGCGGAACGGCCTACACGTACGTCACATACTCCGGCTCGTACATCTGCGCCCTCGTGTGCGCGGCGACATCGGCCGGACGCGCGCGTCGCGTCAGCCCTCGGGCGAAGGCGACCTCCGCTACTGCCGTCGCGATGGTGACCGACACCTCGCGGACGCGCGTCAGTGAAGGGTAGATGCGGCCCATTGCGAGGTCCTCCTCCTTTACTGACTCGCCCAACGCCTTCGCGGCGACGAAGAACATCTCGTCGGTGACGCGGGTCGCTTCGCTGGCGAGCACGCCCAGGCCGACGCCGGGGAAGATGTAGGCGTTGTTGCCCTGACCCGGCACGAAGGTCTGACCGTTCAGTGTCACCGGCGGGAATGGGCTGCCGCTGGCGAAGACGGCGCGACCGTCGGTCCAGGAGTAGGCTTCCTGGGCGGTGCACTCGGCCTTGGAGGTGGGGTTAGACAAGGCAAAGAGGATCGGCCGCTCGTTGAGTCGGGTCAGGGCCTCGACCACCGGTTGGGTGAACGCGCGCGGCATGCCGGAGACGCCGATGAGAGCCGTGGGCTTCAGCGTTTCAATGGCTTGCTGGAGGTCGGCGACTGGCGCATGCTCGTGCGCATAGGGCAGCTTGTGTTCGGCGAGGTCGGGGCGGCTCTTCACGACCAGCCCCCTGGAGTCGACAAACCAGCACCTCAGCCGCGCTTCAGCTTCGGACATCCCCTCGGCTCTGAGCGCAGCGACGACCAGGTCGCCGATACCGATGCCGGCCTCACCCGCTCCGAAGAAGAGGATCTTCTGGTCCGTGAGCGCGCCTCCGGTGAGGCGCAAGGCGGAGAGCGCCCCGGCAAGCGCCACGCTGGCAGTGCCCTGGATGTCGTCGTCGAATGTGCAGGCCCGCTCGCGGTACTCGCGGAGCAAGCGGAAGGCGTTGGTGTTGCCGAAGTCCTCCAACTGGACGAGTGCCGTGGGGAACATCTCCTGGACAGCGCCGAAGAACTCCCGGACCAGCGCGTCGTATCGCTCGCCACGCTCACGGCGCTGAGGCAAGCCGAGGTACAGCGGGTCCTCGAGCAGAGAGTCGTTGTTGGTGCCGACGTCTAACGTCACCGGCAGGCAGAGATGCGGGTGAATGCCGGCGCAGGCTGTGTAGAGCGACAGCTTCCCCACCGGGATGCCCATTCCATTCGCCCCCAGATCGCCGAGTCCCAGGATCCGCTCGCCGTCGGTGACAACGATGATGCGGACGTCCGAGCGGGGCCAGTTCTGCAGGATCTGCTTCACGTGACCCTGGTCTTCCAGCGAGACGTAGAGCCCCCGCGGCCGGCGGAAGATGTGCCCATACTCCTGGCAGCCCTGGCCGACCGTGGGCGTGTAGATGATGGGCATCATCTCTTCGAGGTGCTCCAGCACGACCCGGTAGAACAGGTCTTCGTTGCGGTCCTGAAGGGACACCATGAAGATGTACTTCTCCAGGTCGTTGGGCTGCCGGCGGAAGTTCTCCAGGACCCGCGCGACCTGCCGGGCCAGCGTGCTCACTCGCGGGGGCAGCAAACCGCGCAACCCTAACGCCTCCCGTTCCGCCTTCGTGAACGCAGTCCCCTTGTTAAGCATCGGGGCCTGCAGTAGTTCGACGCCGCGTTTCCCGCCTAGATGCAAACTCGCTCTCATCGTGTGCCTCCTGTTGGTATGCCCGCGAAGGTTGGGAACACACCGAAGTCCCGGTGCGACTTCGGCTCCGTCTGGGAGAATACCCTCTGTCCTACGTCTGCTGCACGCCTGCCGGGGAAGTTCCGCGAACTTCGACTTCGGTGTGTTCCCAACCTTCGCGGGTATAGTTTAGCGTGCATCGGGTCGCGGCGGAAGGCAAGGCAACGGCCCTCGCCAGGGAGCTGCCGCATCAGCAGGGAAACGGCCCCGACTCCACGAACTCGAACAGGACCCAACGAACCCGCGGGAGGTGCCCCATGAGTCGCTCCATTGCACTGCAGATGACAACACTGGTCCTGTATGCATTCGCCTCGGGGTGCTGCCTCGCCGAGGAGAAGGAGGTCCCCATGGCGCTACAGCCGTTTGCGCTCAAAGACGTCCGCCTTGCGGACGGCCCCTGCGAAGCCGCTCAGGAAGCCAACCGCAAGTACCTGCACCTGCTCGACCTCGACCGGTTGCTCTACACCTTCCGCCAGAACGCCGGCCTGCCGACCTCGGGCGAACCGTTGGGTGGGTGGGAGAAGCCCGAGGTGGAGGTCCGCGGGCACTTCCCGGGGCACTTCCTGTCGGCGTGTGCGCTGATGTATGCCAGCACGGGCGACGAGGAACTCAAAGCCAAGGCCGACAAGATGGTCGCCGAGTTGGCGAAGTGCCAGGAGAAGCTGGGCGGCGGGTATCTCTCGGCCTACCCGGCGAGTTTCCTGGACCGGCTGGAGTCGATGGAGCGGGTGACCTGGGCGCCGCTGTATGTGATCCACAAGATCATGGCGGGGCTGTTCGACATGTACCAGCTTGCCGGCAACGAGCAGGCGCTGGACATGCTCAAGAAGATGGCTGCCTACTTCAAAGGCCGAGCCGACAAGCTGACGGACTTCCAGATGGAGCGGATGCTCACCGTCGAGTTCGGCGGCATGTCGGAAGTGCTGCACAACCTCTACGGCGTCACTCACGATCCCGACCACCTCGCGCTGGCCAACCGCTACGACCAGGCCGGCTTCCTCGGGCCGCTTGCGCTGGATCGCGACAATCTGAGCCACATTCACGGCAACACCCAGATCCCCAAGATCTGCGGCGCGGCGAGGCGGTACGAACTGACCGGTGAAGAGAACTACCGCCACCTCACCGAGTTCTTCTGGGATCGCGTGGTCAACGCCCGCTGCTACGCCACCGGCGGCACGACCTCGGCAGAGGTCTGGCCGGAACCGAACGCACTGGCAGGCACCCTCGCGGTCAACAACCAGGAGTGCTGCAAAACCCACAACATGCTCAAGGTGACCCGGCACCTCCTCCAGTGGACCGGCGACCCGGCGTATGCCGACTACTACGAGCGCGCGTTCTGGAACGGCATCCTGGGAACGCAGCGGGCCGACACGGGGATGCTGCTCTACTACGTGCCGTTGGCGACCGGGCTCACCAAGCAGTGGGGCACGCCGTACGACAGCTTCTGGTGCTGCTACGGCACCGGCATCGAGACCTTCGCCAAGTTGGGCGACAGCGTCTACTTCCACGACGACGACGCGGTCTACGTCAACCTCTTCCTCCCCTCGACGGTGACGTGGAAGGACAAGGGGCTGCGGCTGGAGCAAGTCACCCGCTTCCCGGAGGAGGAAGGCACTTCACTTGTCCTCCATCTCGACAAACCTACAACGGTAGGTCTGTGCGTCCACGTGCCCTACTGGGCGACACAGGGCGTCACGGTTGAGGTCAACGGCCAACCGGTAGAGGCGGCAGCCAAACCCACCTCCTACCTGCGCCTCAACCGCACCTGGAACGACGGCGACCGCGTCGAGGTCGCCCTGCCCATGGTGCTCCACGCCGCGCCCATGCCCGATGCTCCCGAGTTGGTGGCGGTCATGTACGGACCGGTCGTGCTGGCAGGTCTGTCGCCGGAAGTCGACGGCGATCTCCTCAGCGATCCCGCAGACCCGACTCAGTGGATCGAGAAGCTGCCCGACGCACCGCTCACCTTTCAGACCAAGGGCCAGAAGGCGCCCATGCGGCTGATCCCCTGGCACCAGGTGATCGACGAACCGTACGGCGTCTACTGGGTTGTCACCAAGGAAGGCGGCCCGCGGCACAAGCAGATCCTCGCCGCTCAGGAAGCCCGAAGGAAGCGCGCAGCTCGCACCGTCGATGAGGTGCTGGTAGGCGACGCCGATTCGGAGAAGGCGCACAACCTGCAAGGCGACAAGACGGGTGACGGTCCTCTCGGCAACCGGCACTGGCGCCATGCGGTCGTCGACGGCTGGTGGAGCTGGGACCTGAAGGTCCTGCCCGCCGGGCAGATGACTCTTTCCTGCACCCTCTGGGGCAGCGACTCCGGCAACCGCAAGTTCGACCTCCTGGTGGACGGCACGGTCATCGCCACCCAGGAAATGAAAAGCAACAACCCCGGCCGCTTCCTCGACATGGACTACCCGATCCCGGTCAAACTGACCAAAGGCAAGGACAAAGTGACCATCCGCTTCCAGGGGCAGCCGGGCAACATGGCCGGAGGCGTGTTTGGGTGCGCGGTGTTGCGGCCGGAGTGAGCACCCGAGGAGAGCGTCCTCATGACAGGTTCGAGAAGCGTTCGACAGGGCGCCGTGGCGGTGTGTTTGGCGGCTGTGCTTGTGGCGCCGGGCCAAGCCGAAGACGCTCAGGAGTTGCTCAACAAGATGCGCGACTTCAACGCCGTGCAGGTCGAATACCGCCAGGGCGTCCCGCACACCGACAAACGGGGGCGAGTCCTGACGACGTACGACGCCGAGAAGTCCTTCTGCCAGCTCGCCGTTTGGGGCAACCCGTGGGGGGAGATCTATGGGCGCACATACGACCTGAAGGTACTGACCGACGCCGGGTTCAACACCATGTGGCCGTGGCCCGGCCACAGCCTGGAGGATCAGCTTGAGACGGGCAGGGCGGCAGGTCTGCAGGTGGTCACTATGCGGGCCCACACGGCAGAGGAGGCGACCAAGTTCAGGGATCACCCCAACTGGTTGGGCTTCGAGACCCACGTCTACCGGATTCAGTAAGACGCAGACCTCTGCGGAGGCCCCTACGTGACCCAACCAATCGGCTACCTGTACGATCCGGCCGCCCAGGAGAAGGCGAACGCCCGGGGCGAAAACTGCTGGTCTGTGTACGTGCAGGAAATCTTCGCTCAGTTGGGGGCGCCGGCGGAGGCGGTGACGCCCACTCGGACCAAGCCACTTGCTTCGGCCCTTGAGGGGCTCCGAGTACTTGTCGTGGGCGACTCGCGGAGCGCCGATCTGGCAGACGCTGCTGACGACCTGACTCGTTGGGTGGAGGCCGGCGGCACGCTCGTTGGACTCGGCAGCCACGGTCTGGATGGGCTGTTCGGGAATGCCTTCCACTCAATGACCCCTGAGCCGGGGTCGCCCTACCACGCGACCGCATTGGCACGCTTCGAGCCGCACCGGCTGACCACCGGCGTCTGCGCACCTCAGTTCGTCGGCAAGCCGCTCCCCCTCTTCGGTCCTCTGCGCAAAGTCGTGGCGCGGGACACTGGGGTGCTGGCTTGGCTGTTCAGCATTCAGGAAGGGCGGAGCGACTTCCCAGCACTCACCCACCGGCGCGTCGGGCAGGGGCACGCGTACTACTCCGCCTTCGACCTGGCGCAGACCCTGTGGGTGATCCACAAGGGCCGGCCGGTTGACGGCGACTACGACCTCGACGGCTACTACCGGCTGTCCGACGCCGTCGCCATCGGTGCTCTCTCGCAGAATGTGCCCTACGCCGATGAACTGCTGTTCCTGCTGCAGAATGTGCTTCATCAGGCCGGCATTCCGCTGGTGCACCAACTGCCTCCCACCGACGGCCAAGTCGCGGACTTGGTGCTCTACTTCGGCGGCGACGACGAAGGGCTGGCCGATGGCTCGCAGTGCCTCGCCTCCGAGTTCATGAAGAGCCGCGGGCTGCCGTACCATATCAACATCATGCCGAACGCGGCGGGCAAGTTCGCGCTCTCCGCCCAGGAGCACGACCAACTCCTCGCCAACGGCCACGAGACCTCGCTGCACTACAACTTCATCGATGGCTTCCAGCACCCGGGCGGGTTCAGGAAGAAGGACGTGAAGCGCCAGTGGGACCTGTTCGTGCAGGCGTTCGGGCGCAAGCCGGTCGCCACGGTGAACCACTGCTGCCGGTGGACTGGGTGGGCGGAGCCGGCACGGTGGATGCGCGCCGTGGGTGGGCGCGCCGACAACTCGCGAGCCGGCGTCACCAGTCCGCCGCTGAACCCCACGGGGTCCGTCGGGTTCGCCTTCGGCACCTCCTTCCCGCACTATTACTACGACGATTGGCGGAGCGGCAACCCCAGAATCGACTTCCTGTGCGAGCCCATCGGGGCATACGAAGTGGGGTACCAGGGCGAGGCGACCGACTTCGGCACGTTGCACGACGCCCTCGACCTGGCCGGGAGCTTCCACCTGACCATGAACTTCTTCTACCACCCGTACTACTTCGCCCATGCCCCCGGCTGCATGAAGGCAGTCGAGGAGCTGAAGCGCTACCTGCAGGAGCGCGCGCTGAAGCCCGTCTTCTTCGGGTGCGACGCCCTGTGGGCGTGGTGGGACGCTCGGGCGAGGTCGCGCGTGGAGGTGCACACGCTTGCGGCGGGACAGACGCGCTTCCGCGCGCGCTGCGCGTACCCTCAAGGCATGGTGGTGAAGGTTCCGGTTTCCGGCCCGGCGGCCGAGGTCACTGTCGGTGGGCGAAAGACACCGGCGGCCCTCCAGACGCACTGCGGGCTGCCGTACGCGATGGTCGTCTGCCCGGCTGGGGAGAGCGAAGTCGCGGCCACGACGGTACCCGCTCCGCAGGCGCCTTCCGAGGGCTGAGCGGCGTCACGGCAAGACCAAGTCCAGGTACCGGACCGTCGCGGGTCCACCGCCCTCCAGGATCAGCGCGAGCTTGTTGACGCCCTCCCGCACCAACGCCCGCGGGCACTTGAAGCAGGCGTAGTTGGTTGGCCCGCCGAGTTCTGCTTCATCGGGATAGTCGAGCGGCTTGCGGACGTAGGCGGTGGGTTCGAGCGTCGTGCCGTTCACCTTCACCATCCACTGGCACTTCGCGGTGTCTTCCGCGGTCATGAGGCGGAACAGACCGTCCGTCTTCTGGTGCTCTGTCGGTGCCATGTCCAGTGTGAAGGTCCGGGCGTCGCCCTTTTCGAAGCGCGCGGGAAGCTGACCGCGTCGCCCCGCAAACCAGTTCTCGGCGAGAAAGTACCACTGCGGCTGGCGGGCAAGCCATTCGGGGTCCCTCAAGTGCTTGAGCACGTGGAAGGGCGGCTCGTTGAAGGGCCCGCGGCCCGGGGTGCCGTGCTCGCGGTAGTAAACGAAGTTGAACAGGCTGACGCCGTCGGCGCCGCGCCGATAGGCAACGTGGGCGGTCGTGTAGTATTGCTGGTCGGTGGTCCGCTGGAAGGTGAAGTTGTCGCCGCCTGTCGTGGTGAGGCGCTCACCGGTCATGGTGCAGTGGCACAGCTCCAGGTAGAGGGCCACATCGGGCACGAGCTTGCGGATCTTCGCGAGGTCGTGATCCTGGAGCGTGAAGTAGGAGGGCGACAGGTTGAGCATCTCGACGCCAGCGTCGACCAGCGACGGCAGGTCGAGACCGACCTCGGGCAGCATGTCGAGCAGGCACGGTACGCGAGCACAGAGCCAGCGGTGCTGGCCTGGCTTAGCGGTCCGGTCGAGGAGCGCGCGCACGTCGGCGACGAACTGCGTGACGATCTCAACACGTCGGTCCAGCGGGAAGCCTTCCTTGAAGAAGTTGGGGAAGCGCATGAAGTCCAGCTCGAAACCGGCGAGGTCATAGCCCTCGCAGATCTCCTGAAGGAACGCGAACATGTGCTGGCGCACCTCGGGGACCGACCAGTCCAGCCCGGAGCCGACCGCGCCGAGCCACCATTCCGGGTGCTCCACATAGAACCGGCTGATGGAGTGAATTCCTTGCGTGTTGCCCGGCGTCTCAGCATTGTGGAGGTGGTGGACGTCGTTCAGCCGCATGGAGACAAACGGCGCCTGTCCGTCCCTGCGGCACTCATCCACGAAGTCCGCAAACGGGTCGCCGCCGTCAAGGAGGTACTGGTGCACCCCGGGGAACCGCAGCTTCGCCGGGTCGAGGCCGTAGTGCTCCGCCCACCACTTGTGGTGCTCTGTCAGCGTGTACAACTTGCTCGGCCACCACGGCACGGCGCCGTGGGCTGGCTGCAGGAAGTGTGCGTCAACGCCCTCGGCTTCGCGCACAGAGGCGCGGAGGTGGTCGGGGTGGAACGGCTCGCCCTGTTTGTGCCACGGAGCGACGATGGCGGTGTTCGTGAAGTCGTTGCTGTAGAGCACCTTGAACGGGGGCTTCATCGGTTTGGTCCTCACAGTTTGCTGCGCCAGTTCGGGGAGAAGCGTCTTGGCGTAGGCGTAGTTGCGTGCGACTTCGTTGTCAGTCAGCGCCCGACCGTAGAGGCGGGTCAGCGCCGCCGCCCCCTCGAATCCGTTGTCGCCGCGGACCGAATTCGTGCCCACAGCCGGCAGGTTGACCAGCGCGTCCGGCGGCTGGTTGAGGCGCCCCTCGTAGTCGGCAGGGCTGCCCGACCGCGTGCGCGTCTGCTCCTGCCCGTCGAGGAAGAACCGCACGCGCTTGCCGTCGAACGCGCCAAGTGCGTGGTGCCACCCTTTGGCGATTCGGGTCTCCGACAGGACTGAGTGCCACTGCCCGTCTTCGCCGAAGATCCCCCATTCGAGGAAGCCGAGAAAGCCGTCCTGCTGCGGCGGCTCTCCCCGGATCTGCAGGAACCACTGGCGCGCGTTGCCCGGCGCTGCCGCCGCCGCCTTGCGGACCTTTGGGGCGTGCGTGGTGACGACGAGCTGCAGCGGCCCGCGAGTGCGATCCACGCGGAAGACGGCTTCGAGCGTGAGGCGCTCGGGCCGGCGCGGGTTGGCCGCGACGAGGGCACTCCTGCCGTCGAGTTCGAACCGCGCCGGCGCCTCAGCGAACTGCGGACCGCCGACAAGCGAGCCGCTGTTGTTCGCGCCGCTTCCGTCAGGCACGGCGCCTTGAGCGGGCGCATAGTCCCGGGCTTCCCAACTGAGCAAAAGTTGGCTACGTGCAGGTTCGGCGCCCGCCACAGCCGGTGCGCCTCGGGCACCGCCACAGATCACCAGGGCGGCGGCGAGTACCGCACCCCAAACGCAGCCGGTCGGATGCAAGACCATGGTTCGTGACGACTCCCACGAGAATACACTCCCGACGCCCCAACTTGTTGGGGGACCGCCCGCACTCAGCCCCCGAACAAGTTCGGGCGTTTAGTGGCAGCGTCCTCATCAGTCAGATATTCGGGCGACAGCGCCGACGGCGGTCCTCCTGCTTGCAGGGGCGGCACAACCCGAATACAATACCGCCCGCGGGCTTTGACATTGGACAGAAGTAGCCGCGAATCCTGTTGAACCTGTCTGCAGACCGAGGAGAGAACCATGAGTGTTGGATACGATGATACCCCGATGATCCCTGGACAGCCTTGGAAGGTGCACGACGGCCAGCGGCCGGCGCCGCGGATTGTGACGCCGGGCGCCTCGTGCGGCGCTGCGCCATCGGACGCCGTCGTGCTATTCGACGGCACCGACCTCTCGCAGTGGGAGCACCTCGACGGCGGCGAGCCGAAGTGGAAGGTCGAGAACGGCTACATGGAAGTGCTGCCGCAGAGCGGCAACCTCCGCACCAAAGAGCACTTCGGCGACTGCCAGCTTCACCTGGAGTTCGCCTGCCCCTCGGTCATCGTCGGCGAGAGCCAGGGACGCGGCAACAGCGGCGTCTTCCTGCTCGGCCGCTACGAGATCCAAGTGCTCGACGGCTACGACAACTTGACCTACGCCGACGGCCTCACCGCCGCAATTTACGGTCAGTGGCCGCCGCTGGTCAACGCGTGCCGGCCGCCGGGCGAGTGGCAGACGTACGACCTCATCTGGGAATCCCCCCGCTGGGACGGCGGCAACGTGCTCTGCAAGCCGGCCTACGTGACGCTCCTCCACAACGGTGTCGTGGTGCACAACCGCAAAGAGCTGCTGAGCCACACCGGCCATCGCGACCTCTACGACTACGAGTACCACCCACCCACGGGCCCGCTGATGCTGCAGGACCACAACAACGACACCCGGTTCCGCAACCTCTGGTACCGCCCCTTGAAGGACTACGACGAGGCGTGATCCCGACCTGAAGGGCCGGATGGGAAGACAGGATGGACGGGAGGGGAGCTGCCCCCTCCGTTCATCCCGCCGGAGGGACGCTGCAGCGGCCGTTCGCTCGCGTCAGGAAACGGGCAACTGACGCGTCGTCCCGCAGGGCAACACTGGAGCTTTGCCCTGCGGAGAGGCTGCCTCGGGGGTGGCAATTGCGGAGGGGCAGGAAGACCAGCTTAGTACTACAACCGTACTTAGCTCGGGGCAGGTCTCCGACCGCCCCGAAACGCTTGACCGGAAGGTCTCAAAGGGCTGCGAATCCACGGGATTCGAGGAGACCTGTCGGTCCGGGGAGCGGCGGGGTCAGGAGACCCTCGCCGAGCACATTCGCGCTAAGTACGGTTGTAGTATTAGGCGCTGTGCCGACGGGAGATGGCGTCCTGCCATTCACTGTCTTCGACGTGCTGCTGTCGTTGTACGGGAACCCGATGGAAACGATGCCGGCAGGGGACCGCGTTCGGCAATCGCCCGCCTCACCACTCCCGCTGCAGCAGCTCCCGAAATCCGGGCGCCAGCAGTTCGGCTTGCCAGCGCATGAGTGGGCCGCTCTCCATGAGTTGCTCGAGGGTGTGGGGGCGGGCGCGGGAGAGGGCGGTTAGGGCGGCGCGAGGGGCGATCACGGAGGGGGGGAGGTGCAGGCTTCCGGCGACCCGCGCGCACTCCTCTACGAGGGCATCGGTCAGCGGCCGGCAGTCGGGTGCGGACCGCTCGGCCGGCCGGCGGACGCGCCGCTGCGGCCAGTCGGCCTGGGGCCTCTGCTGGGCTTCGCGGATTGCCCGCTCCAGCTCCCTCAATCGACGCCCGGAGCATGTGCGCGGCAGTCGGGGGCCCTGCTCAAGGGACTCGCCCGGGTGCGCAGCCGCCCACACGGCCCAACTAACCAGTTGCTCGTTGCCGACAATCTTGAACGGGGGCAGGTCGGCGCGTTCTGCCTCGCGCTCCCGCCAATACCACAGTTGGCGCGCGAAGACCAACTGCTGCCGGTCGAGCCGGCTGACGCCTTTCACTCGCCATTCCGTCTCTGGATCGCGGTGGTTGTCCTCCGCCGTCGCCTCGATCAGGCGCTCGCAGGCCTCCTCGTGCCAGCCAAGCCGGCCGAGGTGTTGAAGCTCCTCGCGGAGCAGCTCAGCCAACTCGGGGAGGTAGCGCGTGTCGGCGGCAGCGTACGCCAACTCCCGCGCCGGCAGGGGGCGGCGGGTCCAGTCGGACTTTTGCGCCCCCTTGCTGAGCGTCACCCCGAAAAACCGCTCGACCAACGACGCCAACCCAACTTGCTCGTACCCGACGAGCTGCGCGGCAATCATCGTGTCGAACACCCAGCCTCCGGGACGGAACCCGAAGGAGGACCGCATCATGCGGAGGTCGTAATCGGCCCCGTGGAAGATGAGCGGCTTGCCCGCCAGCGCGTTCATGAAGCCAGTCAAATCCAGCCTCGCCAACGGGTCGACGAGGTGGTTGTCGCCGTCGACGGAGAGCTGAATCAGGCAGACCCGTTCGCGGTATCGGTATAGGCTGTTGGCTTCGGTATCGATTGCCACCCGGACGGCGCCTTCGACCTGCCGCGTGAGGGCATCCAGCGGGCCCTGGCGGCTGACGTAGACGTAGGCTGGTTGGGTTGGGTCGCTCATCTGTGCCCTCCGGCCGCGGTCGTGGCGTAGTTGCGGATGGCGGCAAGGAACACGTCGCCGTACTGCTGGCGCTTCTTCTCGCCGACTCCGTGCACCAAAAGGAACGCGGTGGCAGTCGTCGGCTTGAGCCGAGCCATGTCTCGCAGGGCGGCGTCGCCGAACACCACGTAGGCAGGCACGCCCTTGTCGGCGGCCAGGTCACGGCGCAGCGCACGGAGCGCCTCGAACAAGCCGGCATCGACCCCGTCCCACGATTCCTTGGCGGTCTTCGAGGTCTTGGGCTTGCCGGTCCGCTCGGCCCGCGACGCGCCGGCGGCAGGCTTCAGCAACCGCGGCGTTTCTTCGCCGGCCAGGACCTGCTGCGCCTTCTCCGTCAATCGGAGCACGTGGTAGTCTTCGGTCTTGTACAAGTACCCCTGGGCGACCAGTTGCTCAAGCCAGTCGCGGACGAGGCGCCGCGTGTGGGCCGCCAGCAAGCCGTAGGAAGGGAGAGAGGTGTGCCCGTTGTCGACGACACGCTGATCGCGGGAGCCCAGCAGCACCTGCGCTGTGTAGTCCGCGCCAAACCGCTGCTCGAGTTCGGTGACGCACAGGAGGACGCCCTGGGCCGTTTCCAGGGACTCGTCGAGGCAGTCGAGGTCGCCCAGGCAAACATCGCAAGCGCCGCAGCCCTCTGCCGCCCGCGCCCCGCGCGCTGCGGCGAGTTCCTGGCCAAAGTACCGGACCAGCGCTTGGTGCCGGCAGGTGACGCCAGTGCAGTAGTTGTACATGTCGGCGAGTTTGGCTTGAGCGACTGCCTTGGCCTCCGGCTCCATCTCGCTCAGGAGCCGCGACCAGGTGGTGAAGTCGCCAGCCGAGTAGAACAGTGTGCACTCCGCCTCGAGCCCGTCGCGTCCTGCGCGGCCGCTCTCCTGCTGGTAATGCTCCGGCGACTTGGGCATGCCGGCGTGGATTACGTACCGCACGTTCGACTTGTCGATGCCCATGCCGAAGGCGACGGTGGCGACGATGGTCTCGACCTCTTCCCGGATGAACGCTTCCTGGTTGCGCTTGCGGGTCGCGTCATCCAGGCCCGCGTGGTAGGGTCGCACGCGGTAGCCCAGTTCGCCCAGCCGCTGACACAGGTTGTCCACGTCGGCCCGGCGGATGCAGTAGACGATTCCCGAGTCGCCGCGGTGCCGGTCGAGAGCGGCCCGGACCTGCTCCAGCACGTTCGCTCGCCGCTCCACCTTGTAGGACAGATTCGGGCGGTCGAACAAGCCGACCAACATCCGCGCTTCGGTGAGGCGCAACTGCCGGGCGATGTCGTCGCGAACTTGCTGCGTAGCGGTGGCCGTGTACGCATGCAGACACACCCCGGGCAGCGCCTCTTTCAGGGCACCCAACTGGCGGTACTCCGGCCGGAAGTCGTGGCCCCACATGCTGACGCAGTGCGCCTCGTCCACGGCGATGAAGGAGGGAGCCGCCCCGCGCAGCAGGTCCAGGAAGCCGTCCGTCATCAGGCGCTCAGGCGAGACGTAGAGCAGCTTCAGCTCCCGCGCCCGAACCCGGGAACGGACGGCGCCTTGCTCCTCGGCGGAGAGGGAGCTATCCAGCCGGGCCGCGGGTACCCCGCACTCGACAAGGGAGTCGACTTGGTCTTTCATCAACGAGATCAGCGGCGAGACCACCAGCGCCATCCCCGGCAGCGTCACGGCCGGCGCCTGATAGCACAGCGACTTCCCGCCGCCCGTCGGCAGAACGACCACCGACTCCGTCCCGCGCATGACGCAAGCCATGGCGTGTTCTTGGAGCGGCAGGAACGAATCGTATCCCCAGTACCGCCGCAGCACCTCCAGGATTCGTTCCCTCATGCATCCCCTCGTCCGCGCGGCGAACGTGCCGCCACTCACCGCCGCCGCCCTCCGCCTCCAGGACTGCGTCGCCCGCCCCCCGGTCGCCCGCCCCCCGGTCGCCCGCCCCCCGGTCGCCCGCCCGGCCGAGGGCCTCGGTGACCGAAATCGGAGCCGCCGGGACGCCTTCTTCTCTCCTCGTGCCTTGGCGCCGGCCGAGGGACGAAGACAACCTCACCGTACGCCTCGCGTTGATAGAAGTCGTCCAGCAACATGGCCACGGGCGGGATGTCTTCCTCGCTCTTCGCCAGCGAACTGGCAAGGAGCTCAACCCGCTGCATCCGCTCCGTCTGAAGCTTGTCGCGGTCGCGCAGGTGGTCGGCGAGCTTCTGCCGCAGCCGAAGGATCGCTTCCTCGTCGAGGTCCCATTCTCCGCCCAGGGACGTGCCGACCGTCTTCTCGAAATGCTCGTCCAGCAACAACGCGACGAGGGGGGCGTGCTCTTCGTCGGCGACCAGACTCCGTGCCATCGGCAGGAGTTGCTGCATTCGCGCGTCCTGCTCTTCGTCGCGCGTTCGGAGCCGCGCTTCCAGCAGCGCAGTGACTCGTTCGCGTACCGTCTTCGCCACGTCCTCATCGCTGGGAAGGGGGCGCTCCTGGAGGTCCATCCGGTACTCCGTGCCGATCCGCCGCAGCAACAGCCGCTCCAGCATCGTCACCAGCGAGATGGCCTCGCCCGCGCCCCCCGCCCGGCCGGTGCGGCCGGCGCGGTGGATGTACATCTCGGTCTCGTCCGGCGGCTCGTACTGGATGACGTGCGAGAGATCCGGCAGGTCGATTCCGCGGGCGGCCACGTCGGTGGCCACGAGGAAGCGGAGCTTGCCCTCCCGGACCCGGCCGAGCACTTTCTCCCGGGCGGGCTGCCCCAAGTCGGAGGTCAACTGGTCGGCGTCGTACCCGAACCGCTGCAGCACCGCGGTGATGTAGCCGACCCGGGTGCGGGTGTTGCAGAAGATCAGCGCCGAGTCGGGGTTCTCGATCTCGATGACCCGGATCAGGCACCGGTCCTTCTCCATGTCGGGCACGGTGTAGTACACGTGTTCCACTTCGGCGACGTGCACGTGATCGCGGCTCAGGCTGAGGAACTGCGGGTCGTGCAGGAACTCGCCGGCAAGGCTTTGCACCCGCGGCGGGAATGTCGCCGAGAACATGTAGCCGTTGATTCGGCGCTCGGGCAGGTACCGCTGCAGTTGCTTCATGTCCGGGTAGAACCCGATAGACAGCATGCGGTCGGCTTCGTCGAAGACGAGGATCTCGAGGTCCTGCAGCGACAGGTTCCGGTTCAACAAGTGGTCGAGGATGCGCCCGGGCGTCCCGACCACGATGTGGGCGCCTTGTTTGAAGGCCTGCACTTGATGCCCGTAGCCGACCCCGCCGTAGACGGCCACAGAGCGCACGCCTGAGTCGCCGGCCAGGACCGCCGCCTGGTCCGCCACTTGCACCGCCAACTCCCGCGTCGGGGCGAGAATGAGCGCCTGGCAGGCGTTCTTCTCGGCGGAGACACGTTCCAGAATCGGCAGCACGAAGGCGCCGGTCTTGCCGCTGCCCGTTCGCGACTGGATCATCAGGTCGCGCTTCGCGAGGACGTACGGGATCGTCTTCGCCTGGACCGGCATCAACTCGGGCCAACTTGCGCGCGCGGCCGCTTCACGCACTGCCGCTGACAGGTCAGCGAGACTGACCTTCGGCAGCGCGTTGTCCGGCTCGACTACGACTTGCTCTTCCCGGCTCCTACCCGAGGCGTCCCCCGCCACGGCTTTGCCCCCGGGGCTCTTCCTGCGCTTTGGCGCGATACGCTGATTTCTCAATGCTGTGCCTTTCCTTACTGACCCGAGAGGGTACGGACAGGCGCACGGGTGCGCCTCGGTGGGTGGGTGTGCTCACGAACTGCGTAGCTCCCTGCGGAGTGTTGCCTCACCGCGCCATGTCCCCAGCAGAAGGGTACCCCATTCCGGCCGGTCGTGCCACTTGCGGGCGCGGGCCGTCACCGGGCCAGGTGTCGTTCCAGTTCGGCGATCCGCACGTCGAACGGGGGGTGGGAGGCGAAGTACGCAGCGATCCCCTTGCCCTCGCTGCGACCCGCCGAAGCCTGGAGCCGCGTCAGCATTCGGGTGGCTGCGCCACGGTCAAAACCGGCGGCGCCGGCCAACTGCGCCCCCAGCCGATCGGCCGCCAGCTCGGTGTCACGGGAGTAGGCGCTTTGCAGCAACCGGCCGCCCGTCGTCTTCATCCACGACTGAGCCACAGCGCCCAGCGACGACAGCCTCCGCATGGCGGCACCGATGGTGAGGTCGGCAACTACCCGTTGGAGCGCGTGTTCCTCGGTGACATGGCTGAGCTCGTGCCCCAGGAGAAACGCCAGTTCGTCCCGGTCGGCACCCATCAGGTCGAGAAGCGGGCGCGTCACAAAGACGAAGCCGCCCGGCAACGCGAACGCATTGGGCGTGTCCTGGCCGACCACGGTGAACTCGAACCGACGGAACTGGCTCCGCGTGCATTTGGCGAGTTCGGCGCCGACTTCTGTCACCAATTGGGCCGCTTCCGGAGCTGGGTCGACCGCCATGCCGGAGCGCATGGCGGCAGCCAAGTCGCGCCCGACGGACCACTCGGCCTCCATCCGCTCCTGCTCCGTGCCGGTGAGGGACTGCCAGAG
>Ga0210058_1001182_pt1 | contig 23372 bp, 15 predicted proteins | sample CryGeymeta201511_FD_183979 | JGI IMG/M metagenome (GOLD analysis project Ga0210058, IMG submission 183979) | Groundwater microbial communities from Crystal Geyser aquifers in Utah, USA - Crystal Geyser metaG 2015-11 (SPAdes) (version 2) | ecosystem: Environmental > Aquatic > Deep subsurface >...
TATCACCTCTTTCGTCTGAACCGAACTCTTATTTTTTCCATTATAGATAAAATATAAGGAAAGGGTTAAGGCTAAAATTATTATTAAAATCAACCATAAATATCTTTTTTTTAGCATATTATAATAATATCATTAAAGTCCCAAAGATAAAAGCATTTCATTCCAAGAAGTATCCTGAGCAAAATTAGTATTATTATAATAACTATCGTAATAATAGTAAGGGAAATAAATAGAAAGTCCTCGAGAACGACTTACGCCTACTCCACTGTAACCTGATTTTATTACTGCAGAATTTAAGGTTTGTTGGATAATTATAGCCATATTTTTAATCTCCAGGCTATTAGAATGATCAAAAATATTATTACAAAGATCGTATAAATCAATAAAATCATAATCACTATAATGCTGACTGCTTGCAGCAGCAAGAATATATTGATATTTGGGAGTAGAGAAATCACTCATAATTCCAAAGGCTAAATTAGATAATTGACCAGTTAAAGTATCCATATAACTTAAATCAATAGCTGATTGAGTGACATAGGTAGTAGGATAAGTAAAAATGTAATCATCTACGATATTAGTAGCCAGTTGGGTAGGGGTAAGAGAAGGATTAGAAGTTAATTGACTTAAAATAGTATCATAGGGCCAACCACCCTCGGGCTCTGACTCTTCTGAGGTAACCAGAATATCAGCATAATCTTTTATCTGATAGGCTACCTCAGTCATTGCCATTAAACAGGCATCCATCCCCACTAGATCAATATTTTTCCCTATTTGAGCGCTAATCATAGAGAGGGCATCTTCCAATTCGGGCATAGTTATCTTATCTCCACCGTTGGTATCATCCCAGGCAATATCTTTAGCCAGATTTAGAGACCTAAATCCTCCTCCGTGATTCCAGATTACTAGCAAATATTTTTTAGCCGGATAATTAATTGCCGCCCAGCTGGCAAAATCGACTAAAGTTTGAGGGTCACCCATATTAAGTTCCACCAAATCAATTTTTAATGGGGAATTTATCAGAATAGGGTCAAAATCTTGAGTAATATAATATCTTCGAGTAGTAGTCCAATTACCATTAGAAGTATCATCAGCATAACCTTGATTACTGGAAGCCAACACACTATAAGGAACCCGATCAATTTGAACTACAATATTTACCTCCGAAGTGGAACCGACCATTTCCATCTCATTAATATCATCAATACCGGCACTTTCTAAATTATTATCAGCATCAAGATAGACCATTACTGTCCATTCGGGAGTTTCATCAATGGGAGGAAATAAGAAACAACCAGTCAGACTGATTGATAAGATAAATAAGAAAAAAATTATAACATATTTATTTTTCACAAATTATTACTCCTTTTTGTTTGGTTAGTTGGTTCAATTAATCTTCCAATCTTCCAATCTTCCAATCTTCCAATCTTCCAATCAAACTAATCATTATTCGTTAGTATATAGTCATTGCGAGCTTCGATTTATCGAAGCGTGGCAATCCCTTTTTCCATCTAAAAACTTAAAGCAAAAAACGAGAAACCCTAATTCAAAATTTTTTCATATAAAGTATTGCTTTTAGTGTAGGGGTCGAATTTATTCGACCCGTTTTTACCGGATTTGATAAATCAAACCCCTACCCATTCTTCATTACGGACAGACACAAGGTCTGCCCCTACATATTATACATTACTATTTGCTTCTGTCCTCTGACTTCTGTCTTCTGACTTTGCATATCCCTACTTATTGTCACCAAGTTACTAGCTAAAATTTTTTATCTCATTTTCAAATGATATTAAATAATATAACATATTATAAGTCTAAAGTCTAAAACTTTATGGTTCGTATCGCGTATATCGTATCGAGTATTGCGTAAAGAAAATAATAAAAAAATATTTAAAACTATTTTAAAAAAAGAAGGATTTTTTATACTTCTTGTTGTATTTAGGATATAATAATATAAATAATCAATATAAAAATAGTATTTTTTTACTCAGAATGTCTTAATATTGATTACAATAATTTAATAAGGAGGTGTTTTAAAACCGTTTGCATTAAACTATAATCTTTATTTTTCAAATGAATTAGATTATTGACTATTTTTCTCTTGCAGTGAAAAATATTTTATAAAGGAGAATAAAAAATGAAAAACAAGTTTTTTAAAAAAGTTTCTTTAGGAATAATCTTAATTCTGGTACTTGGAATACTTTCTGCTGGTTGTGCACCGACTGCTCCACCAATCATTATACCGCCAGCAACTTGTACTTTAACCGTGTATTCGCAAAATTATTGGTGTTATGGTTATGTATGGATAAATGGGGCATCTACCGGTCAATGGATTGACTTTAATGGGTCAGCAATCGTACAGGGACTTACCGCAGGGACAGTAGCTTATGTCCAAATTGTAGACAACTCTGGTAATTATAGTCATCAGGAAATAAAAGTACTACAATCAGGCAATAATATCGTAATTTTTACCTATTGGTAATAAGCTACTTTTTAAGATAAAATAATGTTTTGTTAATTTAAATAGGAAATGGGGAGCGGTTCTATTTTCATTTCATTTGAGAAATAAAAAATAAAAAAAATAGAACCGTCCCCATTTCTTTCCTATATATAACATAAAATAGAGGTGAAACATGATGAAGAAATCTACATTATTTAAGAAGAGTATTCTAATTATAAGTTTAATTTTGACCTTAGGATTATTTGCTGGATGTTTGATAATCATACCAGATACCGGTCAAACAGGTACGGTCTACATCAAAATTACTAATAGTAATTGGGCTCATCATATTTATATGGATAGCTATTCTAACTTTTTAGGAACAACTGATTATTTTGGGCAAGCAACTTTTTATCTCATTACAACTGGCTACCATACTTTTTATGCAGAAGATATTGACGGCTGGTATTCTGGCCAAAAAACTCAAAACATACACACCGGCTCAAATTATGTAAATATTCAGGTATATTTTAATTATTAAAACAAAAAATAGAATAGCATAGGGAATTTATATTATGTTAGAAAAAAAGAAATATTTACTACTATTTATTCTCATAATAACTGTTTTACTTTTAACCTCTGGCTGCCTGTATTATTACCCCGCTGTTTATACTTTTGGTTCTATTGAAATAACCACCAATCCCCCGAGGTCTAAAATCTTTTTAGATGGTATGGATACAGGCTATTTTACTCCTTCTACTTTAACCTATGTTTCTGCTGGAAGCCATGTTTTTACTTTAGCTCTCGCAGATTATCTAAGCTATTCCTGTATAATTAATGTTATAGCAAACCAGACTATTAATTTAAATATTACTTTAACCCCGATAATTCCGCCAGCTCCAAAAATTATTTTAACCGGAATTAGTGTCTCCCCCACTACCATAAATCTTGCAGTAGGGGAATCACAAACCTTCTATTCAGTTACTGCCTACTATTCTGACTCAAGCTCGGCGAATGTAAACCTTACTGCCTGTATTTACAGTTCAAGTAACCCTGATTGTGCTGCCGTAAGTTACAGCGGTACCGTTACGGCTGTATCTGATGGTTCTGCTACTATTATAATATCTTATACTAAAAACGGAGTCACCAAAAGCACATCAGCAGAAATTACAGTCGGGACAGCCACTCAAAATGAAGTAGTATACCGGGCTCTCTGCGTAGGAGTCGGAGATTATATTCAAGGAAGTGATAATGATTTATCTGCTCCTCCTTATGATGTAGATAGAATACGTCAAATTTTACAACAATGTAGATTTGGCACATCAAATACATTTTTTTCCGATATCAGTTATCTGAAAGATTGGCAGGCAACAAAATCAAATATTTTGCAGAGTATTTCCTCTGCTTTTTCGGGTGCAGACAGTAACGATATCTCTTATTTTTATTTTAGCGGCCATGGTGTTATAGTGGGAAATACTTCTTATATCTGCCCTGCTGATTTGACCTCTTTTGCCAGTTCAGCCATCAGTGTAAATGAATTAGAAAGTGCTTTAAGCGCAATACCCGGCACCAAAGTAGTCTTTCTTGATTCCTGTTATTCCGGCGGGTTTGTCGGAAAGTCAATGGGCGAAACAATCACTTCAAAAGAAGAATTGGAATCTTTTAATAATGATATTATTAATATCTTTTCCCAAGCACAGACCAAAGGGCTGCTTACCACCAATCAATATAAAGTTTTAACTTCCTGTCATTACTACCAGCTATGTTGGGAAATAATACCTCAGCAGGGGAATCCTTTTGGAGTATTCACTATGGCTCTGTGTGAGGGTTGTGGTTATTCTGGTAATTACCCGGCAGATAACAATCTGGATACCAAAGTTAGTTTACAGGAAGCGTATCTTTATGTAAAAGATTGGGTTTTTTCTTATAGGATTTCTCAAGATGTTCAGGTCTATCCTAATAACTCTACTTTTACAATTATGGAATATTAAAATAGCATATGAGGGCGTATTGCATACGCCCCTACTTCTTCTGGTTTCTGTCTTCTTCACGCGATACTCGATACGAGATACGAATTCATTGTACCAAGGCTATCACTTTAGTATCTTCTTTAACCTGTAAAAATATCTGGGTACCTTGCTCTATCTTTACATTTTTACCGGGGACTAAGGCGCCAGCGATTAAACCGATCGGGTTACTTAAAATAATTAATCCTACAATTCCTACTCCTACCGCTATAGCAATCCTGGTATTTTCTTTTTGGGCTTCTTCCCCTAAGATTAAATTAAGAGAAGTACCGTCTAAAGCTGAAATTGGCTTAAATTTTAACTCTAATTTCCCTGATCGAGATAAAAAGGTAGCTTTTTTTACCTTAATTATTTCGCCTACCCCCTCCGAATTGTTGGGAATAATTAATTTATTATCTATAAATATATTTTCAGTGATTTGAAAATTAAAGGTTTCTCCAGTTTTATTATCTTTGGAACTCAAGGAACTTAAAAAATTAACCGGCACCAGGGTACCAGCAGGGACTATTACTTCTTCCACTTGGGGTTTACTTTCTTTAAAACATAAAGAAAATATGTTTTCCGCCTTCATAGCTAAAACCTCAGTTGATGTCTTACCAAATAACACATTCTCTAAATTTTCTATTTTAATACTTAAAGGTTCGGAAGTAATTTTTGCTTCTAATATCCATTGAGAGGCATTTATTTTAAAGATTACCGAAGGATCTTCCGGGGTTCCGGCAATTATAAAATCTTTTAATTGCTTTACTCTGCTGGTAATGGTGCCCGGTAGAGTTCGACCCACTAATTCTTTTTCTAAATATTCTACCCGTTCAACTAAAGATTTTTCTGCGGTAGCTACTCCATAAATAGCAATTTCCAGCTGAGATAAATCTTCAAGTACGTTTGCTTGCGATGCCTCAACCGCCCAAGAAAATTGGACTAAAACTGAAGTCCATAAAAAAGCTACTATTAATATAAAAGAAAATATCCTTTTGAATAACATTAAGATCACCTGCCTTTTAAAATAATCTATCGATTATTTTAATTGACCAATTTGCCAATCTACCAATTAGCCAATTAATTTAGTCGTTAGTGACGCGATACGCAATATTGTTTTATTATAGTATTATTCTCTGAATTACGCAAATATTTTCCCAAAAAAATAACCCCCAGAAAAATTTCTGAGGGTTATTTTGTAGAATCCCACTAAGCTTTTAAGATTAGAAACTTACTGAAAGTTCTGCTTTTAAAGTGCCGACGTTATTCAAGATATTTCTTTTGTTTATAAGCTTAGTATCCGCATCCCAATCATTGTATTCATATCCTACGACTAGTTTTGTATTTTCAGCTAAAGCATGAGTTAAAGCAACCTCTGCACTGTATACAGGTGCGCCGGCAGCAGGAACACTATCATACCTTCCGTCTAATTGTACACCTAATACCTCTGAGTAAGTGTAATTTAAAGTAAGCACTCCAGTATGTTCTGCAATAAGACTCGCATATTGATAGGAGGCGCTCGCCTTCAAATCATCTGTTAGTGGATAATTTTTGTAACCAACATACGCAACATAGCCATTAGTTAATAAATCATATCCAAAACTGACATCTGCAGCTTCTTTAGTACTTGCATCAACTGTATAGACTAATTCAGCAACTCCTAGACTAATCACAGGAACCAAAGCAATTGTATTATCATTGGTATAAGTTAAACTTCCTGCTAATGCATCAGTAAGTGGATAGGAAACCTTTACTTCACCGCCTAATCTATCGGCAGCATAATCATAACTATACGAAGTAGGCTTCAAAGCTAAAGTTGTCGTCTTCATCATAGTTGGCCCAAATCCACCAGTAACATAATGACCATCTAACTGTAAGCTTAAATCTCCAATCTTAGTTGCAAAGGCAGCAGCACCTGCAAAATCACCTGTACTTTGATAAGCACCTTCAACTGCTATATTGGTATCATCATTAATGTCATAGTATAAATCTGCACCACCAACATAGATACCAGCTAACTTGTCGAAAGAAGCTGTAACACCTAAAAGACCAAAATCAGTATTTGCAGTGTAGAAATCATCTACTCTGGTAAATCCGGTCCATTCTCCATCCAGCCAATCCCAGGTCATTAAAGCACCTTCAAAATCAGCGGCATTATATATCAGCCCTAATGCGATAGTAGCTGGTTTAACATCTCCAACTTTTAATTGTGCCTTATCGCCCTGGTAATCAATAAAGAAGTCATCCCAGGTAACAGCTGTAGCAAGAGGTGCACCGGTAAGAGTATCGGTAATTTTTACGGTAACACCAGCAGTAGTCTTTTCATTAATTGTAGCAACAATATTAAATTTTGTTTCATCACTCAAAGTTGCTATATTAGTATCGCTGGGTAATTTATAAGTTGCCTTAAATGAACCGGTGATCTTAACTGGTTCAAAGAATTTTTCCAGTTTGGCTACTTTTCCTTCTAATACAGCGATTGCTGCACTGTTTGCACCTACAGCAGCCTCTAAATCAGCTACAGTTACTCCTAAGCTGGCTAATTCATCAGCAAATTCAATAGCTAATTTCTCTAATACTGCTACATCATCAGCAGAAGCATAACCTTTAGCTTCTACATAAGCTAAAGCTTTAGCTACTGCTTCGGCAAATTCATAACGAGTCATAGTTTTTCCGCCACCAAAAGTACCGTCAGGATAACCAACGATGACACCTTTTGCCGCTAAACTCTGTACTGAATCATAAGCCCAATGATTTAGAGGAACATCTACAAAAGGATTAGCGAATACAGGAAGAGCGAAAACAAAAACTAATACTAATACTAATGCTAATTTTTTCATTATTTTTCTCCTTGATTTTTATATATTACCAGTCAGTCCCATCTTAAGGAGAATTTATTAGTTGAGTATCCTTCGTTCCCTCATTAACATCTTCTCTTTTAGATTACTAACTGGTTTTTTATATCATCTTTATCTAAATTAAAGCAGACTCAAGAATTTTTTCACCTCCTTTCTTCCTACTTTAATTAATCTCAGATGATATAGCTATAAATTACTTTACCATTTTTATATTATATTACCTATATACTACACCTAGATTTAAAAATCCTTCTTTTTTAGAAAAATATTTTAAAAAATTTTAAAATTTTCCCCTTCACTTTTCAAATCTATATTTTAGTAGGTATCAATTAAAAACAATGCCTAATATATTAGCATTTAATAACTATTTATTTCTATTGGTTTTATTATAATTGCTACTGTATTATAATGTCAAGGGAAATTTTGAAAATTTTAGAAAAAAAATTAATATTGCTGAAATAACTTTTACTTTAAAGGGGAGGAACTGGTTCTAAGAAATAGGCTTCACTTCGCTTCGCTTCGCTTCACTTCCATCCTTACTCTTAAAGGACCCACACTCCAGGTATCGTAAATTGAAATTACTGAGACTTTCATCATGGTACCAGATTCTACAATAGTCTTAACTGTATCATATAGATTAACTGCAGATATACTTCCTACAAAACTGGACTTGGGATTAGGAATTATTCCTCCTTTTACGGCTAAAATATTTACCTTTCTTAAAAGAGATAAAAGTATTTTTTCTACTTCACCAGGAATTTCTGAACTTTCAATTTCTTCCGAAATAATTTCTTCATTTATTTTAAAGACCAGTTTATTCTCTAAAAGGGAGAAATGTGCTACTATCGGCTCTCCTTTGATTACATTTATGGAGGATAAAAGTCGTACTATCATCTCTTTATCGCTATTATGTATCTTCTGTACTATATCTTCGAATTCTTCTTGGGCAATAATAAATACCTGACTACTTCGTTCATCTTTTTTAGCTCCTAGAGTTAATGCCTTATCGGAGGCTTCATTTAAAAACCTGATTAATTCTTCTCTTATCTCCTCAATAGTCTTTCCACTTTGAACAATAGTTAGGGCAATTTGCTCATCAGCTTCAAAAATAACTTCTCCTTCCCTAATCCAGGTTATCCCGGAATATAAGGCTTTCACAGTAGCATTTAATTCTTCAACTTCTTTGCTTAACTTGTCTTTTTCTTCTATCAGTCTTTCTCTGGCAATCAATAATTCTTCCAATTGACTGGTTTTATCTTTTATATCTTGAGATAATTTCTGATATTTTTCTTCCATTTCTTGTAATTGAGTAGTTTTTTCATCCAAATTTTTTTGCATAGAAGTTAGTTGTATGTTTCTGGTATCTACTTCCCGAGATAAATAGGAAAGCCTTCCCTTTAACTCTTCTATACCGAATAGGGCAGTTCTAACATCATTGGAAGATATAGCCAGTATAGTGATGGTAATGGCGGCAATTAGGATTCCAGCAATTATAGTAATAAATATCGCAGTATAGTGTGGGCGTAGTCCAAAGATAGTTATTCTTTTTTTACCTACCCTTATACCCATCCAATCACCGACAAAAGCAATCAATCCACTTAATATAATAAGAGTGGAAATTAAAATAAAACTGTACATGCCTTTTAATTCTCCAATCTACCAATTGGCCAATTAACCAATTCTCCGATTAGTATATGAGGGCGTATGCAATACCCCCCTACAATTATTAAAGCTACCTGTCTGCGTGCAACGCACAGGCAGAAAAGCGAAAAGCCATAATTCAAAGCTCAAAACTTTTTCTATAAATTTTTAAATTTTGAGTTATGGCTTTGCGTTTTACGCTTTTCGTTTTTCATTATATACTAGTTTACAGATTAAATCTCTCCCCCAGATAGATTTTTCGGGTTATTTCACAATTAGCTACCTGCTGGGGGGTTCCTGAAGTCAATATTTTCCCATTATGCATAATATAAGCTCTATCAGTAATTTTCAGAGTTTCCCTTACATTATGATCAGTAACTAATATTCCCAATCCTTTTTCTTTAAGATATCTTATTATTTCCTGGATATCATAAACTGCAATAGGATCTACTCCGGTAAAAGGTTCATCAAGTAACATAAAAGAAGGTGAACTAGCTAAAGTCCGAGCTATTTCTACCCGACGTCTCTCACCTCCGGAAAGCATATATCCTTTGTAATCAGCTAAATGAGCTATCTCTAACTCATCTAATAAAGAATAACACCTTTCTCTCTGTTTATCTCTTTTAAACCCTAAAGACTCTAAAATTAATAATATATTTTCTTCTACAGTAAGTTTACGAAAAATCGAAGGTTCTTGAGCTAAATATCCTAATCCCATTCGAGATCTTTGATACATAGGCATTTTGGTAATTTCTTTACCATTAAAAGATACTTTTCCTTTGTCTGGATTTATTAGACCCACTACGATATAAAAGGTGGTAGTCTTTCCGGCACCATTTGGCCCTAAAAGACCTACCACCTCTCCTTGATTAATATCCAGGCTCACTTCGTCTACTACTCGTCTTTTACGATAAATCTTTATTAACTTCTCTGCCCTTATTCCTTGCACAAAATTCTCCTTTAATTAGTCGTTAGTGATTTGTATAAAGTATTGTTTTTAATGTAGGGGTTGAATTTATTCAACCCGAGTTTTGCGGGCTTGATAAATCAAGCCCCTACCTCACACAATAGACAGGCGAGACGCCTGTCCTACGGGCAGACACAAGGTCTGCCCCTACACTACACTCGTCTCCTGACTCCTGAATTCTGGTTCCTGACGCCTGTCCTACGGTTTTATATCAATCTTTAGGGGCGTATGCAATACGCCCCTACTTGCATCCCATTACTCATTACTTATTACTCATCACTCATCACTTTATCCACTAACGACTATTCACTAGCGACTAATATTTACCGCAGTAAACATCAATTCAGCTTTCGCTACCAGATTACCATCTACATAGGCTTCTGCTTTGGCTTTAGCAACTCCTCTTAACATCTTCAAAATTTCTACTTTAATTATTAATTGATCTCCGGGATAAACTGGTTTTTTAAATCTAGCCTTATCGATAGCGGCAAATAAGGGAATCTTACCCTTATTTTCTTCTTTAGAGAAGATCAAAACTCCACCAGTCTGAGCCATAGCTTCAATTATAAGTACACCAGGCATAATCGGATGTCCTGGAAAGTGTCCCTGAAAAAAGGGTTCGTTTATGGTAACATTCTTTACCCCGACGATTTTATTTTCTTCCAGTTCTAATATTTTATCTACCAATAAAAAAGGGTAACGATGAGGTAAAAGATTTAAAATTTCTCCGATGGATAATTTTTGTTTCATTTGGTGGTATCTTTTTCTTTATTTTCTTCGGCTAATTTTCTATTAATTTCTGCTATTACATCCTGAGTAATATCTTCTCCTCCATAAAGTACAATGGGATAATTTAAAATATCGTTTCCGGTGGGAACTTTTATCTCACTATTTAAGATTAAATCATATTTACCTTTATCTCCTATTACTTTAATTGCTTCAATAATATCTGAATAACGAGAAGCCTGGTACGAGTTCATCTCAGTAAGAATCTTTTGTTTAGTTGGTTCCCATTCCTTATTAAATTTATCCTCTAATTTTTTAAGTTCAATTTCATCAAGACCCTTACCCTGTTTATTTAGTTCTTCCTGACGTTTTTTAAGCTCTTCTCCCAAAGTCAACCTGAGTTGATTAATCTTTTCGGTATAAGGATGAATGGATATAATTCCCGATAAATTAATTAAACCTACCTTTGCGTTGGCAGCTTTAATATTTTGAAAACCTAAAAATAAAAAGATTATCACCGTAAACAAAAAAATAAAAACTATTTTCTTTCCTACTCTTTTTTCTACTACTTGCATTATTTTATTCTCCTCCTTAAATTTTTTATATAGTATTGCATATTGCGTCTTTTGTTGGATAAATCCGACTTCTACATATCCTGTACTCTAATAATCGTAATACTCAATATATTATACGATATACAAGAGAAAAAGTTTTAAATTTTAAATTATAATTTTTCGCTTTTTGCTTTAATTTTTTAGTTGAATAAAGAGATTGCCACGCTTCGATAAATCAAAGCTCGCAATGACTAACGACTAATAGACAGGCGAGACACCTGTCCTACGAATTTTTTGGTTAATTGGTGAATTGGTCAATTGGTAAATTGATTAATTGGTCAATTGGTGAATTGACTAATTGGTCAATCGGAGAATTGGCGAATTGGTTAATCGGAGAATTGGCGAATTGGTCAATTATCTCCTAAAAAGTATGTCCTATACTAAAGTAAGTTTTTCCAATTCCTTCTTCATTAATACCATAGTCCAATCTGATTGGTCCAATAGGTGTATCAAAACGAACACCTACTCCTCGACCAAACTTTAAATCAGCAATATCAATGCTTTCTTCAATATCCCAAGTTTGGCCCCAATCTACAAAAAGTACAGCTTGAAAATTTTCAGCTAAAGGAAATCTATACTCTGCATTAAATACCAAAGATTTATCCCCGGAAAATTCACCTGAATCATAACCTCTTATCGTATTCATTCCTCCTACTTGATATTCTGCAAAAGAAGGCAAATCAGTATCTGCCATACCACCCATAGCTCTAAAAGCCAATACTCCTTTGCTTAAATTATCAGTTATCTTTTTAAATCCACCAATATTAAATATATCTTTAAAAAAGTCCGTAGAAAGATAAGTTCTAAGAGTTAAATTATATTTAGTAAAATTATAATCTCCTCTTAAAAATCCACCTGCTTTTTCTATAGAAAGACTACTATACCAACCGGAAGTAGGATCAAATACATTGTCACGAGTGTCATAAGTAAAAGTTGGCATAAGGCTATTAGTTAAGCCTTCATTAGTATCTTCAGGCAAAGCTCCGGAAATCAGATCATAATTCACTCTTTCAGTCTTTAATTCCAACCCTAAATTAATTGAATCACTTATCTTCCTTCCAAAAATAAGTCTACCTCCTAATTTTATTTCATCATACTCAGCAATAACTTCTTCACCCTCTTTATCCTCTTGGTTTGTTGTAGTATCATATACATCAAAACCCAAAGAAGTAGGTGTATTAGCTAACCACGGTTCTAAAAAGGATACTTTATAAGTTGTTCGACCCCCTAACTCTAATTTGGCTCCTACTTTCTGACCTCCCCCAAAAAGATTCATTTCTTCTATACTGGCAAATCCCATAAGACCCTCTTCAGAATTATATCCTGCTCCAATTCCAAATTTCCCGGTATTTTTTTCAATTACTTTGATTACTAAAACTACTACATCCTCTTCACTTCCTGGTTCTAATTTCATAGTTACATCTTCAAAATAGCCTAAGTTATAGATTTTTTGTAAAGATTTTTTTACTTTCTCAAAATCAAAGAGATCTCCAGGTTTAATATTAATTTCTCGGGTAATTACCTTTTCTTTGGTCTTATCATTACCTTCAATTACTATCTTTTCCAGTCGGCCCTCAGAAATATTTATCCATAATTTTCCTTCTTCATCAAAATTAATATCTTTAATATTAATTAAAAGATACCCCCGGTCTTTATAGAGTTGGGAAATACGAGTAAGATCATTTTTTAATATTTTTTGGCTAAAAATCTGTCCTTCTTGTAAAATCATTACTTCTCTCATCTCTTCCTTAGAGACTACCGTATTACCGGTAATATTAATTTCTTTTACCGCTAAATTCTCAACTACTACAAATACTACTTTATACCCTTCTCGAAAAGATTCTAATTTTACTCTTACATCTTTAAAATAACCTAACTCATATATCGCTTTTACATCCTTTTCAATGCTTTCTTTAGAAAAAACATCTCCCAGATTAGAGGTAATTTGAGAAATTATTAAATCTTTAGAAATATTTTCATTTCCTTCTACTACAATAGCAGTTATCTTTCCTTGATTTTCTGCCTCAACCATATTTAAACCAACCCAGATAAATATCAAAGTTAAAAATCCTGTTAATAATATATAGTTCCACTTCTTCTTTGGCACTTTTTTATTCCTCCTAGATTTTTTATTAGTGGTCAGCTTCTGATATTAGATATTAGACACTTTTATAAAAGATTTTATACCAATAAATATCTAATGTCGAGAGCTTACCCTATTTTATTTTTCAAAATCCATATTTAAGTTCTATTTTAAATTCAAAACTATTATGTTGTAGGCCTGGTAAACCTACTTGAGTATTTAGGGTGAAATCGTCCTTAATTTTATATTCTAATTCTATGTTACTTTTTCCTATTTCATTTAAAGGAGTAGAATAGGTTAAATAGAAATTTTCAGAAAAATATTTTCCTATTTTAAGAACTAAACTTTCTAAAGCAAAACCTGGAATAAAAGCAAAATTAGAACCCTGATCTTGTTTGAAGATGGTTTCAATTTTAAATTCATCTAGACCTAAAGAATTAGCGACTTCATTTTCTATCTGGTTTAGAAATCTTATGCTCAATCCTTGAGCAATTAAATTAATCATTTCTTCCTTTAATATTGTTCCCATCTCCCCTTCAGTCAAACCAGCATAGTTTTTATTAAACATCAAAAGAGAAATTATTTCACTTTCACTTAAAGGAGGTGAGGAACTAAGTACCATCATAGGTTGAGCAAGAATTCCACTTAGGCTTAAAAATACATTGATGGAATCAATTTCAGTCTTTGCTTCTAGATTTAAAATTAGGTCTTTTCCGGAAGAATTAGAAAAAATTGCTTTACCCCTCGATATTCTAAATTTTTTATCTAAAAAGTCAATATAGCCTTGTTTAATCTCTAATTCCCCGTTTAATTTTGGAGCAGATAAAGTACCTTGAACTTTTAAATCTCCCTCTAATTTCATATTAAAATCTTTAGTTTTAGCTGTAAAATCATCGGCGACTTTTAGCTGTAAATCGATATCTCCTTTAATATTAATTAATTTAGATAGAAACTCAGATAAATCAGAAGGAGTTTCCTGGTTGTTTTCTTTCCAATTCAGTTCTCCCTTAGAAAGAGTCAAACTTCCTTTGATATGAGGAGAAGTAAATGACCCAGTTACCTTGGCATTTAAAGCAACTTGAGCTTTAAAAATATCCTGATATAAAATTTCTTCTTCCTTATTATTCCATATATTAATGTCTAAATCTTGAGGTTGCAAGTTATTTAAAGCAAATTTCCCGGAAGTATAAATCTTATATTGGTCCATCTGAAAATTCATATCTTCTATTTTAACTAAATTATCTTCTAACTGCAGAAGGATGCTTAAATCACTTATTTTTGACGGTAATGCATAAAATTCTACTTCTCCCTTAGTAAGGGTAATGCTTCCATTTAAAATTGGGTGGTTTAAGGTTCCAGAAAGTTTTAGATCAGCATTAGTCAGTCCCTGAACCTGCTTAAGCTCTTTCTTAAAAAATATTTTCATAAAACTTAAATCAGTGTTTTGTAAAGTTAGGTTAAAATCTAAAGGAAGATTGGCCAAACTGGGAGCAATTTCATCTTGGTTCAGAAAAGAAAATTTATAGGGTATTTTACCATTACCTTTTATCTGATGTCCATCTTTATCTAAAATAAATTGTTTAACCTCTAAAATATCCTGATTATATAGAGCTTCTACACTAAGTTTATCAAAATAAAAACCTGAAAATTCTGCCTTTTCTATCTGTGCTCCGAAAGAAATGGTAGGTAAGTTGAGATCTCCTTCGATTTCTGCCTTGAAGTTTACCAGACCTTTAATTTCCTCTTCTACCCTAAAAAGATGAGATAGTTGGCCTAAATCTATATTATTTGCAGAAATACTAATCTTTAAATTTTTATTATTCTGATCAAAATCAATCCATCCATTACCTATAAACTCACCCTTACTTTGTTTTAATTTTAATTTATTAATCCTTAGCCTAGAGCCAATTTTATCTAACTTTATATCTATAGAATTTAAAGGCATCTCCTCTAATTGAGCATCTTCAATCAATGCCGATAAATATAAGTCAGGAGAAGTATAATTACCTTTAATCTCCAGAGAACCAGTAGCCTGCCCTTTAAATTTACTGATTAAATCTAACCCGGTAAAGTTTACCAACAAGTCTCTAATATTTTGGTTTAAAAAATTAACTCTTAGATCTAAAGGTAAATCCTCCTCTAAATTTATTTCCCCTTGCGAATAGAGCTGAGCTTCCCCAGATTTTAAAACTAAATTTTCTATTTTTATTTTTTTATCTTTTAGGGTAAAAATCAGATTCCCAGATTCCGCTTTATAGTTTACTAAATTAATATCTTTCAATTTTAAATCTCCCTTAGCCACAACTTGAGGCCAATTACCCTGAAGGGAAATTTCTCCCTGGACCAAGCCAAGTACTGATAAATCATAATTATAGAGAGTGGCAAGGTAGTTTAGGTCTGCCTGCTCTAGCTGTAAAGTCAAATCTAAATAAATATTTTTTTTCTCTAATAAATCAATATTTCCTTTCCCCTTAAAGACCAAACCTTTATTTCTAAAGATAACTTCTTCTAATTGAACCTTATTTGCCTGATAATTTATTTTTCCTTCCAAAAAATCAAAAGGCAATTCAGAGATCTGCCCTTTTTCTGCCTCAATCTTTCCGCTAATTTTTAAATCATCAGGTAAACCACTTAAGCTACCGTTAAAACTTGCCAACCCTTTAATCCCTTGATAATTTAAAATTTCTCCTAATGCTTCTAAATTAATTCCGGTAGTCTTTACTTTTAAATCCAGATAATTATTTTTAGTAATGGTACCTTTGGCATTTAGAGAAAGGATACCGGCTTTATCTTCAATCCTTATTTCGGTAGAGAGGTTAATCTTTTCTAGCTCACCATTATCATCCTTAATCTCTACTTTCCCCGATAATGGACCATTCTTTAAATAATTTAAGTGAAGAGATTTTAGAAGATCACTTTCTACACTTAGCCGAGTAAGATTAAATAAAAGGTTATATTTAGGTAATTCGTCTTTTAGATTAATCCTACCTGAGCCTTCAATATTACCTCCTCCAATCTCTGCCTTTATATTCTTAAAATAAATACCCTCTCGATTGTATTGGAATTCTGTCTCTAGATTAGCTAAATCATACCCCTCTATATTACCCTGTTTGGTTAGCAATTCTCCCTGTGCTTGAAAATCTTCTTCCGAACCACTTACTATAAAGGATAGGTTAGATTTACCCTCAACTTTTAATTCATTAGAGAGAGGTAAATAGCTCTTTAAATATTCCTTTAAGTCATTTAATTTAAAATCATCGGATAGTACATTTATACAATAATTTAATTTTTCTGGATAAGTTACCTTTCCCTGGAGGGTGAAGGGGGAGTTCTTATAAAAAGCAGTTATCTTCTCTATCGTAGTTTCCTTAGAATCAAATTTTACTACACCTTCTAATTGTTTGATTTCCAATCCCCCTAAAAAATCAGGTAATAATTCAGTATTTTTCGTAGAAGCACTACCATACCAGATAATTTTATTATTCTGGGTATTATTTTTATCGAAATCTAAATGTAGAGTTAAATCAAACAGCCCTTTTTTTAAATTAAAGGGTTCAGCTTGAGCCACATAATATTGAAAATGAGTAATATCAGCATTTTTAAAGTTAAAATCGAGGGAATAATTTGACCCATCAGCACAAAAATATCCCTTTAAAGTAAGAAGAGTATCATCTTCTTTCTTTAAACCTGTACCATCAAACTCTACTTGGGGTAAATTTCCCAGATAAAAAGAACCATTTAAAGATTTTACTATAGTCAGGAGTCCATCTTCCTTATAGACTTGGTAATCTTTATAAAATAAATTTCCGCTCTTAATATTTACTTTATTAACGGTAAATTTATCCAAAAAATTATTATATCTTAAATTAAATTTTTTCATAAAATCAAAGGTCCCCTGACTATCTCTTACCAAGGTCATCTGGGGTTCCACTATAATCATATCTTCAATATTCCAGGTCATTTTCTTTCTTAGAGCAGAAAATAAATCGAGATTATAATTAATAATTATTTCCTTTGCTTCAAGGAGTAAATCCTCCTCTTTTAATGATTTATCCTGAAATATTTTAAAATTAGATAGAGTTACAGATTTAAACGAATAATCTTTAACTTTTTCAATATAAATTCCCCGCTCCATAGCATTCTCTAATTTAGAAATAATCAGACCCTTTATCTCTTCTTTTGCCAGATTGCTTCGAATAGTAAAATAAACTCCAGTAATTAGAGCAATGAGAATTAGAGAAACTAATATTATTTTAGGAAAAGATTTTTTTGAATTTTTATCGGGCATGTAATAATTCTCCAATTTACCAATGCACTAATGCACCAATTTGCCAATTTACCAATTTGCCAATTTGCCAATTGCATTCGTTAGTATATGGTTAGCGTATAGCGTACAGCGTTTAGCGTATAGGCTAAGTCAATAAAGTATTGTTTTTGATGTAGGGGTCGGATTTATCCGACCCGAGTTCTGCGGGCTTGATAAATCAAGCCCCTACCTCTACACGCTAAACTCTACCCGCCATATGCTATATTCACTAAATACAAATTTATTATATCATATATCTTAATACAGCTTAAATTAATTTTTTTAGATTTAAATAGATTTCTAATTCAAATTAATAATATTTTTAATTATTTATTTCTTTTTCTTTCGTTTTCATCTTCTCCCAAACTGCTAAAGCTTCTTCAGGAGTATTCACTTTTAAATCACCAAAGACATGAGGATGTCTTCTAACAAATTTATCTATTGCCCCGGCTAATACTTCAGAATAACTAAATAAACCCTTTTCTCTGGCAGTTTCAATCTCCATAAAGATGACCATTAATAAGTCACCCAATTCTTCACGCAAATTATCTATATCCTGGGATTTAACTGCCTCTGAAATCTCTTTAGCTTCTTCCAGAATATTAGTAGTCAGGGATTCTAAAGTCTGTTTTCTATCCCAAAGACAACCTTCTGGTCCCCTTAATTTAGCTATAATATTCATCATTTCGGTAAATAATTTTTTCTCTTCCTGGTATTCTTGGTACATTTTCTCCTCCGTATTTATTAGTCGTTAGTGAATTTGTCAAATAATCGTAGGGGCAGACCTTGTGTCTGCCCGTAGGACTAAAAACCATAATTAAAAATTTTTTTGTATAAACTATTGTTTTGAATGTACTCATTTCGGGCAGACACAAGGTCTGCCCCTACATATTGTACATTATTATTTTCTTCACGCGATACGCGATACTATATACTATATTTACTTCGCCAGGTTTATCATAAATTCCTTTAAAAATTTTAAAATTTCGGTAGATTTAATCCCAGAAAGATTAATTTGAGAAATTCCGATCGATCTATTTTCTTCCTCGATTAATCTTTGCTGATAGAAAGAAGATAACCGGCTTAATTTAGACTTTATTTCCCTATTCTGCAGATATCTAAGAACCAATCTCTCTTCCTTTACCTGGAGAGAACTTATCGCTAATTTTTTTAAAAATATTTTCAGATATATTATCTCTAACAAATTCCTTACTTCTTGAGGGTAAACTCCATATCTATCCCTTAACTCCTCCTTTGCTCTCTCTAAATCCGGTAAATCTTTAATTTCGGCTAATTTCTGATAGATTAAGACCCTCTGTTCTAAATTAGGAATATAAATTGGGGGGATATAAGCATCTATCTTTAGATCAATAACCGGAGTAATTTCTTTTTTCTTCTCTTCCCCCTCTTTTTCTTCTCGTAATTCCTGAATAGCCTCTTCTAATAAATGGCAGTAAAGATTAAACCCTACTTCACTTACTACACCATGCTGCTCCTTACCTAATAGATTCCCTGCTCCTCGAATTTCTAAATCACGCATAGCCAATTTAAATCCAGAACCTAATTCACTGAACTCTTTAATTGCCTCTAATCTCTTTTTAGCAGTATCATTAATTCCGCGATAGGAAGGATAAAAGAAATAAGCATAAGCTCGTCGGTCAGTCCTTCCCACTCTTCCCCTTAGCTGATAAAGTTGAGAAAGTCCTAATTTATGGGCATCATCAATTAGAATAGTATTTACATTGGGAATATCTAAACCAATTTCGATGATGGTAGTACAAACTAAGATATTAAATCTCTTTTCTAAAAAATCAATCATTATTTCTTCTAATTGTTCTTCTGCCATCTGGCCATGAGCAATTCCAATTCTGGCTTGAGGAAAGAGCTGATTCAAATCTCGAGCCACTTTTTGGATATCTCTTACTCGATTGTGGACAAAGAATATTTGTCCATCCCGATCTAATTCTCTTCTTATAGCCTCTGCAATCACTTTATCATCTCTTGGACAGACATAAGTGGCGATAGGGAATCTGTCTTCAGGTGGAGTATTTATCACACTTAAGTCTCTAACTCCAATAAGTGACATATGTAAGGTCCGAGGGATAGGAGTAGCAGTCAGAGTAAGAGAATCAATATTTTCTTTTAATTTTTTTATTCTTTCTTTGTGCAGGACTCCAAAACGCTGCTCTTCATCCACGATTAACAATCCCAAATCTTTAAACTCAATATCATTTTGAATTAATCGATGAGTTCCGATAACCAAATCTACTTTCCCTTCTTTTAGATCTTCGATAACTTTTTTCTGTTCCTGTTTGGTTCTAAAACGAGAAAGCATATCTATATTTATAGGAAAAGAATTCATTCTTTCTCGAAAATTATCATAATGTTGTTGTACCAAAATAGTAGTTGGTGCTAAAACGGCAACTTGCTTTCCATCTAATACCGCTTTAAAGGAAGCTCTTATGGCTATCTCTGTTTTGCCATAACCTACATCTCCGCAAACTAATCTCTCCATAGGTTTGATACTTTCCATATCAGCTTTAACCTCCGATAAGGCCTGCAATTGATCATAAGTTTCTTCAAAAGGGAAAGACATCTCCAATTCTTGTTGCCAGTTATTATCTTTAGAAAAGGCAAAACCTTTAACCTCTTTACGAGCAATATATAAATTGTAAAGTTCTTGAGCTAATTTTTGAATCGACCTTTTTACTTTTCTTTTGGCTTCTCCCCAAGAAACTCCTCCTAAACGATTAACTTTAGGAGCTTTATCCTTTATACCTATATATCTATTAACCAAATTAAATTGATCTACCGGGACATATAATTTATCCCCTTCGGCATATTGGATTAAAAGATAATCTTGTTTTACTCCTTTAACCATTAAATTTACCACCCCTTTATATTCCCCTATACCATGATCAATATGTACTACATAATCTCCTGGAGAGATATCCATTGCTGTGAAAAAGGGTTCACTCTTATGTCTGGTTAATTTATATCTTTTGTTCCTTTCCTTGCCAAATATTTCCTGATCAGTTATTAAAACTATTTTTAAAAAAGGAAGTCTAAAACCATAATTTAGATAACCATAAGAAATAAAGATAGTTGATTTTAAGGGAGTATATTCTTCTATCCCTCCTAGGATAAATCTTTTTACTCCTCTTTCTTCTAATATCTCACCTAAACGTCTGGCACGCCCTTTATCCCGGACTAGAATAAGAATATTTTGTTTATCTTTCTGCCACTTTTCTAAATCCTTAGTAAATAGATCTAAATTTCCAAAATAAGACCCCATTTCTTGACCCTCTAAAACAAACTCTCTGCTATTATCTTGTTTCTCGGTCTGATTAAGGAAAATTTCTTCTTTATTTTTCTCCGAAAAGTAAGTAAAATTAATCATTCTTTTAGATTTTAGATGGTTAAATACCTCAGACCAGGTGATAAAATAAGAAGATGGTATTTTTTGGTAAATATGTTCCATCTCTTCCTGAAATTTCTCCGCTTTTTCTCTAATTACTTCCGGTTCATTCAATAATACTATTAAATCTGAAGGTAAATAATCAAATATAGTACTATAATTATAATTAGAGGAACCATCAGCAATTAATTCTCGAGAAGGCAGAAGAGTATAATTATTCAATTTGAGTATCGACCTTTGAGTATTGCTATTAAAATATCTGATTGATTCTATTTGGTCTCCAAATAATTCTAATCGAAGAGGATTTTCACTGGTTACTGGGAAAAAATCGATAATTCCTCCCCGATTGCTAAATTCGCTTTTTTTTTCAACTATTTCTACCGTTTTATAATTCTGATCTAATAAAATTTTTAAAAAATCCTCTTTTTTTAGATCATCTCCTACTTTTAATTCCCAACTTATCTTCTTAAAGTTTTGAGGAGAGACTAATTTAGGCAACAAAGCTTTAACCTCAGCGATTAAGATGATTCTCTTTTTATTTTGGTCATTGGTAGAAAGATATTTTAGAATATTGATCCTTTGCTCGATTATCTGGGGATCAGAATTGATATCCTCATAGGGGAGGACCTCAAAAGAAGGTAAGAGAAAGAGATTCTCTTCCTGGTTCTTTGATCTATACCAAAAAGTATCCAGATCTTGGTATATCTTTAGGGCATTCTCTGGAGAATCAACGATAATAAGGTAAGATTTTTCTATCTCACTTCCTAAAGCAGCCATAAAAAAAGAACGGGTGCTATCTTTAAGACCGGAAACCCAGAATTTATTTAGTTGATTTCCCTTTATAGTTTTTACTATATCTTTAAATTCTTCAGATTTATTCCATAAGGATAATATTTTCGATAAGCTCATTTAAATTTTCCTTATTTCTTTCAAGGAATGGTCTTGAAGTTTCATTATTTCTTGTAGGGGGCGGATTTATCCGACCCGAGTATTGCGGGCTTGATAAATCAAGCCCCTACCTCCCAAACGCTAACTGCTCTAGGTTATAATACAATATACATGATACTATTATATTCTGACTTCTGACTTCTGTCTTCTGTCTTATCTACGAGATACGAACTACTATTTCGCTAACCTTAAAGCTAAATTATAAAGATCCTGGCTAATAGTTTTTGGTTGACTAAGCACTACCTCTAAATCAGTTGCTTCAATCTTATTTCCCATTAGTCCTACCATTTTAGATGTTTCTCCCTTTAGTAGATGTTCTACAGCTGCTGCTCCCAAACGACTGGCTAATAACCTATCAAATGCAGAAGGCGAACCACCTCTCTGCAAATAACCTAAAATAGTAACTCTCGTTTCAAAGCCAATTTTATCTTCTAAAAATTTACTTATTTCATAAGTCTCTCCGACTCCTTCAGCAATAACAATAATACAATGAGACTTTCCTCTTTGGTAGCCCTCTTTTAATTTTAAACTAATTTCCGGGAGATTATAAGAAATTTCCGGAATAAGAATAACTTCAACTCCTCCAGCAATTCCACCCATTAAGGCCAGATAACCTGAATTTCTTCCCATAACTTCTATTATAAAAGCTCTCTCATGAGAAGAAGCAGTATCTTTGATTTTGTCAATAGCCCCCATAACTGTATTTAAAGCAGTGTCTACACCAATAGCCATATCAGTGTCAGATAAATCATTATCAATAGTAGCGGGAACTCCCATAGTTTTTACTCCTAAAGCACTGAACTCTCGAATCCCTCGAAAAGTACCGTCCCCCCCAATAGCTACTAATCCATCAATATTAAATTCTCTAATTTTTTGAAGGGCCATATCAAGCCCCTCCTTAGTTTTAAATTTCTCACAACGGGAAGTCTTAAGAATAGTTCCTCCTCTTTGTATAATTCCACCTACTGAAGATATATTCATCGGAAAAATTTGCCCTTCTATTAAACCGGTATACCCTCTTTCCACACCAAATACCTCTAAGCCGTGGAATAGGCCAGTTCGTACCACCGCTCTAATAGCAGCATTCATTCCAGGAGAATCTCCACCACTGGTAAGAACAACAATTTTTTTCATTTTCATAATAATTTTACCTCCGATTTATCAATTAACCAATTAACCAATTTACCGATTCTCCAATTAACCAATTTACCGATTCTCCAATTGACCAATTTACCGATTCTCCAATTGACCAATTTACCGATTCTCCAATTTACCAATTTACCAATTCTCCAATTTACCAATTCACCAAAAAATTCGTAGGACAGGCGTCTCGCCTGTCTATTAGTCGTCAGTCATTGCGAG
>Ga0210058_1001203_pt1 | contig 23228 bp, 15 predicted proteins | sample CryGeymeta201511_FD_183979 | JGI IMG/M metagenome (GOLD analysis project Ga0210058, IMG submission 183979) | Groundwater microbial communities from Crystal Geyser aquifers in Utah, USA - Crystal Geyser metaG 2015-11 (SPAdes) (version 2) | ecosystem: Environmental > Aquatic > Deep subsurface >...
GACACCTAGTCAACTACGTCCCCCTGGGCCCTATTTTATCTCCCCGCTCTATTGCTATGCTTGACCTTTGAGTTATTTGCGCAAATTAAGAACGTCCCCTATTCCCCTATTCCTATTCTATTCTCCCTATTCTTTTCACCGCCAAGCTATCGCCCATGCCGGGCGCACCACAAAAGGAAGACCCGCTGCAGTAGCGGGTCTTTTTGTGTTTTTATGTAAATTTTGTGAGTTGAAAGGCAACTCTTGTAGGAATTCTTATGGCAACCCTCGTGTTAACAACTCATCGTTGTAGTTGTCGTTCGGATTAGCCGGGTTATCAACATGGTTGCTTGCATCTGTTGCTCTCCAAACAGTCGGATTGTGGCAGTCTAAGCATACGCTGTCGAGATCTTGAGCGACCCATATAGAACCATCGGGCGCTGTTCTGGTATCGCCTACGCCTACTACGTTTCCTTGTAGATCAAGGCCGAATAGATCATCCTTCAACATTTTCCAACCAAGCGTCCTATGCGGCCAGCTAAAGCCATCGTTCGAGCAATCACCGTTAACCAACCCTGGATCAGATCTCCAGTTATTCTCCCACCTAACGGTACGCGATGTCTTATACTGTCCGGTACCATCCGCCGGGACTGAGAACGTCTTAAAGAATACAGAGTCGATGCTGTCAACGTTCTGACTCGCTGACTGCCCAGGAACATAATTGGGGCTTGTAGACCTTGGGTTAAAGGTCGAAACGCCAAAGAACATTCGAGGCCAATCTGGGCCAAATTGTTGATCGACAGGCGATGTTGGTGGTTGTGGCGGATAAACAATGGTGTTATCTGCTGAATAACCAAGTATTGTTTCTGGTGAATCACCGTCTATAACATCTCTCGGCCAGATATACTTCCTGCCATGGCAGTTACCGCAATCGCTGGAACCCCTATGACAGTTACGGCAGCGTGGGCCATAATCATAGTTATCCTCCGGGTTAAATTTCATCTGGCGCGTACAGTGCCGTGGTTGTGCATCGTGGCCGTATCCTAGATCGTAGCTGCCCTTGAACTTCGCATCATCCACAACCGCAGTACTATCTTTGGCACTGGTCTGAGTCTGGGTCCTAAGAGCACGATCCTCGCTAAAGAGCGGAGCCTGGACTGTATGCAAGCCCGCGTTACCGTCATGGCAGTCGGTGCAGAACTCGTCTACGCTCCAGACCTTTTTAACGGTAGCGCGCAGATCAAAGCCTGAACTTGTTTCATCATATAGCGGAATACCAACTGGGCTATTCCAATCAATCGCTAACTTACTCACAGGATATGGCGTATCGGTATCGAACTGGTGAAACAAACCAGCGGTTACTGTCGCAACGCCGTTAATAACCTGAGACGTTGCGGCAATCCTATCGCTTATCTCCTGCCCAACAGCAACATCGGTAGTTGAATTCCCGCTATCCAAATCAAAATAGGCTATTCCAGTTTCTGCGCGCGTAGCAATCTCGCGGTCCGGGTTTTTAATCAAAAGCCAGCTACCAGACCTATAAACCGGAAATGGGTTGTGTGTTAAAGCGAGATCACCCCAGGCAGTCGAACGCGATTTCCAGTGGCAATCAAGACAGGGCAACTCACTAGCACTAGCATCACCATACGTTGTTTGACCATGGCCGGAGTTGACGACACCCAAAATTTGCCCATACTTGGGGCTTGCAATATTAGTGACCTCTAAGCCAACAGCTACCCCAGCGTCATTGTAACCGAGCATCCTCGCCGGGTTGGCATGCGGGCTGTGGCAGTCGAAGCAGGAGAATCCACCTAGCCAGTAGTTAGGTGTAAATGCCGGATAGGTATCATCCGGCGCTTTCCACTTACCTGAGCTAATACCAAAGCCCATGGTATGTCCAACGTTGTACTCAGTGGTGTAGTTGTCGTCGTTATCCATCTCGACATTAAAGCCTGAGCCTGCACCGGTGCCGTGGCACCAATCGCATGCCTCAAACCTGGTATCAGAGCGTAACAACTTAAACTTACCGGCTGCACGGTGGACTGCATGGCACTCACGGCAACGGTGTGTTGAAGTGAGGTAGCCACCATGTGGGCCTGAAGTGAAGAGCATCTTACCGTTGATCGAAGTCTGCGTCCCGTCAGCGGTATAATCCTGGGCATCATTGTAGTTATAGCCGTCAACACCAAAGGTATACGGGCTATTCCAGGTACCGTACGGATGCGTGCTCATTGCAACACCCTCTGGGTTTGTCCATGGAGTATAGGTTATGGTATTTCCAAAACCATCCTTTATTGCTACACTCTGAACCGTCTGTGTCCAATTCTTAGGTTTGTTGAACGTAAACGAATTCCCATTACCGTCATTCCATCCCCCACTATCGAGGTTATACATATCCGGGGTGATGTTACCCTTTTGACCGGCAATGTAGCCGGAAGTGGTATAGGGACCGGTGCCGTTGGTGTTGTCCTGAGCGGCGAGTGCCAAACCCGTCATGGCAAAAAGCATAGCTACGGCCATCAAGCCGACTATTACTTTCTTAATCATGTTTCACCTCCTTTGCCGGAAAATGACATGCATCTATATGAGGTTAAACCAAAATAATCAAAAACACAGCGAATACTATCGCTGAAATGCCTAAAAGCATAGACCAATAACGCTACTTAAAGCACTTTTATGCATTTATACCTATAGCTCACCTGTGGCGCTTGATAAAATACGATTTTAATAGAACGAATAGGCTACATAAATGCGATTATAAGCAGCTAGAAACAGCGGCAATTACACTAGCTTATGCTAGCTACTATTATCAGCGTAGCAGATAGTTTTGTCAAGGAAACTATTGACATTTTATCAGTTATTTCTAATGATGATTGTTTACTGCGGATTCTTTGATTCGAGGAAATTCTCCATCGCAAGCCTGCTGAGGGGCTAGGCGCTCGTAGACTAGCATGCCTTTTATAGCTACCTCGAATAGTAAAAGAGGGTCTGCGGTGTTAAGAACAACCAGATCGACTTTAGATCCGCAATCCCTGGACCCCGGATCCTCCAAGCTGAGCTTGCTCAGGCCTCTTGACCCTACTTCACAACCCTTAAGCTTGGCTTTTTGATGCCGGCAAAAGCATCGAGGTCTTTTCGGAGTTCGAAGACTTCGTCGCGGAGCAGGGCGGCTTGTTCGAAGTCGAGCCTTTCGGCGGCCGCGCGCATTTCTTCTTCGATGGCGAGTACAAGAGCTTCGAGTTCTTCACGGGGGATTCTTTTTATCGCGTCGCTATGTTCACGCGGTCTATACAGCTTGCCGGATTCCGCAACTACGGATTGTATAATATCCGTTACCGCCTTGCGGATGGTCTGGGGCTCGATGCCGTGCTCTCGGTTGTAGTCCATCTGAAGCTTACGCCTTCTGTTTGTCTCGTTGATGGCGCGGCTCATCGAATCGGTAACCGTATCGGCATACATTATTACCTGGCCGCTTACGTTTCGGGCGGCGCGTCCTATTGTTTGGATAAGGCTTCGCTCGGATCTAAGGAAGCCTTCTTTATCGGCGTCCAGGATGGCTACCAGGGATACCTCGGGCAGGTCGAGGCCCTCGCGTAGCAGGTTAATGCCGACGAGAACGTCGAATTCGCCGCGCCGCAGATCGGTTAGAATCTTAACGCGCTCAAGCGTATCGATGTCTGAATGAAGATAGCGCACCTTTACGCCTGCCTCCATGAGGTAATCCGTCAGGTCTTCGGCCATTTTCTTGGTGAGCGTTGTGACGAGAACGCGCTCGGTCTTTTGGGTGCGCCCGCGTATCTTATCCAAAAGGTCGTCGATCTGGCCTTTTGTCGGCATAACGATTACCTCGGGGTCGACAAGGCCGGTCGGGCGAATGATCTGCTCGGCTGTTTGCTTTGAAACCTGCCCCTCAAACGGCCCCGGGGTGGCGCTGACGAATACAATCTGCGGCACTTTTGCGATGAACTCTTGGAATTTTAGCGGGCGGTTATCCACCGCTGAGGGGAGCCTGAAGCCGTGGTCGACCAGCGTTTGCTTACGCGCCCTGTCGCCTTTATACATGCCGTTGAGCTGCGATATTGTTATATGGGACTCGTCGATTAGGACAAGCAAATCGTCTGGGAAATAATCCAGCAGGGTATCCGGCGCCTCGCCGGGCGCTTTGCCGGAGAAGTGCCTCGAGTAGTTCTCGATGCCGTTGCAATACCCGACTTCTCTGATCATCTCAAGATCGTATTTGGTGCGCTGCTCTAAACGCTGCGCCTCAAGAAGCTTGCCCTGGTCTTTTAGCTCGAACAGGCGCTCGTCAAGTTCGTTCTCGATTGACAGAAGGGCGCGTTCGATCTTCTCTTCGATGGTGACGAAGTGGGTTGCCGGATAAATAGCTATGTGGTCGTGGGCTTTCATCATCTCGCCGGTCAAGGGGTCGATGGTGATGATGCGCTCGACGGTGTCCCCGAAAAACTCCACGCGAATCGCCACCTCGTCGTAAGCAGGAAATATCTCGAGTACGTCTCCCCTTACCCTGAACGTGCCTCGCGTGAAGTTGATGTCGTTTCGCTGGTATTTGATTTTTACCAGTTTCTTGAGGATATCATCGAGGTTGTAGTCTTCACCAACATTTAGAAAAACAGTAGTTGACTGGTAATCCTCAGGGGAACCCAAGCCGTAAATGCATGAGACGGATGCGACGATAATAACATCGCGTCGAGCGAACAGCGAGCTTGTTGCGGCGTGACGCAGCTTGTCTATCTCTTCGTTTATCGAGGAGTCTTTCTCGATGTAGGTGTCGGTATGCGGGATATACGCCTCGGGTTGATAGTAATCGTAGTAGCTCACAAAATACTCGACCGCGTTGTTTGGGAAGAAGTACTTGAACTCGTTGCACAACTGGGCAGCGAGCGTTTTATTAGGGGCGATGATGAGCGACGGCCTCCCGATATTCTCGATCACCTTCGCCATCGTGTAGGTCTTGCCCGAGCCGGTAACGCCGAGAAGGGTCTGGTAATCCATGCCCGCAGTGACGCCTTCGACCAGCTTTTTGATTGCGTTGGGCTGGTCTCCCTTTGGTTCGTAGGGAGCTTCAGCCTTAAATCCATTCATTATGCATTCATTTTACGGGATTTACGGGGGGTTTGCACTCGGCAATGGATAGCGTGTTAATTTGGTTTAGCCGTTTCTTCCTGCTGCGGTTTACTTGCCTTCTGTTCATCGAGGTGTTTCTGGTGTTGGTCTTGCTCATCCTGGCGTCGTTGCTCCTCGGCGACAAACTCGACGATCTTGTGCTGGTCTCTCTGATCGATCTCTGTAAACTTGATCCCAAGAAGGTACTCGCTTGAGCCAGAGCCTTTTGAGCTACAGTGGACGATTTCGCCGCATGCCTTGATTTTGTTGCTCTTTATCGAGTTTAGCTCGATCTCAAGCCGCGCGCTGTGCCCGGCCTCAATGGGATTTCTTGAGTATATCGTTACACCGATGCCGCCACCGCTGACATCGTAAATCTTTAAGCCTTTATAGCGGTTGACCTGGTTGTCAAATTGGAGCCTGACCTGAATACCGCCGTCCGTCCTGATTCTTGGAAAAACTCTACGTTGTATCCGCTGCGGTTTACCAATCGGCATAATGGCAACTATCTCGGCCTTATCGCCGATGGCCACAACCTTGACGGACATGGCGCAACTTCCGTCGCTGGTCGGACGGATAACGGTTAGTATACCCCCGACCTCACATCCGTGGATGAGCGGGCGCTCGACCGCCTTGCAAATAATCGTCTTGTCTTGTAAGACCAAAACAAATCTATAGAGCGCAGCTGTATTTTTGTTCTCAAGCCTAACGGTTACACCGGGCTTAGCAAGCTCTACAAAATCCGGTCATATTTCATCTATGGTTGAGGTTTGTTCATCAGACATACGATGAGTATCGGCAGCTTATAACTAGCGCTTAAGATAACCACAATGAGTTAATTTGTGAAATAACCAGCTCTTTTAGCCCTGATAACGGAGAGATTAGCGTTACTATTAAGGGGTATGGCGCTGCTTTTTCGGCGCTCGCCCCTACTCCGCGGTTTATCGGTGGTAAACTCGTTTGGATATACCTTTTCATACATATCCCGCGCCGCCTCGACACGCCGGATAAACATGCGCGTTTCTTTGAACGGGATCTTTGCCACCAGGTCCTCGACGGTTCCCGAGCCCGCTTGCTTTAACCAGCGGTCTACGTTTTTATAGCCGGAATTGTATGCGGCAAGCGCAAGCTTTTCATCGCCGTATTTCGAACGCAGGTAGTTAAAGTACCAGCAGCCCATATCGATATTTATCTCCGGGCTCGTAAGGTTATCGGGATCGAACTTTCTGCCTTGTTTTTTTGCAATCCAGGTCCCCGTGTTGGGCATAACCTGCATGAGGCCGATTGCCCCTACCTTGGATTCGGAAAATGGGTCGAACTTACTCTCCACATAGATGATCCCGCACACAAGATAGGGGTCTATGGAGTACTTTGCGCTTGCCTCGCTTATCAGGTCCTGGTATTCAAGAGGATACAGGATGTGTTCCCACTTATCCGGAGATGACCACCGGTACCACAGAAAAGCAACCGTCAATAGAATTAAAATGGTGACTGCGAATTTTATTGCCTTCATATATCAATTACTGGATTGTAGCATACTGTTCATTCTAATATGCTTTAGTGATTTTGAATACGCTTCCAGAGTTCATTTACTTTTTCTTTTAGCTCTGCTAGAGTACCGTTGTTTTCAATAACGACGTCGGCCTGTTGTTCCAGGATGTCTTTGCCTTCTTGGGATTCCATACGCCGCTCGATTTCCGATCGAGACATTCCCCTCTCCAGAAGCCTCTCCCTCCTTATTTCGCTGTTAGCGATGACTGCAACCGTGAGGTCGCAGCGCGTGTGCATGCCGGCTTCAAATAACAGCGGCACATCGATGACCACCGCTTGCCCGTTCTTAAACTCGCTTTCAAGCTGCTCGACTCTGCGGTCTATTTCGGCTATTGCATGCGGATGGATTATTTCATTGAGACGGGCGAGCTTTTCAGGATGTCCGAAGACTCTCTTACCCAGCTCGCGCCTATTTATTTCCCCGTCGGGAAGAAGAATACCTTCACCGAAATGATCGACAATCTGCTTCCACGCCGGTTTTTTTGGCTCGACGACTTCACGGGCTACCTTATCGGCATCAATAACAATCGCGCTTTTCTCTTTCAAGAGCAAGGCTACCGTTGATTTTCCTGACCCTATCGCACCTGTTATGCCTATGAGCTTCATGACGAGTTCCCCGGACTATCCTGGCTGGCCCTTACTATACTCCAGGTTATTACTATACCAGAAAAGCAGAAGCGAGGGCTCTGCTTTACACAAAGCCCTCTGCTTAAGAATTACGATATACTATCTATTACCTAATCCGTTATTCCGCGGGCGTTTTTTTGGCTTGGGCTGCTTTCATTTGTTTCAGGACCGCTTCAAGGGAATCCGGGTCTGCGGAGTCGGTTTCTTCTTCAATAGCGCCGGCGTCTTCGGGTTGCTCGACGGCTTCTGTTACCGCCGGGGCCTCTGTCACTGTCTCGGCTTCAACCTCAACTACAACCTCTACCGGATCAATCGGAATTACTTCCTCGATAACCCTTAGCTCGGGCTCGGTTTCGGGTTCGCTTACGACCTCGATGATTTCCTCGACGGTCTCGCCCGCACAATTGACCGTTTCCTCGGTCTCTATAATTGTTTCGGCGACTTCCGCTACAGCCTCTTCGGCTTCTTCGGCTTCTTCGACAGCGGTTTCCGTTACGGTTTCAGCTATTGCTTCAGCCTTTGCGGGCTCCGCTTTTGTCTCGTCAACCGGTGGCTCTTGGGTTTGCTTGATGCTGAGGCTTACCCTTCTGCGGTCAAAATCAATACCGACGATCTTGGCTTCAACGCCATCGCCGACTTTGACTATCTCTTCGGGCATTTCTATGTGTTTGTAGGCTAGCTCGGAGATGTGGATGAGGCCCTCAAGGCCTTCCTCGATCTCAACGAATGCGCCAAACGGGACCAGCTTCGTAATCGTACCGTTTACGATCTGGCTAATGGCGTACTTGCCTGCTCTCTCTTTCCACGGGTCTTCCTGGGTCTGGCGTAGGCCGAGGGAAATCCTTTCCCTGTCGAAATCAACATCCAGGACCTGAACCTTAACCTCGTCGCCGACGGCGACTACTTCTGACGGATGATCGATGTGATCCCAGCAAAGCTCTGAGATGTGAATAAGGCCATCAATACCGCCGAGGTCAACAAAGGCCCCAAAATCAACGATACTTGAAATCTTGCCTTCAAGTACCGCTCCTTTTTCGATCTTCTCGAGAATTCTGCCTTTCTCGTGCTTTTTCTCCTGCTCGAGGACTGCACGCCTGGATAGGACAACATTGTTGCGGTTCCTATCCATCTCGATAATTCGACACTCCATGTCCTGACCGATAAACTGTGTGAGGTCTTTTGTGCGCCTGATATCGACAAGCGATGCCGGCAGGAAGCCGCGTAGACCGATGTCTATAATCAGGCCGCCCTTGACGACCTCGATAACCCGGCCGGATATTTTCTCTTCTGATTTGGCGATCTTTTCGATCCTTCCCCATGCCTTTTCGTACTCGGCGCGTTTCTTAGAAAGGATGAGACGGCCGTCTTTGTCTTCTTTCTGAAGAACCAGGGCCTCGATGCGATCACCAACCTTTACAACCTCGCCCGGATCGACATCAGGTCTGATCGATAATTCGCGTGCGGGGATCGCTCCTTCGGATTTGTATCCGATATCCACCAACACCTCATCCCTATCGACCTTCACAACCTCGCCGACAACTATATCCCCGTCATCAAATATCTTGATGGTTTGATCGTAATCGGGCACGAGCACGCCGGCCTCGTTTACCATCATATAGCTCTCGTGGTTTTCAACTGGTTCTTTTTCCGACATTAATAGAAACCTCCCAAATTAGCGTCTCAAAAAATAAAATACCACCAGAGGTGGTTGCAGGCACGTCTATCTATGGACTTTATGGATCACCCTATGCGGGGCCGGAAAAGACTAACTTGGCTAATCTGCCTTCAACTCGCTTTTCCTTTCTATCCATGCGGCGTGGCCGCTTGCCTGGCAACTATTCCTCTAATTGAAACGCTTTTTACTTTAATTGCTCTTATAGCTTAAGTTATATTAAGCAATTTGGCAATTCTATTTATTTAATTTTATAACTTACTTCGTGGCTTCTTTCCAATTATACCCGATGGAAGTCTCAACTTTTAGTCTTACTTTTAGCGGATATGCGTTTTCCATCATGACATTTATAAGGTTTGCCGCAATCTCGCGCTCACGTTCGGGCACTTCAAAGATAAGCTCGTCGTGAACTTGCAGGACCATTTTTATCTGCAGGTTTTCTTCTTCTATTTGTTTGTCAATGCGCACCATTGCGACTTTGATTATATCGGCTGCGCTTCCCTGAAGGGGTGCATTTACCGCAAATCTCTCGCCCAGGCTTCTAATCTTCGTGTTGCCGCTCTTAAGCTCGGGGATATATCTTCTTCTTCCCAATAATGTCTCGACGTAACCTTTTTTGGTAGCCTCTTCAATCGTTTTCTTTATAAATTCTTCGACTTTCGGGAGCCTTTTAAAGTACCGGTTGATAAAATTCCTGGCATCGGCAAGCGGGATGTCCAGGCGATCCGCAAGGCCGAACGGGCTCATCCCGTAAAGGACGCCGAAGTTGACGACTTTGGCCATCCGCCGCATTTGCGATGTGACCTGCTCGGGAAGGACGCCGAAGACCTGCATCGCGGTGGCTTCGTGGATGTCCATATCCGCCTCGAACGCCTCAAGCAATGCCTCTTCTTCAGAGTAATGAGCAAGCAGGCGCAGCTCGATTTGCGAGTAATCCGCCGCCATAAAAATATCCCCGGGGTTCGACGGGATAAACGCCTCGCGTATTCTCTGCCCCAGTTCGGTACGCACCGGGATGTTTTGCAGGTTTGGGTTGCTGCTGCTCAATCGCCCTGTCGTGGTGACCGTTTGGTTGAACGATGTGTGGAGCTTGCCGGTCTTTGGGTTGATAAGTTTGGGCAGGGCGTCGATGTAGGTCGACTTGAGCTTTGCAAGCTCTCTATATGCGATGATCTTCTCGGCTATCGGGTGCACGGTAACGAGCTTGTGGAGCACGTTGGCATCCGTTGAGTAACCGGTTTTCGTCTTTTTTGCCGTGGGCAAACCGAGCTTATCAAAAAGGATAAAGCCGAGTTGCTGCGGCGAGTTGATATTAAACTGCCGGCCGGCGAGTGAATAAATCTCGCTTTCTATGTTCTCAAGGAATATCTCGACTTCTTTGGAGAGGTCTTCGAGGTAATCGGTATCGAGGCCGACGCCCTCATGTTCCATCCTCGCCAGGACAGGAACAAGCGGCATCTCGACTTCTTCAAAGAGCTTAAAGAGGTCCTTCTCTACAAGCTGCTCTTTTAATCTTGGCTTTAGCCTGAAATTGGCGATGGCCTCATTTGCAAGACGCTCGCGCTCGGTGTCTGCCGCAACTGAAATCCCAAGGTTAATCGCCGCAAGCTCATCAATCGGATAATCGGAGCGCTCGGGATTGAGCAGATACGCGGCGATCATGGTGTCAAAATCTAGGGCCTGTGGCTTGATATTGGCATTCCAGAGCGCAAGCATCATCCGCTTAAGATCGTGCCCCGTTTTATTGATTGATTTTGACTCAAGGTATGGTTTTGCAAGCGATAGTACCCGGTCGATTGGGAGCACGGTGTGCTCTTGCGGGAACAGCTCGCCGGATATTTCCTGGATACAGGTATATATTTTACTGTCCCCGGTGGCGAGCGCGACGGATGTTATTTGCCGGTCTACCGTATTAACGCCGGTTGATATTATAGCAACAGCAATGTGATGGCCGGCTTCTATATCGGACGCAAGCTGTGCGAATATCTCCTCACTGGCTATATCTATTATCTCAAGCGCTGTATCTAACGTTTGCACATCATCGGCTTTGTGGGTTCTTTGCTTGTTCTGGCTTAAAAGCCTGTCGAGCAGGGTGAAGAACTCGAGCTTTGAGAACAGCGCCCGTATCTTCTCTTCATCCCAGCCGTCGAGTTTGCATTCGTCGAAATCGACATCGATGGGAACCTCCCGGTCGAGGACGGCCAGCATTTTGGAAAGCTCCGCCTCAGACGCGTGCTCGGAAAGCATCTCGCGCCACCGCTTGTTCTCAACCGCGTCAAGGTTCTTAAGCAGATTCTCGATGCTTCCAAACTGCTGGATAAGTTTCGCCGCCGTTTTCTCGCCAACGCCCGGCACCCCCGGAATGTTGTCGGAGGTGTCGCCTTTAAGCGCCAGGTAATCGGCAAACTGCTCGGGGGTTACCCCGTACCTCTCCCGAACTTTTTCCCTATCGTAGATGACGATATCGGATATCCCTTTTTTGGTGGTCATAACCTTGATATGGTCATCCACGAGCTGGAAGGCATCCTTATCCCCGGTTACGACAATCACGTCATCACGCTCGGCTTCGGCTTCGGATGCAAGCGTCGCCAGGATGTCGTCGGCCTCAAATCCGTCCATCTCGAAAACCGGTATGTTGAGCACCGATAGCACTTCTTTTACCAGCGGAAATTGGCTGATTAATTCGTTTGGGGTCGGCTCGCGGTGGGCTTTATACTGTTCGAAAGTCTCATGCCTAAACGTCGGCGCCGCCCTATCGAACGCCGCTATAACGACATCCGGCTTCTCTTCTTTGAGCAGCTTTATCAGCATGCTCGTGAAACCGTAAACCGCGTTTGTGACCTGCCCCGAAGACGTCGCAAGCGTTTTGGGCAGGGCAAAGAACGCCCTGTAGACCAAGCTGTTGGCATCGATGAGGATAATTTTATTCTTCAAAAGTAGTCTGTCCTTTTTCGCTTATTCGCATTAATTTTACTGGTTATATGCGAGAATGACAAACGAACTAGGGGGACGTTGTTTCCTGTGCGTCCTAAATTCCATTTAGGACGCACAGGAAACAACGTCCCCCTCACAGGTAAACCGCTTCCGCGGTCTCAAGCACTTTGCGGCGTGTGCTTTCCAGCTCGTTAAGCAGTGCGTCGGTATCTGAAAACTCGAAGAAGCCCGCGATTACTTCCGCAAGCCCGGAGTCGGGCTTTAAAACGCTCTCCTGATTAAGCCTGAGAAAGGTCTCTACGGTTCGCAAAAACCTGTAGGCGTTCAACAGTCGCTGTTCGGTTTCACGATCGACGATGCCGTGGGCGGTAAGGCGCTTGATCGCAATTGTAGTGTTATGCGTGATAAGGCCGGGAAGCGTGGCCGCATTTTTCAACTGCAAGTATTGGATAAGAAACTGCAGTTCCTCGATGCCGCCGGGCCCAAGTTTGATATCATAACCGGCAGATTCTTTAGAAACCTCTTTTATAATGCGCTTCCTCATTTCTTTGATCTCAGTACCCGAAATCTCGACACCGCGCTTAGCGATAATCTCCTTCTTTAGCTGGTGAAACGCACGAAGAAGTTCCTTATCGCCTGCGATTGGTCGTGCTTTAAGCAAGGCTTGGATCTCCCAGGGGTGGGCGTTTTTAAGATAATAGTTGCGGTAGCCCGCAATGTCGTTGACCAGAATACCCTTCGAACCGTCCGGGCGAAGGCGCATATCAACCTGATAGGCAATGCCGCGCTCGGTATAATCGGAAAGGAATTTGATAAGCTCGGATGCCAAGCGATGTGCGTTTGGGTTATCGGATATAAACACAAGGTCGAGGTCGGAGCCGACGTTAAGCTCGCGCGAGCCGAACCTTCCAAAACTCACAACCGCAAATCTTCTATTAGCGCTATTAGCGCCGGTAGCGCTAAGATATCGCAGTGTAGCGCGCACGATTATCTCGGCCAGCATGCTGAGCGTGTTGGTAAGCTCGTCCACGCTATAGAATCCTTTAAGAAAAAGAAGGCCGGCGCGCATTTCTTCGCTCGCCCTGAATTCCCTTATCGCGTTGATCGGGTCGTGGTTGTGCTCGAATATGTCCGAGAGCCGCTCTTTGACGGTCGAGTAATCGATCCTGATATCCGGATACTCAAAAAGCCCCTCGAGGTTTTCCAGGCTCAGCATCGACCGCGTGAGATAGGTGCTGTTTACAAACGTGCTCGTGATAAGCTCAACCGTATCGTCCCTGCTCGAAAGCAGCTCTAAATAGGATTCATGCCCGCCGATTTTCTCGATGAACGTGACGAACATGCTAAGCAGCCTATCCCTGCTCTTATACTTAAGAATCCTGTCGAGGAACAACGGGATGGTTTTTCTGAGCATCGTCCTCTCGCGGATGGTTTTGCCGAGGGATATTTGCTCGCTGATTGCTTTCAAGTTTTTAAGCGCCGTACCGGGATTTTCAAAACCCTTAAACGCCAAAAAGTCGCGGATCTCATCATCCGTAAGCTCGTCTTCAAGGAAGACCATGATCTCGGGCTCGGTATCCTCCCCGCCGAGCAGCGAGTTATACATGTCGCGCACCATATGCCGCCTGAGCCTGAGTTCGGATGTAAATTCTTTTTCGCCGAACGGCTGCATTTTACGTGAAAAAACCTCGAGTTCGTGCGGGTCTGCCGGCAGTGAGTGGGTCTGCAGGTCGTCCTTCATCTGCAGTACGTGCTCGACCCTGCGCAAAAACCGGTAACTCTCGGAAAGCGTCGTTACATCATCCGTTGAGAGAAACCCTTCTTTTAATAGCTCATCAAGGACAAACGCGAGCCGCGGCGTCCGCAAAGCGCTTCTTTCACCCCCGTAGAGCAGCTGGAATGTTTGGATGAAAAACTCGATCTCCCGGATGCCGCCGTAACCCCGCTTTATATCGTTCGCGTCGAAGATAGAATCTATCTTTCGCTTAAGCTCTCGAATCTCTTCGATGTCATAGTAATCGGTGGATTTTTTCCACACGAAGGGGTCGATAGCATCAAGGAATTTTTGCCCAAGCGACATATCCCCTGCAACCGGCCTGGCACGAATGAGCGCCATCCTCTCCCAGGTCTTGCCCCAGGCTTCGTAATAGGAACTATACGAGTCGAGCGAGAGCGAAAGCTCGCCTTTGCGGCCATCGGGCCTCAACCTCAGGTCGACCCTGTAGGCGATGCTATCCTCGGTCGTGGTCTGGATCAAGCCGGATAACGTCTCCGTGAGCCTACAATAGTACTCGTGCGGGCTAACTTTATTAACGCGGGTTCCGGGAGTTTTTTCAATCCCATCAGATTCCCCATCTTCGCTTTCATAGACCGTCATAATATCTATATCCGAGCTGTAATTAAGCTCGCCTGCACCCAGTTTGCCAAGCGCGATCACGCAAAATGGGTTATCCTTAAGCATACCGAACCTGGCTTGCGTAAACTGCTGCGATATATCCAGGGCCAGCCCAATAACGGCTTCCGCCAGCGCGCTCAGCTCGCCCATGCATTCATCGAGGCCGGTCACACCGGCGATATCGCGAAGCGTGATTCTTAACATATAGCGCTTCTTAATATCCCTTAAAAGCCTCATGCCCGCAGCTTTGTCCTGCGGATGTACGCCTGTAATCTCGGCGATAATCTTTTCCCTGGTAATCTGCTCATGGAGAGTATCCAGTGCGTGCTCAAGAACCGCGGGATGGTTGATGCAGTAATCCGCCAGAAATTGGCTGTACGAAAACAGCCGGGCCGCGATCTCGATAAAATCCCCGTGTGTAGTAAAAACACCGGGTGCGTTAAGCAAAAGTCGTTCAAGGTTCTTTGACGACCGCTCGGGATCGGGAGTTTTAGACGACATTTCTTTTATAACCGTATCCATAGCCGCTTCCATCTCCGTTTATATGTCTGCATACATCGACATTTTACCATCTTAGACTTAAAATCACTTTATGAAAATGATAGTGGCCATCATCAAGCACTTTAAGCTTGATGACGTAAAAGAAGCGATACTAAAAACCGGCATCCGCGGGATGACGGTCAAAGAAACGATGGGTTTTGGCAGGCAGAAGGGCCACATCGAAACATACCGCGGTTCAAGCTATGAGGTGCGCTTCCTTCCCAAGGTGCGCATCGAGGTCGTAGTGCCCGACAATCTTGTCGATGAAGTCGTTGAGACGATACAGCGAACCGCCCACACCGGCGAAATCGGCGACGGCAAGATCTTCGTCTACCCGGTTGACGAGGTTATTCGGATACGGACGGGCGAACGCGGTGAGGATGCACTATAACCTCATTCTCGTGCCGCTGCTCCTCTATATGCCGCCCATGATCGGGGTAGAGCTTTGACTATGAAGAAGTAACGGCCTAATGCTCGGTATATGTCGCCAGCGAAACGCCCGTTGGGAAAGGTCCCCCACGGTTAACGCCAATCCGGCCATCCGCTGCATCCGCCAGCACCTTTACCTTTGCGGTCTTCGTATCGCAAACCGCAAGCTGCACAAGTTCCCTCCAGGGTCCCGTCGATTCCGCTGCGGCAAACGGGGTGCGGTAGAACGCGAGATAGCGGCCGTCTTGGCTGCACCACATGTCCCTTATATAATAGTCCTTCTCTTTGGCGACCAGGGTTCTTTTACCGAGGGGGCTAATCCTCCAAAACCTGCTGTAATCCATTATGGGAATTTTATGGTAGGTGGCTTTGCCCTGGCGGTAGGTACGGTATGTCCTGAACGTCGTCCCCGAGACATAAGTGTCGGCGTAAAAGACATCCCCCGCATTTGCGATTGCCATCGCCACGGGCTCTTTAATATAGTGGTTTAGAGGCCCCACCACCTCTTTGCTATTAGGCACTGTTATCCCGCCAAGATTCCGGGCGTTAAAACGGATGCCGGACCTCTCACCTGACGGCATCTTCTCTTGATACTCCTGCGGGATAATGTCATAGCAGAGCAGCGTCGGGCCCTTCCAAAATCCAACAAACCGCGTATTGTCCACAATGTCTTTCACCTTATAACTACCGAGATCGAGCACGCCCAAATGCTGCGGTCTATAACAATCGACTCGGTTCTCTGAAATATCAACGATAACCGAGTTTGTGCCGGGAACCCACGCCTTAAGCAGAGCCTTGACAAAGTTGCCGTCATCCTGTGCGGCTTGGCTCGAATACATGGTTTTCACGTCAAGAGTATCGAGCGTGGCCCAATTGAACCCAAGTCCATAATGTTTTCTAATATAAGCAAGCGTAGTGCCGTCGGGCGACCAAACCGGTGAGTGTATCTCTTCATTGACGCACGAGCAGGTAAAACTCTCGGTTTTAGTCCCTTTCGCATCAATAAACGTAGTCTTCGATTTATGGGCTATATCGGAGACAACCTTTTTACTCCTCAAATCCATGACCTTCAATGTGCCCTCTGCAGTAAACGCCAGCCTACCGCTGATAGGCGAGAGCGCCACATCATCGATCTGCCCTTTGAAATCACCAAGCACCTCCCGCTTACTCCCATCCATCGAGACCTTGATAAGGCGGCTCTTGTTCGGCAAATCATACTGGTTGGTTCCGCCATATCCTTCGGGATAAATCACCCAGGTCTTGGATGGCTGAGCGGTTTTGTTATTAAGCTGGCGGACCGGCGTTTTAACGCATCCCGTCATAATCAACAAAAAAAGGGCAAACGAAAAACAGATGGTTGCAAGAAGCATCTTGAAGGAAGGGTGGTGGCTCATGTTTTCTCCTTCGCTGGATTGGTACTGTATTCTGATAATAGAATGCGGTTGGCCGTCCGTCAATAACAGAATGTATGCCGGTTGATCTTCGCCGGAATCCTGAAAGGACCGCTTATGGGAGTTTCTGAGAAAGTTCCCCAGGTGGCAGCCGGCCTAGCTCCAGTTAAATTCAAGAATGATTGTGGTACCGGCTGGGCCAGTAGCGAGGTAGAGATGATCGGCAAACTCAAGCATAATAGTAAAGCCAAAACCAAGAGTGCCCTTAGTAGAAAAGCCGAGCATAAGAACTGAGCGCGGCAGCATCGAGAAGTTGATGCCGGGACCTGAATCGGCCAGCTCGATCTGCAAAGCTTTGTCGGTGCGAATTTCCAACTTGCCTCCACCAGCATATTTGACGCTGTTTGTCAGAGCCTCCACTGCAGCAAACTCGACCTCATATCTGCGGCCGAGAGCCACTCCTCGACCTGCTAAGAATGTGTCAAGAAAAGCGCGGAGTGGATATATCTCTTCCGGCCTGGCCACGAATTGTCTAAGAACCGTCTGGCCCCGGCGCTGCTGCCCGATATCCTCATAGGAGCAAAGCATGAACTGGCCACCGGTTACAGCCATCATTGCATCGGCGTACACCTGCTTTTCTAGCTGCCGCTTTTTCTCAAGTATCTCTTCTGCCAGTTTGCGCTCGGTTACATCTTGAACCGTTCCGAGCCATCAAGTAAAACAATGCGGTGATCAATACTAAAAGGCTTATTTTCATATAAGGCTTCATCGATTGATTTCTTAACTAACTCCCTATCGTCGGGATGAGCGAAATTTAAGAACTGGGCAACGTGTTGTGCCTCGGCAAGACCGGCTTCGCTTTTCTCGAGCGCTTCCTCCACCCGTTTGTGGTCAGTAATATCTCGTACAATATTTGCGATTATTTTCCTTCCCTCAAATTCAACAACGCGAGCGTGTACATCCACAAACATAACAGTCCCATCTTTCTTTAAGTGGGCGGACTCAAACACAGCGCTGCCAGTTTTTAATAGAGACTCTATCCTGGATTTATTAATCTCGCATCGTCTGGTACAACCAGCTTTCGTAACGGCATAGCCATAATCTCTTCTCTCGTATATCCCCTGGTTTTATAGGCCGCTTCGTTAACATAGATGATCTTTCCTTGAGGGTCGTGTACGATGATAGAATCTATCGCGCTATCAAGCAGCAAAGATTTAAACTTTAGTTCCTGTTCTGCCTTCTTGAGCTCGGTGATATCCCTTAGCGATAGAACCGTGCCCTCAACAACGCCTGTGGTGCTATGAAAAGGCGAGGCATTTACGGATATGATTACCCGAGTACCATCAGGGCGTTCGTAAGCATGTTCTCCGCCGTGTGCTAGCATGTCTATCTCCATGATCTGAGATAAGAGGCGATCTTCCGCCTGAACGGGCTTCCCGCGGTTTCTCTTAAAACCGAGAATTCTCTCTGTAGTAGTGTTAACAAACACAATACGGCCATGTCGGTCTACGACGATAATGCCATCGGGGATGGTCTCGACCATTTGCTCTAGCTTTTCTCTTGAAAATACCTTTTTCAAGTTTCCCCCATGATCATATTGTTATTTATCTAGTTGCTTTCCAGGGTCACTTTAATCACCCGGTATGGGTACCAAATAGTTAATGAACCAATCTTTGGCGAGGCGTGCGACCTCCTCTAACGCTCCGGGTTCTTCAAATAAATGGGTCGCCCCCGGGATTATTACAAGCTGTTTTTCAGCAGGGATTTGCTTTAAAGCGTCTTCATTCATCTCAATAACCGGCTGGTCATTCCCACCCACGATTAAAAGCGTCGGCGCTTTAACATTAGGTAAAGCCGCCCCCGCTAAATCAGGACGACCACCCCTCGAAACAATTGCATAGATGATATCTGGATTGAGACTGGCCGCAATCAGCGCCGCAGCCGCACCAGTGCTGGCGCCAAAATAGCCGACCTTTAAATCCTTGGTGGAAGGATTATTAATTATCCAATCGGTGACTTGGGCAAGCCGATTGGCAAGTAATTTGATATCAAACCTAAGTTCGGCCGTTATCATATCAATTCTTTCTTCTTCTTCCGTCAAAAGATCAAATAATAACGTGGCAAGGCCGGAATCGTTAAGAACTCCGGCAACGTACCTGTTTCGAGGACTGAATCGGCTGCTTCCACTCCCGTGAGCGAACAAAACAATGCCTCGAGCGCCTTCTGGGATATCTAAATTCCCTTTAAGGCTGATAGTGCCAATCGGTATTGTGAGTTCTTTTTTGTTTTGGCTTGTATCTTCCATGTGTATTAACCACCACCTATTAGCCGCTTCTTGTATTTAGATTTTACCACCCTTGGCTTTTATTCCTTTTTATAAGCCCACCCACACCTCATCTACTTACCCTGCCGGCTACCTTTTCGATGGATAACCCCAAACCTTCGGATGTACTAATAACGGGTGATAGATTCCGGCAGAATCAAGGTATCTGAGTACATCTATTGCTTTAGGGTCAGCACGAAAGTAAAACGCCTTAGGCGTTTCCTGCCATTCTTTTTCATGATTGGTGATCGCACACTCAAGGTTAGCGATAACGGCGTCTGCAGAGCGCAAAACCGGCAATGTCGTGCCCCAGAAATATTCTGGCGGTCGATATGCTATTTCTTCGTTAACACCACGGCCAAGCATTACATCACCGATAAATGCCACAGTAATTTTTCTCGTCATTTTTATGATGTACCCAACTGTGGCGGTATCTAAGATTCAGCAATTAAGGGTTAAGTAACAGAGAGTAAAAAAAAGAAACCAAAGAGGCCCACTTAAAAGCGGGCCTCTTTGGTTTCTTTTGAGAACTATCTTTCGATTTTAGATATCGTTTTAGATATCGTAGTAGAGGTAGAACTCATGTGGATGCGGACGCAGACGAAGGGCGTCTACTTCGTTATCCCTCTTATACCGGATCCAGGCCTTGATAACATCCTCGGTAAAGACGTTGCCCTTGAGCAAGAACTGGTAATCGCTCTCAAGTGCGTTGAGCGCCTCATCCAATGCGCCCGGCATTTGCGGGATCTTCGCGATCTCTTCCGGCGGAAGCTCATAGAGATCTTTCTCCATCGGCTCTCCCGGATGAATCCTGTTTTCGATTCCGTCAAGACCGGCCATCAACATAGCTGCAAAGGCCATGTATGGGTTGCATGATGGGTCGGGGAACCTGACCTCTACCCTCTTGGCCTTCGGCGATGGTGAGTACATCGGGATACGGATTGAAGCCGAGCGGTTTCTTGCTGAGTATGCAAGGTTAACCGGGGCCTCAAAACCAGGAACCAGCCTCTTGTATGAATTTGTGGTCGGGTTTGTTAGAGCCGCGAGGGCTTTTGCGTGTTTGATGATGCCGCCGATATAGAAAAGCGCCATCTCGCTTATGCCGGCGTACTCGTTGCCGGCGAAGAGCGGCTTGCCGTCTTTCCAGAGGCTTTGGTGGGTGTGCATACCCGAACCGTTATCACCAAATAGCGGTTTCGGCATAAAGGTTGCTGTGCGACCGTTTGCCACGGCGACGTTCTTTACTATGTACTTAAAGAGCATGAGGTCGTCGGCGGTCTTGATCATCGGTCCGAACCGCATATCGATCTCGCCCTGGCCGGCGGTTGCAACCTCGTGATGCTGGGCTTCAATATAGATGCCGGCCTGCTGCATTACGGTAACCATATCGGCCCTGAGATTATCAAGGCTATCGGTCGGTGGTACCGGGAAATACCCTTCTTTGTGTCTCGGCTTGTAGCCAAGGTTTGGCTCTTCGTACGAACCGGTATTCCAAGTGCCCTCGATTGAATCGATGAAGTAGTAGCCCTCATGAGCATTCTGGTCGTACCTTACATCGTCGAAGATAAAGAACTCGGCTTCAGGGCCGAAGTATGCGGCATCGGCGACACCGGTTGATTTCATGTAATTAGTCGCCTTGGTTGCGATGTAGCGCGGATCGCGATCGTAAGGCTCTTTTGTGATCGGGTCGGCGATATCGCAGATCAGGCTTATGGTCGGATACTTTTTGAATGGATCCATAATGACGGTACTTGGATCCGGGAGGATAATCATATCGGATGCGTGGATTGATTTCCAGCCCCTGATCGATGATCCGTCGAATCCGAAGCCATCCTCAAAGCTCTCCTCACTTAGTTCGTCGATGGGAACCGCGAAATGCTGCCAAACGCCGGGCAGGTCGATGAATTTCAGGTCCACAAAGACAGCATTGTTTTTCTTGGCGAATGCCAATACTTCTTTAGGCGTTGTCATGCTTTCTCCTCCGTTAAATGTTATCGTTATTGGGGACGTTGTTTCCTGTGGGTCCTAAACGCTATTTAGGACCCACAGGAAACAACGTCCCCCTCACACACAGGAAACAACGTCCCCCTCACAGCATGGGCAGGTATTTGTTAAGCTCGAACTCGGTGACCTGGGCTTTATATGCATCCCAGTCGGCCTTCTTGTTTCTCAAGAAGTACTCGTAAACGTGATCTCCAAGGGCTTTTCTTAATAACGCGCTGTTCTCAGCGATTTTTATTGCCTCATAGAGGTCCTCAGGCAACGTGCCGATACCGGCGGCCGTGCGCTCCTCGTTCGTCATCTCGTAAATGTTATCGCTCGCCTCGGGTGGAAGTTCATAGCCCTTCTCGATTCCTTCAAGACCGGCGGCAAGCATCACCGAAAATGCCAGGTATGGGTTGCAAGCGGGATCGGGGCTTCTCAGCTCAATCCTTGTCGCCGTCTCTTTGCCCGGCTTATACATGGGAACTCTCACGAGCGCGCTTCTGTTGCGGCGGCTCCAGCAAATATAGACGGGCGCTTCATAGCCCGGAACGAGTCTTTTATATGAATTGACCCACTGGTTAAGAACAACCGTGATCTCGCCTGCATGCTTCAGGATGCCGGCGATGTAACTTTTTGCTTCCTTTGAAAGGTTGCGCTCATCCTTAGGATCGAAAAACGCATTTGCATCGCCTTTGAAAAGCGATTGGTGGGTATGCATACCGCTACCGTTCTCACCATAGATGGGCTTCGGCATAAATGTGGCATATACGCCGGATTCCTGCGCGATTTGCTTTACCGCCAGACGGTAGGTCATAACGTTATCAGCCATCGCCAGGGCGTCGGCGTATCTTAAATCGATCTCATGCTGGCTCGGAGCGACCTCGTGGTGGGAATACTCGACTGTGATGCCCATGCTTTCAAGGGCGAATATCGTTTCTCTTCTGTAAGGGGTCGCAAGATCGAGTGGGGTGAGGTCAAAGTAACCGCCTCTGTCCAGCACCTCTGTGCCGTTACTGTCCTTGAAGTAGAAGAACTCGAGTTCAGGGCCGACGTACATGGTGTATCCCATTTTGGCGGCTTTTTCGAGATTCCTTTTCAAGACATACCGCGGGTCGCCGTTAAACGGTTCGCCGTCAGGAGTCTGAATATCGCAAAACATCCGGGCGACCTTTACATCTTTCGACCAGGGGAGCAGCGCAAAGGTATTGGGGTCGGGAACCGCGATCATGTCGGATTCTTCGATGCGGGTAAATCCCTCGATTGATGAGCCGTCAAAGCCCATCCCCTCTTCAAATGCCAGCTCAAGCTCAGCGGGGGCAATCGCAAAGCTCTTCAAGAAACCCAGAACATCGGTAAACCAAAGACGGATAAACTTCACGTCTTTGTCTTTGACGATCTTTAAAACGTATTCTTGATCTTTTTTCAAAGGCTAACACCCTTTACGATTATAATCCTTTTCAACCAACTAATTATACAGCTAAATAACCAGCTAAAAAGGATTATATAGCTCAAATGTTACGATTATGTTACATCAGGATTAATTTGTTATTACGATTGGAATAAACGGTGCTCAGGCAAGCGGATGAACAGGAAAAACCGTCAAACTATAGTCAAAAATTATAAAAAGGCTCGATTGGTGAGCCCTTCTTATTATATCCGTATGATGCACAATTATGGAAGCATCTGCGAGATTATTTTAGCTGCTCCGGGACGGATTGCCGTTGCTTCTTTAGGGGTTACTTCTTAAACCTGTACGTCCTTGTGGACACACAACCCGACCACCGGGTCTCAATCCTCTATCTACCGAGGTTATGATTTCTACAGAACGTCGAGACCATCGAAGTTAAACCTGTCAGAATGTCTCAATCCTCTATCTACCGAGGTTATGATTTCTACAGGAGCTTTTGACGGCAAAGCTGTATTTCGATCAATAGTCTCAATCCTCTATCTACCGAGGTTATGATTTCTACAGCAATTAGCAATTCGTCACATTATGTCTTTACAGAAGTCTCAATCCTCTATCTACCGAGGTTATGATTTCTACAGCAATTAGCAATTCGTCACATTATGTCTTTACAGAAGTCTCAATCCTCTATCTACCGAGGTTATGATTTCTACTCGATAAAGCAGGTTTTGTTTCGGTTGATCTTCCAGAAGTCTCAATCCTCTATCTACCGAGGTTATGATTTCTACAAGTTAAAAGGTAAACTCATTGACTATGCCGGAGAAGTCTCAATCCTCTATCTACCGAGGTTATGATTTCTACATGAATATTCA
>Ga0210058_1001204_pt1 | contig 23216 bp, 23 predicted proteins | sample CryGeymeta201511_FD_183979 | JGI IMG/M metagenome (GOLD analysis project Ga0210058, IMG submission 183979) | Groundwater microbial communities from Crystal Geyser aquifers in Utah, USA - Crystal Geyser metaG 2015-11 (SPAdes) (version 2) | ecosystem: Environmental > Aquatic > Deep subsurface >...
TCCAGACCTTGTTCGGCGCGTTGCAGGCCAGAAAAGGTTTGCTGTATGCCGGGATCTTCTTGCGCAGCCGCCGAGCCTTGACAAGGCCCTGTTTTTTGAGCCATCTCTCGGCTGTGCACCCAGAAGGCCATTTGATCTGGGGCTGGCGCACGTTTAAGAAGTTTAACAGCTTTTTGGGACCCCAACTCATATGCTTAAGCTTTGCTTCAACCAGACGGCCGATGATTTTCTCGTCGGTCTGGTTCGGGTGATTGACCGGAGAGCGGCAAAGTTCTTTTAGACCGTCCTGGCCGAGCCTGTCGTAACGCGTGATCCCTTTGTAAACGGTCTTGCGGCTCACTCCGTAAATCACGGATAGCTCGGTGACGCCGTAACCGGCAAGCCGGTCGGCTATTAACTTTAAACGCTCTTCCATGGGCTTCGTTTTTCTCCAGGGCATGGTATAATCCTCCTTGCCCTGTAGTTTAACATGTCACCCATGTCCATAGGTTCATTTGTTACCTATGTTAGCATGTTGTACCCCCCTATCCCCCTCTTAAGATAAGAGGGGGAACTCCCGGCGCCTGACCTGAGCCCAGTCGAAGGAGCAAAGGGAGCTTTAGGGATTTATTTGAGACACTCTATCCTATCCACCTGTTTTTGGCAACCGCCTTCGGTTATCACCGGCCGGGATGGAGTCGGTCAGAAGCTCAACAGTGAAATCTATTCTTTGGCCTCGCCGCTCTCGGTTTTCCCTGAGCTGAAGTAATCCCGACGGATGTAAGTGAAGAGAGCAAATCCCCACCAGGAGGCGACAAACAACACGGTCGCAAGACTCATTAACTGGAGGACGGATCCTTTGTCAATCAGCTGCCAGACTTCACCATGTCCTCCGATTTGGCGCAGCATGCCCGCCTCCATGGATTTTCGATCCGTCAGGTACAGGGCCTTGTCAATCGTATAGAGCCATGTTCCGATAAAAACAAGCTGATAGCCCCAGCGTTGTGCGCGCCACAGACCGATTCCCATGGCCAGAAAGAGGACAGAATAGGCCAGATGGTAGAGCACAGCCGAGAGGCCGCCGCGAACCGCGCCCAGGAGCGTCACCTCGGATGTCAGGGAGAAAGCTTCAAAGACAGCGGAGAGCGCCAAGAGTGCTCCTGTGCTTCGAAACGTAAATCGTCCTTTTGTACCTGAACGCATTTCCCCTCTCATTTCTTTCCGTTGGATGGCAGCGGTTTCCAACATGACGGCCAGGGCCAAGCCGCTCTCTTTCATCGCTATACTATTATCCGTTTTCTGAGGAGTTGTAAACAAAAATTCCCTATGACGTGATGGCACAGGAGGGTCACGGAAAAGCCGGCGGTAAGCGGCAATCAGAACTCGCGAGGAACACCCTAAGTGGTCCTGTTCGCAAATATGGTGACGTACCGAGAGGGTCGTAGGGCGGTCTCATCAAGGCGCGCGACTGAGGCGTACCCCTCTGGTACACCGCAAGGAGCGCAACGCCGAGGAGAACGCCCTGCGGCACTCGAATGCCACCGTATTTACGAATAGGGCCACCAAAACCCAAGCCTTCCAAAACCAACCCTTGACAGATGGCTTAACCCGTTATAGAAATGATAGAGAATATTTACTGAAATATCCATACAGGCAGCAGACGAGGAGGAATTGAGATGAAAATCAGACTGACCGCCGTAATCCTGAGCGCCCTTTTTGCAATGGGTTTTGCCGGCAGAGCGTATGCGAGCGACGAACGCGGGCTTGATGACCGGCCCAATCTCACGGTCCGAGGCGAGGCCCTGCTCAAGGTCCCCGCCGACCAGATGCATCTGAACATCGCCGCGGTCACGCATGCCGAGACTGCCGCTCTGGCGCTGGATCAAAACACAGCGCTCATGCAGAAGGTGATCCAGGCGCTCAAAAAGATCGGACTCACCGAAGACGAATATCAGACCGGGCAGTTCCAGATCGAACCCGTGTGGTCGCAGCGCCCCCGCCAGGCCCCCGAGGACTGGCACCCCCGCATTACGGGCTATACGGTCACCAACCGCCTGGCCATCAAGACCAAAAAGCTTCCCCTCGCAGGCAAGCTGATCGGCGCGGCAACGGATGCCGGCGCCAATGCCATTGACTCCATTTTCTTTGATCTTGCAGATCCGAGAAAGTACCGAGGCCAAGCCATTCAGCAAGCAACGGCAAACGCCCTCGCGGACGCCCGGAGCCTTGCAGATGCCGCATCCGTCAAGCTCGTACGCGTCCTGACGCTCAGCCTGGATAATGCCGTTGCCACACCATTCAGGGTACAGCCTGAAAGTTTTGCCCGTGAGGCCATGGCGGCAGAGGCCGCAGCCCCGCCTATTTCTTCCGGAGAGGTCACGGTCCAGGCCGGTGTGACGCTCATCTACGAGATCGGCGATTGAAGTCTCTACAACAGATTTATCTCTGAGAGACCAACAAGAATAAGATCGGAAGCGTGTCCCCGTATTCTACCCGATCTACCTTCTCCATCTCGACTTCAAACCGATCAAGCCCGCCAATCCGGAGCCGAGCAGGAACAGGGAGGCAGGCTCAGGCACCGTGCCGGTCGGCACGAAGAAGGTGAGTTCTTGCGTGGGGATGGGATTGCCGGATCCGTCGAGTTTCTTCACGCGTTTATCAACGCCGTCAACATAGTTATCATCATTCACCCAATGGAAATTCCCATGCAGGGGATCCACCTGCTCATACAGGAAATCGCTGGTTGGAACGGTGTACATTCCGGACAGCGGATAGGTGACTATGTTGGTTACAACCCAATGCTGGAAGTAATTGCTGTTGGTCTGCTGGAGGGAATAGATACCGGCATCGCCGAACTGCCCGTTCCAGCCGGCCAGCACCCGGTCGCCGCCGGTTGAGGGATCTTTTGAAGCCGGGTTCACAATGTTGCCCAGGGGGTCGTACATGGAGAGGATCCCATCCCCGGACCAGTTGGCCCCGTTATTGTCCTTCACAAGGGAAAAATCGAAGCTGGCAGAGAAACCGATGAAAGGGCCGTCCTGCATGGGCACGCCCGGAATGCCGTCATAGTCCGGACCCACATCAAGGGAGGTAAAGACGCTGCGGAAGCGAATATTATTCCGGCCTTTTTCCATAAACTGATCGACTTCCCAGACATTGATCACGTCGATGTTGGTCCCCCAAAGGGCGTTCTTATTGCCGCCTTCATAGAAAGTAAAGGTCATATGGCCGCCCACGTAGCTGACCGGAGTGGCCCAAGCAGACACAGCGACGCCGAGCAACAACAGCAGATAACCGAATAAAAACAGAATCTTCTTCATTTCTCTCGAACCTCCCCTTTGCTCTTTAATTTTGCATGTTTCAGGCTCGCTGGCTTCGGCCTTGCCGATTCTATAATCTTGAATTTCAAGCTTATTTCCCGGTAAACGGCTGAATTTCACGTCCCTAAACACTCCAGAATCTACCAGCCGATCTTCTATATGTCAATATATAAATATAAATTAGAGTCAAAATAAAATTTTAGGATTACTTTGGAGGATGTGGGGGCAATCTACGGGCCAGGCCGGGATCATGCTTGTTTATGAGATCGGCGAGTGAGGTCCGAATAGTGAAGGCGTTGCGTTCAACCTGCACAAGAAAAGGTGACAACCGTCCCCTTTTCCACTATGGACGAGAAAGGAACCAGGTCCGCTGCAACCAGTCAGCCGTTTTTCTTTTTCATCAATGCATAAACAGCTTTATGGGGAGCATACTTGCCCATAATTTCAATTGTTTTCAAATCCTCAATCACAAAACACTTCTTGAACAAGGATCCGATTTCCGCTTCATTGGAAAAACGGATCAAGGGAGGGTCAAACGGATCAAGGGAGGGTCAAATCTTTCATCTTGACAACTTCTTCTCCAAACGGCCAATCAACGATTTGTCTTAGGATCTCTCTTAATCCTTTCCATCAACCGTTTTCTCCCTTGGCCCACCGCAGTATAACCAACCTCCACAAGTCTACCGTAGACAAGATCCGTTTGTCATGTATAAAGATTTGCCCCTCTTTATTTTTTTGACCCTCTTTATTTTCCAATGATTCCACAAATCATAAACTGCAGAGCCATCTTGTAATCGAGGCGATTTGATCCTCGTCGGTAAGGTTGGCAGCGTTCTCCAAGATCCCACGTTTGAGCATTGCCCAAATCTCGGATGCCATCTTGGTTTCTATAGCAGCGCCGATGAAGAATATATGCGGCCTGAGATTATGCTTTGAGAAGGCTACCTGGATTCGGTTGAGTGCGGTTCTCGCAGTTTTCCAGTGCTCATCAGCGCCCGCTGGGTCTATTCCGCCTTTGAGTTCGCCAAGCGCGATATAGGCAGAAGGCATTCGGATCACATCGCGCGTCCAGTCCTTGGCCGCACAGTTGAATAACGACAAGTCCACGTTGTTTCTAAAACGGGAAAGGGAAACCGTCACGTTGTAAACGAGAGTTCGCCGGCCTTCCGGTGTCTCCCAACCGAGGCCTCGAAGATACAGTTCCACATCGGCGTTATCTTCGGGCAGTTCAGCCCAAGTATTAGTTTCGGAATGAAGCCACTGGCGCTCTCTCCCGGCCAGTTTTAGGCATGCGATGATGGAGCGAGTCAGCTTCTTCTGCGCCATGAAACCGCCAATGTTGCGCAACGAACCGCCGAGTGTATCGCCACGAGTAAGTAGGAATCGAAAAACAAGTTCCTCCACGAAATTCACTCCTGCCGACTCCAGGAAGTTTTTGATGAGTCCGTTGACGGCGTCACGCTTGTCTGAGTCTTGCAGGTGATTGGTCGCCTTGTCAGAAACACCTGCGGCCGTCACCATCGCTGATTGAATCTCCCCAATCTTGAGCAGGTCGGCAGGTGTCTTGGCCGTCGCAGCCGCAGCCTTCAAGGCTCTGGCTTGAGCGACAAAAGGTGTGGCGCGTCGGTTCTTCTCCAATGCCAGTGCAACGAATCCAGCCCGGACGGCCTCGTAGGTGGTGGCGAGGTCTTTGCTGGATTTGATGTGTTGCAGATAGGGTTTGCTCATTCGATCAAGCCTTTCGCCAGATATAGACGCACTTACGCAACGGGTCGCGGCCATGCGCCCCCATTTGCTGGCTGCTATTTCCCTTACCGTTGGGCAAGACGAGAATCTGCTCGACTTCGAAGCCTACCTTTTCTGCAATCTCGGAAAGGATGATGTCCACGGAGATGCCGGCCCCCGCGTAACGAACGTTATCGTTGACCATGATGAGCGGCGCGCCCGGCTTCAGCACACGTGCACACTCGGCAATCACACAGGCCATTTCGTAAAAATAACCGCGCACCATGCGAGGAATGCCGTTGTTGTTTAGCAGGCCGAGTTGCTTCTGTGAGTCCAGATAAGAAAGAACTGCCTGCAGGAGTTCCTGATTGTCCGCAGCGCCAATCGCCCGCTTCCACTTCGGATTGATGGCCAAAAGGTCTTTTACCCGATTTTCGACCGTACAGCTAAGCATCTCCTGACGGAGCTTAAGCAGTTCCGCTTCGTCCACTCCCAGCAAAGCGAGTTCCAGGGCGTATGTGCGTGTGTAGTCGTAGCGGTTGCAGTAGGGGGGTGAGGTCATCAAACAGTCATAGAACCTCGCTTTAAGCTTGGGCAGGAGTGCAAGGCATGACCCACCATGAAGAAAAACGTCCGCCTTCGAGTGTGCGGTTGGGAATAAGTCTTCGGGAGCCGAAGCAGCCAGCAGGTCGGTGACAATTTCGTGCAGCTTGTTGGTGATGGCCCTGTCAAAGGTTAAAATCTCACCCTTGTCGAAAATCTTCTGCCCTTGGCGTCTCCCAGAACGGTAGTCCCACCGCAGATACTGTCCGTCCTTTCTCGTGTAACTGATGGATTCGAGGATGCAGAGCACAGCGAACAGCAGTACCGCTTTGACTCGTTCATTCTCCTGTTCGGATGCCGCAAGAAATCGACCCATTTGAACGGCTGTTTCAGGGGGATAAGCCCATCGAGTAATCCTAAGTTCATTGATGGGCTTTCCGGTCTCTGCACCCTGCCATGGGCGCTCGTTTTTCCAAAGCGCAAAACGCTCGACATCCCCCGGCTTCAGGTCCCAGTCGATAACTTGCTTTGTCGCAATGACCGTTTGACCGATGGGTAGCAGTTCAATGCCCTCAGCCCGTATTCCGAGTGCACCCGCCGCAAAAAGAGCGGTGCCACTCCCGGCAAACGGGTCCAGCAGGACTCCACCGGAGATTCGATATTTGTTCAGCAGATACTCAACAAGCTCCGCAGAGAATGCCTCTTTGTACTTGAACCACCGATAGACAGCCCGACCTTTGTTTGCTTGAAAGCTGACCAGTGAGCGGGTGAGTGTACTTGCAATGGTAAATTTGGAGGCCCAACGTCTCTCGGACTCTTTATTTAACTTTTCGACCTCTCCTAACAATGTTATGGCGGGTTTCGCTGATCTACTCTTTGCCGTAACTATTGGAGAATTGGAATCTGCAAATGCTTTTGTCATCTGTTTGTCTTTATCAATAACCCGACATGTGGGTGCATTGTCATCTTCTGATACTCAAGGGCGGGTTCTACTCTGCCGCTTTCGTTGGTAATCTATCAGCACAAAAGGATTAAAGTCAAGGCTTTTCCTGGCGTCAGTCTTTGTGACCACCCATTTTCCAATAGCCGCCTTTTTTACTCGGCGGTGACGAAGGCGGAGAAATGCTCTTTGAGCAGGCGGCTGAGGAGGTCCTCAGCATCCGCTTCGGTGGAGAACTTGCCCACGCGGACGCGGTAGAAGAGGCCGGCCCGGTTGTTCCATTCCCGGATGAAGACGGGCTCGAACCTGGACTCAAGGGCGCTCTTCAATGTCAGGGCGTTTTCTTTCTGCTGGAAGGAGCCGACCTGCACGGTATAGAACATGGACCCTGAAGAGACCACGGCTCCATTGGGCGCGTAATAGCGGTTGTCGCCCAGCTCGATGGTTTCGACACGCGCAGGGACCACCCCCTCATCGGCCATGCCCAGGAGAGAGGCCGCTGCATAGGAGAGATCAATGATCCGGCCGTCAACAAAAGGGCCCCGGTCGTTGATCCGGAGCACCACGGACTTGCCGTTCTTCTGGTTGGTCACCCGGACCCTGGAGCCGAGCGGCAGGGTCTTATGAGCGGCGGAGATCTTGTACATGTCATAGACCTCGCCGTTGGCGGTCAGCTTCCCGTGAAAGTCCGCTCCATACCAGGAGGCGAGACCGTACTCGACCCGGCGCCCCTCTTCGATCCGGACTTGTTCCCGGGGCGCGGCACAGGCAGAGAACCACAAAAGGAACGGGACCAGCACGAAAAGAACGGGCATCCTTGCCGGTAACAAAGCCGCCCTGGGACATGCCGGGTACTTATCGGATGACATACTTCTCATCCAGGGCCTCCGTCTGCTCCATCTCCGCCTTTTTCTCCTCGTAACCCTGCCTTCCCATGAGGGCATAGGTCGCGACCTTCCCCTGCTCCACGCCCGGCTGGTCCAGGGGGTTGATCCGGTAGAGTCCGCCGGAAAAGACGGTCTGGATTTCATACATCATGAAAAGCTGACCGAGGGTGAAGGGGTTGACCTCCTTCAAGGTGATGCTCAGGTTCGGACGGTGGTTCTGTGTGAGGGCATAGGCGGTCCCTTTCTGCTCTGCCTGGATAAGCCCCTGCAGGGAGTGTCCGCCCAGATAGGAGAGCCCCTCCATCTCGGGATAACTCTTGGGGATCTCCATGGGGACCTTGTATTTCTCGACGTTGATGAAGGTGATCACCTTGTCGTTCGGCCCTTCCACATAAAGCTGGATCTGTGAGTGCTGGTCCGTGGCGCCGAGGGCGTTGACCGGCGTCTGCCCTGCATGCACGTCATGGCCGTCCAGGGAGGATCGTTTCCCCAGGCTCTCAGCCCAGAGCTGCCGGTACCAGCCGGCAAAACCGCGAAGGGCATGGGCATAGGGCATCATCACGGAGATATGCTTTTTCCGTTTGGTGTCGAGAATGAAATGGATGGCGGCATTCATGTACGCCGGGTTCTCCCAGATCCTGACCTTGTGGCAGCGCCGCTCCATGGTCGAGGCCCCCGCAAGAAGTTCCCGGACATTGATCCCGGAAACAGCGGCGGAGAGGATCCCGACCGGGGTCAGGACCGAGAAGCGCCCGCCCACGCCGTCCGGAATGATGAGGGAGCGGTACCCTTCCCTCTCGGCCACGCGCCTTAAATTCCCCTTGGTCTTGTCCGTGGTGACCACGATATGGTCGGCATGATTTTCACGGCCCATGGCCTTGATCAGGGCCTCCTGACAGACGAGAAAATTGGCTATGGTCTCCGAGGTCCCGCCGGATTTGGTGATCACATTGAAGCAGGTCTTCTTCAGGTCCAGGACGTCCATCAGGGCGGCAAGCCGGTCCGGGTCCACGTTGTCCAGGACATAGATCCTCGGCGCCCGGCGCCGGCCGGTCTTGGAGAGTTCATTGTAATAGGGATGTTGAAGCGCTTCATGCAGGGCGATGTTCCCGAGGGCGGATCCGCCGATCCCGATCACCACGAAGTAGTCGCACCATCTCCGGATCCCTTTGGCCATCTCCAGAATATCCGATACGCTCTGGTTCGGAAGATCCATGAATGGGAGTTCTCCGCGGTCCCTTCTTTCTTTCATCTGGTGATGGATCTCCCTGGCCTCGGGCATCAGGGATTCTATCTCACCGTCAAAGACGCCGTGCTCCCCGCCCATGAATTTGGCCATGACATGGTTGACGTCCAGCCGAATGGCCATTTCCTCTTTCCAGACCTTGTTCTTATATGGAATCATGTTTGCCTCCGCAGGTGGTTTTTTTCTTTATTCAGGCTTGTATCACGAAATGGCCGCAGAATCAATGGATCTCTTCTCAGAAGGTCAGGACATGATCCCCCTGCTCCACCCCCAGGCTTTTTGCGACTGGGATACACTTGGCCTTGAGCAGGTAGGCGATATTTTTGTCCGTCCCGTAAAGCGTCTCAAAGTGCCCCATCCCCTTGGCAATCACCAGATCCGCACGGTCCCATACCTTCATGAACTCCCCGGACGCCTCGGAGAGCATCAACCCGATGGCGTTTCTGGCATGGGGGATGATCCCTTCCATGCGGCCGAAACCGAGCGAGATAAGGTCCTGCACCGTGGCATCGTTTAAGATCGGCTCCTGCTTGGGCGAGACCGTGACCTCTTTACCATGGCCCACCAAATATTCGACGAGAAGCTGGTCAAAGGCGATCTCCCCGCAGTTGTCCGTGAGATAGAGGATGCTCTCGGCACGCCCGACCTCGGCTTCAAACCGGTTAAAATGGTCGATGGCAAGCCCTTTTTGAAGCTGCTCCTCCAAGGAATGCAACGCGTCCCTGGATCCGTCCACGCCGAAATCAATAGCATTCCCTGCGATGGCGGAGAGCACGACCTTCCGGAGCGTGAGATTCTCCCTCCGCATCCTGCTCGTGATCATCAGCGCCGCCTCGTTGCTCTTCATCTTCAGGGAGGCGTAAGGATCCTTGCCGGAGCGCTCCATGACATAGCGGTGGACCATAGTCCCGATCTCAGCGGGGATCCTTTCAGGGTAATCCTTGTGCAGGAGATCCACCACGCCCCTCATGATGGAAAGCCGCTCGCCTGGATCTTCCACGGCCAGTTCCAAGGCGTGTGTCGCCTGATCCACCAGGCAGCGTGCACAAAGATAACTCGCTTTCAGCATAATAAAACTCTTTTGTATTCACATCGAACCAAACAGAAACCGGCTCTCTAAAATGGACGTCAAATGATTTAATCGGCTTAAACGGTTCAAACAGTTTAATTCGTATCTTCATCCCTTCATGACCTTGACCTCAATCAGGCTTCGGATTTTCACTGCAGGATCTCCGGGTAATGATCGTTCAGAATATCCATAATCCCTTCCACAACCTCCGGGACGGTCAGAGAGGAGGTGTCGATGACGTGATCCGCCTTGGAATAAAAAGGCTCACGCGCCCGGAGGAGTTCACGGATTCGGCTCAACGGATCCTGGGTTTGGAGCAACGGGCGGTGGCTAGTCCCCTCAGTCCTCTGCAGGATCGCTTCCGGGGAGGCCGTCAGGCAGAAGACGGGCCCAGCCGTTTTCAGCGCCTGAATGTTTTCCTCTCGCAAGACGATCCCCCCGCCGGTAATAATGACGTGCCCGGTCAGATTGGAGACGTTCTGGGCAATCTCTGATTCCAGATCGCGCAACGCCTCTTCCCCATCTTCGGAGAAGATCTCGGAGATGGTCTTTTCGGCCTTCTCTTCAATGAGGTCGTCGGTATCCACCACCTCGAGTGAAAGCTGCCGGGCGAGTTCTCGGCCGACCGTACTCTTTCCCGTAGCCATGAAACCGACCAGAACGATGTTCTTCGGCATCTTTACCTTTCTATACTCAACATCTTAAATGATTGTGCATTATCTTCAAAGCATATTATACAGAACGACCGAAGTCTTAAACTGTTTGTCATTGTCCGGTCCACCGATCAAGCATGCCCTCCGACTTGATCGGAGGGTCGGAGGACAGGCCCGACCTGACAATCCACCCTTCGACAGGCTCAGGGTGACAATTGTCATGGTGAGCTTGTCGAACCATGGATTCCCCGATCGAGTCGGGGAATGACGGGAGGCGTTGACTTATGACGCTATGTATAAGTTATGATGAACTATATTGATAATGCCCTATGCTCTCGGCCACCCCGCATATTGTAAAACCTGACCAAAGAACACAGAGTATTTCTCTGTGCGCTCTGTGGTTTCATTTCCTCTTCACTGATGAACGGCCAGTTTCCCTTTAAAAACCCGGAGCATGGTCTCCACGGGCGGTTTTCTCCCCGTAAAGATCTCAAAGGCCTTCGCACCCTGATAGACCAGCATTCCGATCCCGTTCGTGGTCTTGTGCCCCCGTTCTCTGGCCTCCCGGAGGAGCCTGGTCTCTTCCGGGTTGTAGATCAAGTCAAAAACCGAGGCGTCCGGAGAGAGCCATCCGGCCTGGATCACAGGAGAATCATCGGGTTTCATGCCTATGGGGGTGGCATTGACAAAGAGGTCTTTCCCGGCAAGAACCTTCTGAATCGCCGGCGCCTCAACCGGACAGGTTCCAACCCTGCAGGAAGGAAACTTCCCGGCCACGGCCCGGCACAGGGTTTCGGCGCGGCCCGCTTCAATATCGGCGATGACAATCTCTTCGGCGCCTGAGATCGCGGCCTGGAAACAGACCGCCCGTGAGGCGCCTCCGGCGCCCATGACAAAAACCCTTTTTGACCGAAGCTCCACCCCAAGGACCTCCTTGAGAGATTTCTTAAAACCGTATGCATCGGTATTATACCCGATGAGCCTGCGGTCCTTAACCTGGATGGTATTCACGGACCCGATGAGTCCGGCCTCCGGAGAGACCTCGTCCAGAAAGGGGATCACCTTCTCCTTGTGGGGGATCGTGACATTGACCCCTGCGATCCCGAGAGGAATGAGCGACTTTACGGCGCCCTCCAGATCTTCGGGACGGACCTCGAAGGGGAGATAGACATAATCCAGACCCAGCGCTTCAAAGGAGGCATTGTGCATGGCCGGCGAAAAGGTATGATGCACCGGACAGCCGAAGAGGCCTGTAATCTTCGTGGTTCCCTTGATATCCATGAAATTTCCTGTTCTGAACCGGAAGCAGCCCGTCCCGGATGTGATGGATCAAAAGTGTATAGAAAAAGAGATTTATTGTCAAACCGAAAAAGGGTTGTAATCATAAAACTTCTGTGCTAAATTCAAATCCGTTTGACATAGAACTTCAAGAATCCATAATTGCCTGCCCAGTTTCGCACATCTTGAAGTGGAAACAACCATAAATCAAAAATAGATCATCTCCAAAAGAGTGAGTGAAAACATAAGGGTTCCAGGGGTCAAGGATTCCAGGGGTCAAGTGAAGTGCTTTTCAAGAGTTAAGGGTTCGAGGGTCCAAGGATTCAAGGGGTCGAGTGAAGTGCTGAAAACATCAGGGGTCAAGGGTTCCAGTGTTTGTTTCTGGAGATTCTGCTTGTGTTTCAGTATTTCACTTGAATCCTTGACCCCTTGAACCCTCGACCCCTTTTTTCCCACTAAATGGGAGAAGAACCTTTTTTATTTTGCTTATGATCGCCAAAGTCTTCAGCAGCAGTGTGGTTGGGCTGGATGCCACGGTCGTGGAAGTTGAGGTCGATCTGGCCATGGGCCTTCCTTCATTCTCGGTGGTCGGACTCCCCGATGCCGCGGTCAAGGAGAGCAAGGAGAGGGTCCGCTCGGCGATTAAAAATTCCGCACAGAAGTTTCCTTCACACAGGATCACCATCAACCTGGCCCCGGCAGACCTGAAAAAGGAAGGCTGTGCTTTCGATCTCCCGATAGCCGTGGGCATCCTGGCCAAGCAGGGGATCATCCAGGAGGCGCCCCTGAAAGACTACATGATTGTCGGGGAACTCTCCCTGAACGGGAGGGTCAAACCGATCCGCGGGGCGCTCCCCATGGCCATCCGGGCAAGGGAAGCCGGATTTCGGGCCATGATCCTCCCTCACAAGAATGCCCCGGAGGCCGCCATCGTGAGCGGAATCGATATCTTGCCGGTGGCATCCCTGGCTCAGGCCCTTTCACTGATCAACCGGGAGATCAGCATCACGCCCCAGGTTTCGGATGTCTATACCCTCCTCCAGGAAAACACGGACTATGAATTTGACTACTCCGACGTTCGGGGGCAGGAGCACGCCAAACGCGCCCTGGAGGTGGCCTGCGCCGGAGGGCACAACATCCTCATGGTCGGCCCGCCGGGGTCCGGAAAGACCATGCTCTCGAAACGCCTCCCTTCGATTCTGCCGGATATGACCCTCCCGGAATCCCTGGAATGCACCAAGATCTACAGCGTGGCCGGGTTCCTCAGCCACCGGGAAACCATCGTGACCAAACGCCCTTTCCGCTCCCCTCATCATACCATCTCCGATGCCGGGATGATCGGCGGCGGCGCCTTCCCCAAACCCGGGGAGGTGAGCCTTGCCCATCATGGGATCCTCTTCCTGGACGAGTTCCCCGAATTCAGAAAGAATGTCCTGGAGGCGCTGCGCCAGCCCATGGAGGACGGCTGTGTGACCATTTCAAGGGCCGCGGGGTCCCTGACCTATCCGGCCCGCTTCATGCTCGCGGCCTCCATGAACCCCTGCCCCTGCGGTTTTTTCGGAGATATCTACCACCCGTGCCGATGCAGCCCGGTCCAGATTGAACGCTACAGGAGCAGGATCTCAGGCCCGCTCATGGACAGGATCGACATCCAGATCGAGGTCCCGGCGGTCCAGTATCAGGAACTCTCCGGTGAACGGGACGGTGAAAGGTCCGCTGTGATCCGCCGGAGGATCAACCTCGCAAGAAAAACCCAGAGGGAGCGCTATCAGGGGCTGGGGATCTCCTGCAGCGCGGAGATGAACACGCAGATGATCGAAGAGCACTGCCGACTCGGGACCGAATCCCAGGACCTCTTAAGACGCGCCATGTCAGATCTCGGCTTCTCGGCCAGGGCCTACCACAAGATCCTCAAAGTCGCGAGGACCATCGCGGACCTCGCAGGAGACCAAGAGATCCGCCTCGAGCATCTGGCCGAATCCCTTCAGTACCGCTGCCTCGACAGGGTCCGCAAGGAGATGTAATATGTAGGTATGGTGTCCCCAGAATTTGATGCGGGATAGTTTTTTCGGTGTTGACATATTATTCACGAAGTTATTAATATAGGGAAAATTGTGGGGACACCATATATAATTTAGAGATGCCATCCCAAAGAATTTCAACGGAAAAGATATGCTATAATGCAGTTACCCTAAGATCGAAACATGAAGGGGGGAGATATGATGAAACGAAAAAAAGACAGGGATGCCGTACAGGAGTTTTGTGAATCGATCAGGAAAAGACTCGGCAAGACGGTCAAGACGATCAAGCTCTTCGGCTCCAAGGCGACCGGCAAGGATACTCCGGGATCGGACATCGACCTGTTCATCGTCGTATCGGAAAAGACCCCGGAAGTGGAAGACCTCATCCTGAACGCGGCCTTTGAACTTGACCTCAAGTACGACGTCTATATTTCCCCCCGCATCGTGTCACAATCCGTCCTGAAAGATCCGCTCTGGAAAAACACCCCCTTTATCAGGACCGTTCAACGAGAGGGGGTTTTGGTATGAAGAAGGAGCTTGCCGGCCTTGCGCATTATCGTATGGAGAGAGCGCGGGAGACCTTTCAGGACGGAGCACGGCTCTTGGAGAACGGTTCACTCAAAGGCGCGGCAAACAGACTGTATTAAGAGAGCCCTTGAGGGTCAATAAGAGCCCTTGAGGGTCATAAGAGCCCTTGAGGGTCAAATCTTTAATATTGACAACGCTCTCTCCAAAGATTGAACCTGATTCTTCGTCTTAGGTTAGTCTTGGATCTCTGTCGTGGGCATTGAGTGGCCTGACCCCAGCCGTAATACCGGACAATCTGGAATGATTTTTTGGGTATGTGTTGTGTAATCACTTTTTTCATCGTCTCTGCGGTTTCGAAGAAGCGGCGGATGCCGGAGGGAGATGAAGTTGCGCATAAGCCTCCCGGTTAGAAGACATAGGTCGTGCCGACGCTGTTGGCGATGAAAGCGTCCGGCATCGCGCACGCGATCTGGTGGACAGCCGACCAACCGGTGCAGTGGCCGGGCACAAGGTAGCGCGGGCCGATTTTCTGCAAAGCGGCGACGGTGGCTGGGATGATGGGTTCAAACAAGCCGCCGGTTAGGTGAAAGCCTCCGATGACGGCATAAACTTTTTCAATCCCTGTAATCGCCTGCGCATGACGAATGATGTTGATGATCCCGGAGTGACCACACCCCGTCACGACGACCAATCCTTTACTTCGCACGTTGACGATCACGCACTGATCATCCATGATCAGCGGGTCAGGCTCCCAAACATTGTGACGTTTAGCATAGTGGAGGGGAAATCCCTTCTCGAAGTCGGTCGTGCGGGCGACCTCGCCGGAGACGAGCGCCATGCCGTCCACCAGCATTGAGGGGCCGGCCTCTTCTATGATTTCGATGTTTTCGCGTTGAAAGTCAGCTTTTCGGGGCGGGGGGATGTTGACTTCCGAACCGTCCGGCAGCATTAGCTTGCGTTCCAGGAAGGCATCGGGGTGCAGCACCAATGGCAGATGCCGCGTGCCCAGCCGGTCTATCAGCGCGGGTAATCCCATTGCATGGTCGGTATGGCCGTGACTGAGGACGATGGCTTGGATATCCGCCGCGTTGAGGCCCAGCACATCCATATTGTACAGAATCCCGGTCCGGCTGACGCCCGTGTCAAAGAGGACCATTCCCTTTTTCTCACCCTTCCTGACATGGAGCAGCGCTGAGAAGCCATGTTCGGCCATTAGCTGATTGCGCTCAAACGGATTCGGGCCGAGGGGAAAGCGCCGGGCGACTTCGGTGCCGGCCATCAGCACATCAATACTGTTGTCCATGACGGTCGTGATTTTGACTTCGTCCACTTCCAACGGCACGGTGATTTCTTGCGGCATATTCTCCTCTGCTCAGGATTTTATTTGTCAAACAACCGTTCACTAAGCTTTCCTTTAAAGGTTCAGTTGGCGATGAAGCATCCCATCTGTGGCCAATCCGTTGTTGGCGAATAATACTTCGCCGTTCTGATCCACAATGAATGTCGTTGGGATCGTCATCACGCTCCATGCTTTCGCAAGATCCAAAGACTCGTCCACATTATAGGAAATAACCTGCAGGTGTTCTTCGCCGTGTTCTTCCACCATGCGTTCAAGGACCGGTTTCTGTGCGGTTCGGCATTGTTGGCAGCCGGGGGACCAGAAGTACACGATAGCGGGTATGCCGGGAGTTATTCCCAAATGCTGCATCACGGTTTGCGCACGCTGTATCCTCCTGCGCCGTACGACCCGCATCCCTATGGCCGCAATGATCAGGACGAATAGTGTGATTGCCAGGCGTTCGTACATATCATCCCTAGATCTGTTTTGATTTTGGCGGCCGCGACCCGGGAAATGCCCCGCCTATTGGCGCATTTTTAAAGAAACCTTTCACACCAAGTCGATTGAGCATATAATAAATAAAACACGCGGAGCACCAGCCGGAAAATGCAATACCGGCTAGAACGATTATGAGCCACACCAAACCCCAGCCAATAGACGCGTATCCTGCTGCCAGAAGATAGGTAGCCGACGACGACACAAGAAGGCCAATCATGGTGGCGAAACGGTGTGGCTCAGGATTGTCCAGCCGGCGATCCGGACGAATGAGTCCGGCCGGCAGAAGGACGTGGCGGTACAAGGCGATGTACGGGCTGAATCCCGGGTCCATAAACGTGAAGGCAAAGATCACGGTCTGCACCGCAACCAGTTCCCACCGGTCCAAAACAAATGCGGTCAGAAACAATGTGATCATAAGAAACTGATGGACCCGCAGTTCGGCTTGATCAACCATTCGATCGTTTACTTTCATACCAGCATTCATGGGTCACCTCCTCATGGTTCCGGGCATAATGTTAAAAATAACCACAGAGCACACAGAGAAATCCTTAAATCTCAAAATGGTTAAGGCTTTTTACTATCCTCCCCCTCTGCTCACTCTTACTACAGCATTTATTTCGTTTTCTGCATTCTTCACGTTTTCAAGAATGGTCCTATTGTTGAGTCAGTTGAGAACACAGAGCACTCCTCCGTGCTCTCTGTGGTTTCATGCCTCGCCTCTCTTGTTTTCGGGCTCGTGCCGATTTCTCAAACCAGCCCCGACCAGGCGGGCCTACCGCCTTTGGCCTGTGCGTCTATCTTGGAGAATATCAGGAAAAGCAGGAGATTACTTGAACGAATTGGCTATTCTTCACCAAGCCGGAAAGGGTGATGCCGTACATCCTTCTGAATGTGCGGCAGAGGTGTGCGGAGTCTGAAAAACCCGCGCTGTGCGCGGCTTCAGTGAGGGATTTTCCTTTAACGGCGAACTGGACAGCGGTCATCAGCCGCAGCCACAGGACATAGCGCCGGATCGGGATGCCGACCTGCCCGGTGAACAGATGCATCAAGCGGCTTTGGGAAAGACAGACATGCCGGGCCAGTTCAGCGATGGCCACCTTCTGGGTGAGATATTTTTCCTTGAGCAGGTCCATGGCATCCTGTATCCGAGGATCAATCGCTTCCCCGGCATGTCCGGCATAGCCGTCAAGTTCGGTCACGAGTTTTCTGTACACATCGTGGGCCTCTCCGCATGACCCGAGAAAATTGCCAGGGGTATCGATACACCCCCGCAGCCTCTCGAGAAGAGCGCCGTCGAGTATTTTGACACCCCCTTCCCCGAGATGCCGTCTTGCAATGGTTTTGGCAACCTCGGCTTCATGGTCAATCAGCAGATGGATCCAGGAGTGGCAATCGCTTGGACTGAACAATTGATGGGGCCGGCCCGGCCCAATCACGGCCCCGCCGCATTCGATGGAGGATTCACCCCTTCGCAACCGAAAAAGCCCCTCCCGGTTGACGATGACCTGCAGGGCATAGTGCATGTGCTCGGAGTTGGCGGGGCAGCGGCCCAGATACAGAAAGTGACCGGCCCAGAAATAACCGCAGTATTTGAGAAACTCTTTTTCCATAAGGTGATGAAATAATAAAATTTGTTTTCTAAAGCTGTTTTAGAAAATACCAGAAAACTTGACTGATGTCACTATTTTACTCAAAATTTCTATCCCTTGACTCCATTCGGTCTATTGTGTAGTCTCAATATGAATCCTTAATAATGAGGAGCCTGATTCCGTTTAAAGATTATAAATAATCTGTGTAACCGTTTATGCCAAGAGGGTCTTATGAAAAAACTCACAAAATATTTCTTTAACGGGATTGCATTACTGGTTCCAATAGCAGCAACAGTTTATGTTGTGTATATCATCTTCGTAAAGATAGACAATCTCTATGACTTTCCGGTCCCCGGCATGGGTTTTATCATCACAATTCTCATCATAACCGCAGTCGGGTTTATCGGTTCAAGTCTGCTGACGAAAAAACTGGTAGGGATTTTTGACCTGATTTTCACCCGTCTGCCGCTTGTCAAGATGATCTATACATCTATAAAAGACCTCATTGGCGCATTTGTGGGCGATAAAAAAGGCTTCACAAAACCTGTGCTGGTCTCTTTATCGCCGGGAAGCAACGTTCAGGTCATAGGGTTCATGACCAATGAGAGCCTGAATCATTTGGGACTATCTGATCGCGCGGCCGTATATCTTCCCCAATCCTACAACTTTGCCGGGAACCTCATCATTGTACCGAAAGAACAGATAACCCCTCTCAATGCAGACAGCGCTGAGATCATGAAATTTATTGTATCAGGCGGCATATCAAAAAAATAAGCTGCGCCTCGATAACCATAAACCCTGCCCATAGCCCGCAGACAGAACCCACCGTTTGCAATTTACGCCAAACCGCGGTAATAATCTTAAGCATGGACAAAGAACACGCAATCAAGGGTCAAAATAAGGAACCCCTGGATGATACACTGAACCCTGATGGTATGCAGGGGATGGTGCTGATCCCGTCGGGCCCGTTTGTCATGGGCGACGATGTGGAGGACCCGGAAAAGCCGGTCCGTGTGGTGACGCTCAGCGCCTATTATATGGACCGCACCCCGGTCACCAACCGGCAATATAAAAGATTCATAGATGAGACCGGCTACGATGGACATCCGGAGGCGGATCACAACTATTTAAAACACTTCCATGGGGGGAGCTATCCGGAAGGGTTGGAGGAACATCCGGTGATCTATGTGAGCTGGCACAATGCCATGGCCTATGCCCGATGGGCCGGCAAGACCCTCCCCACCGAGGCCCAATGGGAAAAGGCCGCCCGGGGAAACGAAGGCAGGCGCTACCCGTGGGGAGACGAGTGGGATTTCAGCAGGCTTCATTGCGCCGACGCCCTGAACCGGCAGGAGATCAAAAACGACGAGGAATGGGGCGAATGGTGGGATAGGTTTAAGCATTACTACGATCCCCGCATCCCGGTCACCCTCCCGGTGGGGAGTTTCGAAAGCGGTAAAAGCCCGTACGGCCTCTATGACATGGCGGGAAATGTATGGAACTGGATTCTCTGCTGGTACGACACCCAGAGTTACGCCCATGCCCCGCTCGTTGATCCCACAGGACCGGAGACCGGGGAGTTCCGCTGCACACGCGGCGGCGGATGGGACTGCTACAAACACTGGATCCGGAGCGCGCACCGCTCGTGTGAGGACCCGATGAGCGCGTCGGACTCGATTGGATTCAGGTGTGTGAAGTTACTAAAAGAAGAATCATCTCCAAAAGAGTGGGTGGGAATATAAGGGTTCAAGGGTTCAAGGGGTCAAGGGGTCAAGGATTCCAGGGTTCAAGTGAAGTGCTGAAAACATAAAGGGCCGAGGACCCCAGGGTTACGCTTCGCGTGTCCCGCTTTTCTCTATTCTTGTCGTTAGATCCCGGCATCTCCTTGAATCTATTTTTTTACCGGGCCGGGACAGTCTGCGACGGCTATTACACTAAGGCATCTTGGAGTCCAGTATTTTTCTCTGGAGATTTTTCTTGCGTTCTTGTACTCGGTTTACCGGTATCAGTATTTCACTTGACCCCTTGACCCCTTGAATCCTCAGACCCTTTTTACCCACTAAATGGGAGAAGAACCTAAAAAATAACTGGATTCCCCAGTCCAGCCGGGGAATAACATTGAAGGATTTTATTCTTTAGCCCGGAATATCCCGAAACAACTGGTGTAGCCGTGAAGGTGGGTCATCCCGCTGACCGGCCCGATCTCTCCATTGCAGAAGAATCCTGCCAGCGGAATCCTGCCTAAATATTGCTGGAAGCAATCCGAGTCATGGTTCGGATGACCGTAAAGATCCTGCCCTCTTCCCAGGCAGGAGAAGAGCAGCGCCCCCGCATATCCCGAACCCTGGCGCCTCTCGATGAAAGAGGAAAGGACCGCATTTAGGTCTGATGCGGATGCCTTTGCGTCCCTCAATCAGACTGATCCCGGGCATCCCTTCCGCCTCTTTGCCCTCACCGATAATCCCTCCGGCCGAACAGCCGATCAGGGTCTTGCAGGACAACTGGTCGTAGAATGCGGACTGTATCCGTTCATAATCCCTGGAAAAGTGGCTGGTCGCAAACAGCAATGCGATATCCGGAGGACTTTTCAACTGATTCCGGATATCGTCCACGCAGTGCCGGATATTCTCATCCGGATTGGAACTCACGGAGATCGAAGACGCCCATTGCATAGCAAATACCTCGATTCTTGTAAATTACTTCTTATTCTTCGGCCTGTCAAATGGACTGCCTTCAGGGTCTGCGACAAAAATGCCTGCCCTCGACTACGATCGGGGGTTGGTACACATCAGGATTACATATGGTTGTCATTGTCCGGCTTGACCGGACAATCCAGTCTTTTATTGTCTGGATTCCCCGATCAAGCATGCCCTCCGATCCCCCGATCGGGGAATGACGCTCTTAGAGAAATATTGACCTATAAATTTGTCGCACTCACGGTCTCTCCGTTGCGTTTGCCAAAGTGGACCGTTTATTGTATGCTATGTATTATTGATGATGAAAACCCAAAAAAGGAGCCCTCAAATGAATCGATTTTTCTTAAGCCTTTTTCTGATGATCGCCTTATCCGTGATTTCTTTCTCTTCCGCCACAGCTTGCGACATGGGGAAATGCGATTCGGCCGACTGCGGTAAATCCAATCAGGCCATGGAACAGGGACATCACGAAATTGCCTCGGCAGAATCTCTGAATACGGCACTTGACCCGATCTGCGGAATGAAGATCAGCAGGGATCACGCAGTGGACCAGGTGGAATACAAGGGGAATGTCTATTATTTCTGCATGAAAGAAGAAAAGGATACTTTTCTCAAGGATCCGGAGAGATACCTGAAAAAGGCGGACGATACCAAAGAAACTCCCAAGTAAAGATCCGCGCCGGATGGTGCAGTGAATTTCAACGGACCCCGATCACACCGCCGCCCACGGCAAGGAGGCTCAAGGCCAGGACCACCCAGTGAAAGACGCTCATACGGAAGAAGACCTGGTCGGCATTCATATTCTTCACATCCTTGAAGATCCTCTTGAAAAGGGCCTTCTCCAGGCCGAAGATCAGCAGGGAATAGAAGATGTAGACCCCGATCATGAGGTCGAGCCAAAACCCCTGCCAGGTGGGCATGATCAGATAGAGCCTCTTCTGGAACAGATTGTAAAGCCCGGTTATCCCCACGACGATGATGACCGCTTTAACGATCCTTGAGAACCGGTGCTCCACACCCTGAAACAGGAGCGCCTTTTCCATGGGATCGGTCATGCCATGGACCATGGGCAGAAGGATCATGGTCACAAAGGCCACCCCGCCGATCCAGATCACCACCCCGATCACATGAAGCGCTGCGGAAAGCTTGAGAATCATATCCGGCATCGTTCGATACCTCCTTTGCCTGTTCCCTCATTAGACCCGCCAGGAATTTATTTATCAGATTGGGAAGGTCTTTGAAAAGCCTGTCAAAGGTCTGGGTGGTAGAAATTTTCATTTAGTCAAGGAGTTCAGAGAGGGATTTTCTCTTGGTCGTTCGGCCCCTTCTGTGATCTTCTTCAGATTGGTCGAGAAGTTTGAGGAAGTCCGCGCGATAAAGCCCGGCGGCATCACAGAACGCCTCAAAGGTCTCTTTGTTGATCTCCAAGTGAATACTCTTAGGCGTTTCTTTGGTGATGGTTGCATTAAGTTTGCTGCTCATGGTTATGTCTCGCTCGCTATATTAAGGATTTATTTTAATATAGATTCTAAGACTGCTGAATGTCAAGGTTTTTTGTTGAACCTGTGTTTTTTGTTGAACCCGAAAAATCGGTTAACCCCCTCATCCTCCCCACTCCACTTGTCAGGAGGTCAGGAGAGGGTAAGAATGTTGCACTGCCGTCCCACAAACATTATTGTTGACTTGTCACCTGCAGAATGTGGGAATTGGGGTCAGACACCAATTCCACCCACGGCAAAGTAAAAAGCTCCATAGCTCCGCGCGCAAGTCCTGAGGAATGAGGCGTACTTACAGCTACGCTGCAATGACGAAGGACGTAGCACAACGCCGCAGATGGACTTTTTACGAAGCCGTCCCAGGAACATTACTGTGTAATCCCAAAATGATAATGTCCTATTCTGCCAAGATAGAAATGTCCTAATAGTAGGCTATAATGCCTTCCTTAAAAGGAGGGTATGATGGTGAGAAAGGACATGATCGAAATGAGCAGAAGGGAGTTAACCAGGATTCATTTTATCAAACAGGCGCTGGAGAAGAAGATCACGCAGGCAAAGGCAGGTGAGCTGACTGAGTTAAGTGATCGACAGATACGGCGGCTCATAAAGAGGATGCGGAAGGAGGGAGAGACGGGGATTTGCCATTGCTCCAGGGGTAGGCTTTCAAATCGTCGGATACCGAAGAAAATAAAGGACAAGGTCATAAAGCTCTGCCGAGGGATATATTCAGGATTTGGTCCTACCTTCGCAAGTGAAAAGCTTTTGGAGCGAGACGGCATCAAGATAAGCGACGAGACCTTGCGGCTTTGGTTCAAAGAAGCAGAGATTACGTATCAGGGCCGTAAGGGAAGAAAGCACCGGCAGTGGCGGGAGCGGAAAGAGCATATTGGCGAGCTGGTACAGATGGACGGGTCCCACCACGACTGGTTCGAGGGCCGGGGTCCGAAATGTGTGCTCATGTCGTACATTGATGACGCCACCGGAAGGGTCTACGCCCGTTTTTACGATTATGAGGGGACCTATCCGGCCATGGACAGTTTTTGGCGCTATATCGAGAAATACGGCATGCCCCAGAGCGTGTATTTGGACAGGCACTCAACCTATAAGTCAACGGCCAAGCCGACGATTGAGGAGGAGCTTTCAGGCAGGGATCCTCAAAGCCAGTTTGAGCGGGCGCTTTCCGAGCTTACCGTAAAGGTCAGACATGCCGGTTCCCCCCAGGCAAAAGGCCGTATCGAGAGATTGTTTCGGACCTTTCAAGACCGGTTGGTCAAGGATATGCGGCTTGAGGGGATCAAGACCAAGGAAGAGGCGAATCGGTTTATAGACAACGGCTACCTCAAGAAACACAACGAGAAGTTTTGCAACGATCCGGCAAAGGAGGCCGATTTGCACCGCCCAAACCCCGG
>Ga0210058_1001220_pt1 | contig 23034 bp, 22 predicted proteins | sample CryGeymeta201511_FD_183979 | JGI IMG/M metagenome (GOLD analysis project Ga0210058, IMG submission 183979) | Groundwater microbial communities from Crystal Geyser aquifers in Utah, USA - Crystal Geyser metaG 2015-11 (SPAdes) (version 2) | ecosystem: Environmental > Aquatic > Deep subsurface >...
GTCCGCGTGGGAGATGCCACCTTAAGCGGCGACCAGATTCTCGTCGCGACGGGGACGCGTCCCACCCTCCCGAAAATTGCTGGGCTGGACGATGTGCCGTATCTCACCTCCGACCTGCTCACGACGGGCGAAGCGATGGAACTGACCGAACTGCCCGACTCGATGATTATCGTCGGCGCGGGTTATATCGCGCTCGAACTGGGGCAGATGTTCCACCGCTTCGGGACGCAGGTGACGATATTAGAGCGCAGTCAGGTCATCCTGCCGCGCTACGAACCCGAAGTCTCGGACGCGCTGACGTTCATTCTCCGCAAGGAAGGCGTGAACATCGTCACCGCAGCGCAGGTGACGCGCGTGGCGCAGAAATCAAAAAATATTGAAGTCACGGCAAAGGTCGGCGGGGTGAAGCAAACCTTCTCGGCGCAGAAACTTTTGATTGCCACAGGTAGAGAGCCGAACGCGGACAGCATTGGCTTGGAAAAAGTCGGCGTGGCGTTGGATGAGCGCGGCTACGTCAAGGTCAATGACGAACTGCAAACCAGCGTCCCGAACATTTGGGCGGCGGGCGATGTAATCGGCAACCAAACCAATAGCCAGCCTGCCACGCCAGTCGGCGCACATGACGGTGTAATCGCCGCCAAGAATGCGCTGGCTGGCGCGCATCAAAAAGTGGACCACCGCGTCATCCCGCGCGTGATTTTTACCGATCCGCAAGTGGCGGTGGTTGGGCAGACGGATGAGGATGTCGTCGGGGCGGGACTGCGCTGTTGGTGCGGAACGATCCCGCTCGAATATGTCCCGCGCGCGGGCGCGACCCATCAGACGAATGGCATTGCCAAGATTGTAATTGACCGCGACACGCAGGAAGTCAAAGGTGTTTCGCTGGTCATGCCGAATGCGGGCGAGGTGATTCACGAGGCGGCAATGGGGATGCGCTTCCACGCCAAACTGGAGGATTTCATTGACCTGATCCACGTCTATCCCACCATGGCAGAGGCGTTGAAGATCGCCGCGATTTCGTATTTCAAAGACCCCGCGAAGTTATCGTGCTGCGCGGAGTGAAAAAATGGAGCAACTATGAGCATTCTTGATGACCACGACTCTTGGGATGAGAATTTCCAAAAAGGCTGGCTGGCGCGTTTCCGCGAGACGGGACAGTTTTACTGGGACGCCTATGTGCGTCCGAAAAATAAGACCACCATTACGGGACCTGCGATAGAACTGAAATCCACGCGGTTGATGTTGGTTTCATCGGCGGGTGGATATTTGCGGGGTGAACAAAAGCCATTTGATGCCGCCAATCCGCTGGGCGATTATTCGTTGCGTGTCATCGCAGCGGATACGCCCTTCGCGTACATTGCATACGCCCACGAGCATTACGATCACGCCGCAGTCGATTCTGACCCGCAGGTTTTACTTCCGCTGGGACATTTGCGTCAGATGGCGGCGCAAGGCGAACTTGGCGGGCTGACGGCGGTTGCCAGTTTCATGGGCTACCAGCCCGACGTTTCGCGTTTACTGAACGAAACCGTCCCCGCGATTTTGGAACTCGCCCGCGCCGAAAAAGCACAGGGCGCGCTGCTCGTTCCCGCCTGACCGATTTGCTGTCAGTCCGTTGGACTGATTGCTCGCGCGCTGGAATTGAACGGCATTCCCGCCGCGTTAACTTCGTGGAGCATGGGGATTACCCACCGTGTCCTACCGCCGCGCGCGGTCTATACCCGTCTGAATCGCGGCGCGACCCTGGGCGCACCTGGGAATGCCGACCAGCAACTCCGTGTCCTGCGGGCGACTCTGGCTTTGCTCGAACGTCCCGCGCCGCAAGAGCCGATTCGGCTAGGTGAGTCGGCGGAATAAAAAAACGGGCTGTGAAAGCCCGTTTTCTATTATTCCCTTTTCCAGCCTCGCCGCCATGCTGGCAAAAACAGATACGCCAGTAGAACCAGATTAATCCCCAACTCCACCCAGATAAACTGACTTGCGTAATACGCCTTATCCCAATAACTGATGGGACTGTAGAAGCGCGTGTGCCAGTCAAAGGGGAAGAACAGCACGGGTCCGTCGTTGTGGTGGGTGAGAATATCAATGACGGAGTGAACCATATTTCCGAAGATAAATGACAACCACCAATGTCCGCGCGTGCCGATTTTGTCCACGAAACGCCAAAGCAGAAGAGCGTATATGATGAGGGCGGTTGGGGAGTGTTGGATGTTATGCGCGGCAATCCACCATGGATTGTTGAAATAGGCTGGATGAATGACGTTCTCCATCAGATTGGTTGTATCCTGCTGGAGAATGAAACGGTAATAAGAATATGTCCCCCACGAGAGCAATCCAAAAGGCAGGTCGGGCAGAACAGAACCCCATAAAAAGGCGGATTTGGCGAGTTTGAACTTCGCGCCAAATTTTTTCTCGATGGCGGCGTTGACTACAAGGTGGGTAGGGAGGGTGTTCACAAGCTGTTCAACGCCCTGAGCAACTCATCCACTGGCGGACGGTCTGATGGATCGTGGCTGGGGTGAACCAACCGCAGAACACCGTTTTTATCCACGATGAAATCTCCGCCGAGTTGGGATGTGTCGTCGCCATGCGAGTCGTAGAATTCACCGCGCTGTAACCAGCGTTTGATGTAGATCCACACCACGCGTGGATGCCATGACCGCAGGCGTGAGCGTTCGAGTCCGTAGGCTTGATATACAGCGCGGTCGCGGTCTAGTAGCACCGTGAATGTGCCGCAGACTTCATTCATCCATTGCTGAAGGGCGGGAAGGGTTCCGAAGGAGACGATAAAGACGCGGGTATTTAATTGGGCAAATTCGTTTTGGCGCGCGCACAACTGTGCGGCATGTTCGCGGCAGGGTATTCAGCCAAGATGCCGGAGGAAGACCAGCAGGGCATTTCCGCTTTTGAGGATTTCGCTGAGGGTGACTTGTTCGCCATTGGCGGAGGTCAGGGTGAAGTTGGGGGCGGGGGAGTGGAGTTTCATAAGGATGAAGGATGAAATATGAAGGATGAATGGAACGTGTTGCGTGTTGCGTGTTCCGTATCTACTTGTTTACCTGTTTACTTGTTTACGTTTCTACGCGCCCAGACAAATCTTTGAATGATTGTTACAAATACCAGCGCGGCAAAGATGGAAAATAAGATTGTGATATAGGCGGGGAATAACAAAAATATTCCATACGCGACAATGGTTTCAAATCCGCCAATGAGACCTGCGGGCATGACGATGGTGGTTTGGGTGTCGGGGTTATGCGCGGCGCGTTTTTCGAGGATGGCGGCGAGAACCATCCATGAGGCGGCGTTGACGTAGAAAACCGCCAGCAGAAATGCCAGGGCGAGGTAACGCTCGGTCGTCGGCGCGCCCGCCACCAGTCCGAGGGGAAGCGCGGCGTAGATGATGAAGTCGGTCAGGATGTCCACATATCCGCCGAAGTCGCTTTGGCAGCGATGCAGGCGCGCAATCAAGCCGTCAAGTCCATCAAGGATGCGGTTGAGAATCCAAAATGTCAATGCCCAGAGATATTGTCCTTTGAATGCCGCGTATGCCGCCAGCAATCCAACGATGAGGGCAAGCAGGGAAATCAGCGTCGGAGAGACGCGGCTCAGACGGCGGGCAAGCGGCGCGCCGAGGCGGTCTTTGAAACGGCGGAGGGATGAATCAAACATTACTTTTTCACAACTTTCCATGCAAGCCGATTTTGAGAACGCTGCTTCCAATTCAGATACGGCTTGGAATAACGGATGGCGTCGAGCGCGCCTTTGATGCCCAGATCAAGCAGAGACATATCGCCGAAGAAATGTTTGCGATATTCGCCATCACCCATAAAGCCATCACGTTTGTTGAAGAGCGTCAGACGGAATTTATTTTTTGGCAGATGATTCTTTCCATCGAGTACGGCTTGGAAAGGTTTGGGAAGCCACTGGAAGGATGCGAACAGGGCGCGCACTTCGGCAACGACGCGATCCACATCGGCTTCATCATCAGGATTGACCTGCTCGAAGAGCGTATCTATTTTTTCCTGAATCTCGAAGAAGCGGCTGAACCCACCGCCCGTGAGGCGATTGTCCTTGAGAAGCGAAATATATTCATCGCGATCTTTGGAACGCATGCGCGTGATGCTCAACATCAAATATTCGAGATACGCGCCCAACAGCCATAGCGCCGAGTAGACGCGCCACAACTTATAATTCGACCAGGACTTGATCGAGTTGGCAACCAGCCTATCGTGCATGGCAACGTAATTCAGCGTGAGCGTCTCCAAAGACTGGAAGGCTTTGGCGGAGTAGTCGTTTGTCTTTTTTGCTTTGAGCAGCAAGTCCGCGATCACCATCACGCTGATGTGCGTAACATATAAACCTTTGGAATAGAGCGGATCAATGAATCCCGCCGCGTGACCCAATAAGGCGAAGCGATCACCGACAACATGATGCGATGAAAATTGCAAACGCTCGGCTCTGCCCCAGCCGCGAACGGCTTTGGCGTTCTGGAGTTGCTCCCTCATCTTTGGGAATTGGTTGATGAATTCGTTGAACTCCTGCTCAGGCGAGATGTCATTGCGGGCGGGATACACGCGCGGGTCAATTTGCAAGCCGACACTACACAGTGGATTAGTTGAATCAACGTGGTTATTAAACGGGATGATCCATAACCAGCCGCCTTTGAAAATGTGATGAAGAGTCCCTTCCGACCAGCGAAACGGAACATCGAATTCCTTCGGCGAGACGCTCACATCGTTGTAGCACGGCACATCGATCATGTGCGTAAAAATGGAACGGGTGTGAGTCTGCAAATCATGATGCCGCCAACCGAGTTTATCCGCCACCAGCGAACGGAAGCCGCCCGCATCTACAAGGTATTCAGCTTGATAAGCCTGTCCACTTTTGGTGGTGATTTTCACGCCGTCGGATTGAATATCCACATCGGCGACAAATGTATTCTGCAAAATGGTCGCGCCGTATGAGATGGCAAGCGAAGTCAGGAAGTAGTCAGTGTCCTGACGGTAAAGGTGCATTTCGTGACCGTAAGGTTCTTTGGGGATGACGGCTTGCAGGCTGTGGCGCAGATTTTGCGGCTTGCCCGTCTCGTGATGCACGAAAGCGAAGTGACGCTTGACTCCGTGCGAAAAACCCGCGTATTTGAAGTAATTTTCCGAACTGAAATACGCCAACGCTGGCACGTCGTAGAATTCCGCCAGGGCGCGCATCATCTCGGAGGTTTCAAGGATCATCGACTCGCCAACGGCGAATTTTGGATGAGTGCCGCCCTCAAAGACGATCACAGACAAACCCTGGCGAGCCAGAACGCTCGCCAGGGTCGAACCGCCGATGCCAGAACCGATGATGGCGACATCATATTTTTTTGGAGAATTTTCCATAGAACTTTTTTCTAAAACGTAATAATTTGATAGCCTTGTGAGACGCGGCTGCGCAGGCTGGGATGTTTTTCGTATTCATCCAGAAGCGGGATGTTCAATGCCTGCGCCTTTTCGTAAACGCCAAAGGCTTTGGAGCAAAAGGCGCATACGCCGCTGACCTTGTCCTGCACGGCGGCATACAGGCGGTGACGTTTGTTTTCGGGGTCGGCAAATGCAACCGCCGAAGTGACTCCGCCGCCATCGAAGATGAGTTCCACTTCATCGCCGCCTTCCTTGAATTCTTTGGCGACTTCCAGCGCGTTGACGACGCGCGCCAAATCGGAATGCGATTCACTTTCCGCGAAAACTACCAGACAGACTTTGTTTGTCATTGGGATTCCTTTGTCTTATTTTGTACTGCGACACATCGTCCCCGAATAGGGACGATGTGTCGCCCTTGGGGTTGCGATTTGAAAGCCGCGTTACGGTTATAGCAGTCCATCCATTTTGGCTTTGATGGTTGGGGCGGGCGCGACGCCGACGATGGTATCTTTGACCTGTCCGCCTTTGATGAACAGCAGGGTCGGGATGCCCTGCACGCCGTACTTCATCGCCCATTCGGGATTCTCGTCCGTATTGACTTTGGCGATGGTTATCTTTCCATCATATTCAGCGGCGAGTTTTTCCAACACAGGCGCGATCATCTTGCAGGGTCCGCACCAGGGCGCCCAGAAATCCACAACCACAGGAATGGTGGATTGTAAAACTTTGCCCTCGAATTCGGCGTCGGTCACATGAATGGGATGTGTCATTTGTTACTCCTTGTTTTAGTGATTGAAAATCTTTTCACCCGCGCGAATGGGAACCTTTAAACGATTCTCGGCGGGCGTGATGGGACACGACCATTGCTCGTTGTAGGCGCAATACGGGTTGTATGCCAGGTTGAAATCCACGCGGAATTTTCCGCTGGGAAGTTTTTCGGGTTCGAGATAACGCCCAGCGGGATAGGTCTCTTTGCCAGCCAGCGAGTCGACGAACGGCAGGAAGAATCCGTTTGAGTTTTTGTAGATGGTGAGTTCAGCGGGCTGACCGTCAACGACAAATTTGAATTTGCCGAAGCGTTGGTAGGACTGCGGCTGTCCGCCTGTGGTTTGGATCTGGATGCTTTCGGCTGAGGATGAAATTTCCACGTCAACTTCCAAACGCAGGGTGGGGTTTTCGGGGAAATAGTCGAGACCTTTGAAATCTCGCTCCTGGGCAGGGGTCAACGGGCTTTGAGGATGGCGCGCAAAAAAGTCGTCTTTTTCAGCGCGGAATGTTTTGAGGGATTGCATAATATTTCGTCTCCTTTTACGCTCAACCACAAAGAGGACGATCCAGGCCTTTTTCTTACCTGCTTAATCACAAAATGACCTGACCCAATGTCAGCGCGGCAACGAGGATTAAGAGAATTGCCAGTCCGAGTTCCAGGCTACGCTGGGGGATGCGGCTGGCTACTCGCGAGCCAATCTGTCCGCCGATGATGACGCCAGGCACGGTGAACATGACGATGCTGAATACTGTGGTGAGCGTATCGCCGCCGATTTGAACGAATTTGACAAAGTGACCAACAGAAGCTATCAGCGCGGTGACAGCAACCACAAACACGCTGGTCGCCACCGAAACTTTGCTTGGCACGCGGCAGCGCTGGAGCAGGAAATATCCGTTCATCTCGCCCAAGCCAGTCGAGACCATGCCCATGAAGGTCGCGCCGATTCCGCACAGCAACATGCCTTCCATTCGGTTGCAGACCGTGTAGCGAATTTCTTCGCCTTCGGCAGTGACCAGCACGGTTTCGGCTTTTTCGCCGCCGTACTCGGCTTGAATAGCGGCGTCGAGTCGAACCACATCCTTCTTTTCGTGCTGGCGCAGGAAACTGAGCGCGACAATAAACAATCCAACGCCGAGGATGATTTTCAAATACACGGGCTGGATTTGTCCCGATGCCCAGGCGCCGATCAAAGCCAGGGGAACAGTGACCAGCAACAGGTTAAGTCCGAGGCGGTAATCAATCAATTTTTTGCGGGCGTAGGCGAAGAGTCCGCTGGCGAAGCCGAAGACCTCGGTGGTCAGCGCGGTGCCGATGGCGACTTCGGGGGAGAGTTTTAGCGCGAGGATAAATAGCGGCGAGAAGAAGGTTGCGCCTTCCACGCCCGATGCCATTGCGGTGGTGGCGAACAAAATGGAGATGGGGAAGACGTACCAATATTGCAGGGTCATGAGTTGCTCCAAAAGAATTCAGGATGATTGTTTCGTTCGCAAATAACGCGTGGCGGCTTTCTTGACGATTTCTGAAAAGGTGGGGTAAACAAAAATTGTCTCCGCCAGAGATTGCAGGGTGAGTTTCTGTTTGATGGCGAGAGTTAGGAATTGAATCCATTCCCCCGCGTGGACGCCAATGGCGTCTGCGCCGAGAATGACGTCGTTCTTATCCATCACGATCTTCAAGAATCCAACCGTTTCGCTTTCGGTGATGAAGCGGTCAACGGAATTGGTATTCACCTGTGAAACGAATACTTCGCCGAATTTGCGCCGCGCTTCCGCTTCGCTCAAACCGACATGTCCAATCTCTGGCTCCATGAAAATTGCCCAAGGGACAATCGAATAATCATTTTCGACATGATTGCCGTTGAGAATGTTCTCCACGCAGATTTCCGCTTGATAGGAAGCCATGTGCGTGAACTTGGCGGGCGAGGCGACATCGCCGCAGGCGTAAATGTTTGGCGTTGATGTTTGCAGAAAATCATTGACTTCAATGCCTTTGCCTGAATATGTCACGTTTGCTTTTTCCAACCCCAAACCGTTTGTGTTGGGGACGCGCCCCAGCGCGACAAAAATATGCTCCGCTGTCATTTCTTTTGGCTGACCATTTTGAACAATGCTGAGATTGATCTTTCCATCTTCAACCTGGCGGCACATGGCGACTTCGGCATTGGTCAAAATTTGAATGCCTTCTTTTTGCAGCGTTTCAATTGCCAGCACGCTGACCGCTTCGTCGGCGGCTTTGAGAATGCGCGGGTTACGGTCAATGATGGTGACGGATGAACCGAAGCGCGCGAGGGATTGTCCCAACTCCACCGAGATGACTCCGCCGCCCAAAAACACGATCGAACGCGGCAGTTCGCGCAAGTCCCAAAAATTTTCGTTGGTCAGAAAGTCAAGCGTTTCGCTGCCTTCGTGCGGAGCCATGCGCGGCGACGAGCCTGTGGAAATCACGGTGTAATCCGCCCAGATGGTCTCGCCGCCAATTTGGATCTCATTTTTATTCAGGAAGGACGCGCCAGCAGGATCAATATAAACGTCAATGCCCAGCCCTTCAAAATGCGCGGGTTGTTCGTTGGCGTACACGCCTTGCACGATCTGATCTACGCGCTCCATGACTTTGGAAAAATCCAAATCGGCGGATACATCAACTTTGGGCAACCCGTGTTTTTCCGCTTTCTTCATCGCCTGATAAAGGCGGGCGCTGCTGATGAGGCTCTTGCTCGGCACACAGCCGAAGTGAGTACATTCCCCGCCGATTTTGTAACGCTCGATTAGCGCGACTTTTGCCCCGCGCCGTTGGGCGGTCAGCGCCGCGACCAAGCCGCCTGAACCTGCGCCGATGACTGCAATATCGTATTTTTTCATTGAGATTTTCCTTTTTAGTCTTGTAGTTTATTCATCTAAACGCCAGCCAAGCGAATCGAAAGTACGCATGTCCAACGGGTTAAGAATATGAGCAGAGGCGGTTTGAACTGCTTCCTGGATAATGGGATGGTCGGGGGAAAGCCCGCCATAGAGATAGTCACTTTGAAATGATCCAACCGTTCGCGTAAATATTTCACATCCAAAGTGGACTGAACTTTCGCGAACTCCATTCACGCCGAATAGGTTGCCGAACTCATTACCCAATACATCACGATAAGATTCGAGAAAATGCGTGAGTATGGTTACGGCATTCGCCATAATTTCAGATGTGGAAGCGCGCTGAGCGACCATCCACAAATGCGCGGCAAAATGACCCACATCTTGCGAAGGATGACCGAAGTGTGCCAATTCCCAATCTATCAGGCGCAAACCCGACGTTGTGACAATAACTGACGGCGGCCATAGATCACCCATGATCAAATTACTGCCTGGTTGTTGCAGACGCTCGCCAAGTTGAACCGCCTGTTTGCCGATTTCATCCGCGTTTGCCAAGCCTGCCCGCGCCGCATAGGATTGAATATTCTTGTATTGAAAATCAAGCCGCGTTCGTTGAATCTGAACGTTATTGAACAGGCGCGCAAATAACGATCGATGCGCGGTAACTTTATGTAGCGCGCCGATAAACTGACCCAGCGACATTCCAACCTTTTCCGCTTCCAATTTAGTGTGTGATCCTTGAAGCCAATCTCCCAGGTTTGGCGATTGCCCCAAATCTTCCATGATGAGCAATCGGCGTTCTTTGTCCAAATGATATAAGCGCGGAGGACGAATTCCGTTTTGGGAGATTTTCTCCAGCGCTTCGCCTTTTTCAAACAGCGACATGGCGCTGGCTTCGATGGAGATTCGCGCAGGGTCGAGCGGGACGTCGGGCGCGGAGGCGATATACGCAGGCATCCACTTGACGATGACAGAATCAGCGCCTAGAAGATTTTTTCCTTTGACGCGCCAAACGTAATTCAAAAAACCGCCTGATAATTGTTGCGGCGTTCCATCAATCATGAAACTGGGGAATTTTTCCAACAAAGACGCAAGCGCCAATTCAAGGATGTCGCTGACCGTCGGTGTTTTTTGCTGACCTGTCATATTTCTCCGCAAGATAAGGTTGTCTATCCTGATATTTACCCTCCCCCGTTTTCTTACCTTCCCGAATCTTCCTGGCAAAAGGTAAGAGGAAATTACACATCAATATCCGTTAAGTAGCCTGCCATTTCTGAAATAGTGAAAGGATAAAAACATGCCAAAGAAAAAATTCGATCCCGCCAGGAACACCTATCGCGTTACCTTTACCCTGCCTGCCGATGTGAACGCGGAGACGGCCTGCCTGTGCGGCGATTTCAACGCGTGGGACAAAGAAGCCCATCCGATGAAAAAGCAGAAAGACGGCAGTTTCAAGGCCGCGCTGACCCTGGAACCAGGCCGCCATTACCACTTCCGTTATTTTCTCGACGGCGAACGCTGGGAGAATGACTGGGAAGCGGACGCCTATGTTCCGAACGAATTTGGGAGTGAGGACTCGGTTCTCAGCCTGGAGGCGCCATCTGAAAATTAAACGCTTGCGATGATTTCAATCCATGTTCGATCCATCCAGTTGGTTGATTCCTACTGGATGGATTTTTTGTTTGACCTGATCATCGCTGGTGTCAGGAATTCCAACCGACCAGGAGAGTCAGCCATTGGTCGGTGACGAAGACGGGAGGGGCGTCTGGCGCGTCGGCGATGGCGGCGCGGATGCGATCCATCCCCGCGGCATAGGCGGTGTCGCTCAACAAGGCGAGTTGGGATGAGCCGCCTTTTTGGGTAAAGGGATTGTCCAACACTTCCTCTCCCACGAATTCCTGGTGGATGTGATCCGCCACGCGCCATTCCGCACGGACGAAACCAGCGGCAAGCATCCAATCAAGCAGGGTTCCGCTGGAGGGGAAGCGCCGCAGGTCGGCGGCCTTCACGCCGTCGAAATAATCGTAGAGATACCATCGGTCGCGTCCGATGTGCGGATCCAGGTTGACAATGGCGAGCGCTCCGCCCACGCGCAATAACCTTCTCGCTTCGGCGATGAACGCGCGTTGATCGGTGTAGTGTTGCAGGGCATTTAGCGACAGAACCAGATCGAAACTTGCGGAAGGAAAAGGCAGGTGATTGGCATCGCCATTTGTCAGGAGTAATTTGTTGTTCTGCGCGTGGGCTTGTTCCAGCATTCCAAACGAAAAGTCAAGACCGACGATGCGTTGGACGAGGGGCAGAAGTTCGATAACCCAATGTCCCGTACCGCAACCCACCTCCAATACGTCACGCGCCTGGCTGTTTGAGACAAGCGTATGCAGTTCGCGCGACACGCCAGCCAGGGGATCTTGCGCGTAACGCGCGTCGTACTTCTGCGCGATCACATCGTAGTTAATGGGTGAAATGTTGTTCACGATATTCCCGTCATGGATGTTTCAGCGAATTTTGTTTGGCGATTAACTCGCGCACGGTCAAAACCAGCGTGGCGTGACTCCACGTCAGTGGGCTGACCGAGAGCGGGGCGTTGGTGTACGGGTGGACTTGCTCCGCCATGACGCCGCTTTGCAGGGTGTGTCGCCGCGTCCAGTCCAGGATGTCGAGCGCGGGGCGCAAGTCGTCGGTGGATTTCGCGGTTGCGATCTGCCATTCCGCCAGCCACAGCGTGCAGATGAACCAGGGGTTGCCTGGCACGTTGTCTTTATCGTCCGTCACCTGGTGGTAGTAATCGTGTTCGTAGCGCGCCACGCCACCGACCTCGGTCTTGACCCACAGTCGCTCGCGGATGGCGTTCATCGTGACGGCGATGCGGGGATCGTCAGCGGGGAACATTCCGAAGTACCACAGACCAAACAGGGAGGCGTCCAGTTCCGTATCCACGTCCCAGCCGCCATCGTCGCGGCGATTGATCATGCGGACAAAGCGATTCATTTCTGGACGCCAGAGATGTTTCTCGACCCCAGCCTTGATCTCCTCTGCGGTTTTGTGATAACGCTCGGCGAGATGCGCTTCGCCAAAGGCCTCGGCGAAATTCGCGGCGGCTTGCAAACCTGCCCAGGTCGCGGCAACCGTCCAGCCAAGCACGCCGCGCCGTTCCTCCCACAGATCCCATGAAGGCAGGGGAAGTCCGTCATTTTCATCTCGATAACTCATCAACCAATTTGCAACGCGGATAATCAGTCCGCGATAAAGCGGCTTGACGAATTCCACATCGCGGAAGCGCTCGAAGTGTTTCCACAGCGCCCACAAGACGAGCGCCGATTCATCCTCCTGGACAGGGAGTTGCTTTTTGCCATCCTGGTACCATGCGTGCCACGAGGAGGCCAGCGCGCCGTCGGGGGTGTATTTGTGCAGGAAATAGCCTTCGGGCGTGACGACGCGGTGACAGAAATCGAAGAAGCGGCGCGTGACTTCGGAATAGCCCGCTTCGATCAAGGCGGCGGCAACCAGCGCGCCGTCGCGCGGCCACATATAGGAATAAGTGTCGCGGGCGAAGGTGGTGATGTCGAAATCGTTGGCGGCGATGATGGCGCCATCGTTGTCAATCTGCGAGCGAATCGTCAAGAGACTGCGGCGATACAAGGCAGTCAGTTCTGGCGAAAGTCCCAACGCGTCGTCAGGTTCTTTGGCCGCCCATAATTTCCAGTAGTGGCGGGTGCGTTCCAGAAATGTGACGGGGCCGCGCTCACGAACCGCGCGGTTGATGCGGATGACCGAATCGAAATCCTCGCCGACCGCGATCCAATACCAGCCTACTGCCCGCCCGTGCGCAGGGACGAGCAAATGCAACGCGCCTGTGGTGTCCACGCTGCCCTGCGCGACGGCATTTCCTGAAAGCCAGCCATCCTCCGCGTCGCGCCAGGTGCCTTCCTTCCCGCCCAGTTCCTTGACGCCAACCGCCCACTGATCCAATCCCACATCGGATTGCCCGCCTGACTCTTTTGCGGCGTTAATTAAGAACCAGCGTTTGCCCTTGTAATGGAACAGCGCCTTGCGCTCGGGTTCGTAGTAGGCTGAGTCGCCGACCTCCGTGCCGTTGATATGAAAATCGTGGCTGAAAAACAGGCGGACTTCGCGCTCCTGGTCGCGGTCATTGAAGACGGCAATCTGGCGCAGGTACAAATTCTGGTGAAAGTCCACCGCGTCGTTGACTTGCAAATGGGTGCCGAGCCGCGCGTTCTCCAGGATGACGCGCGTGACCAGCGTAGCGGGTTCGTATTCCAGCCGTCTCTGCCATTCGTCCGCGTGCGTCCAACTGAATCCCCCATCCACCCAGACGCCAAAGCGGAAGGGATGACCCGCCGTATGATTTTCCAAGCCAACATGCGGCCAGTACAGGTCGCGCAGTTGGTAGGTCGAGTCGAAGTTCACCAGCAGGGAACCATTTCCAACAGGGATGTCACGAGGCATGAGAATTACTCCAGTCGGGTCGTGTATAGTTTGGCGGATAATTCGGCGTTGGACGGTTCCACTAAAATCGAGCCATCGCCAAAAACGATGGTGGGGACACTGCGATTGCCGCGATTGGTTTGGATGACAAATTTCTCGCCCTCGCGGTCCCTGTCAATATCCACCCAGCGATAGGGGGCTTGGCGTTCATCCAGGATACGTTTCGCGCGGCGGCAATCGGGACACCAGTCCGCGCCATAGGCAGTGATTTCAGGGGTTGTGTTTAGCATGTTTACCTCTTCAGTCTTATTGAGTTTTGAAAAACTATTGTCACTTTGTTCCCGTCATTGCGAGAGCGGCGTTCTTCCGCTCGAAGCAATCTCCTCTCGCAAACCAGGGGATTGCTTCGGGAAGAACACCCTCGCAATGACGGGCAAGATGGACTTTTATTTTTCAAACATCAGTAGTTCAAGGATTTCAATCCTGCCAGCGCGTCCGCGCCGAGATCGAAGTGGATAACCGCGCGCCCGCCATCGCGTAATGCTTGGGCGTCACCCAAAGCCTGTGCCGTTTTCAATGCGCCAAACGAAAGTGTCCACGCGGGTTTGCCTGCTTCATCGGGGATGACCACATCGTCCGCGGCTTGTGAAGTGACCTGGATGAACAATCCTTTGCCCGCGTCGCCCTTGTGCAATTGACCCGTAGAGTGTAGGAAGCGCGGACCGTATCCAAATGTGGTCGCCAGTTTGGTTTCATCGCGCAGGCGGGCGCGTAAGTCCAGAAGCGCGCAGTCAGATTCCGCTGTCGGCTGGATATAGGCTTGAATGGCGATATACGCGCCAGGCTTTGCGCCATCGAGAAAGGCTTTCAGTGTTGCGGCAGTGAGCGGCGCAGATTCTGATTTGGGCAGTGCGCCCTTCTCGGTAAATTCCGCCACCATTTTGCGCGCCAGAATTTTTGCCGCTTCCACATTGGGCTGGTCGAAGGGGTTGATTCCCAGCCGCGCCCCAGCCACAGCCGTCGCCATCTCCCACAGGAAGAACTGTCCGCCCAGATCGTACTCATTGTCCAGGAACAAGCGGATCACGGGATGACCTGCTTTTTCCAACGCCTGTATCTTTTCGTCATACGTGAAATCGTCGGCTAATTTGATGTAAACAAACACGCGGTCTTCCCCATAAACTTCAGGCTTACCGAGCGGCTCGCCGACCACAGGCAGAATCCCCTTGCCTTCCTTGCCCGTGCTTTCAGCGATCAACTGTTCGACCCAGTCGCCAAAGGATTCGATTTTCGGGGAAAGCACAAAGGTGAGTTTGTCGCGCCCATGTTTGGCAAGTTCACCAATGGTTGTTCCTAACTGCCCGCCAAGATTATTTCCATCCACGGGGCAATTACAACCATCGGCGTTGCAGGTCATCACCTGCGCGCTATCGAGCAAACGTTCCACGTCCACGCCAACCAACGCGGCAGGCGCCAGACCGAACATGGTCAGCGCCGAATAACGTCCGCCGATGTTCGGGTCATTCAGAAACACCGCGCGGAAATTATATTTTGCGGCGACATCCGCCAATCCGCTGCCTGGGTCGGTGATGGCGATAAAGCGTTTGCTGGCATTCTCGTTACCAATGCGTTCCGCCACGCGGTTATAGAAATATTTGAAGAACGAGAACGTCTCCACCGTCCCGCCCGATTTGGTCGAAACGATGAACAGCGTCTTCGCCAGGTCAAGCGATCTTTCCGCCGCCAACACTGCCTGCGGATCGGTACTGTCCAGCACAGACAATCCCTTTTTCAGTCCCTTGTTTGGATTGGCGAAAATCTTGCTGAACACTTCGGGCGCGAGGCTCGAGCCGCCCATGCCCATCAGCAACGCCTGTTCGATCCCATCCGCCTTGACCGATTCAACAAAGGCATTAAGTTGTGTGACGTTCTCACACATGACGGCGGGACTATCCAGCCAGCCCAGACGATTCGTGATCTCGGTCGGTTCGGATTTCCAGACGGTGTGATCGTGTTCCCAAACGCGACCCATCACCCGTTCTTCCCTGACCTGTAACAGGCTCCTGTCTACGGACGGCTTATACTCGCCCAGGCTGAATGTGAGCAGGCTCTTCTGTGCGAGAATATCGCTTTGTTTCTGGGCGATACTTGCCATGAGGGTTTCAAAGGAGCGGGAAAAAGCCGAAACCGCGTCCTCCAGCAATTTGTCGGTGACCGTTTTGAGGTCCAGGCCGAGCGCCGTCAATCGCTGGAGATCCGCCTGGGCTTGCGCGAGTCCGCTGACAAGAGTTTCCTCCACCCTGCCATGATCCAGAAATGCGATCAATGTTTCAGGCGGCACGGTGTTGACGGTATTCGCGCCGATTAGGTTATCCACATACAGAGTGTTGGAATAGAGCGGATTTTTCGTGCCAGTGCTTGCCCATAGCGGACGTTGTGGGTACGCGCCCTGTTCCTGTAATTTCAGCCAACGTTCGCCAGAAAATAATTCAGTGAAGAGACCATAGGCGGCGCGGGCATTCGCAATGGCGATCTTGCCTTGCAGTTCGGTGTGACCCTGTCCCGCCAAAATGGGATCGAGCGCTGTATCCACGCGGCTGACGAAGAAAGACGCGACAGACGAGACCTTGGATGGGTCGCTTCCTGCCTGCACGAATTTTTCCAACCCTGCCAGATACGCCAACGCAACCGCGCGATACTGTTCAACCGAAAAGATCAGCGTGACATTAACGTTGATGCCTTCTGAGATCAAAGCCTCAATGGCTGGAATTCCCGCAGGGGTTGCAGGGACTTTGATCATCACATTCGGGCGCGATAATGTTTTGAACAATCGCCGCGCTTCGGTAAGTGTGCCCGTCGTGTCATTCGCCAATGCAGGATTGACTTCGAGACTGATGAAACCATCCTTGCCGTTCGTGCGGTCATAGATTGGGCGCAATAGATCAGCCGCGTGACCGATGTCTTCAAAGGCGAGCGTCTCGTAAATCTCCGTTGGCGATTTGCCCGCCTGCGCCAGCGGGATCATGGCTTTGTCATAATCCGCGCTGCCCGCGATGGCTTTCTCGAAAATGGTTGGGTTGGAGGTGACGCCCGTCACGCCTTTTTCGAGGAGCGCCGCCAGCCCGCCCGAAATCAGCAGGGCGCGGCGAATGTTATCGAACCAGATGGATTGCCCAAGCGATTGGGCGGTGTGTAGTGTTGTCATTTGATTTCCTTTTGTTCCAGCAAACGTTGCGCTTCTGCGACAACGTGTTCACTGGTGATTCCAAATTTTTCGTACAGGGTGGCGGCGGGAGCGGATGCGCCGAAATGATCGAGCCCAACAATGGCGCCATCCAGCCCAACATATTTTTCCCAGCCCAGGGGCAACGCGGCTTCGATGGCAACGCGGGCGCGCACATCATTTGGTAAAACACTCTCACGATATTCTTTTGTCTGCTTTTCAAACAATTCCCAACTGGGGAAGGAAACAACGCGGACTTTGATTCCCTGTGCCGCGAGTTGTTTGCCCGCTTCAAGCGCGTACTGCGTTTCGGAGCCGCTACCCATCAGGATGATGTCGGGCTTGCCTTCTGTTTGCCAGAGAATGTACGCGCCGCTGGAAAGCCTGCGCACGTCACCGCCGCACTCCAGCATGGGAAGGTTCTGGCGCGATAAAACAATCGCGGTTGGACCATGTTGATGAAGCAGCGCGACACGCCAGGCTTCGACGGTCTCGCGCGCGTCCGCGGGACGGATAACGGTCAGGTTGGGAATGGCGCGCAAGGTCAACAATTGTTCGATGGGTTGGTGCGTGGGACCGTCTTCGCCCAAGCCAATCGAGTCGTGGGTGAAGACAAAGATCACCCGTTGTTTCATCAGCGCCGCCAGACGCAAGGCAGGGCGCATGTAATCGGCAAAGACTAAAAATGTGGCAGTGTAGGGGATGACCCCGCCATGCAGCGCCACGCCATTGGCAATACTACCCATCGCATGTTCGCGCACGCCAAAGTGCAGATTGCGTCCAGCATGATCTGTGGCGCTGAAATCACCTTGTCCCTTGAGGATGGTTTTTGTGGAAGGGGCGAGATCCGCCGAGCCGCCCATCAAGGCGGGCAGGTTTGGCGCAAGGGTATTGAGTACCTTTCCCGAGGCTTCGCGTGAGGCAATGGGTTTATCGCCTGCATGAAATAAATCAACCAGTCCACTGCTCCAATTTTCGGGAAGATCGCCGCTTAGTTGAGTCTGAAAAATTTGGGCTTCGGCAGGATGGGCTTTTTTCCAAGCCTTGAAAACATCCTTCCATTCCTTTTCAAGCGCTGCGCCCTTTTCTTGTGCTGAGCGCATGTGGACAAGTACATCGTCAGGAATGAAGAAACTCTCGTCGGGATTCCAGCCAGCGGCTTTCTTGGCGGCGGCAAGTTCATCCTTGCCAAGCGGCTCGCCATGCGCGGACGCGGTATCCTGCTTGGTCGGCGCGCCAAAGCCGATGTGGGTGCGGCAGATGATGAGCGTGGGACGATCCGTTTCGTTCTGTCCCGCGCGGATCGCTGAATCAACCGCGTCGAGATCATCCCCGTCAATGGGTCCGATCACCTGCCAGCCGTAGGCATCGAAGCGTGTGCCGACATTTTCCTGAAAGGCAATATCGGTACTGCCTTCAATTTGAATTCGGTTCGAGTCGTACAGGTAAATCAACTTGCCCAGTTTGAGCGTGCCAGCCAGCGAGGCGGCTTCGGCAGAGACGCCTTCTTGTAAATCGCCGTCTCCAACAATAGCGTAGGTGAAGTGCTCCACAATTTTGTGGTCAGGCTGGTTGAAGCGAGCCGCCAGCCATTGTTCGGCAATTGCCATGCCAACGCCGTTTGCGAATCCCTGCCCAAGCGGACCGGTGGTGACTTCCACGCCAGAGGTGAGACCATATTCAGGGTGTCCAGGCGTGAGACTCTCCCAGTGACGAAAGCGTTTAATTTCATCCAGCGGCAGGTCGTAGCCAGTCAGATGCAGGAGGGAATAGAGCAGTGTGGAGGCATGTCCAGGCGAAAGGATGAAGCGGTCGCGGTTGAACCACTTTGGGTTGGATGGATTGTGGCGCAGGTGGCGAGTCCACAAAACGTAGGCGAGCGAAGCCGCGCCCATCGGCGTGCCGGGATGTCCGGAGTTGGCGGCTTGCACCGCGTCTGCCGCCAGGAAGCGGATGGTTTGAATAGTTTTCTGTTCGATGGATGTCATTGATTTATTCCTGTATCAGTTGTTCGATCTGCTGCTGGGTCATGCCTTCCACAACCGGAAGGTCACCTTGTTCCTGCAAATGCAGCTTGCCAAATGAATCGAGCATGTGACCGGACTTTTCCGCTTTGGTCTTTAGATAAAATTCATTGTGCGGATTGGGCGGGATGATGACAGGGATGCGCCCGTTGACTATCACGCCATGCTGGGTCAAGTTTGAAATCTTGCGCGGATTATTGGTCATGAGTTGAATGGATTTGACCTTCAGGGAAAACAGCATGTGCGCGGCCACGCTGTACTCGCGCTCGTCATCGCGAAAACCCAGGGCAAGATTGGCTTCGACCGTGTCGTAGCCATGATCCTGCAAGCCATAGGCGCGGATCTTATTGATCAACCCTATGCCGCGCCCTTCCTGGCGCATGTAGAGCAGGATGCCCTTATCCATTTTCCCAATTTCTTTGAGCGCGGTTTCCAATTGGTCGCGGCAGTCACAGCGCAGGGAGCCAATGGCGTCGCCGGTCAGACATTCCGAATGGACGCGCACGGGTACGTTCTCGGCGTCGGTCACATCCCCGCGCACGATGGCGGCGTGTTCTTTGCCGTCACGGTTGTTGTAGAAGGCAAAGATGTGGAAGTCTCCAAAGCGTGAGGGCAGTTCGCCGATCGCGGCGATACGCACGCAGACTTTGTCCTTCCCGAAACCTTCGCATTCGTGTTTCAGATCTTCGTCGAGCAATTCCTTGATTTGCATGTGGGTCAACGACATTTCAAACTCCTTTAGAAAAATTGAAAGTAGATGGGCGGCCAGGGCTCGGGTTCGTTTTTCCTGCGCGGGTAAGATACATGAATGGGAACCTCGCCCAAATCGCCGTAAGATTCGAGCCGCTTCTCCAGGAAAAGATCGTTCTGGGCTCCAACAAGACGGCGAAACGTCTCGGTCATCAGGACATATTCATTCGATTGGATGGAATTCTTCAGCAGGTGATGCGCCAGGATCACGTCTTCGCCTGCCATTTCCTCCGACTGGCGAATCATTCTGAACGCGGCTTCGCCGGCATGTAAAACCACTTTGATTCTCAGGTCGAGGATGCGCTGGCAGGCGTCGCAATCACAATCCGCCCTTTCCGTGGACAAGGCGCGAGCGCGCTCGTAAAAGACCTTGAAGAATTCCCGCGCCTGCCCGAGCACGTCGCGGGCGACTTCTGCTTGATTTTTTTCGGTCATTTCGGCGTAGAGAAAAGCCGCGTCGCCTTCCAACTTGTTCAACGTCAACGGATAGTCGGCATGGTCAATCACCGCTTCGAGAAGGTCGAAGATGATCTCCTCGGCGTGAACCGCGCTCAACTTTTGCGAGCGGATGAACTGGGTGTATCCGCTGATATCCACGATGACCAGGGCAACTTTCCTTGCGTCCATCTCGGTTCCTTTCAGCCGCCGTAGAGCGGGATGCGCGCGCCGTTGGTCATGCCCGCTTCGTCAGAACACAGGCGCAGGAACGTAGCGACGATCTCTTCCGGCGTCGTCCATGCGGCGTTTTTAGCGTTGGGCTGTGCGGCGCGTTCGTGTTTGACGTCAATGGTTTTCACCAGCGCCAGGTTGACCGTGATGCCGCTGTCTTTTAATTCCTGCGCCAGCGTCAACAACAGGGCTTCCTGCGCGGCTTTGCCGATAACGTAGGGCGACATATTCGCAATTGGGCGGGAAGCCAGCGGTGAAGAGACCGCCAGAATCCGTCCCCAGCGGTTGGCGCTCATCAGCGGAATAAATGCCTGGGCCAAATGATAGGTCGTCCATAAATGTTGCTGGAGCATTTTTTCCACGTCGCGGTCATCCACTTCGACCAGGGATTTGCCGCCGCTCCAGCCGCCGACCAGATTCAGGAGAATGTCCGCCCGCCCGAAGGTTTGCTGGACGCGCCCTGCCAACGCGACGACCTGTCCCGCTTCGCTCACGTCCGCCGCGTGGATCAGGACGCGCTCAGCGGGCAGGTTCAAGGTTTGGGCGAGTCGCGCCAGTTTCTCGTCGCTCGTCCCGACCAAAACCAGCCGCGCGCCCTGCTCGGCGAATTTCCGCGCCGCCACGTTCCCCAACGCGCCGGTGGCGCCGGTAATAATGACAACTCGATCTGCAAGATCCATTTCAGTCTCCAAATCACTCGTCGAAATTTTCAAGTTCATTCCCGTGACACGCCGCGCCAAACAAGGCGACTTCCGGGTTGATGACAACATGCGCAGGGATGGCGCGCAGCAGGTTGGTAAACCTGCCTTTTTGGACAAAAGCGTTCAGGAAGGCTGGCTTCCGCAGGAAAGACAAGACCCGCCCCGGCATTCCGCCTGCCAGGTAAATTCCGCCGGTCGCGAGAACTTTCAATGCCATGTTTCCCGCTTCGCCGCCTAATATCGAAGCAAATAGATCCAGCGCCGCGCCGCAAATTTCCGCGCGGCCTTCCACGCCCGCTTGAACGATGATGGGCGTCGCGTCGCTGGCTTGTTCGATCTCATCGCGCAGCCAACCAGGCTCCACATGCCTTCCGCTGTCTTTCAAAAAATTATAAAGGTTGGGGACGCCGCTGCCCGAACACACTCTTTCAAAACTGACATGACCAAAACGCGGCTGTAAATAAAGCAGCAATTCCGTTTGCAAAGAATCAACGGGCGCAAAATCTGCGTGTCCGCCTTCCGACGGATGGGCATGGTAACGTCCGCCTGACCAGGTGAGAAACGCCTCTCCCAAACCCGTTCCCGGCGCGACAACTGCCAGCGGAGATTTTGAAGCAGCAACGCCCGGATTGATCGTTTCCACATCATTCGCTTGAAGATATGGAATAGCATGGGCAATGGCAGACAAGTCGTTCAGCAGGCGGACGGGCGCATGTATCGTTTGTTCCAACTCTTGTTGCTCGATCAGCCAGGGCAGGTTCGTGGTTTTGACGCGCCCCTCTTGCACGGGTCCCGCCACGCCAAAACTGGCGCGGGCTGGTTCAACGTTCGAAGCCGCCAGGAATTCTGACACCAGTGCGCCAAGAGAAGAATAGTTGCGGCTTACAAAGCGCTCTTTCTTGATCGGCGCGTACGGACTTCCATCCTCCTGATAAAGCGCCAGAACCGTTTTTGTGCCGCCGATATCGCCGGCTAAGAAATATTTTTCATTGACTGCCATGATTGATCCCAGGTCTGCGATTCGTTGCCATCAACAGGATGGCAGGCCGTTGCATACTAGGGATATTAATCAGGGCGATGTTCTTACCCGAACCTATCTGTTGTGATATGCGCGGCGGAAGGTTTGTCCATCAGCCAGAGAAGTTCTCCGTTGTCAGGTTGGATCATGCTGGCTGGAAGGGGATGGGATGCTGTCGGCGCGTGCAGGACTTCCGCCAACCGTTCGGCTTTCCCTGCGCCCGATACGAGAAAGACGATCTGACGCGCCGCATTGAGAACGGGAAGCGTCAGCGTCACACGCGGGACGAGGGGCGGGGGAGGCGTCTCGTGGGCGACCGCGGCCACCCACAGGGTCCGTTCGTGAAGCGTCGGCGAGAATGGAAAGAGCGAGGCGGTATGTCCGTCATCCCCAAGCCCGAGCAGGATCAGGTCGAAGCGCGGCGCGTCCCCGAAAAAAGAGCGCAGTTCATTTTCATATCGAGCGGCAGCTTCCTCGGGAGCAAGTTCACCTTGAACGCGGTGAATGTTTTGGGCGGGGATGGGAACGCGGAGGGATTCCATCGCCATGCGATAGTTGCTGTCGGCATGGTCGGGCGGGACGCAGCGCTCATCGCCCCAGAACAGGTGAACCGCCTCCCAGCTCACGCGAGACGCGAGATCGGGTTTTGCCAGACGCGCATAAAGTTGACGCGGCGTATTGCCACCTGAAAGGGCAACGGCGAATCGTCCGTTTTCCTGAATCGAGGCTTGTGACTGGGCGATAAAAAAATCTGCCGCCGCGTTCGCAAGCGCGTCCGTATCAGTTACAATGGTGATCTTCATTTCATTCTCCTGAAATTGTTCTGTCAACGGATGAACCCATGAATGACCTTTTGACTCGTTACAACTATGATAGTTTCATTCCTGAGAAATTTGAACCCTGGATGAATTTCGAATCCAGCCCAAAAACAGGCACGATGGCTCATGATCTTGCATTGTGGAATCTCGATGAGACCGAAACGCGCCTGAGCGGAATCTGGTCGCAGTATGATTACACCATCGTGGAGTTTGGCAGTTTTACCTGACCATACTGCGGGATGGCGGCGCCGTCCATGAACGCGATTGCCGATAAATATGCAGGGCAAAACATCGGCGCGATCTTTCTCTATACCCACGAAGCGCACCCTGGCGAAAATTATCGGCGCCTGACTTCGATG